>Ga0194129_10002918_pt1 | contig 24613 bp, 26 predicted proteins | sample TA2KigCa35mmetaG_FD_150862 | JGI IMG/M metagenome (GOLD analysis project Ga0194129, IMG submission 150862) | Freshwater microbial communities from Lake Tanganyika, Tanzania - TA2015038 Kigoma Deep Cast 35m | ecosystem: Environmental > Aquatic > Freshwater > Lake | place: Tanzania: Lake...
CTCTTCCTGCTGCCCGATTCCCAGCTGGAGATCCCCCTGGCCCGCTTTCTCAGCCGTGAGTGCGGCATGGAGTTGGTGGAGGTGGGCACGCCCTATCTCGATCGTCAGCTGATGGCGGAGGAGCTGGCGCTCTTGCCGGCCGGCACCCAGCTCAGCGAAGGCCAGCACGTGGAGAACCAGTTGCTGCGGGTGCGCCAGCAGCGCCCGGATCTGGTGGTATGCGGCCTGGGGCTCGCCAATCCGCTGGAGGCTGAAGGCATGGCCACCAAATGGTCGATCGAGCTGGTGTTTAGCCCCATCCATGGCATCGATCAGGCCGCTGATCTGGCCGAACTGTTCGCCCGCCCCCTGCGCCGCCGCGCCGCACTCTCCTTCGCCTGAGGCACTGGCTCCGATGGAACTCACTCTCTGGACCTACGAAGGCCCTCCGCACGTGGGCGCAATGCGCATCGCCGCCTCGATGGAAGGGGTGCATTACGTGCTGCATGCCCCCCAGGGCGACACCTACGCCGATTTGCTGTTCACGATGATCGAGCGGCGTGACAAGCGCCCGCCCGTCACCTACACCACCTTCCAGGCCCGTGATCTTGGCGGCGACACCGCGGAGTTGGTGAAGCGCTCGATCGCCGATGCGGTGCAGCGCTTCCAGCCCGAGGCGCTGCTGGTGGGCGAGAGCTGCACCGCTGAGCTGATCCAAGACCAACCGGGCGCCCTGGCGGCCGGCATGGATCTCGGCGGCATCCCGATCGTGAATCTGGAGCTGCCCGCTTACTCGAAAAAAGAGAACTGGGGAGCCGCCGAAACCTTCTATCAACTGGTGCGCTGCCTGCTCAAGCCGCAGCTGCCAGCCCCGGGCACACCCAAGCCCGATCCGGCCCGCTGGCGCGCTGAAGGCCGCCGGCCGCGGCTCAACCTGCTTGGCCCTTCGCTGCTCGGCTTCCGCTGCCGCGACGACGTGCGCGAGATCACCCAGCTGCTGGGCAGCTACGGCATTGATGTGGCGGTGGTGGCGCCGCTGGGGGCACGGCCGGGGGATCTGCAGCGCATCCCCATGGCTGACGCCAATGTGTGCCTCTACCCCGAGCTGGCGGGAACGCTCTGCAGCTGGCTGGAGCGCCAGTTCGGCATGACCTGCGTGCGCACGGTGCCGATCGGCATCGGCGCCACGGTGGGCTTCCTGCGGGAGGTGCACGGCGTGCTGGATCTGGAGCTGCCGGCGGAGCTGCAGCCCGGTACCGATGGGGTGTGTGAGGCCGAGCGCCGCTCGCGGTTGCCCTGGTATTCGCGTTCGGTGGATTCCACGTATCTCACCGGCAAGCGGGTGTTCGTGTTCGGCGATGCCACCCATGCCATCGCCGCTGCGCGCATCGCCAGCCGTGAGCTGGGCTTTCAGGTGGTGGGCCTCGGCAGCTACAGCCGTGAAATGGCACGCGAGCTCCGCGCTGCCGCAGCTGAGCTCGGCGTTGAGCCTTTGATCAACGACGACTACCTCGCCGTGGAGGCCGCCATCGCCGAGGCGGCTCCTGAGCTGGTGCTCGGCACCCAGATGGAGCGGCACAGCGCCAAGCGGCTCGGCATCCCCTGCGCGGTGATCAGCACGCCGCTGCATGTACAGGATGTGCCTGCCCGCTATGCCCCGCAGATGGGTTTCGAGGGGGCGAATGTGATCTTCGATTCCTGGGTGCACCCGCTGATGATGGGCCTCGAGGAACACCTGATCGGCATGTTCCGCCACGACTTCGAATTCGTGGATGGCCACCGCAGCCACCTGGGCGATGGCTCACCTGTTGCAGCCCCCGCTGAGGTGTCAGCGGCGCCGCTGATGGCCGCGGCTGCTGGTGTTGGCCTCAGTTGGAGCCCTGAGGGTGAGGCGGAGCTGGCCAAGATCCCGTTCTTCGTGCGCGGCAAGGTGCGTAAAAACACCGAGACCTACGCCCGGGAGCGGGGGCTAGCGGTGATCGACAGCGAAGCGCTGTATGAGGCCAAGGCTCACTTCAGTCGCTGAGGATCACAGACGCTTCCAACTTGCGGCACCGTGGTGCTTGCGCGTTCATCGACAGCTTGGCTTGCCATGATGCATGCAATCACAGCGAAATGGCTGAAAACTGAGTATTTATACCCAGTGATTCGGCCCGGCTTGTGAATGCCCTGCGTGTGGGGATGCGCACAGCCAGGGGAGCGATGTTTCGCTTTGCACGAACAGCTGTTGCGATTCCCCTGTGCAGGGGTTGGATGAAGGAATCCAAGCCCCGCCTGTATGACAACCACGCTCACCCGGCCTGACGGTGAAGGCAGTGTTCAGGTGCATCAGGAGGCTGGCCTCCAGATCGAGGAGGGGGCCCTGGTGATTGCCGTTTACGGCAAGGGCGGCATCGGTAAGAGCACCACCAGCTCCAACCTCTCAGCCGCTTTCTCCAAGCTTGGCAAGCGGGTGCTTCAGATCGGCTGCGATCCCAAGCACGACAGCACCTTCACGCTCACCAAGCAGATGGTGCCCACCGTGATCGACATCCTCGAAACCGTTGATTTCCACACCGAGGAGTTGCGCCCCGAAGACTTCGTGTTCGAGGGCTTCAACGGCGTGCAGTGTGTGGAATCCGGCGGCCCTCCGGCCGGTACCGGCTGTGGTGGCTACGTGACGGGCCAAACGGTGAAGCTGCTCAAGGAGCACCATCTGCTGGAAGACACCGATGTGGTGATCTTTGATGTGCTCGGCGATGTGGTGTGTGGCGGCTTTGCGGCGCCGCTGCAGCACGCCGACTATTGCCTGATCGTGACTGCCAACGATTTCGATTCGATCTTCGCGATGAACCGGATCATTGCGGCGATCCAGGCCAAGGCCAAGAACTACAAGGTGCGCCTCGGTGGCGTGGTGGCCAACCGCTCCAAAGACACCGATCAGATCGATCGCTTCAACGAGCGGGTGGGCATGAAGACCATGGCCCACTTCCCCGATCTCGATGCGATCCGCCGTTCACGTCTGAAGAAGTGCACGATCTTCGAGATGGAATCCACTCCTGAGGTGGAGGCGGTGCAGAACGAATACCTGCGCCTGGCTCAGTCGATGCTCGATAGTGTGCAGCCCCTCGAGGCCGAATCGCTCAAGGATCGCGAGATCTTCGATCTGCTGGGTTTCGATTGAGCTCTCTGGCTGAGCGCCGCTGCTTCAGCTCCGGTTGCGCACCGGGTTGCTGAGGCAGCCCACACCGCTGATCTCCACCTCCACCACCTCGCCATTGAGGCGGGTGGTGAGCAGCAGATCCTGCAGATCGGCGATGGCGCTGATCGGCGTAGTTCTTGCCGATGCAGAGGATGGCGGGAGCCCGGGCGGCGGCCATCTCAGGCCAGTCCCACCAGCTTTATCGATTCCTCCCATACCCCCACGGCGGTGTCGGGGTTGCTGGCCTTATCGGAGAGCTCCTGGCTGAACTGTTTGCCGCCTTTTGTTTGGCGGTTGCCCCAGCTCCAGTGCACGCCGGAGGCGGCAAAGTCCGGATCGGCCACCACCTGAGCCACCCGCTCACCCGCCAGGGCCTGGCTCACATAGCCGCCGGTGATGTTCTTTTGGAACCAGGGGAAGATCTTCTGGAACGCCTTGGGCGTGTTGCGGAACAGGGGCGTGTCGGCCACGCAGCCGGGGTAGAGCGAGCTGAACACGATCCCGGTGGAGTCGTGCAGGCGGCGGTGCAGCTCCTGGGTGGTGATCATGTTGCAGAGCTTGCTGTCTTTGTAGGCCTTGCCCGGCTTGAACGGCTTGGCGTTGGCCATCGCGATCGGGGCCTTGAAACCGGCCTTGAAGCCGCTCAGATCGCCCAGATCTGCCGGGGCTGGGATGGGGATCTTGCCGCCCAGTTCTTTGGAGTTGGCCGTCACGGTGCCGAGGATCACCACCCGGCGGGAGGGGTGCTGTGAACGCTGCAGATCAGGCAGCAGCAGCTGGATCAACAGGAAGTGGCCCAGGTGGTTGGTGGCCATCGAGAGCTCGTAGCCCTGGGGGGAGCGCGCGGGCTCCTTCAGCCGCGGCTTGTAAACGGCCGCATTGATCACCAGGGCATCGAGTCCAAAGCCCAGGGAGCTCACCAGGGTCTCCACGCCCACCCGCACGCTCTCGAGATCGCCAAGGTCGATGCGCAGGTGATGCAGGCGATCGCTGGGGATGCCCAGGGCATCGGCGGCGGCGGCGGCCCGCACGGGATCACGGTTGGCGGTCACCACGGTCCAGCCGCGATCCACCAGGGCTTTGGTGGCATTGAGCCCCACCCCGGAGGTGGTGCCGGTGATCAAGACAGCGCCGGGGCTGCTGCTGGAGCTGGATGCGCTGCTGCTGACCACCATGAAGCCCGGAATACGGCGGGCCTCAAATTATCGAGTGGGCTGCGGCTTCTCGGCGCTGGGCTGTGGCTGCTCAACAGTTGGAAACGGCGCGGCCGCTGCTGCGGGGCTGCTCTGGCCCGGTGTGGTCCACACCACCCGCATGCGGTTGGGGGCGATCCACTGGTCTTGCTCCTGAATCAGCCGCTGCTCGCCGCCGGTGGTGAACAGGCTGTCGAAGCGTTCCTGCGCTTTGTTCAGCTTGGCTTGCTGGATGTTCAACACCGCGGTGATTTCGCCGTAGCGATCCAGACGCTCGCGGTAGGCGCCTCCGAGCCGCACCAGGCTCACTACGGCCACCAGTCCGAGGCCCACCTTCAGGGTGAGACCGATGCCACTGCAGAGCTTTTCCTGGGCAGGCGTGGAGGGCCGCAGGGAAGGTGGTGGTGTAGGTGAAAGCTGTGCCGCTGATCTAGGCGCGCGACCAGGAGTGCTGCTGTTACCCCGTGGCGCGGATCGCCGCTGCGATGGCTGCGCGGTGCGGGGCAGGCTCAAGGCTTGCGGAGCGTGGTTGTGGCCCGCTTCTAGCAGGCCTCAACCACGCTGCCAAGGGATCAGGCGCGGTAAAGGCTGGCGGCCAGACGCACGGCGAGCACGCCCGCATGGGCAGCCACCACCAGGGCAATCAGCACTTCGGCCTGGGTGAGGGACGTCATGGCCTGATTCAAAGCAGAATTCAACCTCATTCTTCCGCAGTTGCAGGGGCTTGCCAGGGCTTGGGCATTGGCCTGTCACAGCTCGATACCCCGCCGCTGCAGCTGCTGGCTACGGTCGGGCTTGATTGCCGGCCGCCGCCTTGACCTCTGCAGGATCCGTGTTGATCGCGCAGCAGCAGGTGCTGGAGCGCAGCCTCGCTCCGCTGGAGCCCTGGTTTTCACTGGAGCCCGAGGCGCTGCTGGAGCACAGCGGCAGCCTCGAGCTCAGCTTCGACTGGCCCCGCGCCAGCGACGATCCGCGCGAGCTTTCTGAGATCCCCGAGTTGCGGGTGTGGAGCCTGCGGGCCGATGCGCTCTGCCCCTGGCTACCGCTGCTGCTGGAGCGCAGCAGCGGCCAGCTCACCCGCCATGTGGCGATGCTGCTGCCCCACAGCTTCAGCCGCAGTGAAGGCATCCGCTTTGCCCCCGACAGCCTGGAGCTGTGGATGACTCATCGTCTGTTTCTGCTGGATCACTGGTCGCGCGGGCACGGTCTCAACTGCCGCGGAAACCTCGAGCAGATGGCGGCGGTGCTGGGCTTCGAACTCGATGCCGGTTTCTGGCAGGGGCTCAACTAAGCGCCAAGGTCACGGCCCGGCGCGTGGCATCCAATGCCAGCAGCACACAGAGCAGGCGCAGCAGCCACACCAGCTTGGCTTCACTCACTGATTGCAGCCGTGAAGCCGACCATTGAGACGCCACGGCTGCAGCGCCCCCCAGCAGCAATCCCATGCCCAGATGGCCCCGTCCGTCACTGGTGAAGGTCACCGCGGCAGCAGCGGCGGAAGCGCACACGGCAATCGTGCTCAGCCGGATCGCTTGATACACGCGGATTCCCAGGCCCTGCACCATCAGCGGCACCATCACCAGCCCACCGCCCACGCCCAGTAGCCCGCTCGACCAACCCGCCACCAAGCCCACGCCACTCAGGCCGGCCAGAGGCAGCTGCTCCTGCCCGTCCGCCTGGTCGCTGCGGCGCGGTGCGATCACCAGAGCCAGCACTCCGTACATCAGGGCCTGCAGGCCGAGTAGATGCCAGCCCTTGAGGCCGTCGCCTGCACGGCTGAACACCAGCGCGCCGGCAATCGCCCCGGCGGCAATCGCCAGCACGGCGCGGGCTGGCACCTGGCCGCTGCGCAGGTGAGCCCAGCTGCCGGCCAGGGTGGTGGGAAGGATCGCCAAGGTGCTCGTGGCCAAAGACTGGTGCGGCGTGAGGCCCATGGCCAAGAGCAGTGGCGCAAAGATCAAGCCACCGCCGATCCCCAGCAGACCCGAGAGCAGCCCTGCCACCAGGCCCAGTGGCAGCAGCGGCAATAGGTCCCAGGGCATGCACAGCCGCGGCAAGGTGGTTCCAGCATCCCTGAGTGCGGTTGAACGCGGCTCTGCCCTGGCGTTGGATTCCGCCGATCACGGCGCCGGCCGCCATCCAGATGGCGCTGGATCGCTGGATGCTGCAGCAGCTGCTCGCCGGCGGGCCGCCGATGCTGCGGCTGTATCGCTGGAGTGTCCCGGCTCTCTCGCTGGGGCGGCACCAGCAGCGCTGGCCGGCGGCATGGCGCCAGGAAGACGTGGAGCTGGTGCGTCGTCCCAGTGGTGGCCGGGCGGTGCTCCATGCCGGCGAGCTCACCTATGCGCTTGTGTTCAGGCCCCCCACGCGCGATCGCGAAGCGGTGTATCGCCATTGCTGCCAGTGGTTGCAGCAGGCCCTTGCCCAAGCCGGAGAGCCGTTGCACTTCGGCCAGGCCAGCCCCGCGGCTGCGGCCCAGCGCAGCAGCTGTTTCGCCACTGCCACCGCTGCTGATCTTGTGAGTGCCCGAGGTGCCAAACGCATCGGTAGCGCCCAGCTCTGGCATGGCCCAGCCCTTCTCCAGCACGGCAGCCTGTTGCTCGAACCGCCGGCGGCGCTCTGGCAGCGGCTGTTTCAGGCCGATCCGCCAGCGCTGGCTCCCTTGCCGTGGGGCCCTGAGCAGCTCGAGCAGCAGCTGCGCCAAGCCGCCGAGGAGCATCTGTGCCCCGAAGGCTTGATAACTCAGCCCCTCAGCCCAGAGGAGTGGGCCGCAGCGCGGGCACTGGAACCGTTGGGCTGCGTGTGAGCGGTCGTCAGCCTTCGCCGCTGGCTTCGATGCTGCGGGCCACGGGGGCCAGCCCCATGCCAAGCGGATACACGCCCTGGCGGCGGGCTGCTTCGAGAATGGCCTGAGGCAGGCGCACGCCCAGCTTCTCCAGCACGCGCTCGGCCAGCTCTGGCCGCTCCAGCGTGCCGCTGGGCAGCCCCGCTGGTCCCAGTACCAGCAGCCGTGGTGTGTCGGGCTGATCAAGGCGGAGCACGGCTTGCCACAGCGGAGCCTCTGCGCTGATCTGCGGCAGCTCTTCGAGGGGCTGCAGGTGATCACCCACTGTTTCTTGCTCCCAGCGCTGCACGGGCAGCTGTTGCAGGGGGGCATCGGTGATGAAGCCCTGCCAGCGGCCCTGGCGGGTCACCAGCAGCCAGTCGGCGAGGCCGTTGCCATCGCCGAGGCGAATGCGGCTCAGTTGTTTAAGGGTGCTGTCGGCTTCGAGCACACGGAAGCGGCGCTGGGCTGCATCCTTCACCTTGAGTTGGCGCAGCACCCCCTGCAGGGCGAGCAGCTGGCTTTGGCTGCGGGCAGCCCCGAGGCCAAACCAGCCCAGCAACATCAGCCACAGGCCCCCCACGCTGGCCCCCCGCAGCAACAGCACCACCCCCAGGCCGATTGCGGCCAGGGAGAGAAAGCGGCCCGTGGCGGTGGCCACCTGGGTGCCTTTGCGCTGGCTGCCGCTGAACTGCCACACCAGCGCTTTGAGGATCAGCCCCCCATCGAGCGGCAGGCCGGGCAGCAGGTTGAACAGCGCCAGGATCAAGTTGAGGCCGCCGAGCTCGTTCACCATCGCGCCCAGCAGCGGCGAGGCATGGGAAGCGCTGTGACCAGCCGTCAGCAGCAGACCCGCCAGGATCAGGCTCACCAGCGGTCCGGCTGCCGCCACCATCAGCGAACCGAGTGCAGTGGAGCACTCCCGCTCCACGCTGGCCACGCCCCCCAGCAGAAACAAGGTGATGCTGCGCACCTGCACGCCCTGCTGCAGGGCCACCAGCGAGTGGCCGAGTTCATGCAGCAGCACCGACACGAACAGCAGCACGGCGGTGAGCAGGCCCAGGCCCCAGAGCTCGAGGCTGCTCCCACTCCCGCTGAGCTGCTGGCTGTATTGCTGCTGGAACGCCACCGTGGCCAGGCCCAGGATCACGAACCAGCTGGGGTGGATGCGCAGGGGAATGCCGCGGATCTTCAGCAGCTGCCAGCCCTCGCCCACGCGGTGCTTCCCAATGGCTCGATCCTAGAAAGGCCTCGCTGCTGCGGCCGATTGCCATGCTGCTGAAGGTGTGCGGGCTCCGCTCCGCCGAACAGGCCGCTGCGGTGGCTGCCCTGGGAGCCGATGCCATTGGGGTGATTGGCGTGCAGCAGTCGCCCCGTTGGCTGGCCCCTGAGCATCGGCGGGAGCTGTTTGAGGCGGTGGCTACCGCTCGAGCCTGTTGCCTGGGGGTGCTGGTGGTGGCCGATCCCACGCCAGCTGAGCTGCCGCAACTGGGGCCTGAGGCTGGCCATCAGGTGCTGCAGCTGCATGGCAGCGAAACGCCAGAGCGCTGCGCTGAATTGCGCGATCAGCTCGGTGCGGAGCTGATCCTTTGGAAGGCACTGCGCATTCGCAGCCAGGCTGATCTGGAGCAGGCCGAGGCGTACGCCTCGGTGGTGGATGCTCTTCTGCTCGATGCCTGGGTGCCCGATCAGCTGGGCGGCACCGGCCACCGCATTCCGATCGAATGGCTGGAGGGTTTCCGGCCGGATCTGCCCTGGTGGCTCGCGGGCGGCATCACAGCTGAGCGCTTGCCTGGGGCGCTGCAGGCGCTTCAGGCCTCACCGCCCGTGGGGGTGGATGCCTCCAGCGGCGTGGAGCGTGCTCCCGGCGACAAAGACCTCGAGCGCGTCGCGCAACTCGTGGCTGCGGTGGCTGCCTTCCGGCAGGATCGGCCCACCTGAAAGCTTCTCCCGATGCCCTTATTCCGTGCTCCGTTCCCACGCGCGCTCGGTCTGGCAGTGCCGGCCGCGACGGCCGTGATCGCGGCAGCGCTGCCGCTGCAGGCGCAGGATCTCGTGGGATGCCGGCTGGTGGGCGCCACGCTTCAGTGCGTGCCCGGCGTGGATGAGAGCCCGCAACTGCAGATCGAGCAGCTGCAACAGCAGATCTCCACGGATATTCAGCTTGAGGGTGTGGTGCAGCAGCGCATCAACGGCCTGCAGCAACTGGTGCTTGAGGGCAATGCTGCTGTGGGTGCTGCCCTCACCGCCACAGCCGTGGCGGATGCTCAAGCGGCCTTGCCTACAGCCAATTACCACTGGTATCGGCTCAAGCCAGGCCAGCGCAGTTGGGTGCTGATTGAGGGAGCCAATGGCACCACTTACGTGCCTGCACCGGTGGATATCGGCCAGAACGTTATGGTGGTGGCCGTTGTCAACGACAACGGGATGGTGAAGCGAGTGGCTTCACAGCCTGTGGGCCCTGTGCAGCCGTAGGGCTCAGCCGACTGGCGTCAGTGCAGCAGGAGTGATTCCTGCTGCTTGACCAGCTCAAAAAACTCAGCCTTGAGGCTGGGGTCGTGGCGGAAATCACCGCGCACCACCGAATTCACCATGCTGGTTTGGGGCTCTTTCACGCCGCGCCATTTCATGCAGTAATGCTGAGCCTTCACCAGAATCGCCAGGCCCTGAGGTTCACATAGGCGCTCGATTTCATCGGCGAGGATCATCACCGCCTCTTCCTGGATGTGGGGGCGTGAGAACACCCAATCCGCCACACGGGAGAACTTCGACAGGCCGATCACGCGATCACCAGGCTTGATTCCGATCCAGCAGTTGCCGAGAATGGGAACCAGGTGGTGGGAGCAGGCAGAACGCACCGTGATCGGGCCCACGGTGTAGATCTCATCCAGCTTCTTAACGTTGGGGAAGCTGGCGATCTTCGGCTGCTCGTGATAGCGGCCTTTGAACACTTCGTGCAGATACATCCGAGCCACGCGCTCGGCGGTTTCTTCGGTGTTGTGGTCGTTATCGATATCGATCACGAGGCTGCGCAGCAGCTCACGCACCTTGCCGGCCACCTCGATTTCGAGCTGTTCGAGCTCACCTTCGGCGAGGTGATCAGCGATGTTGTCGTTGGCGAGGTAGGGAACGCCAGCCGCTTCAAGACGATCGCGAATGCGGCGGCTCACGGGAGCCAGCTGGCCGGAAACGCTTGAAGGAAGAGTAGAAGTCATGGATAAGTCCCGCGCGGCGAATCAGAGAACGCCAGCGGCGGGCATGAGGGTGATGTCCTCCGCGACTTGGGAGGCAGGTTGCTGGGCCAGAGACAGCAGCGCCTCGGCCACGCGTTCTGGGGCAAGCATGGCACGGCGATCAAATGAACCGTGGACCGTTTCGCTGTCCCAAAGGGGCGTATTAACCGCACCGAGCGTGAGCGTGGAAACGCGGATGCCGTGCTGGCGCTCCTCTTCCGCCAGGCAGCGGCTGAAGGACGCCAGGGCCGCTTTGCTGGTGCAGTAGGCGCCCCACTCGGGAAAGGCATTGCGGGCAGCGTGGCTGCTCACATTGATGATCTGGCCGCCTTCGCGGCGCAGCGCCGGCAGCACCGCTTGGCACACCTGAAACACGCTGGTGAGATTGAGCTGCAGCAGCCACTGCCAGCGATCCAGGGGCATCTCCGCCAGGTTGCCGGTGTAGGCCGCGCCCGCGTTGTTGATCACCACGCTCGGGACCAGGCCGCGGCTGAGCAGCTCCTCCAGGCCAGGCGCAATCGCGCTCGGATCTGAGAGATCCACGGCAGCTGTTTCCACCCGCTGGCCGTTGCTGCGCAGTTCGGCGGCCAGGACCTCGAGATCGGCCTTGGAGCGCGCGACCAGCAGCAGCTGATAGCCAGCCTGGGCAAAGGCCCTGGCCGCTGCGGCACCGATGCCCCGCGAGGCACCGGTGATCAAGGCGGTAGGAGGTGAACCGGTGGAACTGGCGGTCAAACGGGCTGGACCACCAGGCGGCCGTCCACGAAACGAAAGGAAACCTTAAGAGCTGAGGCTGGCGTCTTGCTGTCCGGCTTCGAGGAAGCGGCCCATCCGCCGGAACTTGGTGTAGCGCTGGTCGGTGAGCTCGGTTTCGCTGAGGGCCTGCAGTTCGCCTAGGTGGCGCAGCAGTGCCGCTTTCAGCGTTTCAGCCGCCTGGCGCGGCGCCCAGTGGTTGCCGCCGGAGGGCTCGGGGATGATGTCGTCGATGATGCCCAGCTTGAGCAGATCCGGGGCGGTGATCTTCAGCGCCTCGGCGGCCACCGGTGCTTTGCCGGCATCGCGCCAGAGGATGGAGGCACAGGCTTCGGGGCTGGCCACGGTGTAGACGCTGTGCTGGAACATCAGCAGCCGATCGGCCACGCCGATAGCAAGCGCGCCGCCGGAGCCGCCCTCGCCGATCACGGTGGCCACAATCGGCACCCGTAGGCGGAACATTTCGCGCAGGTTCACGGCGATCGCTTCCCCTTGGCCCTGCTCCTCAGCCGTGAGGCCGGCGTAAGCACCAGGGGTGTCGATGAAGGAGAAGATCGGCAGCCGGAAGCGATCGGCGTGCTCCATCAACCGCATGGCCTTGCGGTAGCCACCCGGTGAGGCCATGCCGAAGTTGCGCGCCACGTTCTCCTTGGTGTCGCGCCCCTTCTGGTGGCCCAGAAGCACCACCCCCTGATCGCCGATGCGGCCCACGCCGCCCACCAGGGCCTGGTCATCGTTGCCGCGGCGATCGCCGTGGAGCTCGATGAATTCATCGGTGACCACCTGGATGTAGTCCAGCGTGCTGGGCCGCTGCGGGTGGCGCGCCACCTGGATTTTCTGAGCCGGGCTCAGGTTGGTGAAGATCTCCTCACGGCGCCGCGCTGCCAGGGTCTCCAGCTGCAGTAGCTGCTGGCTCACATCCACTTCCGAATCCTTGGCCAGCTGGCGGATCTGTTCGATCTGCTCCTCCAGCTCCACCAGAGGTTTCTCGAAATCAAGCAGCGGACGGAGGGCCATGGCAGCAGGAGAGAGGCTGGGCTGGGCTAATCGGGCGTGGAGATCGGGAGACGGGGCTCAGGCGGCCGCCAGTTCCACTCCGCCCTGGGCTGCCCGGCTCAGTTGGGCAGGGTTGAGTCCGATGGCCTGGAATCCATGGCGCAGCGAGGCGTTGCCAATCAGTTCCATGTTGGTCAGCGAGATGTTGTTGCGCCCCCAGCTGAAGTTGGTGTGGATTCCCTCAAATTCCAGCAGCATTGCTTCGGCAAAGCAAGCGAAAAGCTGGCGCTTGGGGTTTTCCATCTCGGCCACTTCCATCATCTGCCAGCCGATGTCTTGCCAGAACTCCACGATGCCGCCCTTGAGCACGTGCACCCCATCGCCCGCCACCTTGGCGTCGAGGTTCTTGGGGTAGCCGCCGTCGATCATCAGGCAGGGCTTGCGCAGGCTGCCGTGATCGATGCTGAGGGTCTGGGGCAGGCTGGCCACCCAAACCACAACATCTGCCTGGGGCAGGGCCTCCTCGAGGCTGAGGATCGTGCCGCCGCCCAAGGAACTTTGCAGATCGAGCAGGCGCTGCTGCTGGCGGGCCACGAGCAGCAGCTCGCCCACGCCGGTTTTCTGGCTGAGCCAGCGGCACACGGCGCTGCCGATGTCGCCGGTGGAGCCCACCACAGCCACCTTGGCGCGGCTGAGATCTATCCCGAGCAGGGGTGCGTTGCGCTCCACCTGCTGGCAAATCACCCAGGCGGTGTGGGTGTTGCCGGTGGTGAAACGCTCCCACTCGAGGGTGGTGTTGCGGATCTGCTGGAACTTCGAGAGGTCGTAGTTCTCGAAAATGATCGAGGTGAAACCGCCCAGAGCCGTCACGTTGATGCCCTGCTTCTGGGCCATCTCCATGGCGTTCTGCACCTTGCGGGTGGCCGTCTTGAAGCGGCTCAACATCTCCGGCACGAAGCAGGAGTCGATGTAGGTGCCTTCGATGGTTTTGCCGGTGCGGCTGGTTACCTGGAAGGTTTCCAGCAGCTGGGGCGGTGCGGAGCACCAAGCCAGCATGTCGGCTTCGGCCATCTCCTCAAGTCCCAGCTCGCGGGCCTTTTCCTGGGCCTGGGCAAAGCTGCTGGAGTGACCGATCAGACCAAACATGCGTGCAGATGCTCCTGGTGACACACCGGCCTGGAAGTCACCTGATTAAAGGGCAACGCCGGTTTGGGGCTGGCGATGCTCAGCCCACCAGGGCGGCGGCGGCCATGCGAGCGATCTCGCGGGTGCTGAAACCGATCTCGGTGAGGGCTTCCTGGTAAGCGATCAGGAAATCCTCGATCAGGTCTTCCTTATCCATGTGCAGCACAGCGGCATCGGCGGCCACCTGATCCAGCATGCGGCGGATCAGGGGCAGGTTGTCGCGGTTGGCCTGCTCCAGCTCCTCACGGCAGCTGTCGAGGTTGGCCTTGAGCCACTCCTGGCCGTAGTTGAGGTGGGTGTACTCGTCTTTCACCACGCCCTCGGTGATCTTGCGGGCGAAGGGATCAGCAACAGGGATATAGATGTGATACGCCGAGATGGCGAACGCTTCAATCAGCAGCGCCTGGATCAGCAGGCAGGTGGGCACCTTGCCGGCGGCGAGGGCGGTGGTGAAGTTGTTGTGCAGCGGAGCGAAGAACTCCTTGGCAAAGGCCATGTCGGCCACCACGCCCAGGTTGTTGGCGCAGGCGGTGAAGCCCTTCATGTGCTTGAGCTCCATGCGCGCCAGCTTGGTGAGCTCCTCGGCTTGGTCGGGCAGCAGCGTGCCAATCGCGATGTAGTTGTCGTGGGCTTCCTGCTCGCCCTCGATCACGATCGCGTTGATGCGGCTGTAGGCGTCCTTGTAGGTCTCGGTGGTGAAGTCGGGCAGGTTTGTGGTGGCTGCGTCGAGTTCCGGGGCTTCAAGGGTCGCCATGGCTACCTGATCCACATCGCAATGGAGTCGACTGTAACCATCTCCTGTGGGTGCAGTTGGGCTTCTGAAAGCTTTTGAGCACCTGTGCTGATCCGCCTCGTGGCGGGGATCGGCTGCGGGATCAGTCCCGCTCCCCGGCTGGCATGGCTGCCCCTGGCGGCCAGGAGCTCTGGAGCAGCACCGTAAGCAGCGCCTGCCAACCACTCACCAGCCGCTCCTCCAGGGCTGCCCCCAGCTCGGCTGAGGCTCCGCGGCTGTCGCCCACCACCCCCGTGCTGGAGAGATCACTGGTGAGCCAGGCCTCCGGCACGGCGCCCTCGAGGCTCCATCCAGGCGGCGGGGGCTCCTGCAACAGCCCGTCCACCGGGCGCTCCGCTCCCACCAGCTCCGGTGCCAGCTGCAGCATCAAACTGGTTTCGGCCAGGCCCGCGTGCAGCCCCTGGCTGCGTTCTGGTTCGGGAATCAGCTCCCCGATGCCCTCAGGCCCGCTCCAGAGGAAGCAGGGCAACACGGCCAGTTCCGGCCGGCAGGCCCGCAGTTGGCGGGCAGCCACCTGCAGCAGCGCGATCTGGCCGCCGTGGCCGTTGAACAGCACCAGCCGCTGGAAGCCTGCATCGGCCAGTTGCGCACCGATCACTTCGATCTGGCGGATCAGCAGCTCCGCCGGCAGGCTCAAGCTGCCCTTGAAGCCGAGGTGCTCGGGGGAGAAGCCCAAGCTCTGGGGCGGTAGACGCCAGATCGGCAGCTCCGGTGCCAAGCCCGCCAGCACCGCATCGAGCAGGCGATCGGCAAACAGGGCATCGGTGCCGAGTGGCAGCTGAGGCCCGTGTTGCTCAAAGGCGCCGAAGGGCCACACCACGGTGCTGCCGGGCTCAGCGGCGGCCTGCACCAGCTGCGGCCAGGCGAGCTGCTCCAGCCGCCGGGTGCCGGTGGGGCGGATGGGCTGCATGGGCGGCGCCTCGCGAAAGGGGTGGGCTGAGGGGGGCTCACTACAGTGTGGCGCTGTGCATCTGTGCTTGTTTCATGGCCGGTACTGGCAACCAGCAGCCCTCCCAGCCTTCGGCCAAGCAGGTTCAGTCGCCCCGCCCAGTGCCCCCGGCCTCCCCGCGGCCGCTGGCGGGAGCTGCGCCGGTGCGCAAGCCACCCCAGGTGCTGCAAATCAATAAAAAGGAAGAGCAGCTGCAGCTCGAGCGCCAGGCCGCTGAAGCCCGCGCCGCCGCTGAAGCCGCTGCCCAGCGCGCCGCTGAACTCGAAGACGCCGTGCGCGCCTCCCGCGGTGAGGCTCCTGTGGCTCCGCAGCGCCCCAGCGCCCCTGCCCGCAGCGGCGGCGACGACGACGCGCTGTTCGACATGAGCGGCTTCGAGGGCCTCACCATGGCCGATCTGCTCGGCCCAGACGACAAGCGCGATCGCCGCGGTGGGCGCGCTGCAGCGGCCGGCTCACGCCCCGCCACCCCGCAGCCGGAGCGCGCCGCTGCTGTGCCCGCCCGCACCGTGGACGACTTCGATTTCGATGCCGACGCCTTCCTGGCGGCCCTCGATGAGCAGGAGTTTGTGGGCACCACCGGCGAGGTGGCCACCGGCACCGTGGTGGGCCTCGAGAGCGATGGCGTGTATGTGGATATCGGTGGCAAGGCCCCCGGCTTCATGCCGAAGAAGGAGGCCGGCCTCGGGGTGATCACCAACCTCAAGGAGCGTTTCCCCCGCGGAACCCAGGTGGAGGTGCTCGTGACCCGCGAGCAGAACGCCGACGGCATGGTGACCGTGAGCGCCCGCGCCCTCGCCCTTCGCCAGAGCTGGGAGAAGGTGCGCCTGCTCGAGAAGGAGGGCAAGGTGCTGCAGGTGAAGGTGAACGGCTTCAACCGCGGCGGCGTGACTGCCGATGTGGAAGGTCTGCGCGGCTTCATCCCCCGCTCTCAACTGCAGGAGGGCGAGAACCATGAAGCGCTGGTGGGCAAAACCCTCGGCGTTGCCTTCCTTGAGGTGAACCCAGAGACCCGCAAGCTGGTGCTCTCGGAGAAGAAGGCTGCCACCGCTGCCATCTTCCAGAACCTGGAGGTGGGCCAGCTGGTGGAAGGCCAGGTGGTGTCGATCAAGCCCTACGGCCTGTTCGTGGATCTCGGCGGCATCAGCGGTCTGCTGCATCAGTCGTCGATCACCGGCGGCCAACTGCGCGATCTGCGCGAGGTGTTTGGCCAGGGCGATCGGGTGAAGGCGCTGATCACTGAGCTCGATCCCGGTCGCGGCCGTATTGCCCTGAACACCGCCCTGCTGGAGGGCCAGCCCGGTGAACTGCTCATCGATCGCGACAAGGTGATGGCCGAAGCCGCCGATCGGGCCAACCGTGCTCGTAGCGTGCTGCGCCAGCAGGAACAGAGCGCCGGATGAGTCAGGCCACCGAGGAAGCGCGATCCAACGCTGGGCCCGCCGCCCAGCCCCTCCTTCAGGCCGACTGGGAGCTCGACTACTACTCCCGCCCGATCCTCGAAGCCGATGGCAAGAAGCGTTGGGAGCTGCTGATCTGCAGCACTCCCCTGGATGGTGAGGCGGGCCAGGGGTTCCGCTTTGTGCAGAACTGCTCGGCCTCCAGCGTGAATTCGCAGTGGCTGAAGCAGACCCTCGAGCAGGCGATGGAGCAGGCCGCCCAGGAGGGCTATGCCGCGCCCCGCAAACTGCGCTGCTGGCGCGCCTCGATGCGCACGATGGTGCAGCGCGCCGCCGAGCAGCTGAGCCTGGAGATGATCCCCAGCCGCCGCTGCTACGCCCTGGTGGAGTGGCTGCAGGAGCGGCAAGCCACGGTGTATCCCGCCGAGGAGGGCTACATGGCGGGGCCGCTAGCACCCGCGCTTCTGCCGATCCAGCCCCTGGCGGTGCCCCTGCCAGAGGCAGCCCGGGGTGACAGCTGGAGCTGGGCTTCGCTGCCACTCGGCGCGCTTAAGGAAGCAGCGGAGTGGGATGTGAGCTTTGCCGGCCTGGTGCCCCTCGATGGCATCGGCGACGACGACGCGATGGTGAGCGGCCTGCGCCTGTTCAGCGCCACCCGCTCTCTGGCGATTGCGGGTTGGATTGCGGGCCTTGAGCCGGTGCGTTTGGAGGTGAGCGGCAACCAGTTGGTGCTGGAGGCCGGTTTGGAGGATCGCTGGCTGCTGGGCAACCTGGAGGATGAGGAGGCCAAAGCCGCCGCTCAGGCCTTCCGCGCGGCGCGCGAGCAGGTGGGTGGCGTGCAGTTCCTGGCGGTGCAGAGCAGCGAGGCCCAGAGCGGCTTTGATGGCTTCTGGATGCTGCGCGATCTCCCTGACGCCTGAGGAGGCGGACCGTGGCGGAAGCCGTTGATCCCCCGTTCGATCGCCCTGATTCCCGCTTCAACCTGCTGGAGGGGTGGACCTGGATTGGCTGCTACGGCGGCTACTACCTCCAGGCCGACCTGCTCGCGGCGTTTGAGCACGGCTTCTTCACCCGCCAGTGGCAGGGCCGCGGGCCGGAGGTGCTGGCGGGCTATGTGAGCGCTGGCGTGAGCGTGCATCGCCCCAAGCAGGTGCACAGCGCCCTGGTGCTTCCCGCCAGTGCGGCTGCCGCTGAACCCTGGCCGGAAGCCGATGGCCTGGTGAGCGATGCCGGCGGCCAAAGCCTCTGGGTGTGCGGTGCCGATTGCACACCGGTGTTGATCGCCGATCCGGTGAGCGGCCGTGTGGCGGCCTGCCATGCCGGCTGGCGCGGGGTGGCGGGCGGCATTCTTCTGGAGGCGATCGCGCAGTTTGAGGCAGCAGGCTGCAGCCGCAGTGATCTGTTGGTAGCGCTCGGCCCGGCGGTGAGTGGCGAGCGCTATCAGGTGGAGCTGGGCGTGGCCCAGCAGGTCGCGGATGCGCTGCCAATGGCGGCTGGCGGCGGAGCCACCGGTGCTGCCATGGCGGAGCTGGAGCGCTGCGGTGCGCTGCTGAGCGATCCCGAACCCGGCCGCTGCCGCCTCGACATCCGCGCCTCCACCCGCCGCCAATTGGAGTTGGCTGGTGTTCCGGCCGAGCAGATCAGCGTGTGCCCGCTGTGCACGGTGGGCGAGGAGCTGCTCTTCCATTCCTGGCGCCGCGATCAGGTGAAGGCGGTGCAGTGGAGCGGCATCGTGTCGCAGCAACTGCCCAGCTGAACGGATCTGGGGTTCCTCGGGCTCAACCGATCTCAGCATCCAGGGCGAAGCCAAGATCCAGGCTCAGTTGGCCTGGGCTTCCCTGGGCCCGGCGGCTGCGGGAGCGGCCTGCGCTGGCCTTGCTGCTGTTCCCCTTGCGGGCGGCGCCAGTGCTTCGGCTGGTGTTGTTGGTGCGGCTGGTGCCGCTGAACCAGCTGAACAGGGCTTTCCAGCCGGCGGGATCCAGTCGCTCCAGGTCTACGGCGGAGGGTTGAAGGGCCGAAGGTGGCTGGTTGGCCCAGAGATCCGCCCAGGCCACATCGCATCCGGCAATGCGCTCGTAGCCGAAGGGATGGAGATGTTGTGGAAGGCGAGCCATGGCGGCTTGAACGTCTCCGATGTGGAGGCGTTGCTGCTCCAACGCCTCCAGGCGTAGCCGGCGTGAGCGATCGTAATCGAGCACCGGTGCGGGGTAGTCGGCCATGGCGGGTGGGGAGCCGAGTTGATCGTTGGTGAGGCCCCGCAGTTCCGGCAGCCAGCGGCGGATGAACAGCCCCTGGGGGTCGCAGCGATCCACGGCCACCTGCCCCGGGTGGTAAATCCGCGTCCAGGCCTTGCTGCCGTGATAGGTCACGCCGGCCTGCATCGCCCACTGGTAGTGATCGATTGGGCAATCGCCATCGATCAGGTGGCGCATGTAATGGAGGGCCCCAAAGCGCCAGTCGATCCCGCAGAGATTGGAGAGGAAGCTGGCGTAGAAGGCGCGGCTGCGGAAATTCAGTTCCAGCCAGCCCCCTTCGGCTTGCAGGCAGCGGGCCGCGGCATCCACGATCGGAAAACCGGTGCGGCCTTCACGCCAGGCGGCATAGAGCTCCTCTTGTTCTGCTGTGAGACCCCCGGCGGCCTCATCTGAGCTCAGCCCCGAGGCGGCAGGGCTCGCGCCGCTGCCGCCCTCGAGCGGACTCCACAGCGCGCTCAACTCCAGTTGCGGCAAAAACCTAAAGCGCTGGTGGATGGCGCAGCCCCAGCGCAGGCGGCTGGCCAGTTGCACGGCACTGCGGCCGCGGGGATCGCGGCGCCCGCCTGCGCCGCTGCTGCGGGGCAGCAGCCAAGCCAGCCGTTGGAGGCACTGGCGCGGAGTGATCACCCCGAATTTCAGATACGGGCTCAGCCCGGTGGTGACCTTGGCTGAGGGGTAGCTGAGTTCCCAGTAGTAGCTGCGTGAGGCGGAGCCTTCGCAGAACTGCTCGAGCCGTTGGAAGGCAGCGGCGCTGCCACCGGTGGGGATCGGTTTGGCGTCGGCGCGTAGGCCCAGTTCTTGGAGGCTCGGAACCGGCAGATCCGGTAGGGCTTCTGAAGGGGCTGGCACCATCAACTGCTCCGGTGCCGGCAGGGCGGGGCTGGCCATGGCCTGATGCCACTGGCGGCTCCAGTGGCTGTAGGGCATCAGCTCGCCGGTGGCGCCGGCGGGCTCCACCCAGTGCAGTGGGATGCGGTGAGCGGCCAGGGCGCGGCTGACGCGGGCATCGCGCACGCGGCCCACCAGGCGTTCGCTGTCGGTGTGGGCGATTACGCCATCGGCGCCACTGGCGCGCACCAGCTGCAGCAGCACCTCAGCTGGATCGCCGCTGCGAATCAGCAGACGCCCGCCGCGTTGGCGCAGTTCGGCATCTAGCGCACGCAGGCTCTCGAGCATGAACGCCACCCGAGCAACAGCGGTTTCGGGATGAAACAGCAAATCCCGATCCAGGACGAACACCGGCAGGACCGCCCCGCGGCGACAGGCTTGGCTGAGGGCTGCGTGATCGCTCAGACGCAAATCGCGCCGAAACCACACCACCGTGCACGCCATGGCGACTCACTGGCCGGCGAGAGGAGTTTGGCAGTCCGGTTGCAGTGCTCGGGTCGCGATGCGATAATGCAAATGTTGCATAACTAACAATCTGATGCTCACAGGAGCAGTTCTTCTCGCCAAGGTCAAAGAGATTGGCGACGTGAGCAAGTCCGACATCGTTCGGGCCTGCGGCTATGTGTCCACGAAGAAGGATGGCTCCGAGCGTCTCAACTTCACGGCCTTCTACGAAGCCCTGCTCAACGCCAAAGGCGTGGAGTTCGGCGGTGCGACCGGCAAGGTGGGTAAGGGTGGCCGCAAGCTGAGCTTCACCACCAAGGTGCAGTTCAACGGCAACTTGATGGTCGGCAAGGCTTATACCGCTCTGCTGGATCTCAAGCCCGGCGACGAGTTTGAAATCAAGCTGGGCCGCAAGCAGATTCGCCTGGCACCTCTGGGTGCTGCCGACGAAGAAGAGTGAGGCCAACGGCTTCCGCCACGCGGATGCCATCCATCGCAGCGGAGAGGATGCCGCCGGCAAAGCCGGCTCCTTCTCCCGCTGGGTAGAGCCCGGGGGTGTTGATGCTCTCCAGCTGTTCATTGCGTGGCAAGCGCACGGGCGATGAGGTGCGCGTCTCCACCCCCGTGAGCATCGCGTCGTCCATGGCGTAGCCGGCGATCTTGCTGTTGAACGCCGGTAGGGCTTCGCGCAGCGCTTCGATCGCGTAATCCGGCAAGGCAGTGCTCAGATCCGTGAGCTTGACCCCGTGCGCGTAGGAGGGCTGCACGCTGCCGGTGGCGCTGCTGCTGCGGCCCGCCAGAAAATCACCGAGGCGCTGCCCGGGAGCGGCAAACGTTTCACCGCCTAGGGCGTAGGCCCGCGATTCCCAATGCCGTTGGAAGGCAACACCTGCCAGCGGATCGGCGGGGCCTTCGCCATAGGGCTCTACATCGCTTGGCTCGATGTTCACCACAATGCCGCTGTTGGCATTGCGCTCATTGCGGGAGTGCTGGCTCATGCCATTCGTCACCACGCGCCCAGGCTCTGAGGTGGCGCCCACCACCAGGCCGCCGGGGCACATGCAGAAGCTGTAGACGCAGCGGCCATTGCTGGCGTGATGCACGAGCTTGTATTCCGCCGCCCCCAGCTGCGGATGGCCGGCGCAGCTCCCCCAGCGCGCCGCATCGATCAGCGGTTGGGGATGCTCGATGCGGAAGCCCACCGAAAACGGTTTGCGCTCCATAGCCACGCCCTGGGCGTGGAGCATCGCAAAGCTGTCGCGGGCGCTATGGCCCACCGCCATCACCACCTGCTGGGCGGCGATGAAGCGGCCATCGGCGAGGGTCACGCCGCGAACCGAGTGATCGCTCGGGTTGAGCTCCAGCCGGTCCACGCGGCTTTCGAACTGGATCTCACCCCCGAGTGCGGTGATCTGCGCCCGCAGGCCTCGTACCACCGTGGCCAGCTTGAAGGTGCCGATGTGGGGGTGGTGCAGCACCAGGATCTCGGGGTTGGCGCCTGCTGCCACCAGCTCCTCGAGCACCTTGCGGCCCAGATGGCGCGGATCGCGCACCTGGCTGTAGAGCTTGCCGTCGGAAAAGGTGCCGGCGCCGCCTTCGCCAAACTGGGCGTTGGAATCCGGGTTGAACGGGCGTTTGCGCTGCCAGAAGCCGAAGGTGTCGGCACTGCGCTCCTTCACCGGTTTGCCCCGCTCGAGCAGCAGCGGCTTCAAGCCCATCTGGGCCAGCAGCAGGGCGCAGAAGTAGCCGCAGGGGCCGGCTCCCACCACCACCGGCCGCGGCAGATCGGCGTCAGCTGGTGCCTGAGCCACCAGTTGATAAGTAGCGTCGGGAGCGGGTTGCAGATGCGGGTCGCGCCCGAAGCGTTTCAGCAGCCGCTGCTCTTGGCCTGGCTCAAGGCCAAACTCCACGCTGTAGGCCAGCTGGATGTTGCTCTTGCGGCGCGCATCCACGCTGCGCTTCACCACCCGGGGCGGCTCCAGCAGCTGCTCCGGTGCCAGCTTCAAGCGGCGGCAGAGGGCCTCGCCGATCGCTTCGGGCTCGTGGTCGAGCGGCAGCTTCAGTTCGTTGAGCCGCAGCATCGGCACAGTCGCTCGCCTGTAGTGCATTCCAGCACCCGCGCAGCGGCGCTTCTTAGGGTCGATCTCCTTGCTGCAGCGCCCATGTACGCCACCTACTTCGGGGCCAACGGCTGGCTACTGGAGCTGGGGGGGCTGCGGGTGCTGGTGGATCCGTGGCTCACCGGCTCGCTGCAGTTTCCCCCGGGGGCGTGGTTTTTCGAGGGCCAACTGCCGGCCAGCCAGCCGGTGCCTGAGGAACTTGATCTGTTGCTCTTGACCCAAGGGCTCGACGATCACGCCCATCCCGAAACCCTTCAGCTGCTGCCGCGGTCGTTGCCGGTGGTGGGATCGGTGTCGGCTGCAGCCAAGGTGCGCAGCCTCGGCTTTGAAACAGTCACCGCGCTGCGGCCCGGTGAGCACTGCCGCCATGGCGAACTGCAGATCACGGCCACGGCCGGAGCGCCCGTGCCGCAGGTGGAGAACGGCTACCTGCTGGAGCATCCAGATGGCTCGCTCTATCTCGAGCCCCACGGCTACCTCAGCCCCGATCTGCCGGCTCGACCTCTCGATGCGGTGATCACACCGGTGGTGGATCTGGGCCTGCCGGTGGCGGGCGCGTTCGTGCGCGGCCAAGCCGTGCTGCCGCAGCTGCTTGAGCGGTTCTCACCGCGCACCGTGTTGGCGAGCACCGCGGGTGGCGATGTGGCTTTCAGCGGATTGCTCACCCGGCTGTTGTGGATGAAGGGCAGCCCGGCGAGTGCGGCTGCAGCGATGCCGGCCGGCAGCCAGTTGATCGATCCCCAGGTGGGCGAGCGCTACTCCCTGGCCGCCGCTGCCTAAGCCGCATGCCGCAGCTTTGCCGCACTCGGCACTGCGGCGGCCTGCACTCCATACGGTGGCTGCGTCGGTCCTGCTTCTGATGCCTGATCCGGTTGCGCTGCGCCCCCTGATCCGGGATCTCCACGCTGCGGTGGTTGATCTGCATGCCAGGCCGATCCCGCCAGCTTGGGGACGCTTGCTGGTGCTGCTCGCCCTACTGGCTGCAGGCGGGGTTGGCTTTTGGCAGCTGCAGGCCTGGCCGCTGCGCCTAGCAGCAGCGCTGCTGGTGGCGTTGGCGGAAACGCTGCTGCTGATTTGCAACGCACGAGGCCTGCCACGGCACTCTGCTGGGCCGGCCGCGGCTGGAGTTGGTCCTGGCGGCACTGATCAGCTGGCCGATGGCCTGGCCCTTCTTCACCTATCGCTTGCTGCACCGCCTGCATCACCGCTGGAATGGCCGCGATCAGCGCGACCCCGAGCGGATCCACCACCAGCAGCCCGGTTGCTGGTGGTGGCTGGTGCTGGCGGGAGGTGCTGGTTTGATCCTGCGCACCCTGCAGGAGGCGTTGCGGCTTCAGGCGCAGCACCCAGCCCTACGCCGTGCCCTGCTGCTCGATGGGATCGGGATTGTGCTGGTGCAGGCGCTGATCTTGGTGCTGGTGATTCAGCACGGCCAGCTGCTGGCCCATGCCCTGAGCTGGCTGGTGGTGGAGCGGGTGGCCGGAGCGCTGCTGCAGCTGCGGGGTGCCATCGAGCACTGGCAGCTTTGGCAACCGCAACCCCATCCGCTCCTGAGCCAGCTGTATGGCTCCCGCACGGTTGCAGTGCCCAATTGGCTGAACGGCTGGCTGGGGGGCTTGCCGCATCACAGCGCTCACCATGCCTTCCCGTAGATTGCCACAGGCCACAGCGCGCTTGCAGGCGGTGTTGCGCGCCCATGGCTACCCGGCCTTGCCGTTTTGCCAGGGCTACTTTGCCAGGGCTACGGCGATGCCCTTAAGCAGCTCGGTTAACGCCATCAGACTGAAGCGGCCAGCCATGTCGCATCGTGAGTTTGGATCGCAGCGTGAGCCTGCTGGAGGCGAGCCGCTTCTGGTGGCAGCTGGGCTGGGTGAGTTTTGGCGGGCCCGCCGGGCAGATTGCGCTGCTGCACCGGGAGCTGGTGGAGCAGCGGCGCTGGCTGAGTGAGCGCCGCTATCTGCACGCGCTCAATTTCTGCATGCTGTTGCCCGGGCCCGAGGCCACCCAGTTGGCCACCTACCTGGGCTGGTTGATGCATGGCTGGCCCGGGGGATTAATCGCCGGCGCACTGTTTCTGTTGCCCTCGGCGCTGTTGCTCAGCGCCCTGGCCTGGCTCTATGCCGTGTGGGGCTCGTGGCCACTGTTGGCATCGGTGTTTGCCGCGCTCAAGCCGGTGGTGCTGGCGATCGTGGTGGTGGCGGCCTGGCGCTTGGCGCGGCGCACCCTGCGAACGCCTCTGCATGCTCTGCTGGCAGCGCTGGCCTTGGTGCTGTTGCTGGGTTCTGCCCTGCCGTACCCCGCGCTGGTGTTGGGGGCGGCGCTGGTGGGTGGGCTGGCGGGGCGGTGGCGGCCGCGCTGGATCCTGCCGGTTGCCGCTGAGTGGCGCGTTGCGCCAACGGCAGACATGGCTGCTGCTGCTGCCA
>Ga0194129_10002920_pt1 | contig 24605 bp, 34 predicted proteins | sample TA2KigCa35mmetaG_FD_150862 | JGI IMG/M metagenome (GOLD analysis project Ga0194129, IMG submission 150862) | Freshwater microbial communities from Lake Tanganyika, Tanzania - TA2015038 Kigoma Deep Cast 35m | ecosystem: Environmental > Aquatic > Freshwater > Lake | place: Tanzania: Lake...
CGGATCGCCGCGCACACACTTCTCAAACAGGATCCACTGCGGATCAGGTATGACTTTGGGGGCTTTGGTTTTTTTGTCAATTACCAACTTACCCTTTTTATCTAAGATACCGTCAAGAGTGTGAAGTTCATCGCTAACACCATTATATTGCTGCACATTTGATGCCAGTAACTGATAGAAATCTGTGTCTGAGGAAATAATCACGTGATTGTCATTGGGGTGTTGCTGTATAAATCCAGCAATAAGATCGTCTGCTTCAAGTTCCGGGTGTTGAAGAACTGTGCAATTGGTCTTTTCCTGCAGAAATGTCTTAAGATTATCAAATGCTTCCCAAAATAGTCGATCCTCCTCCTGTTCTGTTTCGGTAAGTGCTGCACGAGCAACCGCACGATTTTTTTTATACGGTTCGTAATAATCTTTTCGCCATGAGCGTCCTTCTAAACAGAATACCACGTGATCGGCTTTCTGATCCCGCCAAGCCTTATTAACCGAACCAAGAGTAACATGAATAGCAAATCCTAATCTATCCCAAGTGTCTGATTGACGGCTGGCAGAATGACGAGCACGAAAGAATGTATTTGCAGTATCTACAATAAGGTATCTCATGTATGAATAATAGCATATTATAATAATGCAGTCAAGTGGGGATATAAGAAGTCTGCCCATTTTTTGTGTGCATCTGCGTCAAAGTGATACCATTTATTATGTTTACATCCTTGGGATTCTAAATATTTTCCATAACTTAAATCAGGAGAATAAGGCCATAGGTAGTTTGTACCCCAATCTTTTTTTCCGTATAAAAGGTCATTAAATGTAAGCTGACAATTGAAAAATAAATGCGGAATATTTCTAGTGTTTAAGTCTTTATGAAAGTTCCAGATCTTTTCATGTGCCTCTTTGATCTTTTCATTCCAATCTACTTTTATCACAAATTGCTTGTAACGGTCAGTCCATTTTTCTGGTACAATATCGACACCTGATCCATTCACCTGATACCATTGATTATCTTCATCATTATACCATTCTTCGCGTTCCCAGGTAGACCAACCTATTAAAATAAAATCAGGTCTATAATCACTTAGGTACTCATATGTTGTCCTTATTATTCTATCGTTTGATCCTGCTGCCCTTGCATGACAATGTAACTTTGCTCCTAGTTTATTGGCCAATAATTTACCGTAAGAAACTTCAAGGTTATCAGGATAAGGGGCAAAAATTTTTTCATTATTCCAAAAATAAAAATGCTCATCAACATAACTTGGATGATACTTATCGTTGTCACATACGGAACATTCTGGGTATATAGCTTCTGCTCCGGCACTATGGCTATCACCGTTTACATATAATATCATTCTTCAACTGATCTCCGTTCTACCGTTTCCTAAATCATTGCGATCGACTCTTCTTGGTCTTGAATCATATGGTTGATTAGCTTCCCATTGTTCATAATTTTCATTTAAGATATTGCGACAAATATTTTGGAACCAACGATCTACGATTTGATTATCGGTATCGTCCTTACGCTGCATATAGCCAGATTTGACTAATCTAGCAACAAATACATCATTCCAATCTAATTCAAAAGAGCCATTTCCGATATCATTTGGATCTAATTCGATACTTAGTATGTTGATATAAGGTTCGCCTGCTTCAGTAGCCAATTCTTTTGGCGTTTTAGTTTTAGTTTTTAACTTTGGCTTTTCTTCTTTTACTTCTGATTTTTTCTTTAACCAATCAAACATTATGTTCCCCATTCGTTCTTGAATAATGGCACTTGTAATCTGTCAGAATACCTTAGTCCGTTACGCATTGCGAATTCTGCTACTCTACGATTATTAAGTGTGTAAATCTTTTCAACCCCGCCCACCGGCATCAAATATACTGGTCCTTCAAATCCTGCATCTCTGTATTCTTTCGTTGCTCGCAAGGCATCTGCACAATCTTCTCCTGTGGCAACTACAAATTTAAGATACACATAACCATATTCATCATATTCGTTGATGATTTCTGGACGGATAGCATCCTCCCAAGACTCTCCACTGCCGGGAAGTTTTGGACTTACACTAAATGTAAATGTGTTAAATCCTTTGTAATGATGCCAATTTTGATGAATCCAAGTTTTAAAATCTTTTGATAACTTTTGTGTGCCATTTGTTTCAAAAGTTAATTCTTTTAAACTGTTCATTTTAGGATGATCGAGCAAATCAATGTATGCTCGTTGCCAACCTAATAATGGTTCGCCACCGGTAATAACTAAATGTTCATCCTGCCACTTGCCATGTGGTAGTATTTGCATGATACGATCCACAATAGCATTTGATTCTAACATGGGACTAAGATCTTTGAATCTGGGATCCCACGACGCATAACTGTCGCAACCTGTGCTGACCAGTGGCAGATCTTCATATCTATTAAAGTAATGGACTCTTGCTGCTATATCTTCTAGTTCTCTAGATAGTTTGCCTCTAGGCATGCCAAATCCTTGACAGGTAAAGTTGCAACCAAATGTGCGTAAGAACACACTTGGTACACCCATATATCTGCCTTCGCCTTGTATTGAATAAAATAGTTCAGCTACTTTGATCTTACTCATGATTATCCTTGGTAGGTGGCTGAATTTGCACCATGCTCAAATACTTCTACACTTTTTATACGCACAGTGGGATTGATCGGATAACGCATAGCGCCACCGGCTAACATTTCAGCCATCTTGTCATAGCACATCTTGGCAAACATTTCACAGCCTACACCCGGAACGATGCGTAGATCACACAATGCGCCTCGTTCGTATGGTTTGACTGTTTCTACACTGCCTGTTCCGGACACAGGCATATTGCCTTGATGACTCATTCTCACAAAAAAGTCTAGATGGGGATCATCTTCAGCAATTAATAAGGTGTGATCAAACATGTAATCTGCCCAGGCTTTGAATTCTTTGAGGCCTCCAAAGTCCATACACCAGTTCTTATCATCTAGTGTGTCGCATTCAAACACAAGTCTGATACCTATTGAGTATCCGTGCAGTGTAGAACAATGACTGTGTGTAGCACGCCATTGCCTGAAGCAACATGATAGTCCTCGGTCGTTACCATATGTTTTTGTTGAATAAAACTTTGCCATTGAATTCTCCTATGTTAAATTTTAGCATAGGCCTGCAGAATTTGTAAAGCGGGATGAAGTGCCAGGAAGGCCGCTGTTGAGATATATATTTATACTTTAATTGGCCCACCACGATTCCCATGGGAACACTGCCCAACAAGGATCATCAAATTTATTAATCTTTTTAGCACTGTAATCAATGTCTTTAAAATGACTTGATTCGTTGTTAACTAACACTGCAAATTTAACATTGCGATTCCATATGGCGGACCAAGCCGGATGATCGGGCAAGCAACCAGATGGCCAATCCCTTTTGATCCATTCCAGTGTAGCACCGGTATCGTTAATGTCGTCTACTATTAAAATGTTTTTACGGTAAGCAGGATCTGTATCTGCGTCTCCGGAACCGCGTTCTTCTTTTGGTACATATCCAAAAGCCTGTTCGGCCATCCACAGATTACTTTCTGATTCGCCGCCGTCGCGTAAACTAATTTTTAATGTTTCGCATGGAACATTAAAGTAATGACTAATCATCAAAGCAGGCACTAATCCACCACGAGTAATGCCAAGTACATAATCAGGTAGCCATGCACTATTAACAATGTCTCTACAAAGTGAATGCACTAGGCCCTTTAATTCACGATTTGATATAGTAAGGTTATTCATTAATCTCTCTCCATTAAGGCTGCATCACGAATTAAGTTGATTAGTTCTTCCATATCTTTACACAGGATTTTAGCAGTAACCCAATCGCTATTATCATCGCGACCGCCAATTTCTAGCATAAAGCCATTGTCGTACATATATACAGTAAAGTTGTCATTAACTTTTTTAATCTTATCATTTAGTTTCAAAATTATTCCTTGTTCAAAGAAAGCAAGATATATGCCTGATTACCCAATCATACTTTTGAAATAATCCGTGTTCGAATACACATTTCTTTGTTTATCAGCAACTTGCCACAAAGTCATTAATTATCTCTGTCGATTTGTTCGGCTAGATCGTATAAAAATAAAAAACTAATTCCTAAGACTAGTATAGCAAATAAATCACCTAAGCGCAATGACGCAGTCATTAAAATGAGAAAAAAAACAAAAATAGTAATTTTCCTCATTTGACTCCTTTTTTCTTTTTATTTTCATTCATACCTTCGGCTATCATTTTTTTAAAAATTAACATGACTCTACCTTTTTCTTTTTCGGTTAGATATTTTACCAACATTAACTTATCATCATAACTTTTGGCATTGTCCAAAAAGTCTGCTGGTACAGTGAGTTTGGGTTTTTTTGGTTTAAATTTCTTTAAATCTTTTTTAGAATCATTGTTATTATTGTCGGTCATAAATTATTATTCTTTTCTATCTCCAAACAAATAAAGCAAACTTAGAAACAAGTTAATGAAATCTAAGTAAAGGGTAAGAGCACCCATAACTTCAATTGCAGGACCGTCTGATTCCATTAATTGCTCTCTAATCTTTTGAGTATCATATGCTGTTAGGCCTAAGAAGATAACAACCGCCACGGCACTAATTATGGTTTGAAGTAGACTAGATCCTATAAAGATATTTACGATACTTGTAATAATAATTGCTATTAAAGCAACTATAAGGTACTTGCCTAAACTATCTAAACTCTGTTTTGTAAAATATCCATACGCACTCATGGTTAGAAATAAAATTGCAGCACCAAAGAATGCACTGGCAATACTAGCTGCTGTATAAATTACAAAGATAGTGGCAAAACTTAAGCCCATTAGTGCTGCAAATCCATGCAAACATAATTGTGCTGTAGATCTACTTGGATTATTACCTAGTACATAACCTACAGCAAATATAGCTGCCAATGGTGCAAATATCACAATCCATTTTACAATACCAGTAAACAAAAATGCCATCAAAGATGCATTTGATGACACCAACATACTAACAACCATACTGGTAATTACTGCCAATGCCATATTGTTATAAACACGGAGCATGCCAGTGTTTATTTCAGATGGGGTTTTATAAGGTAAAGAATAATACATTTTTTATTTCCTCCTATTAATAAAGAACATCAAGAAAACCAAGCACTCGAGTGAATCCGTATAACATAATAGTACAAAAAATTATTGCCACTGCATAACCTATTAATAATCCTCTACTTGATCCTATCATAGGCATTTGAAATGGACAGCGACCTTGATTCCAAGTACAATCAGGTGAATATTCTTGTCTGCATATTTCACATTTCATCTTGGTGCAAACTCTTGTTGTAGTTTGATATTATCAAAAAATTCTTTCTTAGTGCTTTGGTCATCTTTGAACGCACCTCTTAGCACTGTTGTCTGGGTAAGACTACTGTGTGCCATAATTCCGCGATTCTCACAACAGCCATGTGTGGCCTGAATATACACACCAATGTCATTGGCGCCAGTAGCCTTGCCAATCTCTTGGGCAATAGTATTGGCCAGTTCTTCCTGTAGAGTGCCGCGGCGAGCACACCACTGTGCAATGCGTGTATACTTGCTCAAGCCAATGAGTTTATCGGCAGCAATAATACCAATGTAGGCAACACCGCTGACCGGCTGATGATGGTGACTACACATACTGCGAAGTTCGCTGCGTACAACCAGCATGCCTTCATAGCGATCAGTGCTGTCATTGGGAAAGGCTGTAGTGTCAGGTGCAGGCTCATATCTGCCTGCCATTATTTCGTTGAAGTACATCTTGGCCAGGCGACGTGCTGTGCCCTGACTATTTGGATCGTTTTCGCGATCAATAAGCAGACGATCCAGCACTAGCTCGAAGGCTTCGGTGGCCTCGTCAATGAGCTTGTGCTTCATTTCTTTATTGACATATTCGCTGATGTTATCGCCAGCCCAAAAGCGTTTTCCGTCACGTCGCATATTTTCTTTAATTGCCTGTGCTAGATATTTTCCTGACATTTATTCTCCAATAATTGTAATATCTCTTAGATCTGGATATTCGTGATATTTAGGCGGTTCGTTTACAAAGTATAATTTTTCTAAACCACGTCTTGCATCTTCAATGGTGGGACGATAATGGTAACCAACCTGGAAAACATGTTGCGATTGCCATGGTTGTGTTGAAAGATCGCGGCCATCATACCTCTGTCGTAATAAAAACTCATACGCCTGCTTGTCGTCTAACAGTATAGCACCACCGTGGCCTATCTGTAAAGGCTTGTTATGACCGAAACTTAAACATTGCATTTGACCGGGTTTGTACATTCCCGTTTCTAATCTACGAGCACTATCCCAAATATCTGTGCCATAGAAACGATATTCTCCCGTCCATTTTTCTGGAACTAATTTATATTCTATGCCTAATTTATGCATGGTCATAGGAATAGAAAGATAGGTGTATGCTGTAAATTGTACTCGTTTTACTTTACAATATCTAAGACACAACTCAATTGCATGAGTACAGCAATCAGTCATTATGGCGTAGGGTGCTCCGGTTTTTTTTGCTAGTAGTTGTTCGAATTGTGAAATTTCTTCAAATGCCACGAGTATACCATCGATGTGCCGAATCAACGATTTGATTTACGGTTGAATAATTTGGCCGCCAGCCCAGTATGTTCTTTGCTAGTGTAGCATCGGCAATTAATCGGTCAGGATCTCCAGGCCTGCGTGGGCCTACAAATAATTTTAACTGACCATAGTGAAGTGTAATGTAATCTACTATCTCTTGATTGCTGATACCGGTATTAGTACCAAGATTAAACACTGCATATTGCTTATTTTTATTCCATTGTATTGCACGATTGTGTGCATCAGCTAGATCCCAGACATGTATATAATCTCTTATGCAAGTCCTATCTGGAGTATTGAAATCTACACCATTTAGTGTAAAGAATTCGTCACGAATTTTTGATTCTAATAATCTTGCTATGATATGTCCTGCACCTGGTGCTTGACCTAGATCGTAATTATAAGGTTCGGCACCTGCTGCATTAAAGTATCTAAAACATACCGCAGGTAGATCATACGCCTGATTATAATTTAATAAAACTTGTTCAACGATATCTTTAGTATGGCCATATGGACTAATGGGATTTATCCTGTCTGTTTCAACCAATGGAACATGGTCAGGATTACCGTACACACTAGCACTAGAACTAAAAAGAATAAGCGGTTTCTTTTGATAATCCTTAACATGATTTAAAAATGTTATAGTCTTTGCTACATTGTTATCATAATACTTTGCTGGATCTTCTACACTTTCTCTGACAGAAATATCTCCAGCACAGTGTACAATGACATCAGGTTGAAATTCATCTAACCATAATAGGCTCTGCTTTGACACATAATCGGCGTGTAAGAAACCATCAATATTTTTTAGTGTATGATCTCTGCGTTCTCGGTCAATCGTATATACTTGACTGCTTTCGTTGCACTGTTTGAGATAACGAGCGATGTGACCACCAATATAGCCACATCCTCCGGTGACAACTATTTTCATCAGTACTTACTTTCGTGAGTATGTCGTCTATAGTCAGTGCTCATACGCAACCATTGTTCTCCCTTGCCTTCGAGAATATCGCAGATGCGATCAATAGTTGCATCGTTCCACGCACTAAATTTACCCATGTTGGCGTGCGGATGTTGTAGTAAGGGTACAAGTTTTTGTACTGCATCTCTAAGCGACCACGGGACATAAAGTCTCTCGCTATCATTTGCAAAAGCTTCGGGGAAACTTCTGTAGGCTGGGTATAGTATATTAGCCCCAAGAGCGTCCGCTTCGCTAGCTGTATTTGATACCCAATCCTGAAGAGCACAATTAAAAAGTACTCGCGTATCGTTAAGTAGTGCATAGTAATCATTCTTTTCAAGATCTTCATGTACTGTCAGTTTGCCTTCTCTTTGTAGTCTGCGTGTACGATCCATGTATGAACTATTGTTGGATCTCAGTTTACTGCCACTAAACACACAGAATTCAACTTGTGGCCAGTTATTATAAGGCAATTCCTGTAGTCTACAATATTCCTCAATGAGATCCATGTAAAAGTCAGGTTGCTTTTCTTGATCCCATCTAGCAGCAAACCCTACACGGTAAGTACGATCTTTAAACGGTTTCAGTTCACCGGTTACACGACTGCGAACTTCGTTTTGACCAAATGCAAGACCACTAATATTGTACACTGGTGCCTGCCATCCTGCAACCTTCATGTGCATGACCATTTCTTCGTTAGTAGCAAGAACAATATCCGCAAATGAATCTACCATCTTTTCATAGTGACCCATCCACGTTTGCATGCCCCAGACGTGAACAAAATCATCTGGGTCAATAGTTTGTGCAAGACAACGAACGGCAATGCGAGGACGCATATTACTAGGCACTTGATCAAGAATATAAGGTAGGCTCTCGATGCCGGGTTGAAACATGTCTTCAAAGTATATAATGTCTTCACTAGTAACTTCGCCTGCTTTCATTCGTCGAATCAAATTCATCAACTGACTCATACCAAAGTATGTACGACCATGTGCATCTAATACTTGGCCAGTAACAATTGCTTGATCGTTACTGAGTGTTTCTCCGGGCACGATTTCATAATCAATACCCCTGCGCTCAAATACAGCCTGATTCCACTCTTGTAGTTGTAGTGTGTATCTTGCTTTGTAAGGCTCTAGGCCCATATACCAAAGTTTACGCATTAGTTCTATCCTTTTTTACGTGCCACATGTTTCGTGGTTCGCGACCTCTTAAACTGCGTTGAAATTCGCCCCATGGACTTTTTTCATTGTACAAGTGACGTTCGTCAAATGGATGCCCGTATTGTACACAAAATTCACGATAACGATCTAAATCGTCAAAGATAGTTGATACTTCTGATTTCATTACCAGATATTTTTTAAGCCATTTAGTGGCCATTTTGTTCTCCTAAATTTTTATTGATAGAGAGGGTTGATGAGTAGCATAGGTGATAGAGCAACCATTTTCGTTATCTTCACTTACACTTATTGTAACATTTCTTTCAGGATATCTGTTTGCTATTTGAACATATAGATCATCGGCAATCATTTCACAGCTTTTATAATCCAATGCTAAAATCGAATTGGAATTACTATACAAGCTTTCCAACCAGCGTTTGAATTGGATGAATTCGATGTCCCTGTCATTATGGAACACATCGATTGACACCCTAAAGTGGAAGATGTGACGATGAGGGTAACCAAGAAAAGATACATCCGCAAGACCAGGATCCTCCAATGCTGCTGGGTATTTATGGATCCCTTCGCGAGTAAATGTTACCCAAATTTGTCTTGCTGCACGTTCCATTATTCTATCTACTGTTTGTCTTTGTTCTTGATTCATAGTTATTAATTATATAAAGGATTTATATATATCAGGAAAAACTTTATGACTATCTAAGTTACGTCTTTGATCTAGTACCTTTAATTCATGCAACAGTGTTGATTCATAATTAGAATTATTATTTAAAAAAGAAATTAGCGTATTAAGTTTATTATTAAATCTTTCATCTTTAGCGTTTAATGATATTGTATTTTTTTGAATCAAATTTTGTTTAATTATTTTGATACATTCGTCAATGTAATATGGCGGCAAACTTCTAGGATCCAAATAATCTTTTTTTTGCCCTGCATGCACATAATAGATATCAAAACAATTTTTTGGAAACCCTTCTTTTACCAAAGCATCTATGGCTGTAAAAATAGTTTTAGCATTTAATGATGTGTAAGTCATACTAAAACTTATGTTCTCAATGCCTACATCTTTTTTAAGTTTAAGTAGGTTGTTGTAGAAATTATTCCAATCACCAGGATATCTAATATAGTTATAACGATCTTCCATGTCATCAAAACTTACTATCCAGTGACAACTTTTAAATTTAAGCAAAGTTTCATAAATCTTATTATTTGTTATTAAAGAAAGATTTGTATTGATGCTTATATTGCAATCTAAATTTACTTCAGATAAAGCAGTAAGAATTGATAAATTTTCTTTTATTAACAATGGCTCACCACCGGCTATATAAAGATAACTTATTTTAGATATATTGTCAAGATAATATTGAATTAAGTCATCTATTTTGTCTTTTGGTAATCCAATTGGTCGATTTAATTCATCTGCCCAAAGTGAACTACATAATGGTCCACAATATACACATGCATAATTGCATGTGTTTCTAAATCGTAGATCTGCATATCTATATTCAAACGCATTTACATCAGAATAAATTTTTTTACTATTATTTTGTTCGCGTTCAATAAAATCATAACGCATTGTACTTTTATAGTTGAAATCTGCAGGTTTTATTGTGTTATCTTGAGGATAGCATGCTTTACAGCCAGCAACTTGCATTCTGGATATCATGTCTTGTTTTATTTGTATAACTTTATTACTGTTTAGTATAGAGTTGATAGAATCATTATTTAGATTCCCTAATTCGTTTTTAGATTGACAGCAGTTTTCAACTCTACCATCTCCCCAAATGTAAAAAGTTGTCCAAGGCGCAGGGCAAAACTCTTTGTTATTATAATATTCTTCGTCTTTCAATTTACTATTACATCCATTTTATATTTTGACCAATCAGTAAAACAATTCCTGTGCATCAAATTATGAACACTATGACACCATACGCCCGGATTAGTTGCAGCAAAGTCTTTGTCGTCTAGTTTAATTGTAGCATTGTATCCTAATTGTTGTATATATGGCATTTTTACTGATAACATTGGAATAAATTGATTATATTCTGTTAGTCCAGATTCTGACAAACCTTCTGCTTCGCTTATGTCAATATCTAAAGTGCACCAATAACCCCTGCCTATAAAAGGCATAATCATATTTTCCCATCTAGTCCAGTCTGCACTGTCTGCGCGGCCGTTTGGAAAACTTTGATTAGCACCAAAGTAAATGTGTGTACAATTATGAGCAATTGCTGCTGCTTCAATTAATTCTTTTTCTTGAACACCAACTACAAATAATGTTTTTTGATTATATGCAGGCGTATGCTCCACTTCTAGACCTACAAAAAGCCTTGTATTGATGTGTTCTGCTCTATTCATTGCCATATCCTATCCTTTGAGTTTCTTCTTCCCATTGTAGTTTATTCAATCTGCTGATTTCATCTTTTAATTGTAATTTTTTCTTTTTTAAATCAGTCAAATATTCTAAATCTACACCTGGATGATTGTTTTGCATTTCGTAAATTTGTTTATCTAATAGTTTATGCATCTCTTCCAAATGTTTAATTCTGCCTTTATAACTCATATTATTGCTCCAAATGTGATTGAATGATATTAGTGGCATCAAAATCTGACATTTTATTTTCAGTGTTGTCCACAGTTTCAAAAAGTGCATTATACATTGTGTTTGAATTTTTTGTCTTTTTACCTTTGAAGCCTCTAGTGCCAACGATATCCATCCAGTATCTATCATAATGTTCTATAATTGACTCAGCAGTATTACGATCCGGTGCTGTAAATATTGCATCAACTATGTCTTCAAATTTTGTGTGATCGCCGTTACGATACCAAAGCATAGCAGGTCTTTCGCCCGAATCAAATTTTCTATTTGCTCTTTGTACTGATTCTAAATGCATCCATACATTATGTCCCATCATTAATACATAGCTAAAACTATCCCAACTTGTCTTGCCCTCTTTACCATTTTTATTAATATCCCCGGGTTTATAAATGCATATGTCTTTGATAAGTAAATGTTTGCTTATTGGACTTTCATCAAATACATCAAAAATACCATCCTGTAGTACAGCATCTTTGAATGTTCTTGTATCAGTGGCATACTTTTTATCATCTGCACTGGGACTCATTCTGTAGCACCATTTACCTTGGTTTGGTAAATCAATATGATGATAGACTTGTCCATTGGCAGTTGCAAGAAACGGACTTGCACAATCAAAACTGATAGTAAAATTAGGATTGACATATTTACGAACAGCACGTTGGATAACTGTGAGTAATACTGCCCATTCTAACTTTGATGTACCTAAGAAGTGCATCCAGTCATGCACACCCTCTTGTAGTAAATTATCATAACGCAAAGTTACTAGACGTTTAAGTATTAAATGTATATCACACATGTTCTGACCGCCCATGGCCCAACCGTCAAAATGTGTGTCAGGATATTTTGTAGGGTTGCAGTATTCTTTCATGATCTCGTACCATTCGTCAGCTGACGTATGATTGTCACCTTGTAATACATTCAAAAACTTTGCACCGCCGTTGTGTTTGCCTTTTCGATGCTGCATGAAATATTCATTATTAAACTTTGTAGCATCAACTGCTTGTTGTAAAGCTAGTTTTTTGTCGGTAGTACTGAAACCAATTTTTGCTGCAACTTTTTGATCATGAATGACCCAGGTAGGAATATCCAGGATCATACCATAGTCAGCGATACCGTCTAGCCATGCAAGTACAGACTCGCGTTTCTTTTGTGCTTTAGCGCAACCTGAATTGGCTCGCCAATCGCCTTCCCATAGACCCTTGGCAATCTGGAATCCTCCTGAATCTCCTAACATAAATGTGTCAGGTCCCCGTTTACGAACCATGTCTTCGCTGGGATCATCTTTAGACAAATCTAAGTTTGCGTGTCCACCTGAGTACAGGCTCCACCGGTAGGGGAACAGGGCCTGTTGGCCGTTGAGCCAATTAAATTGCTCCATGTCCGATAATGCCTGTGGCATACGAGCAGGATCAACATAATCATTGTTAACACGTTGTTTTCCTATAAAGGTTGCATAGAAACCAGATATAGCAGGCAAGAATATAGCATAATCTGATTGTTTAGAAGTTAAATCATCCTGCATAAAAGTTTATAGATTCAATAAGTTGATAATCTTCTAAGAAGTACCTCCGAAGATTTTTCATGTATTTAGAATTATTTTGCAATGCTTGTAGAAATATATTTTTAAATTTTTGTCTTTCTAAACTTGATTGAGTGGTGTGCTGATATTCGTAATTAAAATATCTATTTTCCATTCCATGTTGTTGTAAAAAAAGGCTAAAATATTTTCTGTAATTATCATTGCACCAAAAAAAAGCACAATTAGAAAGTGACAATCCTTCAAGAAATAACGTTTGTTTTTCTGTGTGATCATCTAACGCCACACGATCAAAAATTATATCAAAAAAACTTTTAGAAAGATGTGCTGTATCAATTTGATTGTGATATAAAAACATGTATTCTGCAATACCACTGAGCCATCGTTCAACTGGATCTCTTAAAACTATAATTGCCTGTTTATTATATAAATTATCAGTATGATAATTATAAGTTTCCCAATTCCAATCTTTTAAATTTGGCTTAGTCCATGAACTAGCATTTTTAGGTATATATACATACATAAGGTCCGACGAAGGATGACTCATACATTCTCCAAATACATGACCTTTGTCAATATAATATTCTAAAAATTTTATCACTTAGTCTGCGCCGGCAGTATGTAATTATAAATTGCTAGTCCTGAGTCTACTGTAATTTGTGCAGCACCTTCATCGCTAAATCTAATCATTTTATCGCCAGATAAACTTAAGATACTAATTACGGCACTAATTGGCCAATGCCATGCTTTACTTAGACTGCCTGCAATATCATGTGCAAAGACAAAATTACCAGCATGACTACTATGATCTCCAAAGTAAAAAATTAAGTTATTGTTTTCTGTTCGAGCAATAAATGTAGTTTCCTCGCTGTTTGCCTGCGCCTGAAATTTTAATCTTTGTATAGCTGCTACGCTAGGTTCAATTTCTACACCCCATTTAACACCCTTAAACTTGACTGTCTTTAATTGCTCATTTATAACTTCGGCACTCATAAATCGATAATCATTTTTAAAATCACCAATTGAGTTTTCAAAGTGAATGCCTAATGGAATATTAGTGTCTTTGTTAATGATACTTAATTTCGCATCATCTCGATATTCAGGAATGTTTAAAATTGTGTTTAATTTTCCTAAATTAGGCATACCAAAAGTGCCAATAAACTCTGGTACAGGATTATGAAAAGTTGCGTTAACAATAACAGTTCTTTCTTCACTTACTGTTTCGATGTTTGTAGTGCTATCTGTGCCAATTATTTTAATTAAATTTATGATTCCTAGGCTATGAGTATGCTGTACCATGTCGTGTAAATAGTCTTTCATGTTTTTCTCCAGTGTGTAATAATTTTACTAACAGTATTTTGAATTGTCAATTTTACTTTGTTTTTATTTCGCCAAGCACCTGACCAGCCTTATTTGTCTTCAAAATACCTGGTTTAACAAATTCTAATATTGAAAATGAGGGATTAATGTCTGCAGAAAATGATTCTCTAAAACCTAAACTTTCTATCATTGGTACTGCCATACTTTTTGGTACATACGTCATGAAATCGCTTTCGGCATAAGCCGCAGAGGTAGGTAGATCGGCATTATTGTATGTAAATAATATTGATCCGCCAGGACGTAACCAATTAAAAGATTGAACCATTAATTGCTTAATACTATCTAAACTTAAGTAATTAAAAAAATTATAACTAAAAATAAAATTAAATTGATTATTAGGTAAATTATCAATTTTGTAAAAATCGTGTACTAAATACTTCCTTAATCTATTTTGGTATAATGATGTAAATTGCTGCGAGGCAGTATCGAGAAATTCTTGAAAGTAGTCTGTAATGTACAATGGATCACTAGCAACGAGATATTTTGTATATTCACCATCTCGACATCCTATTTCTAAAGCAGGAAATTTCCATGTACTATGATAATTGATTCTTTGCACTAAGATTGATTCAAATTCTTCATTCTTGGCCATTACTCTTACTCGACGAATCACGTTCAAGTCATTATAGGCTATTTCAACTTGATAATTATCTGAAAAAAACTTTGTAGATAAATTATCAATTTTATTTTGTACAGAATTAATTATACTATTAAGATAATCCACATCTAAGATTAAAGTATTTAAATTTGTTGTATGCTGGTGAATTAAATTCTGTATATCAACTTGTAAATCACTATCTATACCATTTTGTAAAAAGTCAAGCCGCTTTATATTATTATCAATTTCTTCACTGATTATTGATAAATTTATAGAACTACGTAGAAAATTTCTTAATTGTACTAATTGTGATAAGTTCATGGAAAATCATTATATACACACTTTATTTATTCAAATGAAAACAGGCTATCAAAAGTTGTCTTGATGTCTGTATGCGAGGGTATATCCCACTCTAATACTCCTAATAGATTTTCTACTTTTTGATTAACAATTGTGCCTTCCATTTCTCCATCATCAAACGGTAGTTCTCGAAACCACGGTGGTAAATGACTTTCATCTGTTGGATACCCTACGCTAGTATAACCCAATGGATTGTCTTTTAACTTACAAACAATAGTTTTCATACCATCTACAATAGCCATACTGTATTGGTCACCATGCATCCTACGCAAATTGTTCCAATTCATCGCTGCTCTTACATGCCCTGGCATGTTTGCTCGACCTAGTCGTTCTTCTTCTCGGGTGTATTTGGTTAAGTTATTAACACGCTTAGGTGTACCCTTTTCCCATGCTGGCCTATCTTGGAAAGCAAGTTTAAAATCTCGAACCTTGGTATAGACGTGTTCCGACGCAGCACCTGTAAGTACATCTGTTAACAAATCACTCAAAAAGTCTTGTACCACTTTGGGTGTATCACTTCGTTTGAGATCAAGACCCATTGCTTTTACTTTACCTGGCTTACCGTGTGTATCTAATCTGTTGTTTTCTAAATCATAAATGAGAACAGCGTACCGCTTCTTCTTTATAAATAGTCCCTTTGAAGCCACAAGCTCCCGTCCCCCTTTAATCAGTTCACCCATGTGTCTTGGTACATGACAGGCTCGTTCCATAAATGCAGGGAAACTTGCGTTAACTTGTTCGGCAATTGAATCGTAGAGTTGTACGCAGATTTCTTTATTCCATTCCATCCGTCCTGATTCGACATCCGCTTGAATTGCTGGCCAAGCCGTGAAATAGCATGAGTCAGTGTCACCATAGATGATAGATTTGCCCACATGGTCATACTCTCCGAATATGCATTCATTGATATACGCATCCATGTGTCTCGCGATAATGCGTCCGGTAAGAGTAGTACTTTGACCAATTCTCTTGTCAAAAAATCTACAACCTGGATTGAGTATTGCTCCATAGAGACTGTTCAGGTTAATCTTTTTGACCAGTTGTCTCTTATCCCAAAAAGCCTGGTCTTCTTTCGTAGTAGCTTCTTTTTTCTTGGCTTGCAACTCCTTGCGTTCTGCATACCACCTCTCTAACAACCCAGGCACAACTGCTTTTTGTTCATAACTAAAGATTGTGCCATTTGCACTTAGCATCCACGGACGATTACTATCAAATATCAGTCGCCATACGTCTGCGGCACTCATAATATCCGAACCACTGGCTTCCCAATCAATGGTAATTTCTGTGCCAACTTCTCCATTCATAACTGCTGTATACTCAAGACTGCCAAACATGTTTTCCCAAGCATCTGCAAAGCTGCTGCCCGAGGCCATTTTGTCTTGAATATACCTTTCAGTCATTATCGGCCGGAGTTGTCCAACAATTGACTCTTGTGCCATGTTAAGAGCGCGGATTGCTGACGGGTAAAGACTGTTGATGTCGATCGCTCCGATCCAGTCGTGCATGCCTTTCTTGGGGAAAGCAACATAGGCACCTGCTGCTTGGGTATCTCCTTGGTCATCTTTTCCTTTCCTATTAGGTACAACCATACCTCGTTGATGTGCTTCATTGATAATCGCCTGCTCAGTTACTGCTACTGCTCCCATTGTAGTAGGAAGCAATACTGTATTATCATGTGCAAGTTCATTTGCTAGATCTAAAAATCTTAATTTTTTATCTAATTTAGCAACAAGCATAGTATCCTGCCTGTTATAATCAATGAACTTAGTAAAGTCTTTATTGTATAACTGATCTAGTGTGCCTTCGTATTGTGTTTTACGCTCATCTAGTTCATATTCGCCGATTGCATCTAAGGAATAACTGTGTCGCTCTTCATAAGTGTATTTGCGATACAATTGCATATAGTCCATATGCACTCGACCAGTCAAGTCAAAGGTCAAATTCTCTGCACCAAATCGTTCAAAGGTCCTTTGCTTAGGCAGTTGTCCCCATAAGCAGAATCTACGAGTGTCATCTTTGTTAAGCACTCTAGTAACACGCATGACCATGTAAGGAATATCAAAACCTTCTGAGTTCCATCCGCTTAGGATGTCTGCATCATAAATGATATCCAAGAAAGTGCTAAGTAGATCTTCTTCGCGTTCAAACAAGAAACAGTTATCGTACCTGTTGCATATTTCTTGTGCCGTAGCCCATGAATAACTTTTGGGTGGCACAACCAATGTAACTAGTCGATCCATCCAATCCAGATAAACTGAAATGGCTGTGATAGGATTGAACGGATCTTCAGGTTTTGAGAAACCTCGGACCGGGTCAAAATCAACCTCAATGTCGAAAAAAGCTGTCTGTAGCTTAGGTGATTCAGCTGCCAAATAGTGTTCTTCAAGACATCGGAATACTGGATTAATATCTGACTCCCAAACACGCTTGTTGCTGTTAATACGCAACTCTTTTTGAAATTCCTTACTTGTACGGCTCGAAAACCTACTAACAGGAGTGCCGTAGACAGTACGGAACTTACCGCGAGGGTCATCGTAGTAAAAGATGAAAGTGGCCGGATATTCTTTATACACTCGTTCACCTTCGACACGCTCCACAATGTGGATGCGATCCTGGTTACGATCATATAGTGCGTCAACATAACTCATTAGTTATAATTGTAATTTGAAAGTAATAATCTTATAAGACCAATTAAATCAATCGCAGTGATTAACAAATAATTTAAAAGCATACCAAAACTTTTTCTAGTCCAAGCAGCCCAGGAATACAGCACACATCCACCTATCCAAAAAGGATATAACCAATACAAAGGAGGATTTGGCACTGTAAGTGCAAATGCCAATGCACATCCTACGCTGCAAGCCCAGGCCAAAATCTCAACAATAAATCTTAGTTTGTTGCTTTGCCAATCATCCTGTATCCATGAAAAAACTTTATATAGTTGGTCGTTCAAAGAGTTTTACCTACAGTTTGAAGAATAGTGTTTAATTCTTCATTGTCGGCATTTTCCTCGCCAAGTTTTGATTTAAATGCAGTGCGAATAGCTTTTTTTAGAATGGCAGGTTTTATTTCCATTTCTTCAGCAACTGCTTTGATAGTGTCACTGAGCCCGCCCGACAAATCCTCAATTTCTTGAAGTACGCCAATACCCTCATTAATTATTTGAGTAAGTTTTGCACGCTGTTCACTACTAAACATTCTGGACACCATGTAAGTTCTCCTGTAAGTGTAAATTTTTATTATACTAAATTATAATTGATTTAACAAATAAATTGACTGAAAAAGAATAAATATCAGTTTATGTTCTTATTTTTTGGATTCGCAAGTACGTGTTCGTTGTATAGTACCGTTAGGTAATTTATCTTCACGCCACTCAGAGCATATCTGTGTCTCTGTTTTTTCTGGAACAACTTTGTTTATAGTCCAATTAGCGGCCATCCAACCCATTGCGCTGAAAAAACCCCAGACTATTATTTCAGCTATCATCTAGGCAACCTTTTCTTTATAATTTCAATTACCTTGTCATTTAATACCACTTCATAATGATTACATTCTAGTTCTATTAAATCCATTATATCTTCTCTCGAGCGCTGACTGTGGATTGTGACTACACCATCGTTGGGTGCTGCAATCCAAGGAGCTGATCCTGTTGTTGTGACAATATTTAACCAGGGCCGGTCTAAATCAAAATTCATTGCTTTCTTCATTGCCCATGAATTTGGACCTATATCTTTTAACAATCTGCTGTAAGGTAAAAAATATTTTGCTACGTCAGCAGATTCAGCTCCACCGTACGGCGTACTTAAAGTGACTGCACCTAATACCTCATCTGAAAATTCTTGCGCCAAATGTAGTGCATAAATGCCACCTAAGCTATGACAAATATAAAACATATCTTTCTGAGCACTCAATAACTCTTTCATGTTTTCTAAATTTTTTTCAAAACCATTTCTACTATCATAGTTAATTAAAAGCTCTTTACCTTTAATTTGCTTTCTTATGTAATTGAAACTTTCGCTAGTGGCACTAGCACCGTGTATATAAACTAATAACATTATATTTGTCTGTATTCAGGCCATAGATTGTTAAATTTATGCTTAAAATTTGGCCAATAAGTATTTTCCTGAATTTCATGCCAATCATATATGTACAAACAATCTTTGTTGTTATCGGCCTCCATTGTAGTTAAATTTTTAGCCATATCTTGTAGAAAATTTATCTGTCTAGGTTGTGTATGATATTTTATTGAGTTTGTAAGTTCTGTTGCTGCAAACATTTTAAATTTCTTTGGTAAGTTTGCTACCGCTAAAATTGATGGATGGTGTAGTGCATGCCATCTAAAGTTTGGTAAATTGTTTTTTGAAAAAAAATCGTGTAGTGTAGACAAATTAAGCGCATTATAAATGGAATATACTCCAGCTGTTCCTATAATATGTCCTTGTTTATCTTTTATACAATCTTGAAGATATCTAATATTTTGTAGCTGTTTGTCCCAAGTTGCACCATGTCTTACATACTCAAATCTGTCCTCAACGGTGTCAAAACTTATATCCCATGCTACATATTTTTTTGATAAAAGTTTTTCAAAAATTTTATTATTTTCTAAAGGCACACTTAAATTTGTAATCAAATTAATATTGACGCTGTCTGAGATTACGTCTAATAGTAAATCGTTTTCTTTTTGTAGTAACGGCTCACCTCCTAATAAACCTAAGTTTTTTAGGCTAGAACGATTTTGTTCTATTAGATCAAGAATGTTTGGCAGAGTGTCAGTATAATCTAATCTTTCAACGGGTATTTTTTGATACGCAGCCCATTGACTACTTGCATCATGTCCACAATATGTGCAACTTAAATTACATGTATTACTCCATCTGATATCTAAATTTTGTAAATGTTGATCTTCAAGATTATTAATATCAATTGTTGCACAATTAGAAATATCATCATACCAACTACGTTCACTTGCACTAGACATTTGTTCCTGTCTAAGACAATTAGAGCAATTAGGGTGTTCTTGATTATTAAATATCGCTTGTTTGATTTCAGTTAAATGATTTGATTTAATAACTTCTTGGATAGGTGTTCGTCTTAAATCTGCAATATTAATAGTACCACCACAACAAGTTTTATAGTCTCCTTGCGGGTTTATATGAATGTTAGTCCACGGCGCATAACAAAAGTTACGCCCTATTGTTTTTGAAAGTTGTATAGTCATAAAATAATGCGGCTGCTGCCGCATTGTTATTTAAGAGTAGAACGAAGCATCCAAGAATGTTTTGCGTGTGCATCTTGGCGACTGGCCAAGAAATCACTGAGCCCGTGCAGTCCCAGTTCTTCGGCGGCCCTGTAAACAATTCGGAGCATTTCTGCCATTTTGTCGCTGTCTTGGAGTAATTCCACTAGCATTGCTTCGGCTGGCAACACTGCCGGATCTTCATCAAGTAGACTTAATATACTGAATCTTGTGAACGAACCTGGAGTGTATGTTCCAGTAGCGCGAATTTCTTCTGCAAACTTGTCTATGCTGTTATACACTTCTTCGTATATGTTGCCAAACAATTCGTGGTATTGTGGAAAGTTAGGACCTTCAACATTCCAATGAAAGTAATGAGCTTTTAAATAAAAAGCATATTCGCTAGCAAAAGCGATTTTAAGAGCTTTGCGCAATGAGTCCATACTAAGTTTAACCTATAAATAAATATTGTTATAGTATATTTATTCAATTTTGATGATTAATATTTGTAAAATTTATCTTGGATATGTTAGAAAATGTGAATGGCTAATATCAGATTTACAGTATAACAGTGACCTCATAATAAATGGCAATTATTCACTAGATGGTGATGAATATAAAATATTGAATATCGATGACACAGCGTCTTTAGAAACTTGCACTGATATTGTTAACAAGGAAATTCAAGCATCAGAAATAGTTTACATGCAGAATCTTTTACCGATAATTCCAAATGAGTGGAATTGGCTTAAATTCATTTTCATGTATAAAAATATGATTTTTGTTTTTGACTTTGAGTTATTTAAAATGGTCAAACATGAAAAAAAGATTATGGTTGCGAAAACTTGGCTGTATGGGGGGGATCCACCAGAAAACAGATCAAATCAAAGAAACTATTTTAATGTGTTTGTTGATAATAGTGATTTTATAGCCCAGAGTGTCACTTTGAATATTATGTTGGTGCCAGAACTTAGTGGCCATACCGAGTTGCCAGTTTTTTTTCCTGCGATTGATTTGGCTAATACCATCTTTATTGGTCAGTCAACTGTTTTTAAAAATGCTTTAAACATTCCATTTCAGTGGTGGATATTAGAAACCGTGCATGTAAACATCAAGAGTTGGGTGTTACATAGACAACTTGATTTGTTAAACTATAATGCTAAAAAGCCAATATTGTTTGATTGTTTGATGGGGAAGCCTAAACAATGCAGAATAAGTTTTTATCAAAAAATACAAAGGTATAATTTGCTGAAAGATTGTTTAGTCACTGTCCACAACTGGCCAAAAAGCCCGTTTGAAAACGAAAATAGTTTTTCAATTCCAAAAAAACTTGAAGAAGCGGTTAAAAAAGCACATCCAAAATTAAGATTCGTACCAGATAAAATAAATGGAAATAGAGTCATTGTAGAAGGTTTTCCTGATTCAACATTAAAATTTGACTTAGGGAATGCTTTTCTATCATTGAGTCAATTTATTGATTTAGATTTTTATAATCAAACCGCATATTCTATTGTATCCGAAACTCACTGGTGGGAAAACTTAAATAGCGAAAATGAAACCTATTTGATGACAGAAAAAATTTGCAAACCTATTCTAGCAAAAAGAATGTTTTTAGTACTAGGAGTTCCTAATTATCTACAAAACCTTAGAAATCTTGGTTTTAAAACATTTGATAGTGTTATTGATGAATCATATGATAAAGTTATTGATCCAAATGAAAGACAGGAATTAGTAATCCAAGAAATGGAAAAACTTGTAAGTATTGATCAGGATGTGATATTAAAAAAAATTGAGCCAATCGTGCAACACAATTTCTATCATGTCATGAAACTTTACCACAACGATGATGTAAATTACTTAATGAGACAATTTTTGTAATTTTCTATCTGCCTTGTCCTCTATACGCTTTGTAGCTACGCCGGTAGCTTTTATTCATTGCACTGGTTTTGGGACGTAGGCCACCAATGTGAGTGCGTTTTACAACGTGATCGATTACTGGTTTACCTGTTGCTGTGCCTTTTGCTTTTGCCATTGTTATTCTCCTTGAATTTTTTCATACATCACTGTATCGGTGTCACCTAAACGCCATTTGGGATTTTGTTCCACTACATATTTACGAGTACAAACACGAAAATCAGGAAATTTCATATCTGTTGGATTGCTTGCTGCATCATAAAACAAACAACGATTATTTGGTTGTGCTGCATATTGTCCGTTGTCTAATTCTATAAAGTTGAAACTTTTGTGATCTTCAGGCCATTCGCTATAGCCTGTGTCTATCGTATTTTGATCAGGATGTGCGTTATCTACTGTAAAAAGATAATTACCAGAATACATTTGTTTGTCTTTGGCGTAGAATTTGCAAGAGAGATTTTTTAAGAAAGCCTTTTGAATTACAGCAATATCATAATCGAAGCAATCCCAGATTTGCAATGTGTCTAGAGGTAAAAAATTTTCTGTGTCAAGATCGTCTTTGCGTGACACAAACGCTGATAAAGGTAATTTGTCATAAAGTGCGCCATAATTTGGTAAGTAAGCTTCAATTCTAAATGCCTGTCCTCTAATACTTTTAATAGTGATCCATATACAGGGCTCATATTCCCCATGGCCCTTTGCAAAGTCATATAAAAATTCACGCCTGATATATGAGTGAATTGGTGGTATGTTAGCTACTAGAAATGACATTAATTACACACATTATCGTTGATCTTGGTCTTGTTGCATTCTTCTTATAATACTGTGATTCTGTTTATTAGGATCAATATAATTTTTTATTTCTTGCTCAGGATTTCGTAACAATCGATTCACTGTTAAAACTTTTCCTAGAAAACCTAGACCTTTTTGTATTGCATTGGGTTCTTGTTGTTGTTCTGGTGATGGTTGTAATTCAGGTATGCCCTGTTCTTTCATTCCTCTCGTTTTGGTAGCAACATTCCGTGCAGGACCACGACGTTCGGGATTAGGATCTTCTCTGCGTTTTTTGGCAGCACTACTGGCGCGACCTTTTTTACCTAGGCTGTGAGCTTTACTTGCAGGCAAGCATTTTGGTTTACCCTCGCCGCTGGTCCTGCCACCACAGGAACCACGGATCTTACCATCGGGTCCAAATCTAACCCATTTTTCTCGGAACCATTTCTTAAGATCTTCTTCAAGTTCAGATTCGGTCAATTGACTCAAATCATATTCGTATTGATCTACACTTTCAGACTGTCTAGTCTGCTTGGGCCCTTTACGAGTTTTCCATTTTTTATCAGTTGAACAGTAATAACGACCATATCCCTCAGTAACGTTTTCGTCTGTTTTTTTAACGCTGTTGATATATCTGCGGTATACGGCTGCTGCCTCAGTTTTGCCTGCTGCTTTGGCTCGCTGTTCCATGGCCACAGCAGCCTGTATCTTGTGGGCATGACTGCGACCGCTGTTTCTAATTTTTGTAACGCTGGCTCTAGCATCTGCTGCTGTGGCAAACTTCAAGCCTGTTATTGTGCCACGTGGATTTTCATCTGTGTATAGATCGCTATGCTTTTTACTGTTAGCAGGTTGTCCGGGCTTCCGCGCTATACGCTTGCCTTCCGCCACACCTTCCTTATAAGGCATGCGAATTTTGGGCTTATGTTCTCCGCTAGGAGTTTCGTGATCACCTACTTTGGCCTGCTTGTAGACTTTTTTCCCTGTGTTAGGGCTGATATAGTAGTCACCGTTCTTATCTTTGCCTATGCTTTTTATTTTATATTTGGCACCGCCTGAGCCTTCCGCCACACCTTCGTTGCTTTTCTTTTTGTTTTTTACACAGTTAGGATATCGTTTGCCAAACATGGTTTTCATACCCTCTTTGTGGTAGCCTTTCCAACAGGCTTCTAGTATTTCTTTATATTTCATTTTTTACTCTTATTACCCCAGTTCTTTGCACCTACTTTGCGACAGCGTACCAATGCACCCGATGCATAAGCACTAGGCCATACTTTGTAACGACTTTTTACTTTGTGATAGCAAGCATCTTGTTTTTCTGCAAGCATGCGATCTGAAACAACTTCGTATCCTGCTCGACCAAGTTCTTCGATGTAGCGTTCACGATCTTCGTTGGTCACATTGTATTTTTTCTTTAGTTCTGCGGTTTGTTTCA
>Ga0194129_10002922_pt1 | contig 24597 bp, 19 predicted proteins | sample TA2KigCa35mmetaG_FD_150862 | JGI IMG/M metagenome (GOLD analysis project Ga0194129, IMG submission 150862) | Freshwater microbial communities from Lake Tanganyika, Tanzania - TA2015038 Kigoma Deep Cast 35m | ecosystem: Environmental > Aquatic > Freshwater > Lake | place: Tanzania: Lake...
CTGTTTCTGCCACCATCGAAACCAACGTAATGCGTCTTGCGTTTTTTCTTAATGAAAACCACATCCGTGTAAGAGGATTGGCGGCTTGGGCTTCAAATTCGTCCTTCATATTCATATGCTGTCTGGCCAATCTCCAGAAAGCGGACATCATCCTGACGAATTCTGGGTCTTCGCGAATCGTGTCGCGACACACAAACCCGCGCTTGTATTGCTGAATCATGAAGGACAACCTTGCGATGTTGGCGATGTATAACTGGTGTAATTCCTCTTGGGTTGCAATCTCACTGGCGGAGGCGGCGGCTCTCTTTGATTTGATGTCACAATCCAGAAATCCGACGGGGTGTTGTTTTTCCTTTTCCGTAGTCGTCGTCGTCGTCGTCGTCACGGAAGCGCGGCGGTAGTAACGATTTCCTAGGAGATACTCGGCGGCGAGTGCCGAGTGGATGTATTGCTGGGCGATTTCGGCGTGTTTTTTCTTGGTTTTGAGCGAAATGATTTGGGGGGTGAGCATCAAGAGTCGCGTAACAAGCAGTCCGGTCATTCCAGATAGTGCGGTGAGGTGGCCTTTTTGGTATGTTGATGTAAGTGGGGTAGTAAACATATGTTGCTGTTGAGTGGTGAGGAAAGGGTGTTCATATCCACACACGATAGTGGCCGGAAAAACTCGCGACACGAATTTGGATGAAGAACCGAGTGCGGCCAAAATGAGCGCGTGGTGGCGAGGGTATACTGGATTTTGGGTTTTTGTTGATTCTGCGTGATAATATTCCGAGATCCGATTGATGACCGAGTTCCGTGATTCGTCGTCGAGTGCGACACTTACATTCCATTCGTGTTTCCATCCATCCATATGAAGAGGGTGGTATTGTTGTGTTGCTGTAGTAGTATCTCTTGAGTTCATCTTCTTCTCTGACGGGAGCATGTGATAAGATGAAATCAAAAAAAAGATTTCAATTTTTTCTGGAGGAAAAAAATCAGCGAAGCGTAGCGAAGCGTAGCGAAGCCGAGCATCAATTTTTTCTGGAGGTGGAAAAATCAAAATTTGTTACTTGCGGCTCTTACGTGACGACCGGTGACGACGTGAAGAACGACCACGTTGTTGTTTGGTATTTTTGGACGACTTACGGACGTTTTTCTTATTGCGGCGGGTGGTTTTCTTCGCGTTCTTGCGGGATTTACGACGGGAAGAACCGCCGCTGTCGGGGTCGGGCAAACGCACGCCCAGAGGCGTATTCGAACGTGAACGTTCACCTTGTTCACCTGGACGTTCACCTCGACGTTCACGTTCACGTGGTTCACGTGGTTCACGTGGTTCACGTCGTTGAAGTTCAAGTTGTTTATAATTATTTCCCATCGGATCAGCATCAGCCTCGTCTATGCTAACCATGCTAAACACACTATCACCAGATTGACCAGCAGCAAGTTCATTCTCTTCTTGATTCAAAGCAGCCTCTAATAGCATACCACCTACATCCACATTTTGGTCTAACCTGACGAGCATTTTTTGAATGACCGTATTTACTTCTTTGACCTCTTTTACTGATTCTTCAGTGACGCTTACTGCTGCTGCTGCTGATGATTCGTCCGGTTGAGATAGTTTTGGACCAATCAATTGTGTAAGTTCTATACCACAGTCAATAATGGCGGCTGCTGTTGCTGCTGTTGCTTCTTTTTGTTCTTTTGATGCTGATGATGTTGCGGCTTCGTCACAAACCATAGGTTTAATTTCTTGTTGTAACTGAACAAAAACACCTGATACTACGGGTTCCGGCGCAGAAGCACTGACGGGAGCGCTGCCGGAAGCGCCGGAAGCACTAACAGAAGCTTTTGGTTCAACAATTTTAGTAAATTTTCTAATAAAATTATCACTAAATGGTGTCGTCTCACGATTTAAAACTAATCCTAAAGAAGGTTTACCATCACTATCAACAATAAAACCAGATGCGGTATTCATTTCATGAAATCTGAATTTTGCTTGTAAATCACAAAGCAATAATAAATGTCTTATAAATTCACGTACTTTTTCTTTTTCTTCTTCAGTTTTCGCTTCAAATCTATTCATAATCTCATCGTGGATAGCAGCAGGAGTCTTGCGTTGAGTTATTCCATCACGAATCATATCGCTAATCTGTGTAATTTGTGGAAAAAAAGGATTCGTAAGCACACTGGCAATTGGAAGAGCTGCGTTGATTAATGAAAGTGGTCTAACCGGTGGCGTTAATAATTCTACTAATTGTGTCCCTATACCTTGTGTAAAAGGGATAACTCCTAACTTAGTAGCACAATTTACTACACTTTGGATACCAATACTAAAAACTTTCTGAACAGAAGTAAATAAAGAAAAATTTATACCACGCGCACGAAATGTATTAATTTCTTGTGGAGTAAAATATTTATCTGCTCCAGACGTATAACAAATTCGTAGTAGTTCATCAGCCTGACTCATACGCTCATCTTCGGATTGGCTTAAGCTACCAACGGCAACACTCAAACTATTGAATCCTTCAGATGGACTTGTATTATCTAATAACCATTGAAGTCTGCCAGTCACACAAACAGATAAACTGTGGTCGCTGAGAACGTCTGCTGTCAATCTGCTTCTGAATACGGGACACTTTCTTTCGAGCAAATCAGTCGCAGCATCACGAGCATCACGAGCATCACGAGTAACACCTGTCCTTACAAGATTCTCTATTACTCTATTTCTTATCGAGAAAGCCAAAGTATAAATAATACCTGCCACTCGCGTAGGAGTTTCATTTAATAATGATTCAGTATCGAAAATGCTTTTAAGTATAATAGTTGCGTTTATAATGGAGTTATCCATGCCAGTACGTTCCGCTTGTCGTTCAGCATGTTCAATAAAATAATTAGAAATTGATAACATAAAATTTATAGATGTTGCTTGTAGAGTTTCATGCGGTGGAACTACCACTCCTGGCATGACATAACATATTTTACGAATTCTATCTGCTAATCTCAATAAATAGCTTTTTGCTGTATTAGATATCATTACACCACCCTGCTGAATTGGTTGAAACATTTGTTGAAATAATGGATCTTGCGGAACAGGAGCAGGAGCAGCAGCACCAGCAGCACCAAAAACCGCAGCAGCAGCAGCACCAGGAGGAGCAGCACCAGGAGCACCAGGAGCACCAGGAGCAGCAGCCGCTTGTCTTAATTCGGCAAGTGGTTGAAAATTTTGTGCTGGATACAACTTTTCCATGAAATAAGTATACGTTAAGGCACAAATAAATAAAATGTTTGAAGGATTGGTTAATTGACCACGCAAAAAAGTAATAAAACTAGCCGCTTGCTCAACTATATTATTAGCATAACCCATCGCTTGTTCTTGAGATAAAAACGTCGTTAAAAAATTTTGTAATTGAATCGGATCCGTCGCAGCATTCATTATCGTATTACATACGGACATTACATAACCAGCCACTTCACCGCCTGCTGACGAAATAGGAATCAGAGCAGTAACCCATGAAACATACAAAGTAGAACCAACAAAAGCAGCTCCAAATGCCACACGAATACTGCTATCATTATAATAGGATTTCATGATTATCTGAATTAACATTTTAATGTAAGTATGTAAAGGCAAATCATCCATCAACGCGTTTAATATAGAACGAAAAACAGGTATACAGTCGGCCTTTAGTGCCCCATCCCTTTCCTTATTACTAGGAATTCCAAATAAGTCATTTAAAACTATAAGTACACGATTTAAGGCATCACCAATTAATAATTGGTCTTTTAATCCAGATTTTAATGTTGGAATGGATGGATTAGTTTTATACTCGTTAAGAATTTGTCTTAATGTAGTTAAAGTGGGTTGTGATGGTTGTTCTTCTAGAATACCATCAAGAATACGTATCATGCCCGGCATTTGCATATCATTATCGTCTCCACTTCTCGCACAAAACGCTGCTGCTGCTCCTCCTCCACCAGCTACTCCTTTTTTGAACATCTATATACAATCAATATACATTAACATGACAAAAAAATTATACCTTTTCCTCTTCCTTCACCATCACTTCCCCGCGCTTCTTAATACATTGGTCATCCACACTAAACGTCGGCACCTTCACTTCTTGCGGCACAATCGATATCACGCATTTCGCCTTTTTCCCATATAAAGGTTCAGTGCACCCTTTCTCTTTCGCGTCTTTATTCCTTCCCCGATAAAACTCCCTAAAATTAAATACTTTCGGAGCATCCTGTGTGCAACGTGATCTGAAATGTTCATATCTCTCGCGCACATCGCAGTATGAAAGCCCCGAGTTTTTCCCCAGTAGCTTATTCACCGTCTCGTGAAGGTCATAAATAAAACGCGAAAATGTATCGCGACTCTCCATATGGCACATCCGGAGTGGCCGTGTTGCTAAATTATTCGTCAAATTCATTCGGCAATATTTACATGGCAAAATATTCCTCAAATTCAATATAAAATCCATATAATGCTTTTTCTGTTCTTGCGTAGGGGTCACCGGATAATTGAAACTCATCGTGTGTAAAAAATGCCACATACTCGGCCCCCATACCGTCGTAAGCATACCGTCTCCGCTGCGAAAATCCTTCTTGGTGAATGCTCTCACTTTTTTGGTGGTGTTGCGAGGAATTAAACGCATATCATCGGTGCTGGTGCTGGTGCCAGTGCCGGTGCCGGTGCTTTTCTTATGTTTGCGTCTCGTGGTGCGACCGCCGCCGCCGCCGCTAAGCAATTGCGCACGATCTGCTACAGATAATCGGTGTTTTCGTTTTTTCGTCGTCATATATTCCAAATTGTTCGTTATAATAAACACGTTTTTGTCTTATATACATACATATATTATAATCAGCGGCAACATGACTGCGGAGCCGCCGCCACCATCACCGTCACCGTCGCAACGTAAATGGTTCATCACATTCGGTGGTCCCGCCGAAAACTATCACAGCGCAGTCAAACGTATATGTCGAGAGGCAAGTGAATTCGAAGTATTTGATGAAATCATCGGCTACACCGAAAAAGACCTCATGTCCGATACTTCATTCTGGGGCAAACATCAGCATTTCATAGAATCAAACGCGAGTCGAGGGTATGGCTGTTGGCTATGGAAGCCGTATCTCACCAAAAAAACGCTGGATCGAATGAACGAGAATGATATTTTAGTTTATGCCGACGCAGGGTGTTTTATGAATAAAGAAGGGAAGCCGCGATTATTGGAATACTTTGATACACTCAATACGAATCATGAAATCGGCAATATTTCATATCAAATGGAACATTTAGACGAATCATTTACAAAAATGGATATATTCGAGTATTACAGCGCGAATGAGGCGACGATTGTTAAAACAGGACAACTCGTGGGCGGAATTTACGTTCTTCGAAAATGTCAACATACCATCGAAATTATTGAACGCTGGTATGATGGTTGTTGCCAGTATCATTTAATAGACGATTCATGTGGCAAGCTTCCGAACTTTCCAACATTTCATGCCGCCAGAAATGACCAAAGTATTTTTTCAGTAGTCCGTAAAAAATATGGAACTATCTTTTTATCTGATGAGACATGGTTTAGTCCGAATTGGACTATCAGTGGTAAGAACTATCCAATATGGGCGATACGAAAAAGGTATTGATAAATATTCGATGTTATATATAACATTCCATTCTATTCCATTCCATTCTATTATTCCATTCCATTCCATTCCATATGGCAGGCGCAACCTCCATCCTCGAAGATCCAACGAATTATATCGTCCAATACAGCGAAAAGACCAAATATTCGTGTGTGCTTTTAGGGGTTTCACTTCTTTTTGTCATTTTATTTTTCGTCAGCCCATTTTCAGTTTCATCTGGGTCATGGTATTCATGGGTCACAAAATTCATAGTAATTGCTATGTTGATAGGAACATCCGCTATTTTATTTCAAGCAGTCAAGCCGGTGATGGATACAAAAGGAATTATTGAAACAGACTTATTCCCCGATCTTAAATACAATTTCTTCATCACAATTGGCTTCATTTTGCTTATTATGGTATTAGGTATTGTTGTGTTGCGTTTGTAACATTACATCGTGAAACGACCTTGGGTAACAACGGGGGCTGGGTGTAATGTGGTTATTTTTTGATTTCGATACCCGAATTATTTCTTGAAAATACAAACGGTCGTTTACATAATCGTCTCTCCGGATATTTAGTAAATCGCCGGTTTTCTTATCACGAAAAATCATTTTTAAATGAATGAATATGAATGAATATGAATGAATGATGTCTTCGTTTGTATATAATATACGTGAGTTGTTTTCATATTCGTTTATTATATAGATTAAAGTTCGGTGTATTATAATATAGCAATATACATTAATAATCAAAATGGTTGAATCATCATCGTCGTCGTCGTCGTCGTCGTCGTCTCTTTCAAATACAGCTTCCTCTACGATGACCTCTATCAGTTCGGCTATTTCTGCCAATTCCAAAAATATTATGATCGCACTCGTGATTCTTGCTGCGATCGGCGGTATTGTATATTATATCATCAAGAATGACATGATACCCGGATTAAACAAGTTTTTCCAGGATTCTCAAGGCGTTACACGTGCTCCTGACGGTATAGGAGCCACCGACGACAAAGTTGCGCAACTCTTTTTATTCAAAGTAGATTGGTGTCCTCATTGCAAGAGTGCCAAGCCTATTTTTGATGAAGTTGAAAAGGAACTTAAAGGAGAGCCAATTAATGGATACACCGTCACATTTACAACTGTAGACTGTGAAGCAGAACCGGATATGGCGGACAAGTTCAAGATCGAAGGCTATCCTACAATCAAGCTTGTGAAGGATGGCCAAGTCATCGAGTATGACGCAAAACCCGATAAAGAAAAGATTAATCAATTTCTCAATTCGGTGATAGTATAATATCATAATAACGACGTGAATTCAATAATGAATCGAATCGAATCGAATCAGACCATTGTGGTATCGTCGGTATTATGAAGTTCAAATGTAGCGTCTTCGTTGTAGGTATTAGTGTTTTCGGTCTCGGTTTCGGTCTCGGTCTCTTCCGTTTGGAGTTCAACCTCATGTTCTATTAACGTATGAGAAATTGATTGTGATTGTGATTGTGATTGTGATTGTGATTGTGATTCTATAGAATGATTGACAACCGTCGCATTCGGTTCTTTTCCTTGACTTTGCGAATTAAAATAAGATTCAGAGTAATTTCTGCGATAAGATAAAAATACATTCGCGAATGTTTCCCCCCGCAGCATTAATTCGCGTCGATAATTCTCGTCCTTCACCCAATTCAGCCAGTCTTGTAATGAAAACACTTTTGAAACACATACTACCTCGTTGGGTATTGCTGGTGTAACACGGTTTTCGAAAAGATGCGACTTGATTTGATTAAAAAATGTGCCAACGAATTGTAAGACCGATGATTTCTCCGTCAAATTCGCAGGTTTTGATTCCCATAACATTTTTACACCGAGGATTTCCGAGAGATGACACTTCTGGTCGCGAATACACTCCGTCACAGGGTAATCGTTAATAATTCCGCCATCCAAATAACAACACCCATCACGGTAGATTGGCGTAAATCCGAAAGGATAACAGCAACTCATATAACATGCCTCGGTCAACGACTGATTCGGATGAGTTTTATAGTTAAAATCGACGACACAAAATTTATTTAATTCCGTCGCGATGAAATGGAGTTCAATACCGGTTCTTTCATAGAATTCACTCATGGTTATATTGACCGACATATCCTTTCCTTGTAAAACTGGTCGAAGTATTTCCGTAAATTCTTTTATTCCATATAATCCGTTATTGTTATAAAAGCGTAAGATGTTTTCGATTTTACTCTTAGCACCGGCGAATGTTGAAGTGCTTTCAGATTCGCCGCCACCACCACCACCGCTGCTACTCCCGCCCGCACCACCCCCAGAACCACGCGTGAATATTTTCTCCCATGGTCGTTTGATGAGATAATCGTCAAGCACTTGCCAATCATAGCGTAGCGACAATATAATCGCGATAAATGACCCGATCGATGAACCATACATCGTTTTGATATGATTGATGTCCCAAATCTCTTTCAAATTTAGTGTGCGTAGAATACTATACATCATATGTCCAGCAGGACCACCGGATGAAATAACAAGATGCTTAATATTGTTGTTAGTGTTTTTGGACGGCGGCTGTTGTAAGAGTGGTGTCGACATGATGTTGTATAGATATAATATACGTAACAATACTGTTTATTATCGTTTTTTCGTTGTTCTTATTTTCTTATATGAATACATACGAAATAAACAAACGAAATCACGTGTAAATGGACGATTTATTCAAATTCTCAGGTGATAATGTGGAGAATGTGGAAAAAATAAATTTAGATGAGTTGTATCAAAAAAAACAGGAACAGGACAAAAATAAGCTATTCACGTATAACAAAATTCTCACACGAATCCATGAGAAAATAAAGCTGACATCACGTCAAAAATGCCAGCAGCAGTTTTGTTGGTTTGTTGTTCCAGAAATCATTCTTGGAGTCGCGAATTATGACCACGCGGGTTGTATCGCGTATCTCGTTGATAAGTTACAAGAAAACAAATTTATGGTGCGTTATACACACCCCAATCTTTTACTCATTTCATGGCATCACTACGTGCCGAATTATGTTCGTAACGAGTTCAAGAAAAAAACAGGAACGGCGATCGATGAGTATGGGCGACCAATATTATATGATGAGGAAGGCAACGTCATAAAATACAAAGACGGTGGCGGCGGTGGCGGGGGCGGGGCACGCACTCCAGAAGACGCAAATACATTATTATATAATCAAAGAAACGACCCGTCGTCGTCTGGTGCGGCTGGAGGCGGCGGCGGTAGTGGCGGCGGCGGTAGTGGCGGAGGAACCGATAAAAAGGAATACAAGCCAACCGATTCTTATCGTCCAACCGGTAATTTGATATATAATCAAGAATATTTTCAAAAATTGGAAAATCGACTAGGATAAGCACGCACGTTATACAATCGACGTCAAAAATGAACTTGATGATGAATTCGTATTTGGTTTATCTTGATTCATAGAATTCTCAAACTGTTTATCAAGAGAAGATAATTGAAATTTGACATTTTCATTTATTTCTCTGTTGAATTGTTCCTTCATTAAATAAGGCCGAATGATCGCGTTCGTTTTCTTCAAATAAAAGAGCGCCGGTTGTTTATATTTTTCGTCGCTCAATCCTTTTTCGTGTATTTTTCGCGTCATCTCTCTAAATATGCTTCCTATTTCGGAACTTTTCTCACTTATGATCGACTGTATTGTTTCTGATGTAGTTTTTTCATCTCGTAGGTTTGTGCCGTCCCAATTAATCGTTTCAATAATCGATTTATTTTTTTCGTCGCTCGTATTCGTCGCCGTCGCCGTCGCCGTCTTCGCCGCTGCCGTATCCGGTTCTTCTTGCCCTTTACTCGCGAGTTCTTGGCGCATTTGAATCTGTATCACTTCACTATTTGCTTGGATTTTTTGAAGGATTTGAAACCCTTTTAAAAATCTCTGATAACTATCCGCATACAAACGAACAATACGTGTGCGTGCTTCATTCGTAATCGATTGTAAATCTGAGTCGGTCAAATTCGGATTGATAAAAAAGTCATATTTTAGATTGATTTTGAAAAACTCACGCGAATAATCATCATCCCGCTCAAAACCCTCATATCGTTTCGCGCCAGATTTATACCATGTTTGTTCAATCTCTCGCAACTCGTCTTCGCTCTTTTTCATGGTGACAAAAACACGATCCAATAAACCTACAATCGTCTTTCTTTGTTTCGAAATGTAATACATCGTATCTTTAATATGTTGAACATATTCAATAAAGCCAGAGTCACTTCGTAATTCATCAGTTACTTTAATTTTCATATTTTTATTACTAGGTCGGTTACACCAATTCTTGATTTCTTCATTATCGTTTACGTATTTCGCAACATCGGTAAATGTCTCGATTTCAGGTCCAGGTTCTTTTCCGCCTGTAACAATACGATATAATACACGGACATCGTTTCGGTATATTTTTTCCTTCATCACTGCTGTCATCGCAATAAACTGAGGTGATTTCGGATTCACGCTCGATGCCTGATGAAAAATATCATAATAGAGTTCTTCCAACATCGCAAATATAGACGGTTTGATTTTGGTCTCGGTTGCGGATGATCCGGTTATCGTCAGTGGCGTTATCTTCGTTTGTTCGATTTCGCGCTGAACATTACAAATACCGTCCCCCGGTGTCAAGTCTTGGACCATTTCACCGAATTTCAATATACTCGATAACCGTTTTCTCATATCTTGTTGTTTTTTCGCGAATCCAGACATATTTGACATCTCATAACGAAGCTTATCTTTCGATGATGACGAACGACCCTCCAATAAACTGAATGTAAGCATATCATAGAAATTATCTGGTCCAGTTCGACGTGTATTTTCATAATTATACGGTCGCATCGTTGTCATAATGGCGTTGAATAAATTACCGATTTGAATATAAAAACGGGCAAGACCAACACACATTTGTCTCTTTCTAAATTCATTCGGTTCGTCTAATTTACTTTCTTTCAATATCTCTGGGTTCGTATTTACAAGAAGCGCACGGTCCATCGCATTAAATGTCTCGTATTTTTCAGAAAATAGTTTATGACGTCGGTCCATGTATGAAATCAGACGAAATGGAAGCCGGTTGAGGACTTCACTCGTAATAATAATCAGCTTTTCGCATTTCCCGCTATCTGAAAGCGACGAATTGAATTTCACTTCTTTCAAAATAATACGTTGCGCGTATAAATCCAGACGCAACGCCATCTTTTCTACATCATCACCAAATGAGGCAGAGTTTGATATCTTATTTCCCATATTCTACTGTAATACCAATAGATAATAGTTATCACGAATTGAACGATAAAATTGAAATAGTAAAAATGATTTAAAGAGATAAATATATGTTTTATTTAAAGAGTGGATAAACACACACATTTCACGTTTCATATATAGACAAATCGTAGTATTATTATGCTTTCAAACTTAAATTCGTGTCATGGTGTGTTCATTCCTACTATCAGTGGTGGTGGTGGTGGCGGCGGCATACGACATTATCGCTATCCAACAATCACCACCCATCCAAAAAATGAAACAAAAAAAAACAAGCGCGTAAAAGAAAATATATGGGCGAAAATCGAGGAAGATTTCATGCCTGAAATCATACAAGAGTATGAAACTATGCCAATATCCGAGACGACATCGACACTCACATTTCCGGAAACAATACATCAATCGCCAAAACAAACGTCGTCGAGAGGCGGCGGCGGCGATGACGATGATTCACTCACCTTCACACATTCGTCGTCGTCGTCGTCGTCGTCGTCGTTTCCTATAAAACGAATGTCAGCACTCTTCATCAAATCCGAAACGGATGTTGAATGCCTCTATCGCAAATCAGGAATTCGAGAGAAATGCGAAGTATGCTCAAGTGATGTCGTTCTTACAGATGACGGTTTCCTCACATGTAAAAATCCAGCATGTAGTATTCTTTATAAGGATGAATCTCTCGATCAAACCGCAGAATGGCGTTACTATGGAGCAGATGACAATCAAAATAACGACCCAACACGGTGTGGTATGCCCGTTAATCCGCTCCTCAAAGAATCATCCTATGGTTGTAAAGTCATGTGCGAGGGCGGCTCCTATTCTCAAGACATGATGAAAATCCGCCGTTACACCGAATGGCAATCGATGCCGTATCGAGAGAAGGCACAATACGACATGTTCCAGAAAATTACCACCCTCGCGCAAAATAAGGGGATTTCAAAGATGATTATCGACGAAGCTCTCCGTGTTCATAAACGCATTTCTGAACACAAAACATTCCGGAGCCTGAACCGAGATGGCGTCGTCGGCGCATCCATCTATATCGCATGTAAAATACATAACTGCCCGCGCACACCCAAAGAAATCGCGAATATATTCAATCTTGACAATACCAGCGCAACAAAAGGATGTAAAAATGCGGTCAGTATTATAAACGAACTTGAATCCAATTTAGACAACTCCGAGAAAACGAACTTCTGTAAGACAAAGCCGGAAGCATTCATCGAGAGATATTGTAGCCGTCTCGCTATCAACGATGAACTCACCAAATTATGTCAGTTTATCGCGGTCATGATCGAAAAACAGAACTTGATTCCGGAAAATACACCCCATAGTATCGCATCAGGAATTATCTACTTCGTCGCATGTATGTGTCACCTTCCCATCACGAAGAAAGACGTCAATCGGATTAGCGATATGAGCGAGGTTACGATCAACAAATGCTACAAAAAATTATACGATATGCGCGAAAGACTGATTCCGAAGATGATAATTGATAAATATGCGCCGAAATGAAATCGTCGCCGGTGGGTGACCGTTATAATATCATATTTTTCTTATAATATGATATTATATTCGTTACTCTATTTTAGACATGGACGAAGAAACATCACTTCCTAATACACACATCCCCAAATATGTGTTTATCGTCCCCTATCGCGATCGCGAACCACATCGTGTCTTTTTCAGCACATACATCTATAAAATTATGGAGGATATTCCCCGCGAAGATTGGACATTTTACTTCATTCATCAAAATGATAAACGTCCCTTTAATCGCGGTGCCATGAAAAATATAGGGTTTTTAGCATTAAAAGAGGCCTTCCCAAATCATTACAAAGATATCATCTTCATTTTTAATGACGTCGATACATTACCTTATGATAAAAACATATTGAATTATTATACCGATTATGGCGTCATCAAGCATTTTTATGGATTTCAATTCGCACTCGGCGGAATATTTTCGATTCGCGGCGTCGATTTCGAGAGAATTAACGGGTTCCCAAATTACTGGGCGTGGGGCGGTGAAGATAATCTCATCAACGAACGAGCCAAACAATTCGGTCTTACAGTCGATCGAAGTAATTTTTATACGATTGGCGATAAAAACATCCTTCAATTCGCCGACGGAATGAAACGTCTTATTTGCCGTGATGAATTGGCTACGTCGATTATGCCGAATAATACCGATGGCTTGTCGAAACTCACGAATGTAGTCCATGTAAAATACGATGATACACATATGGTCGATGTAGATTCATTCGATACGTTTATTCATTACTCACAACTTAACTTCGAAGAACAGTCATTAGATAAAGTAAATAAAATACGGGTTTCTCCTTTACAAGCAGTTCGTAATATTAAACAACTACAGAGTGAATACATTATCGACGCGAATAAGAAGATTCATTCGATTCATGCCCCGTCCGCATCGGAAGCAGCGGCGGCGGCGGCAGCGGCGGTAGGTCAGCAAAATATGCGTAAAATAAACGCCAACTCCAGTGGCGACATCGGTGTAAATACATTAAATGTTCCGATTCAATCAAAAATGCCTTTTATGATGTTTGGCGAACGAAATATGCGCCGAAATATAGTAGGTATGACTATACCCCAAGACCGCCTGATAATAACAGAACAAGAAAAACAAAACAAGATTGCGGCAGAGGCGGCGGCAGCGGCGGCAGGGGTGACACCCAATAACGGGCGTATTTATCAAAATATAAAACAACATGCTGATATATTGATACCATTACAGCGGTCGTCGAATCATCATCCTTTAACCAATCGACATTTTGGAATGCGTGCTTTGTTCATGTAGATTTTTCAATCACCACACTCTTCGCTACTTTCCGTATCACCTTATCGATATTCCCCTCCTTTTCACCATCCGTTACAATCCGGGACATCTTGATGTATTTCTCGTTCTCTCGGGTGGTGCTATTCAGACACAGTGGATTGGCTTTCGCCCATTCATTTACAAAAACAACATTCTTGTGTTCCACCGCAAGGACCGCGTTCATCATTTTTGAGTGATCAGGATCGTCGCGCTCCCACTGGTTGTTATCCTTCACATATAATGTTTCACGCTTTACGTCGCTACAATGAACCGGTCTCTTGTATAGGTCGGTTTTCCGCAGATTGTCGATGAAGATATTCGACATGCCCTCCACATAGCCAAACCTGTTCATATTCTCCATGTCGGTCATGTTCAATTGGATAGAATCCACAAATTCCTTCATGTTCATAGCATCCTTACACTTTTCGTTGAGGAACATATTCATATTGAAGGTGTTATTGTTGTTGCTGTTGTTAGTATTATTATTGCTATTGGTGTTTATTGTGCTATTACTAATATTTGATTTTTCTGCTAATGATTTTATGATTTTCATCATCTCTCGATTGTCTTGTAATAATTCCATAAACATTTCTTGGGATATAACAATATTAGCCGGTTCTTTTTGAGTTGTAGTTGTTTCAATTGATGATATATGTAATGTATTACAGGTTCGTTTATGCTTTGCCAGACTAGAATGATGAACATATTTCTTACCACATTTACAAATATATGTATTGGATGTATTGGATGTATTGGATGTATTGGAGATTTTTTGAGAATCATGTAGTCGAATATGCTTGTTCGTAACAATATGTCGATTGAACTCTGTTTGTTTACAGCATTTAAAGTCACACTTTTCGCATGAAAATTTTGGAGTTTTTTTGGAGTTTTTTTCAGTAGCCATTGTTACAAATACACCATACAATAATTATCCTAAATGGGCGTGAATGCCTACAACAAACCGACTCCCAAAAAAGTTCAGTCACATTTTTTTGGGGGTGAAAATGTGTTTTATGAGCATAATGGTCACAACTCTAATTTTTGTGTTTTTTAATTTCGCGTTTAAAATTGACGGCGTGCAAACATCAAAATGGACATTTTTAAAATGTCCAAAAACCATGTAGTCAAAATCTCTCGTTTTTTCTAGCCTTCGGCCATTTCAAACGAAATATTTTCGGCAATTTTGTCATTGAAACATGATTTGGTTGGCGACCAGAATCCAAACTTTGGAAATAAACCCGTTGTCAAACGAAATATTTTCGGCAGTTTTGACCTTGAAACATAAAATACCACCCATTAGAATCCATGAATTTCAACATTTCATGGATTTTTACAATTTTGAATCGAATATTTTTGTCATCACATCGAACGTCTAAAAATCCGCATTAAACTCAAATACATCATCCGCCACCTTCTTCTCCGCCAGCGCGTATTCCCCTACCCGTCGCTCGAAAAAGTTCGTCTTTCCAGCGAGGCTTATCATCTCCATGAAATCAAACGGATTGGTGGCATTATAGATTTTATCATACCCTAGTTGAAGGACGAGTCTATCCGCAACAAACTCGATATACTGGCACATGAGTTTCGCGTTCATGCCAATTAGACGGCAAGGCAGAGCATCCGAGATAAACTCCTTCTCGATTTCTACCGCATCACGCACAATCTCATACACACGATGACGCTGAATCTTCTTCACCATCTTCGTGTATAAAAGCACCGCAAACTCCGTATGAAGCGCCTCGTCGCGAGATATGAGTTCGTTACTGAACGTGAGACCAGGCATCAGTCCGCGTTTCTTCAGCCAGTAAATCGAGCAAAATGCGCCAGAAAAGAAAATTCCTTCTACACATGCGAACGCAACAAGTCGCGTCTGGAACGTGCTACGTTTATCACCAATCCATTTCAGAGCCCAATCGGCCTTCTTCTTGATACAAGGAAAATTCTGGATTGCGTTGAATAATCGGTCCTTCTCTGTCGCGTCCTTGATATATGTATCAATAAGGATACTATACATCTGTGAATGAATATTCTCCATCGCGATTTGAAATCCGTAGAATGCGCGGGCTTCCGCCAACTGAACCTCCGACATAAATCGTTGCGCCAAATTCTCCATGACAATTCCGTCACTTGCCGCAAAAAATGCGAGAATCATCGAAATGAAATATCTCTCGTCATGATTCAACGAATTCCATTGTGCGATATCCTTCGTAAGATCGACTTCTTCCGCGCGCCAAAAACAATCCACCTGTTTTTTATACATGTTCCAAATTGCGGCATCCTTAATCGGAAAAAGAACAAACCGGTTCTGATCTTCTTCCAATAACGGTTCGACAACATGAGGCTTTACAACTCCGGACGACGGCGACGCTACAGTCGTTGTTGTCAGAGAAGAATCAGAAGTAGTAGCAGACATGTGATGATAATGTGATGATATGAATGATGGTATTTATAATACGAATAAACGGTTTAATATTGTTTCCTAAAGAAAAGAAGGAGTATGGCGATGGATATTATAGAAGGATAAAAAAGAAACAGTATAAATCGATGTATTCACATAGTATTATATTACATGGAACCAACAGACGATAATCGTATTGACGACTTTGATATCGCCGTCATCAATTTAGACAGACGACCAGATCGTATGTCATATCTTTATAATAAAGCTCCCATCATGTTTCGTAGATTTTCGGCGATTGATGGAAAAAATCTCTCGAAACATTACTTTCAATTCTCGGATTTATTAGATACAATACGAAATCAACACCGCGTATTAGGTGAAGTCGGTTGTTCATTAAGTCATTATTCATTATGGAAAGAACATACAGAGAGACGCAGGAAAGACGGACGCAGATATGAGCATCTTCTTATCTTTGAGGATGACGTCATGTTCACCGATACATCTAGGGCGCGATACAAAGAATTGACAGATAAACTATCACGCGGAGTATCGACGCAAGGATTCGAGTTTGATTTGATGTATGTTGGAGGGCAATGGACGCCCAATTACGATATTGATGGAGCCACGCCGCCACCTTATTACGATTATCAACAAACGACGAGAGAATCTCTCGCAACATACTATCATCGCGAATCCATCATTCCGGGAATATACAAACGTCGAAATCTCTCGCCGGCAGTTATTCAAGGACCGCGTAATGTCTGGTTTACGCCATTATTTCGCACCGCGGGAGCTTACGTGATAAGTCAACGTGGTGCGAAACGATTATTAGAAGCGGTGGAAACCGATACAGCATTATTTATGAAAACACCTCTCGATATGTGGTTACTTGAAATGGATTTTCGCGGTTATATCGATGCGTTCGACCTATTTCCACATCCGTTTTATCAGGCTGGATTCGAAATGGTGCGAGAGCCGAGTCACGCCGTCAACGACATTCATCGCGGGCATTTTGAAATGATCGATATTCCGCCGCAATTTCCGTAAGCTCGCACTGGCGATGCGGTGTCTATACCTACACGACCTTCATCGAAAACGTTGACCAATCGAACCCCGATTTCCATTTCACACGCCCATCCACTTCACTATATCCTTCCTTTTGAATGATATATTGTTCATTCGCCAGCCAGCACTGATACTTCGGCTGAATATACTCTGTATACATATAATCGATATTTCGTCGTTCCAAATCAGGTAAATCGGGAAATGTATCTACCAAATGAAGAATCGGCGCATACATGTGTTCTTTCACGAGATAAGCATGATTACACCATATCGTCCCTTTCACCCATTTATGGGATTCGTCGATTCCATCGTATTTCGTCAAGATACCGCCAAAGTATAATATGTCCCAATTCCCGTTAGATGGAAATGGAATTGTCGAGAGTTCGCGAATATTTTCTCGGATCAATACATCATCTTCTAGAATGAGGACCGACGAGAGATTTTTCTCTTGGGCGTATCGTATTGCGTTAATATGCGACCGAAAACAACCGACTTTTGTATCCTCTGTGTAAATATGATTGAGTAAAATCGAATGTGGAATGCCGTGCGTTGTCAGATGTTCGCTTACATATTTTGTTCGTTCAGGGCGTTCATGAAGACATATCACGACGACCTCTTCCGCAAATGGGGGTTCTTTCAGGAATGACGCCGAAGCCGGGTCTGTCGTGATTTTTGTCACACACGACATTTCCGGAGAAGACGGCGGTGTATGTAGCGCCTGTGGTGTGAAGTTTGCGCTCGATGAAATCGACGATAAAGAACGCTCACTCGATGGCGGAGATTCACTATTATCGTCATGGAGTTTGAAGTATTTCATAGATTCATGTGTCTTTGATGATGTTCGCGGAATCACAATGACAGAGTGATATGGATTCTCCGTCTCAATATAATTATTTTGTTTCATTATATTACGAATTCGTTGATAAATGGCATCAGAACTAACGTGAATACTAAAAAATCCGATTGTAAACGTCCGATTTATAACAGTGATTGTAATTTCGCCGTCGTTTTGAATACATGAATCATCGAGGAATGACGACGACGACGCGTTCTCTTCGAAAAATGTCGATAGTATGTCATATTCACTTCCTTCACTGTCAATCGAACAATAATCAATATAATCCGGCGCAGAATACTTACAACATAAATCATACAGCGTAATCGTATCTACTTTATACGATTTAAAACCGGTGCGCGACCATTCTTGTCCATACTTGTTGTTTTCAAGTGCGCTTTTTAGTCCGCTACATGCCGGATCGAGAGATTCATAGAATATCGCACCGCGCCCACTTCCATTTGATAATGATGATGTTACATTTGATACAGCAGCAAATACCGGTATTGTTCGGGTGGCGCGAAGTGCGGTTTCGTAAATTTTGGCCGGTTCCACCGAGAGGCCGCGCCATTCCCGATATCTCTCGAAAAAATAACTTCCAGAGTTTGCCGAGCCATCACCCGCGCCAATATCAATAAAGTAACCGCCATATTTTCCTTTTACAACATATTTATCGAAATATTGATCGGTTCGAAAAGGGTGAGAATACTCTGGATAAATCGCTAGCTCGTCTTCTTCATCGGTGGTCTCAGCGGTCTCAGCGGTCTCAGCGGCCTCGGCGGCCTTCGGCGGCGGATTGTAAATTTGAAGCTCCATCTTTTGCTTTTGAAGAAACTCGTTTTTACGCATAACGTCCCCTAATATCGTCTCCCATAAATGTGTGCCATATGACTCTGGCGGGAACTCGTAAGGCACGATCTCCGACTGAATAAACGCTTCAGTATCCTGCCAGTGAAGCGGCATAAACATCTTCCATTCCAATACGCGAATCCTATACTTATGTGTATAATGCGGATGTCTTTCCAGCAGTTGTTTGTTTGAATCCCGTATATGATGTGCCCAAATTCCCAAACGTAGCCCCGACTTGAACTCATTCAACCATAATTTGATAAATTCGTTCTTCGGTTTCGCTGCTAAAAACGCGTTGATGAGTGGACCGCTTCCTCGACCGTTGGCACCCTCACGTTCTTCGCTAATATAAAACGAATGACCCGACGCGAATACATCATGGAATGGGCGAATAATCAACATATCGATGTCCAAATAAACACCGCCATGCTCATATAATAATTCAAGACGCGCGACATCCGCCTTATACTGGAAATGCTTTAATTCGAATCCATCGTAAAACTGTGGGGCGTCCATCTTGTGAATCCTGACGCGAGGATGCGCCTTTATGTCCTGCCAGTAAACATTCTCGTCAGTTGGTTCTCTCGCATTATAAATTCGGATTTCATAATCGGGCATATATTGTATCATCGAATGAATACACCGATAATGGAAATTATAAAACTCGGTCTCGCCGAAATAAAGAAGGTGGATGATTTTCGGGATTTCGGCGCAAGGATCGGCTGGGTATAACATACCAAGATTCGCGACCGATGATTCTTTGATAAAATCCGGCAGTTCGGACTCGCTGTCGTTCACGCCGTTGGGGGCATTCGATGGTGAAGGAGACGGTGTATCTACGATTTCTTCGAATTGTTTGATCGCCGTTTGCGGGTTCAGCGTAAAATTCGAGCTCGCGCGGTAAAATCGGACGTAATTGGTGTCGCGCTTGTCATACGTCGGAAAATAATCCAAATACATGTCCGCGATCGCGACGAGCTTTTCGTGATCTTTATGATAATGATGCTGATTATGGATTTCCTGAAGCATCTGTTTGCGGTCCATGTATTTGCTACTGTTCTGATAATACTTATACCGGATCATTTCGAACGACGACGATGACGACGACGATGACGATGACAATGACGACTGTTGTTGACCTGTAAAACAATACCGACCCCATGCCATACCACGAGACCGGCATTCGTCATTGATGATATGGTCCTTTACCATTAGATCGTAATAATCATCGAATCCGTGTTCTTCGATCATACCGGCTGTTACCATTTGGTCCCATGCCTTTGTAGGTTCGACCGTATAATGCGCATGACGTTCAGGCACACGACATATATCATCCGTTGCGACGATGGTATGCGGTCCTGCCGCCAACCTTTGCGAATTCAGAATATCTTTCAACGGAACATCTCGCTGATGACCGCCGTCGATAAAAATGAGATCGAACCGGAGTGGCGGTGCGGTGAAGGGGTTTTTCATTCGATGAGCGACCTGTTCTTCGTATTTTGGGACGGTAGTTGTGCTGTCACCCGTAACGAGTGTATGACGCCCCGGAAACACCGCGTCGATGTAACGCTTCGCTGCGAATACATAGGCATACTCGCCCAAATCGAAACTGACGACTTTCGTCTCTGGTGGCGTGATTGCGAGGAAAAGGAGTGCGGAATGACCCGCGTTAAAACCGATTTCCATAATTGATTTGGGTGATGTCTTATATACGAGTTCGCGAAGACGTGCTACTTGATGTGTAAGTTGAAATGAACCACCTTCTATCATGTGGTAATCCGCGATGGCGTCGGTGAGACCTTGGAGCAGTTTGGAGTGGTCTGACTGACGCGTATTTTGTTCATGTACGTAGGATGACGCGTCAGACTGGGACATTATACAATTTGTATATTGTAAAATAATTGAGTTATTTAATAAAATAATTGTATAATGAAATGAACGGTGTTATGTTTATATATATTTACATGTATTTATTTCCACATAGCGCTTACTCTTGAATTAGTGCAACATATTCGGTTTTGGATATTTGACTATTTCATATCAACGATTGATTCGTCCTTCAATAATAGAACCTCTTCTAAACCTCGGATTTTTCATATTTGAAGTGGACGTCCAATATACGGTTCTTTATCGCAAATCCAATTTTTTATATAATCATCATTTGAACCCCAATTTGCGTAATCTGTTCCTTCTAAATAATAAGATTGATGAATACAATCCTTGGGATTTTGAGTATAAATAATACAACGAAATGACGCGGATTGACCTAGTGTGATTGTAATCGGAAAAATATGAACATGCGCACTTTTGTCTGTTTGAAACATTGACATCGACATTATATGTAAATTCATACTATAAAATTATACGATTCTTCCGCAGGAACAAAAATTGACATTCCCATGAGGAACGATTTCTTCCCTCCGTGGAAAAAATTGAAATGTTTTTTCATCTTACTCCCCAATTACAGCGATCAAGCAAACTACAACAACGACAACCATGTTCTCCTTCTTAAAGAACGGCGATATCCACAATACTATCAGGGCCATGATGAATCTTCCCGGACTCTTTACTTCGGACGTAGACAAAATAAAATACGCAGCGTTGAAATACGCTACCGCGATGCGAAACAATCTTCGTGACGGAACTCCTATATTCAGAAACATTCGTCAGCTGGAAGCCGAAATCGAGCGTCGTGACATCAACAGCATCATTTCCGGACGTGTTCTATCTGCTGCGGCTCAATACGCAAAGACGACGACGACGACGACGACGACGACGACGACGACCACATCATCCTCCTCTGTTACCGAGAATGGCGACCTCTGCCGCGACAACGCAACCTTGGCACTTATTATGGCGAAAGAGCTCGCATTCTTGAACCGAACTATCCAAATGATTTCACTTATCGCACGCAGGTATCAAGAAGAACAAGAAGACCTCGAATGGGGCAAAACGTATAATACCGAAGAATACAGCGGCGATCTAGAAGAAGGCGGTATCAGCTGCGGCGAAGAGACACCAGAATCAGAGTACTTTGAAGACGACAGCACTCCAAGTGTATTTCCGCCGCCGTTACAGAGGTCATCATCATCGCCGAGGACAACAACTTACAATTACATCCGTCGCCCAGAAAATCAACTTGTCGCAACATTCCTCATCGCAAGTGGAAAACTTTATGGTCGTTTCGAGAACCTGTCTCGTCACGTCGAAACATCTGTCATTCATGTTAATGCGATGACTACACAAGACAGACCTCACTCAGAAACAAATCGCGAGAAACAACTGAGGGCCGAGAATATCGTGATTTCAGACATTTACAACTTCTTTTCAAAATTTGACGCAGAAAATCGCGACCCAGTTGTATGGGCATTTCTTGAGTTGCGCGACATCTCTGTTTCGGCGTGGAGGATCATGTCGATGTTCGCATTCTCTAACTTGTTTCGACTCACAGAAGGCAGCGAGTTCACGATGTATCAGCCCGAAGAATCGATATTTACACAACAACAATCTCGACACGAATACACTACTATACCACCAGAATAAGCATCTCAAACTCAACAGCAGCATCAAGCAGCAGCAGCAGCAGCAGCAGCAGCAGCAGCATAGCATACGTAACGAGTAAAATAAGAACAGTAAGAAATTGTATGTGTATTATGATACTAACACTTTTTTATAGAAATCAGGACAAAAATAAAGAAACATCCGCCAGTCGATACGAAAATTGGAAAACGACATCGCGTCCAATATCGTATGAAATTCCGGAGATTCAAGAACTCGCTTCATTTGTCGGGCCTCTGCGTCGAGTATAGCGGTGGTAGCAGCATCGTGTATTATTTTTAATCCGATCGCCCCTTGTGTCATTCCATACTTCCCCTCAATATCAATAATCACGTCATGAATACCAGACTCGCCAAATATTACTTTCGGCACTCCAAACATCGTATTGCGTTTTGATGACCACATCACGCGAGGTCCCGCCTTCGGTGTCGAATGAACAACGGGATGTATATGACGATCATCCTGCGTAGCACTCACCCACGGCTGATCCGAACCATACTGGCAACGACTAAATAAAACCATGGTATTAGTCATAGTAATATCATGTGCTTGTTGTGAATCCGAGGGCGGCGTCGGCCACGAAAACAGTAGAGATTGTATGATTTCAAAACTATGATTCGGTAGAAAAAAATGCCACGCGGATAAATCGACGGATTCATGAATTCGGCCAGTTTGGTCTTTTATACGTGTCAAATACCCGCTGTCGCGACTAGGTCTTCGTTTTTGTATAATGTAGTAATCGTATCTTGTCTGAACACCAAAGTCCCGTTTCCCGTCGAGTTTGTTATGTATTTCCAAGTATAACATATGATTTTTGTGTGTCATCTTATGGAATAGTGTGTTTACAGGCGACGACGACGACGACGACCGATCCGAAGGCGGTTTACGCCATAGCGCGGGATGAATGAAGAGAAGATAACCGTCGGTTTGAAGTAGGTCGCCGCACAGTGACTTCTCTACGAATTTTGGCCAGAGGATAGCACCACCCCCTTTTTTTCCTTCGTGTGTTTGTTCAGCGTTAAAAGGCGGATTGCCTACGATGATATCGAAATGATCTGGTGGTCCCTCTGTGATTATCCCGACCGTATCGTCTAAAAAATCACCACAGAATAGATTTACGTGTGCGTCGTCATCAAAGAACATCGGATTCTCTCGGATTCGTGCGCAACTTTCTGGATTAAACTCCACCATATACAACATTTGAGTCAAGATATGGCGGCGGCGTTCGGATGGGTTTGGAATGACGCGTTCGAGAGATTTCATTAGACGAGGATAGACTTCTATGAAGAAATTCCCGAACCCTGCGGCAGGGTCAAGCCATTTTTTCGCGGGGTCGGTCCATACGCTTCGCGGTAACTTGTCAAGCATCGCGTTGATGATTACGGGCGGGGTGAATACTTCGCCGAACCGGTCCTTTTCGGCTTGACGAATCGCCTGCGATGGAGGCATTATTATATGTAGTAAAGATATACTAAAAATAATAAAAATACAATTCATTCGGGGGGGGGCTCCATTTCATTTCATTCCGCTTAATACTCCCTGAACTGGTCGCGGATGTGTTCAAACACCGCAATCGCATCCCGCGCGCATGTCGTAATATACTCCGCCACAATCCCTTCATCTACACCAACGGTCTCTGCGAACCCGACGCGTATCATACTATCCGGATTGTGCGGGTGAATCTTGCGGAATGCGCAGTAGGTGACAGTCTGGTCCTCCGCGTAGTGCTTGTCATGAAGGAAGAATTCGAGAACCTTGCCTAATGTATAATCCTCTCCCTTCAGTTCGATGTCGTAGCCATTTTGAATCGTGCTTACCGTGGGAATAATATGGTTCTCGCCACTCTCGATATCACGGATGAACTTCGTACATTTGTTAATCATGATCTGCGCTGCCTTGCTCACAATATCCGCGTTCGTGAATACACCCACCGTTTCCACGACGAAATCGAAACTGTCCTCTTTCGTGAAGCGTTGTGCGTCGAGGAGTGACCAATTCTTGCGCTGGGCTTTCATCTCTTCGCTGCCCACGGCGGCTACACCTTCCTTCACAAGCTCGGCTTCCTTGATGCGCCATGCTTCATCGACTTTCGCGGGGTCCATCGTCATTTGGTAGGCGCATGTAGACACGACATCGAA
>Ga0194129_10002924_pt1 | contig 24581 bp, 28 predicted proteins | sample TA2KigCa35mmetaG_FD_150862 | JGI IMG/M metagenome (GOLD analysis project Ga0194129, IMG submission 150862) | Freshwater microbial communities from Lake Tanganyika, Tanzania - TA2015038 Kigoma Deep Cast 35m | ecosystem: Environmental > Aquatic > Freshwater > Lake | place: Tanzania: Lake...
AAATTCTTCCAGGCCTACCAATTGGTCCAAGGTGAATAAAATATCACCTGAATAACTTGAATTACCCTTATAGATTTTTCTCTCTTTTCTATTAGCCAACACATCGCCACTGTAGGTAGAAGTACCTTCGTAAATCTTTCCATCCGAAAGGGTCCAACGAATATCTCCACTGTAGGTTGAATTACCTGCATAAACTTTACCTTCCCGAACGGTATACAACACATCCCCGCTATAGGTTGAGGAGCCGGAATAGATTTTTCCATCCCTTACGCTTACTAGAATGGTACCGCTGTAGCTGGAAGTATTTTTGTAGACTTTTCCTTGGTTAAGTGTGCATAGAATATCTCCTGAATAGGTAGAAGAGCCTTTATATACCTTGATTTGGGCATGCAGAGTGGTGGAAGTCCATCCTAAATTTAAAATTATGGAAAGTAGAAGGATCAAGTACTTCATCAGTAAAAGGAAAAAGTTTATACCATTTAGCTTGAAACGATTTTATCAAATCTAAAAAAAACTGTTGAAAAAAGTTATACCTTGACTTAGAGTTATATTCCTCTAATGGAAATTTATCCTGTTTTTCTTGAGCATATGTATTGCCCTTCCAAGTATTTGGATCTATTAAATTAAGTTTTAAAAAAAACGACTACTTTTGAAAAGGGCTCACCCTCCCTACTAAAGTATCTCACTGCCCGTTGATGACTCTTCAGCATACGATTAGCTTGGTTTTTTTTCTTTTTTTTAGTTCCTGTACCCAGCAGGAACCACAGCCTCGTTTGGGCGCGCAAGTGGAGGAATACACCCCAAAAGTTGCCCAAGGGTACTTAATAGAACATTCCTATTATGCCCTCTCGTATTCAAGTACCCATAGGCAGGCCGAATTTGCCTATTATTTTCTAAGTCCAGCGAGTATTCAGGGGGGGCAAGGGCGAACGGACGATTTCCGAATAGACCCTAAGGTTAAGTCAAACCCAGTAAAAAGTACAGATTACCAGGGAAGTGGATACGACAGGGGTCATCTTTGCCCCGCTGCGGATATGGCTTTGAACTTGACATCCATGTCAGAGACCTTTTTTATGTCCAATATGTCTCCAATGCTTCCCTCCTTTAATCGAGGCATTTGGTCGAAGTTGGAGGATTGGGTGCGGGACTCTGCATTGCAAGAGGGAGGCTTGTTTGTGGTCACCGGGCCTGTACTTTCTAAATCTTGTGGATCCATTAATAATCAGTCCATTACCATACCCTGTTCCTATTACAAGATAGTATTTGCCGGGGGGGCAAGCCCCAAGATGTTGGGATTTCTTCTATCCAATGCAGGTGCTTCTGCTTCGGTTCAACAATTTGTGGTAAGTGTAGATGCCCTTGAACAACAAACAGGGATTGATTTTTTTCCGCAGCTAGAAGATGCCCTTGAGCAAAGTTTAGAGAGTAAGGTGAGTTTATCAGGATGGAATTTTTAACAAAAAACAATTTTTATTTTTTTCTATCAGATCCTAAATGATCAAGATGAAAATGAAATGATTTAATTCTTTCCAAAACTGCAAAATAGTTTTTTAAAAAAAAAAATTATCTTAGTATTAAAAGAACTGAAATAGTATATTTATATTTCAATCAATATCGATTGCCTACATCTGAAACTTTAAAAAAAAGGAAAAAATGAAAAATCTGTTCGTCATCCTACTCTTTATTATTCCAACTTTTTGTTTTGGACAATCCTCTAATTTATTACTCACTAGTAAGTATGGTGGTGTATATAGTTGGAAATCTAAAGTAACTGAAGATCGGGGAGGTGTTGTATATGTATATCCTGAATCAGATACTGCCATTTTATTTTTTCTGGGCTTAAATGGCGGTGCCCCCTCGTATAATAGTGGTGAATTGTACGGTAGAATAAATATCAGTAACGATACGGGAGTATTTTATAATAGTTCTTATCCAGGAGCTGATTGCAAATTCAGATTCACTTTTCTGGAGGGGAACCTTAACATAAAAACCATGGAAGACAAGTACGAATGTGGTTTTGGTGCTGGAATAGCCGCTGATGGGGAATTTAAAAGAGAGTCTACCATAATTCCTGAGTATTTCGAAGGAAATGATGGTAGAGTCTACTTTAAAACAACTAAACCAAAATAATTTTATAAGTAACTTAACCTTTCAAAGTTTAATTTTAATGTCCACAAAAGTTCATTAAAATTAGCTTAATCTTTATTTTTCTTTTCGTTACCTGCAGCAAATATGCTCCAAATCAATTAACTCTAGAAGAGGAAAAATTGTATTCCCAGATTATGGATTACAGAAAAGATAAAGGTTTACCAACTATTCCAATTTCCCCTTCATTGACTAAGGTGGCTCAAGCGCATGTGAAGGATTTGCATTTAAACAAGCCAAATCAAAATGCTTGCAATTTGCACAGTTGGTCTTCTAATGGGGACTGGTCTTCTTGCTGCTACACCAATGATCATGCAAAGGCAGAATGTATGTGGTCCAAGCCAAAAGAGATGACCAACTACTCGGGAAATGGTTATGAAATTGCGTATGCTGCTTACGGGATGGATGCCACAGCCTCTGGGGCATTAGCAGGATGGATTGGAAGCCCAGGTCATCATGCAGTACTTATCAATCAAGGGGTTTGGAAAAGTCCTTGGAATGCCATTGGAATAGGGATTTATAAAGGCTTTGCAGTGGTTTGGTTTGGAAGAGAACTAGATTCCAATTGATAAATATTTTAAAAAAGTACTGAAAAAGAGTAGATTAAATTTCTAGACTTGAGTTTCTTTAACTCCCTGTACTAAAAAAATTGTAGAGAGAAATTGACCCTTAAAGGCTTGGCTCAAATGCATTTAGATTTTTTCTGACTGAAACATCAATGTATCGAACTCCATTTGCACATCCTTTCAGAAGTTACATAATTAGGTCTGTTTTTTTAAATTTTAAAACTTTTCACTTTACGTTCTTTTGTTTGTTTTCTTTTTTAATTATTTAAAATTAAATCCTACTTTTGATTGTATAACCTTTACTTACGTCTAAGAATATGAATTCGAAGAAAAAGATAATAATCCTAGCTTCAGTAGGAGTGCTAGTAGTTTCGCTCGTTTTAGGCTGGTACTTTATTTTTGGTAGATCAAATGCTTTGCTAGCCTATGTGCCTGATAATGCCATTGCGGTAGGAAAAGTAAATGTAAAAAGTCTGTTGACTAAAATGGACTATGAAAAGATAAAAAAGGAAGATAAGGTTGCAGATCAATTGGATGAGGTAAAAAATGAAATGCCTGATTTTCTTTCAGAAGCCATGGATTCTCCCCTAAGTACAGGGCTTGATCCATTTAAAGATCCTGTTGCATTTTTAACACTTGATAAAAAGTCGGGTGAAGTACAATTTTCAGTTTTGATGAGTGTGCAAAGCCAAGAGGATTTTGGAATGTTTCTTAAGAAATTTGAAGCAGAATTAGATTTAGATTATAAGTTTCGAAAGGATGCGGAAAGAGATTTCGAAAAAGCATATCCTGAAAATATTTCGGAAAGAAACCATGCCATAGCATGGAATGGAGATATTGTAATCTTTTCCTTTCAAAATAGAGGATTTGAAGATGATACCATGTTGGACTTAGTGGAAAATACACTATTTCTTAATGAGGAACGCAGATTGTCAAATTTAGAAGCCTTCAAGGATTTTGAAAATAATTTAGAGGACCTTGATGTTTTCATTAATCTTCAGGCACTATTGAATGAAAACAGAAATTTGGATTTACCAGAGACTTTTACCTCACAAATCAATAACCTAAATGGAACATCTCTCCATTTAGAATTTCAAGAAGAGAGTATTGATCTCACCCTTCATAATTATTTCAAAGATCAAGATTTGGCTGAGAAGAATAATTTTTTCGGAGAGCCAAATGATTCTAAAATCACTAAGTATTTGACCTCTAATGGCAAGGCTATTGGAGCTATGTCCTTATCCTTAAAAATGGAAAATCTGATTGACTTAATCAAAAAGTTGGATGAAGAAAACTCGATTAATGAAGGACTAATGTCAGAGTTCAATCTTTCTTTAGATCAGGTAGAAAAAATGCTTAGCGGAAGTATGGCTGTAAGCCTTACCGAGCTTAAAAAGGTTGAAGTTACCGAGTACCAATCTAGTTTGCAGTATAATCCATTTACTGGTGAATTTTATGAAGAGCAAACCCCCGTGACCTATGAAAAAACGGTTCCTATATTCAACTATCAATTAGGAATTTCTGATGCCAACTTAGGTTCAAAGCTTTTGGGTAAACTTGAAGAATTAAATTTAATTCTTAAAGAGGGTAATGTGTATGTTATCGAAAACAGTGAATTTGGTAAACTTAATTTAGTCGCTAATAATGACTTATGGATAATTTCTAATGATCCCATGTCAGTCAATTTGGCTGGAAATGGGGAATGGAATGCACCACAAAATGAGGACTTGAATAAAGCGCTTACTTCAGAAGCTATGGGGATGTATCTAAGTCTAGACATAAATGAATATGGAACTTCTGAGGATGTCCAAGATTTAAAGAATGATGCAGATTTTGAGGAGATCGAGGAACTAGCCAACCTCCTTAAAAATGTAAACGGGTATGGTAACAACGAGTCTATCCACCTGAATATTGGCTTGAAGCCTGGGGAAGGAAACTCACTATACAGACTTTCTAAAGCATTAATAGACATTGCTAAGTTTTGAAAATGGAACTAGTTAAAGTCTTGTTAAAATCAGTTGGGGACTTAATCAAGTCCCCAACTTTTTGTATTTGATTGCTCCATGATTTTCTCAAAATAAAGGCATGTCTAATTGTAAATTTAGCCTTTCTAATTTTGAAAATCGAGACGGTGTTCAAGTAAGCTTTTTGTTTCTCAATTCGCTGGTTGATGTCTGATTTATATACACTACGTCTCCAACAGGTTCTGCCTAATCCTTTGGTTGGAAGAGGATTCAATTCTATATGGCATAAGAATGTTTCGCTTGCCTGTGGAAGGAACTACCAAATACTTGCTCCTTCAGGGACAGGAAAGTCAACGCTTATTGGAATTTTAAATGGAATTCGAAAGGATTATGCTGGTGAAGTTTTTCTAGGAGATGAAAATTTAAATTACGCCTCCCTAGATCGTTGGGTAGAGATTCGTAGGAAATTCATCAGTACTGTATTTCAAGACTTGAGGTTATTTGACCAACTTACTGCAGCGGAGAATATTTCACTTAGTGGAGGATTTGAAGATCCTGCTTTTTCCAAAGAAGAAGTTCTAGAATGGTGTGTAAGTTTGCAAATTGAAGGAAAGTTGAATGAGAAAGTTGGAAAACTTTCCTATGGTCAAAAGCAACGAGTAGCTATCCTGCGTGCGCTAAACCGTAAATACAGATGGTTGCTTATGGATGAGCCATTCAGTCACTTGGATCTAGACAACATGCGTACCGCCTTCGACCTAATAAAAGAGCAATGTAAGGTGCAGCAAGCCGGGTTAATCATTACAGGCCTAGACCATCGATTTAATCAAGATGAATTTGAAACCTTGGAAATCTGATGGGACCTCGCAAATCAATAACTTTTTTACTTAGAAAAACACAAAGCCCCCTTCAACTTATTGCTGGGATTTTTGGGTCTTTTGTTGGGATCTTTATTGTAGGTCTAGCAGTGCAATTGTATGCAGAATATACCCACTTGATTTCAAATCAAGGAAATGTCGCAGGGTATCAATTTATCATTATAAATAAAAAGGTGTCTGCTTTAAACACTTTAAAACGAGACATTAGTCAATTCTCTTCTGAGGACCTAGATAGAATAAGAGGACTGGGTGTGGTGGAGGATATTGGGGTCTTCAAATCAAATCAATTTTCTGTAGAGGGGATTTTACAGATTCCTGGTCAAAATGGAGGCTTCGGTTCGGAGATGTTTCTAGAATCTGTGGAGGACCAGTTTATCGACCAAACTCCTGAGGATTGGAATTGGCAACCTGGGCAAGAAACGGTCCCATTAATTTTGCCTACAGATTTTCTTAATTTATATAATTTTAATTTTGCACCAAGCCGGGGCCTCCCTGTACTCTCCCAGAAGACTACCAAACTAGCTCGATTTTCAATTTCAATAAGCGGAGAAAAAGGTCAGGAAACCTTCGTTGGAAGAATTGCAGGGTATTCTAGTCGAATAAATTCCATTTTGGTTCCCATGTCTTTCATGGAATTTGCAAACGATAAGTTCACTGCAAATCATCCGGAGAATATAGGTAAGATTATAGTTTCTATCAAAGACGATAAAATAGCTACCCTATATAAATTAATAAAGGAGCTGGATTGGGAGACCAATGAAGATAAATTGCGATCCGGTAAATTCGCTGCAATTTTGGAGATGTTGATTTCAATTATGGCCTTTGTTGGACTTGTGATTGTAGCTGTTTCCTTTTCCTCTACCATTTTGTATACCATCCTTGCCATTAATAAATCTAGGTACGAAATCGATACCTTAATGCTTATAGGAGTGCCTAGGAGTTTTATTGTTCGATGGTATATGGTCAATTTAGGGATGATAAATGCCCTTATCTGTGTAGGAACGTGGATTGCATTAATTCTTTTTAAAAATAAACTAGATGAGTTTGCTGCTGGCTATAGCTATCAACTTTTAGAAAAGTTACATTTTACTACCTACCTCATTATTAGCTCGACTCTGCTTTTTATCACCTTAATTCAATACCTAAGAATTAGGAAACTGGATCGGTAAATTTTTTCTTGAGCATCTCTTTTTTGAAGGGGAATACGGATCAATTATTTGATTGAATTAGGTAAGTTTTTTTCAGGTGAATATTCAATTTCCACCATCTCTGTTCAAAAAATGGTCTAGAAATTAAAAATTTTAAAATCTTGTGTCCTAATGGAAATAATTCTCTGCAATAATAAATCAGGAAAAGATTAAATAGTGAAATAAAATAATTTGAAATTTCTTCAGTTTATTTACAAATTTCGTATACTTTGTAATGAAAACGCAGACTTTCCTGCAGAATAAAAGGGCGGAACCGAAAAGCCAAATAGAGTAGGATAACCACACAACCAAAAAAAATGGACGCATTAAAAGTCGACATGTTCATCATGTCTAATGGAAAATTTTTTGAACCGCATCATATTGCTCAGATAAGAGAAAGGTTACTCCTCATGGATGACAGCAAATGGGGTATGATTCAAGCTTCACCTATGAAAGACCCACAAACGGCACTCATTATTTCCATATTTCTTGGAACTTATGGTATCGATAGATTTTATATTGGAGATACAGGATTGGGTGTTGGCAAACTTCTAACCTGCGGAGGTGCAGGGATATGGGCTATTATTGATTGGTTTGGAATTCAAAAAGCCACAAGAGAAAAGAATTTTGAGAAACTTCAACAATTCTTGTATTAATGCACCAAAAAAGGAACAAGCTTTATTCATTACTCTTTACAGCCTGTTTTGCAGGGTATGTTTGGCTTTTTTATAATGTAGGCACAAGCGGAACTGAAAAAAGTTCTGTAGAGGTTTGCCTAATAAAAAATGCAACAAATATACCCTGCCCTTCCTGCGGGACGACCCGAGCGATGATCTCATTAGTAAATGGTGATTTTTTTGAAGCATTATTCCTCAATCCCTTTGGGTATATTGTAGCGTTGATTATGCTTCTTGCTCCGCTTTGGATAGTTTTTGACTTAATTTCAAAAAACAATTCTCTATTTATTTTCTACCAAAAAATTGAAAGATTTCTTGTTAAGCCTAAGCTAGCAATTCCCTTGATTTTTCTTGTGCTTGCCAATTGGATTTGGAATATTTCAAAAGGACTATGAACAATTTTAAGGAATTTAGTTATAAACCAGAAGATCATGAATGTGAGGGAGCTTCTAATAGCTATTTGATGTCTTTGGTGGCAATTATTGTTGGACTGCCATTACCCATAGTAAATCTTATAGCCTCACTTATTTTTTATTTATCAAATAGAAAATCTACTTACTTTATTAGATGGCATTGTACTCAGGCATTTCTTGCTCAATTTTTTACATTTTTCATTAATAGTTTTGGATTTTGGTGGACCATATCGGTTGTTTTTACTGAAGAACCTGTCACCATAAACTTTATTGCCTACCTCATTGCTGTTGCAATTTTAAATTTGATTGAATTTGTTTTTACTATCTACACTGCCATTCAAACAAGGAAGGGAATTCATGTAGAATGGTGGTTTTATGGCACATTGACTAATTTAATTTGTAAGCCGTAATTATGAAAAAACTATTTTTTCAAGGTCTAACTATAGTACTTTTTTTTCTTGGTACTTGGTTTATTTTGGCACAGATTGATTGGGTCAAAGTATTTATGATTGAAGAGGTAACTGACAAAACTGAACAAGAATTAGGAAGTCTTTTTTTAGAAGTTTTCAAACAATCTGAAACTGAAAACCGAAATCCTGAAGTTAAAGCATTAATCGACAAGATGGTGTCAGAAATTTGTAAAGCAAACCAAATAGATAAAGAAAAAATTAAGGTTCACGTTTTTGATAAAGATGAAATTAATGCTTTTGCTTTACCGGATGGGCATTTAGTTGTTTATAGTGATCTGATTATAAATTCTGATAATCAGGAAGAATTGGCGGGAGTTATTTGTCATGAAATAGCTCACATTCAGTTAAATCATGTCATGAAAAAATTGGTTAAGGAAATTGGTCTTTCTGTTTTGATTTCTATCTCGACGGGAGGAACTGGAGCCGAAGTGACTAAACAGGCTGCAAAAACACTTTCTTCCTCTGCATTTGATAGAAGTTTAGAAAAGGATGCTGACCTTGCGGCCGTTGATTATTTAGTAAATGCAAAAGTGAATCCTAAACCATTCGCAGATTTTCTCTATAAATTATCCTACAATGAAGACGGTATTCCTTCTTACCTGACCTGGTTGGAAACGCATCCTGACTCTAGAGAAAGAGCTACGTATATTTTAGAATTTAGCAAGGGTAAATCATCAGATTACAAACCCATTGTTTCAAGCCAAGACTGGGAAAAGTTGAAGGAGTTATTAAAAGAGAATTAAGTAGATTATTTTAACCTAGATAAGAAATAAAAATTCAAGTTGTTATTTTTTTCCCCCATCGTTTTTTTAGAAATAATTCTTTTATTGAATTTAATTTTTAGAGCAATTTTCAAAATAATTTTTTATGATTTTAAATTTGAGAAGTAAAAAAATATATCATATGCTAGATTATATCTTATGATTTATTTTTATGGTATTTAATTCCATATTTATCGTAGTTTTTTAGCTCGTAATTTTATTTTATTTTGTAATTAAAATTTAAAAATAAATTTTTTAAATGCTTTATTTTCAAAATAAAAATTTAAAATACTCATCAGAAGTAAAATAATCATAAAAAGTTCTGCAAAAAAAAAATATATTTTAATTTTTTTTTTTATTTATTTTTCATAAGTTCATAATATCAATAAACCAAATAACCTTTAAAAAAAAAGAAAATGAAGAATCTATTTATTATCGGAACTACTCTAATTTCGTTGTTTTTCCTTGCAAGTTGCGGTTCTATTCAAAGCGATGCGAAAAAGCTTGCTGAATATGAATGTAAATTAAAAGAGCTTATGCAAAAATCTTTGACTGGTGATCAGGAAGCACAGGAAGAAGTGGAGAAACTTGGAAAAGAGATTGCTGAATTTGCAGAAGAATTGGAAGAAAAATACCCCACTGACGCTGAAAAAGAAGAAGTAAGAAAGGCTGTTTTAGAGGAATCGGGAAAATGCGAATAGAATTGACTTAAATTCCCCTCTCAATTTTCTAGTTTAAAAAGAAATTTAAATTAATTTAACTAAACTATAATGGATAATAAATTCTTTACATTCTGTTAAGCCCTACTTTGACTTCATTGATCAGGGGCATCTTTATCGTAAGCCTTTTAGTTGGCTTTATGCGTTTTTCGGAATCATCAATTTGTTAGCGCCAATTTGGATTTTGGCCGAAGCCATTGATAATGATATTTTTGATGAAAAGGCAAAGGTTGTTTTGATTTTTTTGCTCATTTGGGCAGTTTCAGCACTTGCTTCATGGGTTAGTTTTCAGTTATGGTGGGATAGAAGGTCCAAATTAGAAAATACTTCTCACGTTGATGACGATTTTGTGGCTACTCCAGTATTTTCACATTTAATTCAAACATTTGGAGAATGGATGGGTACTTGGATTGGAATAGTAGGAACTATATCGGCATTAATTGCAACGCTCCTTTTGGGGGATGATGCTAATTTTCTTTTATACTCCATAGGCCTAGATTTCTTGAGTGCAGGATTTGGTTCCATTATTTCCATGCCCTTTATTGGATTTTTGATCATTGTTTTTTCGAGGTTTGTCGCTGAACAATTTAGAGCATTAGCCTCAATTGCCAACAATACAAAAAAATCCTAGAGTCTTTTTCAGATAAAGCCAGGACTTTTGAGCTAAGGGATTCATAAAACTTGGTTAAAAGTAGGTTGCTTTTAACCAGCTTCCATAAAAATCCTAAAGGCTCTAAAGTTGGGCTTTATCTGTTTATTTATTTTGATAGCCTGGCTCTTCAAAAGAGAATGAATGGAATGCACGAAATATAAAACCTATAATTTAAAGTAGAGTGAATTCTAAAACTTCTGATGATTAAGTTCAAATTTAAATTTTAAACAAATGAAAAATTTAGCAAACAGTATAGCAGTAGTGTTATTCGCTTCAATGGGAGCCATTGGATGTACACAAAAACCAGAAGATATAAAGCTTACTGAATTGGAAACAACATGTGATTACTTGGATGCCTTTGAGATATGTGCGGATGCAGCTATTGAAATCATGGGGGAAAAAGAGTTTGAAGATTTAAGTGAAGAGGAAAAAGAGTATATGGAAGTAATAGAAGAAAAAATAGATGACATTGAAAGAGCAGGGTCTAAGAAATTTACAAAAAGTGAAATTGAGGAATGCCCCAGTTTCGAACGAGTAAAAGAAAAGACTGAAAAAGTTCCTTTTTTGTTTTAATTCAATTAGGTTAGAACAATTTAGAGCTTTATCCTCCGTAGCTAACAATAAAAAAAATCTTAGGGTCTTTTTCAAAAAAAAAGTCAGGATTTTGATTTGGTAAGACTAAAAAATTGGTATACTTGACTATATGTTTTATGACATCGATAAAAGGAAATTACATTTAACATTCTGTCACAGAAAACCTGAGCGTTCTTTCTTTTGGAAGGGAAAGCAGTTTCCAGTTTGTGCAAGATGTACGGGCATCCATATTGGGTATCTGGCATTTCCGTTTTTCATGTTCAATGTTTTTACGATGAACATATTTTGGACCATTGCCTTGATGGCTCCCACATATATTGACGGGATGACGCAAGCATTTTTTAAACGCGAGAGCACCAATTTTCTTAGAGTTACTACAGGAGTTTTGGCAGGTATTGGTGGTGTGTCCTTAATGGCAATAATCGGACAATTTATAGGTAATCAAATTTTATTAATCTTTAAATAAACAAATCATGACCCAAGACAACCAATTTCAGCAACAACAAAATCAAAATGATCAATTAGGCACTGGGCTTACAATTTTATCATTTTGTATTCCTCTCGCAGGTGCAATTATTTACTTTATCAACAAAGACAGCATGCCGAATAAAGCTAAAACTGCATGCTATGCAGCCTTAGTGGGTTTTGGTGTTGGTGTGGTAATAAATATTCTATCATCTGTAGTGTTGGGGCTGTTTTAAAGCCTACAACAGTGTCAGTTTTGTGTAGGCAGGGCTGTTTACTTGTTTGTGTTCTAAGCTACAATTCAAATCTAAGATTGGAATTGTAGCTTTTTACTCATACCCCTTCCAATTGCAAAATCCGAAACCTAAATCCAAATAAAAGACACGATTATTCTGTAAAAACAATCCCTGTTGATGTCGCATTTTTACTCTTCGAAGTTTACCTGAGGAGTTCAATCCATTCAATATTCTAAGTTTAAAATGTTTTCACCGTTTTTTTAATTGAAGCTGTTTCGAAAAAAAAATGATGGCTCAAGCACGGTGATTTCTCCAATCACTGAAAATTTATTGAACTTAAGTATTTAAGTTATGACAATATGGTATCAAAAATCATTCTTTTGGAATTATTTTAAAAAAGATATCTAAGAATGAGTTTATTGTCTTCAATTACTTAAGTAAATTTTAGATACGACTGAATTGTAAGTATTTAAATTATACTCGGTTTTATAAGCAAAAATAAATTATTTAATACTATGAAAATAAATAAAATTCATGCTATAATTGAAAATTTACAAACTAATTTTTCAATTAAATTTAATCATTATCTTTTATTATTTTTCATGATTTTGTCATTTCCTGTTTTTGCTCAGCAAAATGAAGATGAATTGCCAATATCTTATTTTGGAAATTGGGTAGAAGACCTTTCTGAATGTGAAGGAATAGCCTCTTTGATTATCGCTGATTCAGAGGAAGGTTTATTGGTTTCTGGCCTTGACTGGTACTCGAGTGAAGTTAAGGTTGAAAATAATGGGAGCTTCTACACTTTATTTATTAAGGGGTATTCTGAGGAAGGAGATTTTGAGACTGAAATATACATCCAGATGGACGGGGACGGATTTTTACTTTTTAGTGTTGATCAGGGTGATGCAGGAACTAAATTGACCAATTGCAGCCCCATTTTTTATGAGGAGTTTGTAGAATTGGAAGATGAAGAAATCACAGAGGGAGATGAAGGATTTGAAGTTGAGGAACTTGATATGTCCAATTCTACCGATTTGGGATCTCTAGAATCTGAATTACCCTCATATTTTTTTGGTAATTGGGTGGAGGATCTTTCTCAATGTGAAGGAGTCCCCCCATTTAGTATTGATTATGCAGATGGAGGTATTCTTATTTCAGGCCTCGACTGGTATTCGACTGAAGTGGAAGTAGAAAATAATGAGGATTTCTACACTTTAACTGTTAAAGGATTATCAGAAGAAGGAGAATTTGAAGCTGAAATCATCATTCTTATGGACGAGGAGGAAAATTTGATAGTTAGCTTTGATGGAGGAGAGACGGGAAGTAAATTGGTGAGATGTGATCTCATTGCTGATGAGGAATTTGTAGAATTGCAAGATGAAGAATTTGATATGGTGGACTCTTTAGGTTTTGAACCTGTAGCTATTGATTTGCTTCAGGGTAAATGGCAATCCCTAGAAGATGAAGATAGCTTTATGGTGATTGAAGGTGATCGTATGAAAAATTATTATGGAGGATTGGTTGATGAATTGGATAATGAAATGATTATGATTTCAGACACTTGTATGAATGAATCTGATTCAGATAATGATTTGCCAGAAGAAAAAAACAGGTACCTATCTAATCCAAATTTGGACATGTGTTGGTTTATCGAATTTGTAGATGAAAACAATCTAACTCTAGTCTATATGGCAAGAGGAAACACGCTCAACTTCAGAAGAATAGAATAATTTTTATTCTCTTAAAAATTGAGTGAAATTTTCACCTGATTTTTTATTTCCATCTGTTATTTATACCAAACTGATTATCCGCTTTGTCACCAGTAAACAAAGAAAAACAAGGTTTGAAGTTCATCTAGGTGAGCTGTGGTCTGTTGTCGGTCGACTATCCTCACTAATTCAATTAGATTTTAAGCTTCTGGTGTGATTTCGGATAAAAAAAATTCTTTTACTAAGAATCACTTGTATGAGGTGATAATCTAATTTGTCAAAAAATGAATAATTTAAGCTTTATACCTTTATTTTTAGTATTCTTGATGACAAGCTCCTTTAATCCTACTGATAAGTTTTACCTCGGTGAAAATGGAGTCACTTGCATGTGTCCCAACACCGTGCCAGGGGAGAAGGGCACCATCAATGGAATAGAATTTGAATCTGTAGACAATGCCCTTTTACGAAAACGAAGAGATGAAGGCAAGGATTTAACCAAGGTTTGTACTTCCTTGGTCACAGATATGTCAGGTCTCTTCAAAGGTGACTATCCTTATAATGTAGATTCAGTTATTTATATCCATCCCTTCAATCAACCCATTGGGAATTGGGATGTGAGTCAGGTGACCGACATGAGTAATATGTTCTTTTCCTCTGCCTTCAATCAACCCATAGCAAATTGGGATGTGAGTAAGGTGACTAATATGAATGGGATGTTTTGTTATTCTCAATTCAACCAACCCATAGGGACCTGGGATGTAAGTAATGTTACTGACATGTCAAATCTTTTCAAGGGAGACTGGATGTGGACGGAAAACATAAATCCTTTTAATCATTCCCTTGAAAACTGGAATGTAGGTAATGTTGAAGATATGAGTTACATGTTCAGTTCTTCACTATTTAATCAGCCTATTGGAAATTGGGATGTTAGTAAGGTTACAAGCATGACTTGGATGTTTTTTTCTTCAAAATTCAATCAACCCATCGGAAATTGGGATGTGCGTAATGTGAATAACATGGAAGGGATGTTAGTTTATTCCAACTTCGATCAAGATATTTCTAGGTGGTGTGTGTCAAAAATCAATTCGGAACCAGAAGATTTTTTACTTGACGCAACCCTTGACCTTTATCCTGAGAAAAAGCCAAAGTGGGGAACCTGTCCAGACTAAGATTTCCTTCCTAATTTGAATGTAATTTCGTTTTTGGTCGATTAATCGGCTATTGAATATGCATGATCCCCAGGATTTTGTTCAAAAAAAAAGAAATCGCTGTCCCATTTCTATCTTTAACTTGAGTCGGCCTATGGATAGATTGGGTAAATAAATTGAATATCCCAAGGTTTAGGTTCATTTGGTGAGAGGAAGTAAAACTTTTTTCATCAACTAGTTTCCTTTATAAGAAAACGAGCATTTGGAAAGCTGTTAGTAAAAAAATTCTATACCTTGATTTCTTTTTTGGAATGATGGGCCTAGAGACGCCCACCTTTCAAGCAACTAAATTCTTATCATTTTCATATTTTCCTTCCTATTAGTTGGCTAGTTCATGGTTCTAGTTTTTATTAGTGTAGAATTTAAGGAATTATGAGAAAATATCTTCAAATTTTAACGGCATTCCTTTTCTGGACCCCTCATTTTTTGTCCGCACAAACAAATTCCCTGGATACTGTTATAGTCGGCGCATATGTTTCCTCATTGCATGATTTTGATATCGCAAGTAATTCTATCAATGCGGACATTCACCTTTGGTGTCTTTACGAAGACGAGAATTATTCGTTTGAAAATGAACTAGAATGCCTCTATTGTAATGAATTTAACCTAAATGGTACAAGCATAGAGGATTTAAATGGCAAGAAATGGTTTTATACCAAAGCGACTATTGATAGTAGACAAAAGTATTTAACGTCTAGTTTTCCTTTTGACACTCAAAAAATCGTATTTGGTTTTGAATCTTCTGAATACACTACGGATGATTTCGTGTTTAAATCGGATGTGGCCGGTTCAAAGTTAGATTCTATTGTTATTAGCCAGTTTGATGAATGGGAGATTGAAAATATTGAATTCCGAAGTTCTGCCACCAATTACAATACTTCTTTTGGGGATATGGAGTCAAACTTGACCACCGTTCCAAAATTTGAAATCATCATTTCTATAAAGAGATTAAGTTCTTGGTTAATCTTATTTAAATTAATTACTGGTATAATTGTGGCTTTCCTTATCTCTTCTTGCGTTTTTTGGATTAAACCCGTCAATACAGATCCTAGGTTTGGATTGTGCGTAGGTGGTCTGTTTGCTGCAATAGGAAATAAGTACATTGTTGAAAGTATTGTCCCTTCAACCAACGAACTTACTCTCTTGGATTACTTACACAACATTACTTTTATTATCATTTTTTTAATCATTATTACCTCAGTTTTCTCTCTTTTTTTGTATGAAAAAGGTGATGAAAAATCCCAGAAGATGTCGGGAATAATTGATAAACTATCGTTCTTCCTATTTTTATTTGTTTACGTATTTTCGTTCTTAAACCTCATCAATTCATACTACCAATTCTAGACAATGAGGAATAATTCGGTTGATTTTTTAAGAGGCCTTGCTATTTTGATCATGGTTGCTGCAAATTCATACCCCTACATTTTTCCGGATCTACCTTGCCCCATGTTACTTAGAGTGATATTTTCTACTGCAGCACCCATTTTTATTTTTTTAAGTGGTGTATCCTTAAGGCTTAGCGAAGAGAATGGGAAATCTATCGTGAATACCTTCCAAAGAATTTTTCAAGTCTTGTTTTTTGCAGTCTTGATTGATGTAGCTATTTGGGGAATTATGCCATTTTATACCATGGATGTGTTGTATTTGATTTCTTTTTCTTTATTCACCATACTGATTTTAAGTAGGCTGAAAGATTTTTATGCCTTGCTAGTATTTGTTTTCAGTTTTTTATTGTCTTTGTTTTTTGCGCAAACCTACAATTTCAATTTGTTCGAAATCCCTGCATTTAAGCCAGGTTATAACTATCTCTTTTTAGATGCCATTAAGCATATTTTTGTAGATGGTTGGTTCCCTGTTTTCCCTTGGCTTGGTATTGCCATACTGGGTTATTATTCAGCGAAGCATAGCAATCTATTTAGGCAGTATTTGAATTTGATCCTCTTTTGTGGGATTCTGGGCGTGAGCTGCTTTCTTTTTTTCACCTTGGGAGGCTTCTTTTCATTCAATTTACCTAGGATTAATTACATGGAGATTTTCTACCCGGTCACCTTACCTTTTTGGATTTTTATGATAGGTATTTTTTTAGTGGTAATTTATTTCAAAATAAAGAACTCATTTAGTCACAATTACATCGGTGTACTTGGTACCTATTCTTTAGCAGTGTACTTTTTTCATGCTGTTTTGCTTGAGTATTATGTGCCAATTTTTGATTTTGATAATCAAGAATATCGCTTTTTTGGCTATTTTCTCATTATTTCCTCTCTTTTTCTCCTGGTTTTCAGTTACGTTTCCTTACTTTTTATTCTAGTAAAAAAAACTGGAAAAAGGTTTCCATTGGTTAAATTTTTACTTGGAATTTAAACAGAGGAGTAGGGGATTATTTTTTTTTGAGGTTAAAAATTAGGCTGTCTTTCCAAATTCATGTGATTCATCTTGAGGGCATTCTAATTTTCAAGGCTTGTTCAATGGCCATCACCTACCTTAGATTTAGTATAGGAAATACTCGTGCAGAGAATTTAGTTTGGGAGTCTAGTCTCCTTCGAACTTTTTTTTAGTCTGTTAGTTTTAGACTCATGAAAGTTATGATTTTGATTGCAGGCACTGTACTTCTTCTAGGTGGAGTAATTTCTTTTTTCTCATTTCGGTTTAAAGGCATCGAGACTCCCAATTACAAAGTCATTAAAACTTTGGGAGATGTGGAAATCAGGGAATATCCCCAGATGATCCTTGCACAAACCAAATTGGGGGGTAAGAGGTACGATTCTAGTGGAAACACTGGATTTAGAATTGTGGCCAATTATATTTTTGGGGGAAACCAACAGCAACAGAAGATTGCCATGACCGCACCTGTGATCATGAATATGTCCGATTCGGAGGCCTCCATGTCTTTTGTGATGCCTAGCCAGTACCAATTATCTGACCTTCCCTTGCCCAACTCAAAAGAGGTTTCTCTGGTAACTCAAAACTCAATGACCTTAGCAGTCCTGCGTTTTGGGGGGTACAGTTCCGATGACAAAATTGCAAAGCATGCTCAAATCTTGTTTAAAGTCCTAGAAGAGAATAACATCCGTACTAAGGGTTCTCTTTTGTACATGGGATATAATGCCCCTTGGGACCTGATCAATCGCCGGAATGAGGTAGCCTTCCAGATTGATTAACTCTATTTTTTAGATTTTTTTACTCCTAGTAAGGAGTTCTATTATATCCATCTTGTATTGCTTCCCAATCTGATAGAGGATGGAGGTTCAATCCTGTTTTTCTCCTAAAAACTTATCGTTTAAAGGATAATATTATGTCCAATAAGGAATAAGTAATGGGAGAATCACCCGATTCAACACATATTAAGAATTGGAGAATCGATACTGGTTTGGAAGTTTACAAGAGGGGTAAACTTGCGGATTGGGATTTGTCAGGGCGTTATACGGATTTGGCTACCAAGCACTATATCAAATGGGTTACTAGAAAATTGGAAGGTTGCTCTAAAAATAAAAATGAGGTAAATTGAAGCGTTAACGAATAAAAAATGAAAAAGGTATTTACAATTTTTTCAATTGTTCTATTGATAGCAGCCGCTTCCTGTGGTGGAAAGTCAACTGAAGAACAAGCTTCTATTGACTCTATAGCCGCAGCTAAAGCTGATTCTATCGCAGCTGCAGGGGCAGTTGGATTTACTTTGGCTAATGGAAGTGCTCTCATTGAATCATACGAACTAGCTAAGGAAGAAGGGTATGCCAAATCATTCCAACAATTTAAAATTCTTTTAGCTCAAAATCCTGATGCATTAAATGATATGTATACTCTTTACTCCAACCGGAATGGGTATACTGGTGACCTAAGGTCCTATTTGAAATTAATAGAAATTGTACCTGAAGCTTCGCCTGAGGAATTAAGAGTTTTATATGATATTTTGTTTGAAGCGAATGAAACAACTTATACTTATGATGAATTTTCTGTTGCCTGGAAAGAGCAAGTGGGGTATAAGGATGTAGTATTCGATTTAGTATATGATAATAATTTATATTGGTCAGAGAGAGAAATTTTTTTCCAAAAGTATTATTCAAGTAATTCTTTTATAGAAGAATTATACGAGCTAATCCTACTTTATGATGGGACATTTTCTAAACGACGTTCATTGGAAAACTTCAAATCAAAAATGAAAGATTATGATTATGCTCAAGAAGTATATTTATGGCTTTCTTCCAATGTTTCTACTTTTCCTAATAGTTCAAGAGCAAAATTTTATTATAAGAAGTTGGAAATGGGTGGAGGTTTTACATCAAAAGAGTATGAATTTAAAGAACCAACAAATGCTAGATTATTTGCAGATGACGACATTTACTTATTTACAGCATTCGCTTTAATACTTTCCATCTTCATTTTTATTATCCTCATTAGAAAAAAAGTGAATGCATTTTTTGTCAAGAGGAAGCTTCAAGATTATTTTTTGATAGTCATTGCAATTCCTTTGTTAATTATCGGCTTGTTTATTCTAAGCTCTTCTACGATTATTGAATTGATAAGTGAAGCCGATGATGATGAAATTTTATTTGGAATCCTAAGTTCATTTATCGGAGCCATATTTTTAATTGCATTACACAAAAGAAAATTTGTTGATTTCATCCTGTTTTTTTTAGTTATAGCTGGATTTATGGTCAGTCCGGTTATGTTTTTTGAAAATTCTGGTAACCTTTCTCCATTAGTATTAATACCTTCACTATTCACTCTTTTTGTCCTTTGGAAAGACAATTTTTTTACCAAAGAGCCAAGAACCACACCTCTTGATGGAACACGAGAAAAAGGTAAGGAAATGCTTGAAGAGTTGAGGAAAATGGGTCCTGATGAAAGTATGGTGGGAAAGACTGTGATTAAAAAAGCGAGTGTTAAAAAAGAGGAAGACAAAAACTCAGCAGAAGAATGAAATACCTTATTACGTTTTCCTTTCTAATTATTTCATCGTTTTGCTTAGGACAAGTAACTGAGGCATTGAGTAATTCGATAGATAGTTCTGCCCAATCCCCAGGCCAAAATCCAAGTGAACCCAAAGAAACTATTGGAATAATTAGAGTCAATACAGATGGGGCAAAATTGACCAAATCTGAAAATAAGGACTCTCAGGTTTTGGCATTACTTAATAAAGGGCAAAGTTTAGAGTTGTTAGAAATAGTCTTTCCTGATGGTTTAAAAAGTACATCCAGGTATTTTGCTAGAGTTAATACAATAGAGGGTTTTATAACTTCCTATTTCGTTGAACCTATGATTTTAATTGGAGGTCAACAAACTTCTCTCAAGCAATTAGAATCAAGTGAAATTTCAAAAAAGGAGGTAGTGCAGTTGAAAGTTCGAGATTCATTACTGCAAGTAAAAATAAATCAGGATAGAGAATATTTTGAAAGACTCAAGGTTAATGAAGAAGAGGAAATAAGGAAAAATGATAGCATCGCAGACATTGTAAACCGAAAGGCTAAAGAAGAAGGTAAGGCCTATTTTGAAAGTTTGAGAAAAAAAGCCCAAGAAGATATAAATAAGCGAAGACCTGTTTATGTAAAAAAATATGGGCCAGTTAATGGAGAAAAGGTTGCTAAAGGCTTAATCTGGATTGGAATGACTGAACAGATGCTAATCGATAGCTGGGGTCGCCCTGATGATATAAACACTACTGTGACAAGGTATGGTAGCAGAAAGCAATATGTTTATGGTTTAGGGCAATATGTTTATGTCGTAGATGGGATAGTTGATTCGTGGCAAAATTAAATTCAAATCAATATGGACAATCCAATCTTAAAAATTCTTCGTTTCCTTATCTTTTTCCCCATTTGCTTTATTGCAATGGCTATTGTCAATTGGAGTCTTGGACACTTGCTAATTTGGTTTATTGGGTTAAGCAAGTTTTGGTTCATCGTAGTATTTATTTTCCTCGGTGGAACAATATGGGGTTTATTTAAAATGTTAGCTTCTTTACTTGTAATGTTAGCGGCTTACATTTCTCCAATCAAGTGGCTTGGAACTTTGACAATTTCAATCCTCGCACTAATTAACGGTGGCATTTTAGGATATAATCTTTGGAATTTAAAAGAGGATTATTCAAGTTGGGAAATTTTCGGAGCAGTGGTTGCTACAATACTTGTATTAGAACTAACATTTGCATTAATAAATGGAGCAGCAGCAGCAAGTGAAGAACATTACTAAACCAATTGTAAAAATATCGCTGACAGTATTATTTCTATGCTGTTTACTTGATTTGCCTTATGGGTATTTTCAGTTAGTTCGTTTTGTTGGTATGACTGGCTTTATTGTTCTTGCATACCTTGACAAAGAGAAAGAAGACAAAATAATGATGATAATTTGGATTTGTTTTGCTATTTTAATTAACCCAGTTTTTAAAATAGCACTTGGCAGGACAATTTGGAACATCGTTGATGTTATTTGGAGTATTATCTTGCTGACGACTTTAATAATTGATTACAAAGCCGACAGAAGAAAAAATCACAGTTAACGCAGGTTTTGCGTCAGGTGGTGTGACGTGCAAACTTGGAGCTTTTTGCTTCGCATCAAGTGTAGTGCTTGGATTAAAGAGTAGTGATTCGAATTCGGTTGTCAGTAAGCTGTTAATTTATAACGGGATGCAGGGAAAATGGTCAATAATTCAATTAAAAGAAAAATAATAGAAGAATGAAAAAAGGACTATTTGTATTAGCAATGCTTTTTCTTGCCTTTAACTCTTATGGGCAAGGTCATGAAGAATATTTTAAATCAGGTAAGATTAAAATTGATAAAGGTGACTACGAGGGAGCAGTAGTTGACTTAACAAACGCAATAGAATCTGAGAATTCAACATTTGAACGAATAGGCCTTTATTTGTACTTGAGGGGATTTGCTTTACGACATCTTGAAGATTATAGAGGAGCAATAAACGATTTTTCAAAGTCAATAGATGTTTTAACTAATTCAACAAATGGAGCAGCTTCTGACCTTCTAAATCATATATATTTTCAAAGGGGTCTATGTTATTTAGCTTCAGGGGAAAGATATTTGGAGGCTATAGATGACTTCAATGAGGCAATCGAAATGAATCCAAGAAATGGGGAAGTTTATGCGATTAGAGGTCTTACTAAAATTTCTATTAAAGAAAAAGAAGCGGGATGTTTAGACCTATCAAAAGCAGGAAAACTTGGATATGCTAAAGCTTACGACCATATAAAAGATAGGTGCAACTAAGCCCAAACTTCCATAATGATTACAATACAGAAATTGAAAATGTTAAACTAAAAATTAAATAAGTTATGAAAAAAGTAAGTTTAATTTTAAGTGCAGTTATAATATCTGCAATGATGCTAAGTTCTTGTGGGGGTGGTGCATCAAAAGAAGTAACTATCGGTAAACAAGTATGGATGACTCAAAACTTGAATGTGGATAAGTTCCGCAATGGCGACCCCATTCCTGAAGCGAAAACAAAAGAAGAATGGGCAAGAGCAGGAGAAAACAAACAACCTGCTTGGTGCTATTATGAAAACGACCCAGCGAATGGTGCGAAATACGGTAAGTTGTATAATTGGTATGCTGTGAATGATCCGAGAGGATTGGCGCCAGAGGGTTGGCATATACCAAGTGATGGAGAATGGTCAGAATTAAGCCCTTATTTGGGAGGTGAATATGCAGCAGGTGAAGTTAATTATAGACAGACAGTAGATGATGTAGGGTTTTCTGATCTTCCTTCTGGTAGACGATTATTCGATGGAACATTCGAAGGTATTGGTGAGTACGGAATTTGGTGGAGCAAAACGGATGGTATTTTTAGTACTGTTTGGATTCGAGATATGACGAATGGAATTCTCTATAGGTATACTAACAGTAAGGAAAATGGCTTCTCGGTTCGTTGTGTGAGGGATTAGAATATCCTTATCTGAAAAGGTATGAATAAGAATAGGCTAAATAGGTAAGAAAAATCGGTAGGAAAACAACTCCAAGAGGAGAGAGCAGCCCCGGCAATATGGAGCCTGAAGGAGGAAGGATAGCCATACAGGAGAGTCTTTTTATCCTTGAGAGGTTGCGTAGTTTGAACAGGGTGGTAGTCTACTCACCCTATGTATTTACAGCCATTCTAGTAGACCAAGAGAAGAGGACAGAGACATAGTAGAAAAAGTTAGGGGGTCATTTCTTTACCTCAAGTGGATGACTAGCCCTATTCAAGGAATGCCGGAAATTAAATTTGTGGAGGCTAATTAATAGAGACAATAAAGACCAAGAGAAGATTCTAAACTTTAAAAAACTATCCGAATCAAAAGAGGTATAGATAAATTAAAGAAGTAAATCACTGACCATAAAAAAATGAAAAAGGTATTTACAATTTTTTCAATCGTTCTTTTAATAGGTATTTTTTCCTGCGGTGGAACGACAACTCCGGAGCAAGCATTCATTTCCATATGGAATAAAAAAGAGACTTCAATCGAGACAAACAGAAATTCCAACTATTTAGCAAACGACAGCATTCCCTTAATCGTTATGGGGTCCTTCCTCCATTTGAGTGAGGATATTAGTCTAGACAGTTTAAAAATCAAATTGGAAAATGGATCAATTTTCTGTACAAAAGACATTGCTAAATCACTCCAGGGAAAGTTAAAATTGCGCACAGAACCAAAATCAATTCAGCTGGGAAAGTTCAATTTCAAAAGCAGAAAAGATTTGGTGATCACCACATTAGATTCGGTAGACCAACAATTTTTAGCAAAAAAAGTAAACTCAATTAATTTTTTTAAAGAGCCAACAAAATACCCTCTATGGTTGAAATACGATTCTGATTTCGATTACCAAAAAGATATTACAACCTACACACATACTGGGGTAACGGCCATCACACGTAGCACAGGAACTGTTTTAAATGCGAGAGGTATTGATTTTTACTTGGCCAATATTTTACCCTTTTTTGAAAATCGTGAGTTGGTTCACATCAGCAACGAGGTGAGTAACCAAGATGCCTGTGTCTATGAAACCATGAAGATGAAATTTGCGACGAAGACTGAGCATTTAGAAATACTCAATCGACTAAATGCCAATGTTATTGAGTTGACGGGCAATCACAATTTAGATCTGGGACAGCAACCCTACTTGAATTCTTTGACATGGTACAAAGACCACCATATGAAATACTTTGGCGGAGGCGCCACACCTGAGGAAGCCAACAAGCCACTTATCATTGAGTTGAAAGATCATCGAAAAATTGCGTGGATTGGATTCAATGAACTTTGTCCGCTAGGTGAGTGCGCCGATAAAAAAATGGGGGCCAATCGCTATGAGGAAACAAAAGCAAAAAACCTAATTGACTCCTTGCGAAACGAAGTAAATGTAGATTACATTTTGGCTTGTGTGCAATACGGTGAAGTGGATTCCTACTCGCCTACTCCGAATCAGAAAAAGATTTCTCAAAAACTAATTGATTTTGGTGCTGACGTAATTCTTGGTTCACAAGCACATCAAGCACAGGAAATTGCTTTCTACAAAGGAAAAGTAATTTTCTATGGTCTCGGAAATTTTATGTTTGATCAAATTCACCGCCTGGGCGTTAGACAAGCTTTCTTCCTAGAAGGGTATTTCTACAAAGGAAAAATCATTCAATTCCAACCGGTGTATACCTTTATGAACAAGGATCGCCAACCGACCCCGGCAAATGATTCAGAAAAATTGGAAATTCAAAAAGCAATTTTGAAGGAAGCTAATTTTTCGAATTAAAAAAGGTAAATCCATTATCCGAAATTTTGGGCCCCTATATGGGGACTAAAAATAAAACCAACACATAAAGTGTTGGTTTTCATACATTTAAATAAGGTAATAGTCGGGGTGACAGGATTTGAACCTGCGACCACACGCCCCCCAGACGTGTACGCTACCGGGCTGCGCCACACCCCGATGGAGAGGCAAATTTAGTATTTTCTTCTAAAAG
>Ga0194129_10002926_pt1 | contig 24569 bp, 23 predicted proteins | sample TA2KigCa35mmetaG_FD_150862 | JGI IMG/M metagenome (GOLD analysis project Ga0194129, IMG submission 150862) | Freshwater microbial communities from Lake Tanganyika, Tanzania - TA2015038 Kigoma Deep Cast 35m | ecosystem: Environmental > Aquatic > Freshwater > Lake | place: Tanzania: Lake...
CCTGCCACATTAATGGTGCGTCCACGCGGCTGGCATTTGAGCGAGCGCCATGTACTTGTTGATGGGGAGCGCATGTCGGGCTCACTATTCGATTTCGGGCTCTATGTGTTTCATAATGCGAAGACGATGATCGCACGTGGCAAAACGCCCGCCTTCTATCTGCCCAAAATGGAAAGCCACAAAGAAGCAAGATTGTGGAATGATGTATTTTCATTCGTAGAAGACCATCTTGGATTGAAACGCAGCGCTTTGCGTTGCACGGTATTGATTGAGACATTGCCCGCTGCTTTCGAGATGGATGAAATCCTTTATGAAATGCGCAACCACATCATCGGTCTTAATTGCGGTCGTTGGGATTATATTTTCTCATTTATCAAGCGTCTCGGCACAAATCTTAATTTTCTAACACCTGATCGTTCAGTGATAACGATGGCGTCGAATTTCTTGGCGGCTTATTCGCTGCTGCTGATCAAGACCTGTCATCATCGCGGCGCTTTTGCGATGGGCGGCATGGCGGCACAGATACCCGTCAAGGGTGATGACGCTGCTAATGAGACCGCCTTTAATAAAGTACGAGCTGACAAAGAACGCGAAGCCTTAAATGGCCATGACGGCACATGGGTCGCGCATCCGGGTATGGTTAAACTCGCAACTGAAGTCTTTGATCGATTGATGCCTTCGCAAAATCAAATCAGCCGCCAGCGCGATGATGTGGCGATCACGCAAGCCGATATGTTGTCGCTTCATAAAGGTGAGCGCACGGAAGCGGGCTTGCGCGAAAATATCCGCGTCGGTGTGCAATATATCGAAGCGTGGTTGCGCGGTCGTGGTGCGGTGCCGCTCTATAATCTCATGGAAGATACAGCGACTGCCGAAATCTCACGCGCTCAAATCTGGCAGTGGATCCGTCATGGCGCGGCACTGAATGATGGCCGCAAAGTCACGCCTGCCCTCTTTGAAAGCGTATTGAAAGACGAAATGGAAAAGGTCCGCAACGCGCTTGGCGCATTAACCTATGATGCGGGTCGTTTCCCGGAAGCGATCAAGCTCTTCTCGGATATGTCGCTTGCTTTAAAATGCGCGGAATTTTTGACCCTGCCCGCTTACGAACTTATTGACTAATCGCTAACGTTACAAAATAAAAAACGCCGCAGCCATCGATGCTGCGGCGCTTTTTCTTTTTTTAACTTATTAATATTGAACGCCGCGCGTTAACGCACCATCAATCACGAGATTTGTACCCGTTGTGAATGAAGATGCGGGACTCGCCAAGAATACAACGCCACGCGCAATTTCTTCCGGCGTTGCCATGCGACCGGTTGGATTGAGCCGCAGAGCTTCCTTGAACAAATCTGGAAGATTATTTTCGATATACTCCCACACCCCACCTTTAAAATAAGTGTTTCCAGGTGAAACCGAATTCACACGGATCATTTTCGGTGCAAGTTTAAAAGCCATTCCGTGTGCATAATGAATAAGAGCCGCTTTAAAAGCGCCATAGGCCGGACCTGTGAAATCAATCTCGCGGCCTGATACACTCGAAACGATTGTCACTGAGGGCGCTTTTGATTTTTCAAGATAGGGCAACGCGGCATTTACAAAACGCACCGTGTGCAACATATCTACTTCAAACTCTTGGCGCCACGCCTCTTCATTATCTTCTACCGCAAGTGCAGAAACATTTGGGACAATGATATCGATACCACCAAGCGCTTTAGCACTTTCCGCAATCCATGTTTCAAGCGCAGCTTTGTTACCGACATCAATCGATTGGCCAAGCGCCTTCACGCCTGACTTCAAAAGATGCGCCACTGTATCATCAACCGTAGCCCTGTCGCGCGCGCAGATTGAAACATTAGCACCTTCTTGCGCAAAATAATCAGCACACCGACGGCCGATGCCTTTCGAGCCACCAGAGATCAAAACATTCAACCCTTTTAAATCGAGATCCATAGTCTCTCTCCCTTTTTATAAGTATTCGCTTCGCATCAGTTACTTGATATAGGTTTTCAACATTGATGCACCGAGTGAATATTTCGGATCAACCATATTGCCAACACGAATGCGACCGGCTTGTGTAGCTAAGAAATAAGCTTCCGTTTCATCAAAACCGTAATCGGCCTGCATCCAGCGAATAAGATCGCGATAGGCCATGCGCGCCGCATCTTCCATCGGTCGCGCGCTGCCAATCGACATGATCATATCTTCGGTTTCTAACCGCACGCCGGGGATGGACCAGCCTTTGATCAGATCCACTTGAAAGGTTGCTGTGGCTGGCATTTCAACAGCCACACCGCATAATTCACCATCGCCTTGGCGCGCGTGACAATCACCAACAAAAAGATAAGCGCCTTTCGTTTGCACTGGGAAATAAACAACCGCGCCCGGTGCGACATCTGGCAAATCCATATTTCCGCCCCAATAATCTGGCTGCAAAGACAAAACCGCTTCAATCTCGGGGCTCACACCTAAAGTGCCAATGAAAGGCTCATAGGGAAGCGTCACGCGTTTTGAAAACTCAACACCTTTCGATGTTACTTTCATTTTCTTGACGACTTCGGGAAGAGGCTTGTTGAGCATCGCCGTTGTCGATGTGCCGACTAGCCCACCAAACTCCGGAATCAATGCCGTTGTGCCTACCGGTTGCTCGCCGCGCGGTTCGATCGAATGAATATGAACCGCAAGCACATCGCCCTTCTCCGCACCTTTCACGAAGATCGGACCGTTTTGTGGATTCACATAAGGAAAATTCAAAACTTTCGTCGGCAAATCTTTGGTGGTTTTGATCGCGCCCCCAAATGCATCGCGTGTTTCAGCAGAAACAATATCACCGGGATTAATCGTCAGAACCGGTTTTTCATATGGCCCATAGACATAATGATATCGGCCTTGCTTCTTTTCTGTGAGCGTGTGTTTTTTGCCAGGCTTGCTTTTAGCGACGCCTTTGCGTCCCATAAAAGATGATGCAATCCAACTCATGAGTAGCCTCCCTCCCGCTTACCGAAGATTGCCAATCCTCGCGAGAATAGTGGCTTTCGTCAACGCAGGCAGAGCTTATAAAATGTCACGCCTTCTTCACGCGCGACGGTTGCGGTCAGTTACAAATATTTTAAAAAAGGATGCCGGCTCCCTTTCGGGTTACCGGCATCAGTCAAAGAAACGGCGCACACAAAAGGGGGAGGAAACGCCGCTCCCAATTCACTATCCCGCAGAACGAATGGTCTCTGTTACCAAACGACCAACCAATTCAGCCGCTTCAACTTGTGGCAGATGTCCGACATGTTCCAGATAATTTATCGCGACATTACCCGGCGCATGATCCGCCTGATCAGAGGGAATGATCGCGTCGCGGCGCCCGATGATTGCGCGGCATGGACCATCATAATGGCGAAGCGCATCAATAATCGAGAAGAGTTGCGTTGATCCTTCGAACACCGCACGTGCCGCCGCGCGCTGGGCGCTAACAAGTGTTTTATCTTCACGTGCAGTTAAAGTGGCGCGCACATAGGCTTGCGGCAAAGACGCGGGCGCATGAACAAGACGCTTCATCCAAGGCGTCAACGCTCCTTCTGTTGACGCGTCGAGGAAACCTTCAATGAAATGCCCGTCAATACGCGGCCCCAAGCCGGCCGGCGCAATCAGAGTAAGAGACCTGACATCAAGATCACCACGCTCGGAAACAGCCGCCGCCAAAGCCGCACCAAGTGAATGGCCGACGAGATGAACACGCTTATGGCCTTTTGCGAGCAAAGACGCAGCAACATCCGCGGCCATTTGCTTAAAGCCGGTGGCGGGATGCGCGAGTGATCCACCATGACCCGGAAGATCGATGCCGATTAACGGATTGCCGATGGCAAGCTTCGGCACAAAGGGACGCCATGAAGAAAGATCTGATCCGAAACCATGAATGAAAACAACCGGATGTCCCGTTCCCTCACGCAAGGATTTGATCGTGAGCGATGAATGACCTTTAAGCGCTGCTCCGCGCGTCACACGCGCACCACCTGAAGCGAGCGCGCTTTCAACATCGCGCAATACAACAGCGCCGTAAGGACCCGATCCCGCAACGCTTGAAAGTTCAAGTCCCGCTTCAGAGGCAATTCGACGCGCTAAAGGTGACGACCTCAACACACCTGTTTTTATCTGGGGTGAGAGTGCTTGAGCCGCAGCAGGCTCATTCTTCTTAGACTGAGCAGTTGATAAAGGTGCTGCTGATGGAGATGAAGCTGCAGCTTGTTTCTTTGGTTCAGACGCGACGCTTTTGCCTTCTTTACCAAGCACAACAAGCGGCTCAAGCACAGTGGCTGTATCCCCCACTTTATAGGGAAGCGCGATCACAGTGCCTGATGAGAAAGATTCTACTTCAAAGCTGGCTTTCTCAGATTCAACTTCGGCAACGATGTCGCCCTTTTTCACTTTGTCACCAAGCTTTACATGAAGAGCGACAACTTTCGCTTCAGTAAGGTCTTGTCCAACCTGTGGGCAAAGAATGGAATCGGCCATGTCTTCCTCTCTTAGGCGGCGTGCAAACGTGCACTTTCAATAGCACGCGCCACAAAATCAACCGTCTTACGTGTCGCGCCCGCAAACTCCGCAGCGGTTGCAACAAAAGCAGCAAAATTTTTGAATTCTTCTGGTGCCAAGCCATCAAAATCATAGGCTTGGCGGAAATAGGGAATTTTGCGAAGTTTTTCGATCAGTTCAGGCGATGCGTCTTCATGAATCGCTTTAGCGTCGAATGCCGGAAGGCGATCCTCCGCCTTCATCAATTGCTCGATATAGGACGGCGGACATGTATAGACAAAGTCGCCGCCAGCAATTTTTTCAATATGCCAACTTGAGGCTGATTGCCCGAGACCACCATCGCTCACACGCATTGAGCATTGTAGCATTTTTGAGGGATGGTTTTTTTCTTTGCCATAGCGATAGGCACGTTTCAGTACAGCCATTTCGCCAAGAAGAATTTCTTCCGGCGAAAGCGTAATGCCGCGCGCTTCGGCTTGCACTTTCAAATCACCAATATTGCCAAGCCTCGCCGACATATGGGTAATAACGGAGCGCCAACGAGAAAGATCAATACACGCCTTCTTCGCACGTTCCAAACCACGCGAAACTGCATTCATACATTCAACATATTGCGGTACCGTGAAAGACGTCGTGTTATTGGTCGGAATGCCGCGTGCTGTTAATTCCTCAATAACTTCATAGCCTTCCTTCGAGCCAGGAATTTTTACCATCACATTGGGTGCGACGTCGGCGAGTGATAGGCCCTGCGCGAGCATCTTGTCGTAGTCAGCTACATAACGCGGATCGACTTGACCAGACACGAGGCCATATTTCTTGTTACTCTTTTCCCACACGGGACGGATCATCGCGGCGCCACGACGCACGACATGAAGATAGATGTCCCAATAAATTTCTTCGACACCGGCTTTCGGCTTTTCAAGCGCAATGCGACGAATTTCCTGCATCCAGAATTCCGGATCGTCCTGAATCGCTTGCAACAGTAAAGGCGGATTGGTTGTCACACCACGAAAACCCATCGCGCCCGTCTTCTCGACATCCGCGCGATCAAAAAGACGCGTGAGTTGTTGATCCCATGCGCTGCGCTTTTCTGCCGGCGCATTCGACAACACTTGACGTTTCCAGCTCGCATAAACGAGAGGCGATGAATCAAACCAGATTTCACAATCCGGATTGGTTGCCGCGAGTTTTTCTAGAATATGCAAAGTCATGGCAAAGCGCCTTAAGAAAGAAGAGAAGAGTTACTCAGCGGCCAACTCAATAGGATCGACGTGAAGAACGCGCCGCGCCGCTGCCACAACATGTTGCTTTTGCGGAACGCTCGCCTTTTCAAGCGTAAGATTGAAGGGGATCGGAACATCAAGACCGGCAACGATGGTGACCGGTGCATCAAGATCATAAAAGAGCTCTTCTTGAATGATCGAGCAAATGTCAGAAGCGACACCACCGCGACGATTGGCTTCTTGCACAATCACAGCGCGCTTGGTTTTTGACACCGATTCCAAAATGGTCTTTTTATCAAGCGGCACCAAAGTGCGCGGATCAACCACTTCGGCATCAATGCCCTGCGTAGCCAATTCTTCGGCGGCAGCCAAAGTGGTCGGGATCATATTCGACCACGCAATAAGTGTGACATCTTTACCCGGACGCTTGATATCGGCTTTACCGAATTCGATGATGTGTTCACCATCGGGTACAAGACCCTTCGTCATATAAAGATGTTTATGCTCGAGAAACATCACCGGATCTTCTTGACGCAAAGCATATTTCAGCAAGCCTTTGGCGTCCGACGGCGTTGACGGCATCACAACGCGCAAGCCAGGTATATGATAGAATAATGCTTCAAGGCTTTGCGAATGTTGTGCCGCGACGCCCCCACCCGCACCACCTTGTGTGCGCATCACAAAGGGAACGCGTCCATTACCGCCCGTCATCAAACGGAATTTTGCGGCCTGGTTGACGATCATGTCCATGCCGAGCATGGCAAAATCGACATAGAGAATTTCAACAATCGGACGTGCACCGGCAATCGCCGCACCCACACCGACACCAATCATGCCTGCTTCAGCAATCGGCGTATCACGCACACGCTTCGAGCCATATTTAGCAAGAAGCCCTTCGGTGACTTTGTAAGAACCGCCGCGTTCTGCAATTCCTTCACCAATGATGAAGACATCTGAATTACGCGCCATTTCTTCATCAATCGCTTCGCGCAACGCATCACGATACATTATTTCACGCATGGCCATGATCCTGCCCTCCCCGCCTCAATATCCAACCGCAAACTCGCGGAAGGCGTCGGGTGTTACTTCTGCACTTGCCTTTGAAAATTCGACGGCGCTTTCAAATTCAGCTACAATTTCCGCCTCGATCGCTGCGATCTCTTGTACTTTCGCACCGCCCATCTCGAGAAGCGCGTTACGTGCGCGATCAACGGGATCGCGTTCTTTATAAGAGGCCAATTCATCTTCTGGCATATATTTCCCTGGATCATTCACATGGTGACCCATATGGCGGAAAGTGCGCGCTTCAATGAGCACAGGGCCTTTGCCCGCACGGCAAAGCTCTACGGCTTCGCGTGTAAGATCATGCACAGCGATCGGATCATTGCCATCGACTTGGAAGCTCGGCACACCAATCGCAAGTCCACGCTTATAAAGATCCGTCTCACGTGTTGACTCTTCAATACGCGTTGACACCGCGTATTGATTGTTTTCGATCACAAGAATGAAATTCAAATTCCATATCGCTGCGAGATTGAGCGATTCTAGGAAGGTGCCGTTATTCGAACCACCATCTGACGTGAACGTAACAGTGATCGCATCCGAACCACGAATTTGACAAGCGAGTGCTGCACCAACACCCAATGGTGTGCCCGCGCCGACAATGCCATTCGCACCAAGATTGCCAACAGAGATATCGGCAATATGCATCGATCCGCCATAACCTTTGCAATAGCCCGTTTCTTTTTGCAAAAGTTCGGCAACCATGCGCTTTACATCAGCGCCCCACGCGATGCAGTGACCATGGCCGCGATGGGTTGAAGCGATGTAATCACCTTCGCGCAAAGCCGCGCAAACGCCCGTCGCGATACCCTCCTGCCCAAGATAGGGATGAAAATAGCCCCGGATGAGACCCTGACGATAAAGCTTGATGCCCTCCGTTTCGAAGACCCGAATCTTGTAGGCCGTTCGAAAAATTTTCTCCAAAAGTGCTTTGGATGGAGCATTGGCTGAGCGCGCCGGTGTCGTCATGGGTCCTCCTTGAATTCGCTTTTTGGCAAATTTAGGATTACTTTCAATAAATATACCATAGAATAAACCCCGAAAAGCATCAAGAAAAAAATTTCCAAAATAAAGAAAAATTATTTTATGGAGAAACAACAAAAAGAGAAGGAGGCTTTCCTCTTAAAGCCCGAGAAAGAAAATTTCAGTATTGAAAACAGGCTTTTACCGGTTGGATTGGCTAAAAACGCCCCCTAGAGTGAGTTTTACGATTCTGGAGATTTTTTCCTGTGAATGCCCCGCAACGCCCTACCAATGAACTTGTTTACCGCATCCAAGAACGTTACCGCGATCTTAGAAAATCGGAACGAATCGTCGCCGATTACCTAAGGGAACATGCGGGAATCCGGCTCGATTATTCGATCACAGAATTCGCACGCCTTATCGGGGTGAGCGAAGCAACGGTCAGCCGTGTGAGCCGTGCGCTCGGCTATCAGGGCTACCCCGATATGAAGCTCTCGCTTGCCGAGGGCGTCGGAAGCCGCCCCTCTTTTGCGAATATTCCTTTTGAAATCGACGAGACTGACTCGCTCATCACCACAAGCGGCAATCTCGTGATGTTGCTTTCCGCCAATATGCAGGGCACGCAGCGTCTGCTTGATGGCGATCGCCTGCAACGCGCGGTCTCTGCTCTGCGTGCCGCAAGAAAAGTCGTGTTTATCGGCGTGGGCGGTGCGGCCGCAATGTGCGAAGAAGCAAGCCACCTTTTTATGAAGGCGGGTCTTGAAGTTGCTTCCTATAATGACAGCTATTCGCAAATTATTGCGGCGGCCAATCTTGATGCGCAATGTGTGATGATTGGCATTTCGCATACCGGCACCACAATGGGCATTGCGAATGCCTTAACGCTCGCGCGCGAAAATGGGGCCACCACGATCTCAATCACGAATGATCCTGAGTCAGCGGTCGGCAAGGCGGCGAGCATCACCTTCACGACTTGGCAAAGCTCGACGCCACAAGTACCGCTTTACGGTGACTTTCTCGAAGGACGTATCAGTCAGTTATTCTTGATTGATGTCCTTTACCTCGGCCTGCTCTTCACAGATCGCGCGAACACATCCCGCAATCTCAAAATCACCGGCGAAGCCTTGCGTAAATATGTCGGCATTGCCGAACCAAAGATTGAAAAAAAATCAAAAAGCTAATCTCAGAGATTTACTAAATAAGTCATGCTCTCACAAGAGCGCGACAAGCGGCAAGCGTAATCCCCTCATCAAGATGAGCGACCACGCGGTCAGCATGCGTAAAATCCTCATCTTCTGTGTAAGGTGATTTGGTTATAACGCAATTCATACCCGCCGCCTTGGCTGCAGTCAGCCCGATATGGCTGTCTTCAATAACGATGCAACGTTGCGGCTTAAGCAACAAGGTCTCAGAAGCAAGATTATAGATTGCAGGATCTGGCTTTTTAGCTTTCACAACATCGCCAGCAAATATGCTGATTTTTGGTGCGCGTATTGGACCAAGGAGAACCTCAACAATTGTTCTGACCGATTTCTCCGCCGATGTTGAGCAAACCGCAATCGGAATATTTGCACTCAATGCTTCATCGATTAACCGCATCACACCGGGTCGTAAAGGCAAGGCGCCTCGTTCAATGAGATTTGTAAACAATTCGGTTTTCTTTTTATGAAGTTGTGCAATCAATTCTGTACGATCGTCAAATCCCAGCGGCCAACCTGTTTCATCAAAATGGCGGACCATCCGTTCCTTGCCACCGCCCGTTGTTAGCAACTCACCATAACGCTCAACAGACCAATTGATACCAATCCCCGACTCTTCAAACGCCGCATTAAACGCAACGCGATGCCCGTCGCACTCGGTATCGACGAGCACCCCGTCACAATCAAAAATCAGCGCATCCAAACTTAATGCCTCGTTGCGAGTGATGCACGGGCATCCGATGCTTTGTCTTTTGATCCGAAAATCTGAATCACAGATTTCACATCTTCTTTCATCGCGGCATTTTGATGTGCGATAAATGACAAAGGCTCTTCGAGCTTCGGCTTCTGCTCTTTGAGAGCAACAAAGCTATTCACATAAAGCATCTTATGCATGGTCGAGATATTGACCTTGGCACAGCCCTCTGAAATGCAGCGGTGAAATTGTTCCTCGGTCAAACCAGTTCCCCCATGAAGCGCAATCGGGATCGAAATCTGATCCGTAATCCGCTTTAAAAGATCATAAGCGATTTTCGGTTCGCCCTTATACATGCCATGTGCCGTGCCAATTGCGGGCGCAAAGACAGCTAGATTGGGCATGTCACGAACAAAGCGAATGCATTCGTCGAAATTTGCTAATCGCGCTTCATCCTCATTGACGTGTTTATCATCTTCAACACCGCCAATAGCGCCGATTTCCGCTTCAAGCCCTACACCAGCTTGCTCGGTCATCTCATAGGCCTTCAAAGACTTTTCCAAATTTTCCGCGAAGGGCAAAGAAGAGCCATCAAACATCACCGATGTCCAGCCGGCATCGATGCAACGTCGCAACACGTCGAAATCCGTGCAATGATCAAGATGAAGAGCAACTGGAACATCAACCGTTGTGGCCAAATCACGCACCCAATGAGCAATTGGCGTATAGCCCCAATGTTTGACTGTCTTCACTGACACTTGCACGATCACCGGCGCGTTTAATTCTTGTGCACCCTCAACAATGGCGCGTGCGCTGTTATAGTCGATCATATTGTAAGCAGCGATGCCATAACCTTCAGCGCGCGCATGTTTTAGCATCGGCCCAATCGTTACAATTGCCATCAGATAAGATCCTTTGTTGTCAATGAAAGAAGATGATGGGCATCCATCAAAAAATTAAAGAAGCGGGGCAGACAACGCCGCCCCGCTCTACGATTGATAAAAATTCAGATCGTTGTTTCGGCCACATATTTCGGATGGAATAGGCGTGTCTTACCAGCCGCTTTTGCCTCACGATCAAACACAGTGCCGTTGGGCGCTGATACGATTTCCAGTTGTTGGCCCCACGGAGCCATGAAATAGCACCAGGTCAAACCGAGATTCGGACCATCCGTGTAAGAAGTCGGTTCGCCCAAAACTTTCACACCATTGTCTTTCAAAAACTTGATCGCCGCATCCATATCATCGACATAGAATGCGAGATGATGACCGCCAATATCGCTGTTCTTGGGCGGGATCTTCACCTGGTCTGGCGCCTCATATTGAAACACTTCCAGATTGGTACCATTGCCGCAACGCATATAGCGGAATTCCTTAATGACGCAGCGCGGATCAACATTAAGATGATCCTTCATCCAGTTGCCTTCACCTCTAAAATCCTTGGCCGCAGTATAAAGCGTTTCAGCACCAAGAATTTTTTCAAAAAAATCACAAGCTTCGTTGATATCGGGAACGGTAAATCCGATATGTTCCATTCCGCGCATGCCAGGTATTGCCATTGTGTTAACTCCTGTGGGCTCAATTATATTTCAATGAAAAATCATGAAGCGCTTTATATTGACCGGCATTCGCCATAGCTTCATAAAAATCGCGATAGATTTTATGTTGGTCTTGATAAAGAGCCTTCAAATTTTTATTCGGCGTGAATTCACCTTCAACCTTCACCATCGCGTTGACCGCATCTTCGATCGATGAGAATTCGCCTGAACCAAACGCGCCTAAAATAGCGGCACCGAGAACTGTACATTCTCTCTCACGCGTCACTTTCGCAGGCTTACCGATGATGTCGGTCATGATCTGCACAAAGCCGTTCGACTTCGTGCCACCACCCGTCAAACGGAAGTCGGTGATGCCGCCATCAATATCGCTATCAAAGGAATCGACCACCATGCGCATTTCATGCGCGCATCCTTCAAGAAGCGCGCGGATCAAGTCTGCGCGATGATGATAAAGGCCCAAGCCCAGAAATCCGCCGCGTGAATACGCGTCATAATAAGGCGTCACTTGGCTTGCCATGAAAGAATGGAACATCACGCCATTTGCACCGGGCTTTGAGAGTGCGGCATTTTCAACCATAACGGAATAAGGCGAACGGCCTGAACGTTGACCTTCATCAAGCTCATTGCGACCCAGTTGATCACGCCACCACCGCAAGCACGCACCAAGACTGAAGGCCCCACCTTCAATATCCCACGCGCCCGGAACGCCATGACCGCCCCACCAAAGATTGCGACCTTTGATGCGGTCAATACTGTCAAGATGCGCAACCATAACGCCCGATGTGCCGACGGTGAATTCGGCCATGCCCTGTTTGATCACACCAGCGCCAATCGCCGCGCATTGTTGATCACCCGCGCCGCGACACAACGTGATGCCTTCGGGAAGGCCCGTCTCTGCTGCTGCCGCCTTTGAAAGTTTACCGGCAATACCGGAAGGCTGTTTCACAGGCGGCAAACGATCTCGCTCAATGCCGCATAACTTCAATATGCGATCACTCCAATCAAGAGCGCGAATATCCATCATCCCATTCAAAGTGAGTGATGCAGGATCGGTTGCCCAGTCATCCGCACCCAAGCGATGCAAGAAATATTCTTGACCATTAGCAAACCACCGCGCTTTTTCAAAAGTCTTTGGATCATGATCCCGCATCCACGCGATCTTTGCCGCTGACCACAACGGGCTTAATTGCATGCCGGTATGGGCCTGGTGCTCCTCCGGTGAAATCGATTGTGCAAAGATCTGCTGATACTCAAGCGCACGCCCGCAATTCCATACCAATGAATTGCCAAGAGGCTTTTTGTCGGCATCGAGCGCTGCGAAGGTACCACGTTGGCTCGAGAGCCCCACCGAACGATAGGCTTCTTTCGGAAGATCGGCTATCGCGACCGCTTTACGCGATGCGCCACAAATACCCTTCCACACGGCTTCAAGATCTTGTTCATTCCATCCGGGATTCGGAGCGATACAAGGATATTCCTCGTAACCTTGACCAATTGATTTGCCATGTTCATCGAACACCATAACGGTGCAACCGGTGGTACCTGCATCGATACCCACAAATGCGCGAATGGTTTTTGACATGATCCCCTCCCTAACCTCTTACCATTATTGATCGGGTAAGCTCGCCAGCCATGTTGACAGAAGCGATAAAAATAATTTTCGATGATGCGTTTCTTCCCGTGTGAGAGAGAGCAAAAGCTTTTCTTTCCGCGGGATCACATCTTCGACGCGGGATTTGATAAAGGTCGGCACAATTGCCAGCGCCGTATCGCCCTCACCTGCCCAATCAGAATTAACTGTGAAACCGTGACGTGCGAGCGCGTCCGGCCATGTTGCATCAAGAATTTGCTCACGCTCGGGCCCGCGCCACACAACATAGCAATGATAATCTTTGATGCCGCCGGAACGAATCCACATTTTTAATTCGTCCGGCATCGAATGGACCACTGGCATTGAGGCCGCAAAATCGCCCTCGATCAATTCAACATCCGCCAACTCACCACAACGTCTCAAAAGATCGCGCAGGAGAAGATGTTTTGCGGTGCAGGCTCCGCGATTGTCACGAAGCACCGCTTCGGGTGAACGTTCGCCAGTCGAAAAATAGGGAATATTTCTGACTGCATGAAAAAGAGATATGACGGCAGATTCTTTTGCGAGATCGACATGACGCTCAATGAAGTGATCAAGCGCTGTCGTATAATCGACCGTCAAATCGAATGTGGGAGTCCCAATTGTACGCGCAATGTTAGAAGTAGGCAACGCCTGTCTCCTTGGAGAAGAAGTGCCAACGCGAGGTGTCAAAATTCAACGAGCAGGAGTTGTTCATCTGCCCGCGGAAATCAGCATCCGTCTTCACGAGCACGTGATGCGCACCCTTAAGATCCACATCAACAAGCGTGTCACCACCGAGGGGCTCCGTGATCTTAATACTTCCTTTGGCAGCACCCTCTTGGCCGAGTGAAATCGCCATTTGATCGGGACGAATGCCCATGCGGACGCCACTGCTTTTCAACGCGCCACGAAGTTTCGCCGCTTGATCGGCAGGCACCGCCACTTTGAAAGCCGAATGGACCGCATAGAAACCACCGCCCTCTTCGATCAAATCACAGTCGATGAAATTCATTGGTGGCTCACCCACGAAGCCGGCAACCCATTCATTCACGGGATGATTGTAGATTTCTTGCGGCGTGCCGAATTGTTGCAACACGCCATTATTCATAACCGCAATCCGATCGGCCATCGACATGGCTTCGAGCTGGTCATGCGTCACATAGATCATGGTCGTGCCAAGGCGGCGCTGCATAATTTTCAATTCACCGCGCATACGCGCACGCAATTTTGCATCCAAATGGGCAATCGGCTCGTCGAATAAAAAGAGCTTCGGCTCACGGACAATCGCGCGCCCAATCGCGGTGCGTTGTTTTTGGCCACCAGACAATTCCATGGGCTTACGCTGAAGAAGATATTCGATCTCGAGCATTTCAGCCGCAAAAGCGATCCGCTTTTTGATTGTGTCTTCAGACTCGTTTCTCAGGCGAAGCGGGTTCGCCATATTCTCATAAACGGTCTTGTGCGGATAAAGCGCGTAGTTTTCGAACACCATTGCAATGTCGCGATCCTTTGGCTCGAGATCGTTCACGCGTGTATCGCCAAAGCGAATGTCGCCCGCCGAAATATGTTCAAGACCCGCAAGCATACGCAAGGTTGAAGACTTACCGCAGCCCGAGGGTCCTAACACCGAGACAAACTCGCCGTCTTTGCAGGTGATGTTCAAATCTTTCACGGCGACCGTCTTGCCGTAATATTTCCAGACATTAGTGATGGTTACTAAAGCCATTGGGATTATCCTTCCCTGCAAATTCTTTTAACTATTCGCGAACCGCGCCCATGGTGAGGCCCGTGACGAGATAGCGACGGATCAAAAGACCAAGTAACATCATTGGCAATGTCGTGATCACACCCGCAGCCATGATGCTTCCCCATTGAATATTTTGTGGTTGAACGAGCTCTACCGTTGCCGGCGGCAGTGTCTTTGCGCCACCCGATCCGATGATTGAGGCAAAAAGAAAATCATTCCAGGCGAAGAGAATGCATAAGATCACAAAAGCGCCAATGCCGGGAGCTACCAGTGGTAAAATGGCACGGAAGGCTTGAAATCGCGTTGAACCGTCAACCATGGATGCTTCTTCAATCGCGTAAGGCACGTTGTCAAAAAATCCCTTTAATATCCAAATGGCAAAAGGAAGATTGAAGGTGGTAAAAGCAAGAATGAGACCTGCCTGCGTACCAATTAAATCCATACCACGAAAAATTGCATATAGCGGAACAAGAACTGCGACAACTGGTGCCATACGGGTAGAAATTATCCAAAAGAACAAATCGGATTTGCCACGAAATTCATATCGCGATAATGCATACGCGCACATTGAGCCTAATACGACCGATATAATTGCAGAGCCGCCTGCCGCAATTATACTGTTCAAGAAATACGTCGTGAACCCCAAGTTCACGAAAAGATTATAGTAATGTTTCGTTGTCGGAGTGAAATTAAAGAAAAGACCGATTTCTGAAAAAGCACCAACCGGTGGTAATTGGAAGGCTGCTAAGAGATCTTTAAATGACGAGAAGGTCATGATCACCAAAGGCAGTAAGGTCCATAACAGATAGAACGCTATGAAGATCACTGTAAAAATGGTCCAAATGCGGGATAATGGTGTTTTGTAAACAACGGCATCGCGCGAAGACATGCTCAATTTCCTTGATCAATGCGCTTACTGGCTGGGTTTTCGAATACTTTAACCAAAAGCTTACCAAAAATGATCGTGACAATCAGTAGTGTGAGAGCGATTGCCGAGCCGCGTCCGAGTTTGAAAAACACAAAGGAAACGTCGAACAAATAGACAGGCAGGACTTTTGTGACTTCCGCAGGCCCACCACCCGTCAGACGCATGATCACGTCGATGAAGCGGAAATTATCCATAAATCTCAGCATGATGGCGATCAAAAGGAAAGGATAGATATTGGGTAATGTGATCGAGATAAAGTTACGCACCGCACTTGCTCCATCAACCATATTCGCCTCAAGTTGATCGCGCGGCACGCGCTTCATTCCTGCAAGCGTTATTAGCGTTATTAGAGGCGTCCATTGCCAAATATCGACGATAACGATACCGGCCATAGCAGTTTCGGTTGATCCGATAATCGATGTCTCTCCCAAAATGCCTAGACTTTGGAAGAGCCAGTGATACCACCCGAAGGTGGAATTAAAAAGATAATACCAAACGAGGCCAGCGATAGCAGGTGCCATCATCATCGGCATAAGAAAAATTGTTATCAAAATGTTCTCAAAGCGATGACCGTTTAAAACGACAGCTAAAAATACTCCAATCGTTATTTCGAATAACAAACAAAAGAAACTATATTTGAAAAGCAAAACCCATCCAGTCCAGAATTTGTCGTCTGCCCATAGACGGATATAATTTTTAAACCCAACAAACTCCGTCTCTGGCCCAGCGCCTACATTTTGCAAGCTCATCCATATCAACCAGAAAAATGGATAAAGGGTAATTGCTGCAAGCAAGATTAATGCTGGCGCCATCAACCATAAATAGTACCGGCTGGAGGGGAGCGCGTTCAGCGACGAAGGCAAATATTCGATAACCCTCGCCCCATCAACATAATGTTCACCATTATGAGTCGTTGGACGCGCACTCCCTGATCCAGTCGGTACCATGTTTCATCCTCCCGCCCAAAACAAGCCGGAACAAATCAATGATCGTCAGTAATCATCAGATGTCGTGGACGTTATCCGTTTGCTTCTTGATGGCTTTGCAAGCGTCTTCAGGGGATTGCTTGCCAGCAACGCATTTCGAAACTTCGGCGTGGAGAATTTTATGATACTCGTTCACTTCTGGGATCTTTGGACCAAGCACAAAGTTTGGCGCCTTAATTCCGAAGTCATAAACAGGTTCGAAAGTGAGAGCATTTGGCATTTTAGTCGGACGCTTACGAGCTGCAACCACATCCGGCTCCGCAAGAACTGACTTCCGGGTCGGCGTACCACCAAGGCCTTTTAACACATTGTATTGAAGCTTTTTCGAAGTAGCGTAAGTCGCGAATATAAAAGCTGCACGTTGGATGTCTTCCGAAGCATTCTTATTAATCGCAATACCTCCAATGCCACAATTCGTGCCATTTACGGCCTTGCCCCCATTTTTGATCCAGGAAGCTTCACCGAGCGGGCATGGCGCATAAGCCGTTTTACCACCAGCAGCCTTCGAGGTCTTCTCGTCTTCGACAGAGGCCGCAAATTCATGATACTGAATTTGCATGGCGATCTGGCCCGATTGATAAACTGTGTTCAGTTCAAGTGTGCCGTTGGCGAGATTGTCAGGATGACAAACATCCGCAAGAGCCTTGTATTGCTTCATCATTTCAATTGACGACGCGTCGCCCCAATTTGTCGGGCCGGGCTTTTTCGAACCAAGTATATCATCGATTTTGAAGTCCAGCCATTGACCGTGTGAGTACATCATACGCTGAATATCGAGTTGAGTGGTCCAAGCAAATGTTCCAAGGTGTTGGGCATAACCGTAAGGTACATCTTGACCCGCTTTCTTCATTTTCTGCAAGAAGGTCGTATAGTCGAGAACATTTTTCCATGTGGTTTTTGCGTTAAATTCCATGCGGTACTTGTATTCCTTCTCGAAGTCTTTCGAATGTTTTTCGAATACATCTTGGCGGTAGAAGGTACAGGCAATCGCGGCGTCATAAGGTAACGCAACAATTTTACCCTTTTCATACATGGAGCCACACGCATCAAGGAAGTTATCGAACCACGAATCAGCTCCGTACCCTTCCGGATCCTGCGGAAGCGTATCGTCCTTGATAAATTTACCAAGATCGGCGCAATAATCGGCAAGCGCTGCGCCGATCGGCTTATCTTGAGAATAGAAAACCGGGAAGTCGGCTTTTCCACCCCTAACGTCAATGCCTACTTTTTGAAGCACAACAGGAAGATCGTCTGTAAGAACTTCAACCGTGATGCCCGTTAAATCAAAAAATTCTTTTATGGTATCACGAATTGCAAACGAAGGCGGCGTATTTTCCGACATAAAGACAAGTTTCGAGCCCGCATACTGCTTCCACTTCGCTTCAGGCGATGAGGAAGCCTGAACCGAAGTTTTCATGATTGTCGAATTCAAGCCCACCGCGAGCGAACCCGTGCCGAGCGCCGTTGCAACACCCCCACCGAGTTCAAGAAACTTGCGGCGGTTGATGCGCTTATATATTGCGTTCTTTGGAATATTAAACATTTAAAGGAACCTCCCATGAGCCCAAAGGCTAAACCTATTTCAGTTTTGGCTGCCGGAAGTGCGGTTTAAGCCAAACCACCCGACGTCCATTTAAATTTTAGTCACAAAGAAGATTTCTTGTAAATTATTTTTTTAAAAATTCTTTCAAGACAGGTCTTGAGGGGTCAAGAACGTGCAAGTTTTGATAAATTTTTAACCTGAGAATTTGAATTTAATAAATTGATTTATAAGCATATAATATAATTTATATCGATTTTTAATACAGAAAAAATTTCAACCATTAAGAGAATTAGTCGACATCTCTCCCCTCTCGCTTGTGTTGGGAATTCACAGAAAATTGAAAAAAATTTTCTTTACCGAGTCTCAAGTCGCTTGCTAGTCTCTCCCTCTGATAGGTTGACCCCTCGCGCCTCAGCGCAATCAGCAAAGGCCCAAGGGCTCATGACCCCGGAGACCAAAGAAAGGGAGAGAAACGGCATGGCGATGAAACGAATGATCGTTGAAATCGGTATAGGGACGGATCTCAGAGGCTCCGACTATACCAAAGCGGCCGGACGCGCGTTGAAGGATGCGCTTTGGCATAATTCTCTCACCATCGCGAATGCGGCAGGCCAAGGTCCGGAAAACATGTTTGTCCATGTGCTGATCGGCGTGCCGAAACCCGAAGCCGTCGACAAGAATGAAATTATTGGCGTGCTGCCCTATGGCAAAGCCTCGGTTGAAGTCGTCGAAGGCGGGCTTGAGATCATGAATGATGAGGGCACGAACCTCACCGTCATCGCCAATGCCGCCGCTATCGTATCCCTCGATCTGCCGGGAGTTTAATCTTGGCTAAGCAACGCATCATTCTCGAAATGGGCCATGGTAACGATATGCATGGCGGTGATTACACAAAGGCCGCATTACGCGCTGTGCAAGATGCAATTCATCATTCCTCCCTGCCCTTCACACGCAGCCTCGATATTCCCGTTGATGATCTCGAAATCGAAGTGACGATTGGCGTGCAAAAGCCCGAAGCGGTTGATGCCGAAGCCGTCCGTAAAAGTCTCCCCGTTGGCAAAGCCAGTGTGAAACTCGTCAAGGGCGGTTTGGATATTCCCTATCCAGAGCGTTCGGGCGCCTCCGTGATCGCAACGGCCGCAGTTGCCGTTCGCTATGATTTGAAAGCCAAGCTCGGCATTTCGTAGATCTCATCCCTCAACAAAGGACCTCCATCGTGTCAGGCACACCGAAAGATGAACTCAACGCCATGAATGCGCGCTTTATGGCGCTAGGCAAAGCGATCCCCGGCAGCATGGGTGCGTTTCAAAAATTGATGGGTGAAGCGAGTAAGGATGGCGCGCTAGATTCTAAATTCAAAGAATTGCTGGCCGTTGCCATTGCTGTCTCAAAAGGTTGCGGTGATTGCATCGTTTTTCACGTATCCAATGCTAAAAAACATGGCGCGTCCCGCGAAGAGCTCACGGAGACGCTGGGCGTAACCATCGAAATGGGCGGTGGTCCGGGTGCGGTCTATGCAGCACGCGCACTCGCTGCTTTTGATGGTCTTTGATTGGTTACGTCTTGACAAGCGCGGCGGAAACCGATCGCCTCGTGAAAAATAAGTTCGCGCCCCGATTTAAAACGCGTGAGCAAGAGTACTGGGAGTAAAATATGGGACCCTTGGTGGGTATTGTGGCCAATCCTGTTTCGGCGAGCGACATTCGTCGCGTGGTCGCCAATGCATCAACACTGCAAATAACGGATCGTGCCAACATCATCTTGCGGGTTCTCTCCGCGTTGCGCGCGTGCGGTGTTCAAGATGTTCTCATGATGCCGGAAAAAAGCGGCATTCGTCGCCACATCACACGTGCCTATGAACGCGCAGCAAATTTGAAAGAAGATATTTTTCCTCAAATTCATCATGTTCGACAAGATATCACAACCACCGTTCAAGACACTTTAAAAGCCACTGCCGCCATGCGGGAAGCGGGGTGCAAAGTGATCATCGTTCTTGGTGGTGATGGCACGCATCGTGCGGTGGTCTCGCAATGTGGTTCGATTCCGATTGCTGGAATTTCGACGGGCACCAACAACGCCTTCCCTAAACATCGCGAACCTACCATTACAGGTTTGGCCGTGGGCCTTGCTGCGATGGGTCGTGTATCGGACACGATTGCATTTGAAGGAAATAAAAGACTCGACATTAAAATTGGTGGCCGCGCCGATGACATTGCGATTGTCGATGTTGCTGTTGTGACCGAACGCTTTGTCGGTGCAAAAGCGATTTGGAAACCGAAAAATTTCCGCGAACTTTTTGTAACCTTCTCCGATCCCGAAGTGATTGGCATGTCGGCGATTGCGGGCTTGCTCGAACCTGTATCACGGCGTGAGCCACATGGATTGATGGTGGGCCTTACGCCGCCCCATGAAGCGAGAATGCGGCTCAATGTACCCTTCGCGCCCGGTATCATCGGGGCCATCGGCATTGGCGAGGTCAAACACATGCAACCGGGCGTTCCGGTGCGTCTCGAATTTCCGGCAGGAACAATCGCTCTTGACGGGGAACGTGAACTTGCATTCGATCAGAGTGATGATGTGACGATCACATTGGTGAAGGACGCGTTTAGAACGGTCAATGTATCGGGGATCATGAATTACGCATCGAAACAAGGTTTGATGAAAGTGAATTAACCGCGGTCCAGAGAGCCAATAATCGATGATCGCATCTTGATGCCTAAAGGAGGAAAAGAAATGTCCAATAATCCCTTCCCGCTTCCCAAAGAAAAACTTTTGGAAGCCTATACAAAAATGAAAACGATCCGCGAATTTGAAGAGCGTTTGCATATTGAATTTGCCAAGGGTGATATTCCGGGCTTCGTGCATCTTTATGCGGGTGAAGAAGCCTCCGGTACCGGCATCATGATGCATCTTGAAGATAAAGACCGCATCGCCTCGACCCATCGCGGGCATGGTCACTGCATTGCCAAAGGCGTCGAAGTCGAAGGCATGATGGCAGAAATTTATGGTAAGGCCACAGGCTCCTGCCGCGGTAAGGGCGGCTCAATGCACATCGCCGATCTTTCAAAGGGCATGATGGGCGCGAATGGTATTTTGGGTGCCGGTGCGCCATTGATTTGCGGCGCGGGTTTGGCGGCGAAATTCCGCGGCGATGGTGGCGTGGGCATCACCTTCTTTGGTGATGGTGCATCAAACCAAGGCACCGTGCTTGAAAGCATGAATTTGGCGGCGATCTGGAATCTGCCTGTGATCTTCGTTGTCGAGAACAATGGCTATGCGGAATCTACCTCGATTGATTACGCGCTTGCGGTCGATAGCTATATTGACCGCGCAGCAGGCTTCGGAATTCCCGGCGTCACCGTTGATGGCACCGATTTCTTTGCCGTTTACGAAGCCGCCGGTGAAATCATCAAGCGCGCGCGTGAAGGCGGTGGCCCTGCGTTCCTCGAATGTAAGATGGTTCGTTTCTTCGGTCACTTCGAAGGGGACGCACAAACCTATCGCGCTAAGGGTGAGAATGAAGAAAACCGCGCTAATAAAGATTGCTTGAAAATCTTTCGGTCAAAAGTCACGAAAGCAGGTGTCATCTCCGACGCTGACTTAAACAAGATCGATGATCAAGTACTCGCACGCATCGAAGCCTCGGTTCAAAAGGCCAAGCGTGATCCGCTTCCGACCCAGAAGGATTTGCTCACTGACGTCTACGTTCGCTATTGAGCGCGCGTCATCCTTCACATCGAAATCACTTGAAAAAGATTTTTAAGGACAAAAATCATGGCACGTAATCTCAGCATGAAAGACGCGATCAACGAGGCAATCGATCTCGAAATGACGCGCGATCCAAGCGTTATCCTTATGGGTGAAGACATTGCCGGTGGCTCTGGCGGCCAAGGCGAAATGGATGCATGGGGCGGACCGCTCGGCGTCACCAAAGGTCTGTGGGGTAAGCATAAAGAACGCGTGATGGACACGCCGCTCTCAGAATCAGCCTTTATCGGTGCAGCGATCGGCGCCGCCGCATGTGGTATGCGACCGATTGCCGAATTGATGTTCCTTGACTTCATGGGCGTCTGTTTCGACCAGATCTTCAACCAAGCGGCGAAGTTCAAATATATGTTCGGCGGTAAGGCAGAAACGCCGGTTGTGATCCGCGGCATGGTGGGCGCAGGGTTCCGTGCGGCCGCTCAGCATTCGCAAATGTTGACACCACTCTTCACGCATATTCCAGGCTTGAAAGTGATCTGCCCATCAAACGCCTATGACGCAAAGGGTCTCTTGATCCAGTCAATCCGTGACAATGATCCCGTGATCTTCTGCGAACATAAAAATCTTTATGCATCAATGGCTGACGTGCCCGCCGAAGCCTATACGATTCCGTTTGGCGAAGCGGCAATCCCGCGGGAAGGCAAGAGCGCAACTATCGTCGCCTATGGCTTGATGGTCCATCGCGCACTCGAGGCTGCTGAAACGCTTGCTAAAGAAAAGATCGATGTTGAAGTTGTCGATCTTCGCAGCCTTTCACCCATTGATATGGATACGGTCATCGAGTCGGTTGAAAAGACCGGTCGCCTTGTGGCTGTTGACGAAGCCAATCCGCGGTGCTCGATCGCTGCTGACGTGATTGCCAGCGCGACAGAACATGCGTTCAAGGCTTTGAAAGCCGCACCGATTGCGATCACGGCACCGCATACACCCGTGCCCTTCTCGGCCGCTCTCGAAGACCTCTATATCCCAAGCGCCGCAAGGATTGCCGATGCGGTCCGCAAGCAGGTGAAGTAATCAAGAAAATTGTGAGCGTATGATCACGCTCATCAACGTCATAACGCCGGGGCTTATGCCCCGGCCTCTCTCCCCTCAATAAAGACCAAGAAGATTTAAGGAACGCGCATCATGTCAGACAGGATCAAGCAGGTCGTAATGCCCAAATGGGGCCTCTCGATGAGAGAAGGCAAGGTCACCAAATGGATCGTCAAACTTGGCGATAAAGTGAGCGTCGGCGACGAACTGCTCGAAGTCGAAACTGAAAAGATTGCGAGCGCTGTCGAAGCGGGTGACGCAGGTATCGTTCGCCGCATCCTCGGTGAAGTGGATACCGTCTATCCGGTAAAAACGCTGCTTGCCATTCTTGCCGATGAAGATGTGCCGGACAGCGAGATTGATGCGTTTCTTTCCACCTATGTACCGCCAGTGGCGGAAGAAGGTGAAGAGGAAGTCTCCGCCTATCAGAATGTCACTCTGCCTGTTGGTGAAATTCGCTACGCAAAATATGGCGATGGCGCAAAGACTTTGATTTTCATTCATGGTTTTGGCGGCGATCTTGATAATTGGCTCTTCAACACGTCAGGACTCGCCGATCAATTCACGATCTATGCGATTGATCTACCCGGTCATGGTCGCTCCGTGAAAGCATTCAAAGATCCGTCATTGAAAGGCATGGCCGATGTTGTTTTGTCTTTCATGGATGAATTGAACATTGATCACGCCAATCTCATCGGACATTCGCTTGGCGGTGCGATTTCAATGAAGACGGCGATAGCCGCTCCAAAGCGCGTTTCAAGCGTCACGGTGTTTGGGTCAGCCGGTCTCGGTGCGGATATCAACATGGACTACATCAATGGCTTTATCAGCGCGGAGTCACGCCGCGAGATCAAGCCATTTTTAGAACAACTCTTCTTCGATTCATCTCTCGTCGGCCGCCAGATGATTGATGATATCTTGAAATATAAACGACTTGATGGCGTACCCGAAGCCTTGCGAACGCTGGCTGACACGGTCTTCAAGGGGGGAACACAAGCCCAGACCCTTGCTGATGCTTTCAAGGCCACAGGCATTCCGCTACTAGCCATCCACGGCAAAGATGATCACATCATCCCTGCTTCGCATACGGATGTAGTGAAGGGCTTTGCCAAAGTCGAACTCTTTGCCGATACCGGTCACATGTCACAGATGGAAAAATCAAAAGAAGCCAATGCGCTGATTGCCGCTCACGCAAAATAATGTGATCGGTCGCACCATAAACAAAACGCCGTCCCTCGGGGCGGCGTTTTTGTTTTTCGGGGTAGAATGTTTTGAAGTTGCTAAACGGGCGACGCTAACGGCGAGTCATGCGTCGAAGAGCCTCCGAATCCGAAGCAACACAGTTTGAATGCCTTTTTCGATCAATATTGCATAAGTGAGAAAAGTGCCCCGCCAAACAAGAACTAAGTCCTTGAAATCATTGGCGCGCCCTACGCGTGTTTGGAACACGGCCTCTGCGCCAGTGGTTAAACCACATCACGCAATTTCAATAACTTAGCAGCTATTGATGTTCGATCAAGCATGAAAAATTGGTCTACCCGTTGGTCTACCCAAAATAATAAGTGCGAATGACATAGAGCAGAGGTCGGAGGTCCTAGGACCTCGATTTCCATTTGATGATCACCCGGCCAGCATAACTTGTCCATCGTCAGATAATTTGAGACGTTTTGGTGTTTGATCGAAGAGAGGATCTGGCACATTGGATTTTGATGTTAAGCGGCATTCTTGCTGTT
>Ga0194129_10002928_pt1 | contig 24569 bp, 16 predicted proteins | sample TA2KigCa35mmetaG_FD_150862 | JGI IMG/M metagenome (GOLD analysis project Ga0194129, IMG submission 150862) | Freshwater microbial communities from Lake Tanganyika, Tanzania - TA2015038 Kigoma Deep Cast 35m | ecosystem: Environmental > Aquatic > Freshwater > Lake | place: Tanzania: Lake...
TGCATCGCCGCGCCCGACATGATGGGCCTGGTCGGCCCGCTTGGGAAGGTGCTCGGGCCCCGTGGCCTGATGCCCAGTCCACGGGCCGGCACGGTCACGGCCGACATCAAGAAGACGGTCGGCGAGTACAAGGCCGGCAAAGTGGAGTTTCGCAACGACCCGACCGGCATCGTGCATGCCGTCGTCGGCAAGGTGAGTTTCGATGCGGCCAAGCTCATCGACAACGCGCGGGCCTTCATCGACCACATTCTCGGCCTCCAGCCCAACAGCCTCCGCGGCCAGTACGTAAAGAGCGTGTCGATTTCCGGCACCATGACCCCCGGCGTCCGAGTGGCCATCTGACGCGGCCACCTCCTCCGAATCCGCGCAGCTCCCAGCACACATAGCCACCAGGACATGCAGTTATGAGCAAAGCCATCAAGGACATGCTGGTCGCCGACCTCAAGCACCGCCTCAAGGACGTCGGTGACGTGATCGTGGTCAGTCTCGGTCAGCTCGACGCCCAGAAGACGACCCAGTTGCGGCAGGCGCTGCGGAAGAAGCACATTCATCTGCAGTTGGTCAAGAACAGTCTCGCCCAGCGGGCCGTCGCGGGCACGCCCTTGTCGCCGGCCATGGACAAGGCTGCCGGGATGCTGGCGCTCGCCTGGGGTGGCGAGGACATCGTCGACCTGGCCAAGGAGATCGATCGCCTCGCCAACGAGAGTGCGTTCCAGGGCTTCGAGTGCCGGGGTGGTGCCCTCGACGGCGGCCGATTGGATGCCGACGACGTCAAGAAGGTCGCGAAGTGGCCCTCCCGCCTGGAACAGTTGTCGGTCTTGTCGGGTCAGATTTCGTCCTTGGCAGGAATCCTTGCCGGTCAGATCACAGGGGCCGGAGGAACGCTCGCCGGGCAGATCGCCAGCCGCGTGGAAGACCTGGAAAAAGCTGCTCCGGTGGACGGCGGCTGACCGAGGCGGCACGTTCGGTCCGTCGGGCCCCCTGACTTGGCCCGCCCGGGCCTGACCTGTCCCGGTCGGGCCGCGGATCAGGCGGCCCATGCGGCGGCGGCGGATTTTCCGAGAGGGTCTTCACCCGGAAAAAAAACGTGGTACAAAGGGGAGCGGCGGGATAGCCACAGGTTGTCGTGGTGGGACGCCGTCGTCGAGCCCGGCCCTCAGCCGGCAAAATCAAAACCAGTTCCACGAACAGACGCTCGAGCGGAGTCCGGCAGGCGGACCGCCTCGGTATTTGAAGGGAAAGGACCAGCAGCGATGTCAACGGTTGAAGCGACCCGAGAATTCTCCTCCGAAACAAAGCAGCTCGGCGACAAGATCGTCGGGTTGACCCTCAGGGCGGCCAAGGAACTCTCCGACTACCTCGACCAAGTCCACGGCATCAAGCCGGCGGCTGCTGGCGCAGTGATGATGGCCGCGCCCGCCGGTGGTGCCGGCGGCGGCGCCGCCGAGGCTGCCGCGGAGAAGACCGAGTTCGACGTCGTTCTCGAGAGCTACCCTGCCGAAGCCAAGATCGGCATCATCAAGGTCGTGCGTGCGGCGACGGGACTGGGCCTGAAGGAGGCCAAGGACCTGGTCGAAGGCGCGCCGGCAAAGGTGAAAGAGGGCATCTCCAAGGAAGACGCGGCAAAGCTCGCCAAGGAGCTCGAGGAGGCGAAGGCCAAGGTCACGGTCAAGTAAAAACTGCCGAATTCACGAGATTCCGTTATTTTTTTGGACGGCTGGCGGAAAAACGGTATAGTTTTTGCAAGCTCGCAGCCCTCCCTCTGTCTGCAGTCGACGTTCATGCCGTTCGCGCCTGCGATCGCTTCCTTCCCGCTCGCCGTGTCCGTGCCCTCTCCGCGCTGCAATGCGCTGTGAAGATCGCGGGTCGGCCCTGACTCGTTCCGTCGTCGCGTCGCACCTTTCCCGAGGAGCCGTCCCTTCATGGCAACCCGCGCCGTCCGCCGCCTGCAGCCCACTGAGATCCGCACCTTCGGCAGTCGCCGCGCGAGTCAGGCCATCCCCGATCTGACGGAAATTCAGACACGCTTCTACGACGCCTTCCTGCAGTACGACGTCCCGCCCGCCAAGCGGAAGGATCAGGGGATCGAGGGCGTGCTGCGGGAAATTTTCCCGATCGAGAGCTACGACAAGACGGTCAAGCTCGAGTACCTCCGCTACGAGCTCGGCAAGCCGCGCTACGATCCCGACGAGTGCCGGCAGTTGCGGCTCACCTACGGCAGACCGCTGCGGGTCTGGCTGCGGTTGACCCGCGAGCAGCCTATCGATGAGGAGGTCTATCTCGGCGACGTGCCGATCATGCTGGGCGGCGGTGAGTTCATCATCAACGGCGCCGAGCGGGTCGTCGTCAGCCAGCTGCACCGGTCCCCCGGCATCGACTTCGTGGCCGACACGGAGTCGACCGACCGCAAGACCCACAACTGCCGCGTCATTCCCGAGCGGGGCAGCTGGATCGAACTCAACGTGTCGAAGAAGGACACGCTGCAGGTGCGGATCGACCAGAGCGGCAAGTTCTCCGCGCTCACGTTGCTGCGGGCGATGAACCCGAAGTACAGCCGCGACTCGGAGATCCTCAAACTCTTCTACAAGACGAGCAAGGAGAAGGTCTCCGGCGGACGCAGCGTCGGCAAGTTGGTCGGCAAGATTGCTGTCGACAACATCGTCTATCCGAAGTCGAGTGACCGGGCAGGCGAGGTGATCGTCGATGCGGGCGCCACCATCACGCAGGACCGGGCGGAACTGATCTGCACGTCGGGGCTGCCTGGCGTGGAGGTGATGGAGGAGCAGAAGGTCCCGCTGATCATGAACAGCCTGCGGGAGGACGCCGACGAGTCGAAGCGGCGGACGGGCATGGCTCCAAGCCACGAGGACGCGCTGGTGCGCATCTATCAGCGGCTACGGCCCGGCAACCCCTCGGCGCTCGACAAGGCCAGGGCCTTGTTCGACGAGAAGTTCAAGGACGCCAATCGCTATCGGCTCGGCCGCGTGGGTCGCTTTCGTATCAACCGCAAGCTCGGGCTGGATGTGCCCGAGACCGAGATGACGCTGCGGCCCGAGGACCTGATCGCCGCGATCCGGTACATGCTCCGGCTTAGCGAGGGGGAAGAGGCGGTGGAGGTGGACGACATCGACCACCTCGGCAACCGGCGTCTGCGGACCATCGACGAGCTGGCCAGCGATGAGCTCCGCAAGGGGTTCCTCAAGCTCCGCCGGACCGTCCAGGAGCGGATGAGTCTCAAGGATGCGGCCGAAATGACGCCGCGGACGCTGATCAATCCCAAGAGCATCTCGGCCGCGATCGAGTACTTCTTCGGTCGGGGTGAGTTGTCGCAAGTGGTCGACCAGACCAATCCGCTCTCGATGCTTACGCACGAGCGGCGGCTGTCGGCCCTAGGTCCGGGTGGCCTCAACCGCAAGCGGGCGGGCTTCGAGGTGCGCGACGTCCACATCTCCCACTACGGGCGGATCTGCCCGATCGAGACGCCGGAAGGCACCAACATCGGACTGATCTCGAGCCTGGCGATCTACTCGGGTGTCGATTCGTACGGGTTTCTGGTCACGCCCTACCGCAAGGTCTCGAAGGGCAAGCTGGCCGACGACGTGGTCTGGTTGCGGGCCGACGAGGAGCACGACGCGCACCTGGCCCCGGCCGACGCCCAGGTCGAGAGCGGTCGGCTCGTGGGGGACACGATCATCGCCCGCTATCGCGGCGACTTCGTGCTTGTGCCCACCGACGAGATCGAGTACATCGACGTGGCTCCCAGCCAGATGGTCGGCGTCTCGGCCGGGCTGATTCCGTTCCTCGAGCACGACGACGCCAATCGGGCCCTGATGGGCTCCAACATGCAGCGGCAGGCGGTGCCCCTGCTGATCACCGAGCCACCCATCGTGGCCACGGGCATGGAACGGGATGTGGCGACCAACTCCGGCCTCCTCGTTCGTGCCGCCCGCAAGGGCACGATCACCTACGTCGACGCCGAGACGATCGAGATCACCCCGGGCGGTTCGGCCTCGGGAGTCGACACCTATCCGCTCCGGAAGTACGTGGGGCTCAACGAGCGGACCTGCCAGAACCAGAAGCCGATCATTGCCCTCGGCCAGAAGGTCGAGAAGGGGGACGTGATCGCCGACGGTGCCGCGACCTACAAGGGCCAGTTGGCGTTGGGCCGGAACGTCCTGGTCGGCTTCATGGCGTGGGACGGCTTCAACTTCGAGGACGCGATCATCATCAGCGAGGAGCTCGTGGAGGACGACGTCTACACCTCGATCCACATCGAGGAGTACGACATCGAGATCCGCGACACAAAACTCGGCCGTGAGGAATTCACCCGCGACATTCCCAACGTGGGGGAGCGGGCGCTGCACAACCTCGACGAAGGGGGCATCGTCCGGATCGGCACCTACGTGCGGCCGGGCGACATTCTCGTGGGCAAGGTCTCGCCGAAGAGCAAGACGGAGCTGACGCCAGAGGAGAAGCTGCTGCATGCGATCTTCGGCCGCGCCGGCGAGGACGTGAAGAACGACTCCCTGGAGGTGCCGTCGGGGGTCGAGGGCATCGTGATCGCGACCGAGAAGTTCTCGCGGCAGATGAGCCTTTCCGAGGAGGAGCGACGGGAGTTCCAGAAGCAGCTCAAGGAGGCCGAGAGCGAAGGCAACATGCGGATTGCCCAAGCGTTCGCGGAGATGGTGGCCGAGATCGAGAAGGTGCTGCAGAAGCCGCTGCCTGCCGCTGACGGCAGTCTGTTGGTCCGCAACCAGGATCACAAGGTGGTGGCGGAGCGGGCCGCGGCGTTCAAGCCCGACGACATCGAGACCCGCTCGCCGCAGCGGAAGGCCGAGGTCGACAAGATCGTCAAAACGATGTGGCCGGCGGTCGAGGAGGCGATCGACGGTCGTGACCGGCGGCTCAACAGCATGAAGCGCGGCGACGAATTGCGGCCCGGCGTGCTGCAGATGGTGAAGGTCTACGTGGCGGCCAAGCGGGTGATCTCGGTCGGCGACAAAATGGCGGGTCGGCACGGCAACAAGGGCGTGATCGCCAAGATCCTGCCCAAGGAGGACATGCCGTACCTCGCCGACGGAACACCGTTGCAGATCCTTCTCAACCCGCTCGGCGTGCCGAGCCGCATGAACGTCGGCCAGATCCTGGAGACCCACCTTGGCTGGGCCGGCAAGGTGCTCGGTTTCCAGGCGATCACTCCGGTGTTCGACGGGGCCAGTGAGGATGACATCAACAAGGTGCTCGACGAGGCCTATCTGCCGCGGCACGGGAAGGCCCAGTTGTTCGACGGTCGCACGGGCGAGCCGCTCGAGCAGGAGACAACCGTGGGCTACATTTACATGCTCAAGCTGCACCACCTGGTGGACGACAAGGTCCACGCCCGCTCCACCGGACCCTACTCGCTGATCACGCAGCAGCCCCTCGGCGGCAAGGCCCGCTTCGGTGGGCAGCGGTTCGGGGAGATGGAGGTCTGGGCGCTCGAGGCGTATGGAGCCGCCTACATTCTCCAGGAATTGCTAACGGTCAAAAGCGACGACGTGGAAGGGCGGACCAAGATCTACGAAAGCATGGTCAAGGGAGAGAACACGCTCGAGGCGGGCACCCCGGCCAGCTTCGACGTGCTGACCAACGAGATTCGCGGACTGGCACTGAACATGCAGTTGGAGAAACGGCGGATCTAGGTTGATACGGGCGACGCCAGTGCGGTCGTCGCCTACAGGGAGGGCTGCCGGAGCGGGCCGCTCCGTGGGCCAGCGAATGGTCGCGCCTCCGGCGTGACGGCGGACGGTTGACGAGTTCGAGCAGCGACGAATCAACGAGGAGAGAACCCGTGAGCATCGGTGAAGCCACCTACGATCGTGTCAACGACTATTCGGCCGTGAAGATCAGCCTGGCCCGGCCGCACGACATTCGCAGCTGGTCGTTCGGGGAGGTCAAGAAGCCCGAGACGATCAACTACCGCACCTTCCGTCCCGAGAAGGACGGCCTGATGTGTGAGAAGATCTTCGGCCCCGAGAAGGACTGGGAGTGCTCCTGCGGCAAATACCGCGGGATGAAATACAAGGGGATGATCTGCGACCGCTGCCAGGTCAAGGTCACGCAGAGCAAGGTCCGCCGCAAGCGGATGGGGCACATCGAGCTGGCCGCGCCGGTGGTGCACATCTGGTTCTTTAAGGCGATGCCGAGCCGCCTCGGCGCCCTGCTCGACATGAAGACCTCGAGCCTGGAAAAGGTCATCTACTTCCAGGACTACGTGGTGCTCGACCCCAAGGACACGCCCCTCAAGAAACAGCAACTGCTCACGGAGGAGGAGTTTCGCGAGGCGCGGGCCACCTACGGGGAAGGCGGCTTCGAGGCCGAGATGGGGGCGGAAGCGATTCGCAAGCTGCTGCTCGGCCTCGATCTGGTGACCGTCTCCAAGGAGTTGCGCGAGGAGTTGGTGACGACGAACTCGAAGCAGAAGAAGAAGGACCTCGTCAATCGCCTCAAGATCGTGGAGGCGATTCGTGACAGCGAGAACAAGCCGGAGTGGATGGTGCTCGATGTGATCCCGGTAATCCCGCCGGACCTGCGGCCCCTGGTGATGCTGGACAGCGGCAACTTTGCCACCAGCGACCTCAACGACCTCTATCGGCGGATCATCAACCGCAACAACCGCCTCAAGAAGCTGGTCGACCTCAACGCGCCCGAGGTCATCATCCGCAACGAGAAGCGGATGCTGCAGCAGTCGGTCGACGCCCTGTTCGATAACAACCGCTGCAAGCGGCCCGTGCTGGCCTCGAGCAATCGCCCGCTCAAGAGCCTCACCGACATGATCAAGGGCAAGCAGGGGCGGTTCCGCGAGAACCTGCTCGGTAAGCGGGTCGACTATTCCGCCCGCAGCGTGATCGTGGTCGGCCCGACCCTCCGGCTGCACCAGTGCGGGTTGCCGAAGAAGATCGCGTTGGAACTCTATCAGCCGTTCATTATCCGACGCCTCAAGGAGCTCGGTCACGCCGACACGATCAAGAGCGCGAAGAAGATGCTCGAGCGGAAGGATGCCGAGGTCTGGGACATCTTGGAGGAGGTGATTCGCAACCACCCCGTTCTGCTCAATCGGGCGCCGACGCTGCACCGCATGGGCATCCAGGCGTTCGAGCCCGTCCTCGTCGAGGGCAACGCCATCAAGCTCCACCCGCTGGTCTGCAAGGGCTTCAACGCCGACTTCGACGGCGACCAGATGGCGGTGCATCTGCCGCTCTCGATCGAGGCGCAGGTCGAGGCGCACACGCTGATGCTGTCGACCAACAACATCTTCAGTCCCGCCAACGGTGCGCCGATCATCTCGCCGTCGCAGGACGTCGTGATGGGGTGCTACTACCTGACGATGTCGCAGCCGGGCCGATCCGGCGAGGTGGCGGTGTTCAAGGACTTCGCGGAGGTGGAGATCGCCCACGTGCTTGGCAAGGTCGACACCCACACCCGGATCAAGGTCAAGTTGCCGGCCGAGCGGCGGCTGAAGGTCGAGGGGGATTCGACCTCGGTGCCCGGGGCTGTCATCGAGACGACCGTCGGCCGTGTCCTCTTCAACTCGATCCTGCCGGCCCCGATGCTCTTCTACAACATCCCGATGAAGTCGGGAGAGTTGGCCCGCGTGATCTCCGACTGCTACCAGACGCTCGGCCGACGGAGCACGATCGATCTGCTCGACGACATGAACAGGATCGGCTTCAGCTGGGGCACGCGCAGCGGCCTCTCCTTTGCGACCGACGACCTGATCACGCCCTCCAGCAAGGGCCGCATCATCTCCGACGCGGAGAAGGAGGTGATGAAGATCATGAAGCGGTACCAGAAGGGCGTGATCACCGACGGCGAGCGGTACAACTCGGTGCTCGACGCCTGGACGCACGCCCGCGAGCAGATCACCAAGGAAATGATGGCGGAGCTTGAGCAGGACACCGATGCCAAGCCGAACCGGCGGAACGGCTACGTCAATCCGATCCAGTTGATGGCCCAGTCGGGTGCCCGCGGTGGCGTCGAGCAGATCCGGCAGTTGGCCGGCATGCGTGGGCTGATGGCCAAGCCGTCGGGCAAGATCATTGAGGCGCCGATCAAGGCAAACTTCCGGGAAGGTCTGACGGTGCTCGAATATTTCAGCTCCACGCACGGGGCCCGCAAGGGTCTCGCCGACACGGCCCTCAAGACGGCTGACTCGGGCTACCTGACCCGCAAGCTCGCGGACGTGGCGCAGAACGTCGTCGTCACCATGCACGACTGCGGCACCACCCAGGGCATCACCAAGACGGTGCTCTACCGCGGGGAGAAGGTCGACGTCAGCCTCGCCGACAGCATCCGCGGCCGTGTGAGTCGCTCCAACATCGTCAATCCGAAATCGGGCGAGCCGATCGTCAACGAGGACGATCTCATCAACCGCACGATGGCCCGCCAGATCGAAGAGCTCGGCCTCGACAAGATCCAGGTACGCAGCCCCTTGACCTGCGAGGCCCCGCTGGGTGTCTGCCGGCTCTGCTACGGCATGGACCTCTCGACCGGTTCGCTGGTCGAGGAGGGAATGGCCGTCGGCATCATCGCCGCGCAGAGCATCGGTGAGCCAGGCACGCAGCTGACGATGCGGACCTTCCACATCGGCGGCGTCGGCCAGCGGGCGATCGAAGAGAGCGAGTACAAGGCGAAGCGGGCTGGCACCGTGAAGTTCACGCGACTCCGCACCGTGCAGAACGAAGGGGGCGAGTCGATTGTGCTGGCTCGCAACTGCGAGCTGGCGATCGTCGATGCCAAGGGGCATGAACTGGATAAGTTCGAGATTCCGGCCGGCGGCATCCTCAAGGTGGCCGAGGATCAGGACGTGAAGCCGGGCACGGTGCTCGTGCAGTGGGACCCCCACTCGATCCCGATTCTCGCCGAGGTGGCCGGTAAGGTCCGCTACGAGGACGTGGTAGAGGGCGAGACGCTGCGGATCGAGAAGGACCCCAGCGGTCACATGCGACGGATGGTGATGGAGCACAAGGGCGTCTACCACCCACAGATCGTGATCGAGGACGAGAGCGGCCAGATCCAGGAGTTCTACTACCTGCCCGAGAAGGCCTATATCGAGGTGTCACCGGGCGAGATGGTGAAGGCGGGGCACGTGCTGGCCAAGACGCCGCGTGAGGCCAGCGGAACGCAGGACATCACGGGCGGCCTGCCCAGGGTCACGGAGATCTTCGAGGCCCGCAAGCCCAAGGATCCGGCCATCATGGCCGAGACCGACGGCAAAGTCGAAATCAGCAAGGAGAAGCGGCGGGGCAAGCGGTCGATCATCGTCCGCAGCGACAGCGGTGTGGAGCACGAGCACCTCGTGGCCCACGGCAAGCATCTTCGCGTCCACCCTGGTGACTTCGTGCGGGCCGGAGAGGCACTCGTCGACGGCCCGCTGGTGCCGCACGACATCCTGCGGATTTCCGGTGAGGAAGCGGTGCAGCAGTATTTCGTGCGCGAGATCCAGAACGTCTATCGTAGCCAACGCGTCGACATCGACGACAAGCACATCGAGATCATCGTCTCGCAGATGCTCCGCAAGGTCAAGATCGAGACGGTCGGTGATACGAACCTGCTGCCGGGCAGCGTGCTCGACCGGCACGAGTTCCGGCAGGCGAACGATCGCATGGCCGGATCGGTGCGGATCACCGAGCGGGGCGACAGCGAGTTCGCCGCCGGCAGTATCGTGCCCAAGGACGTGCTCGCGCAGGCCAACTCGCAGATCGAGGTGCTGGGCGGGGCCGCAGCCAAGGGGGCGACTCCCAAGCCGGCATCGGCCAGTACGCAGTTGCTCGGCATCACCAAGGCCAGCGTGCAGAGTTCGAGCTTCATCTCGGCGGCTAGCTTCCAGGAAACGACCAAGGTGCTCACCGAGGCTGCCTTGGCCGGCAAGACCGATAACCTCGTCGGCCTCAAGGAGAATGTGATCCTCGGTCACCTGATCCCCGCGGGCACCGGGTTCAACACCTTTCAGACGGCGGAGGTGCGGGTGCGTCCGGAAGCCTTGGAGGCTCTGCGGCTCGACCGCGAGAATCTGCTCACCAGGCAGTTCCCGCTCCTGGAATCGGGCGGTGTCGACGGTGCGGAGTCGTCCGGGGAGGCGTCCGGGGTCGCCACGCTCGAGGCCCCTCGGGCAACGAATGAGCCGGTCGGCGGGTCGAGCTGGGCGGAACGTGACGGTTTGGGCGGTGCTGCCGGCTAAGTCGGCCTTGCGGCGGGTGTTTTTTTGATCCGCCGACTCTGCCGAAGTAGCCTCCATGGGGCGTGCCCACGTCTCCGCGGAGAGCTTCATCACATGGTCGCAGGAAGACTACCGCTTGCCCTCGCCGCCGCGCTGTTCGCCGCGTCGCCAGCCCCCGGCCAGATCGCGGCCTACAACCCGTACGCCGACAGCCAGGAGACGCCGGCTCCGCTGGCACCGGATGGCACCGTCCAGTGGGGCGTGTTCTTCAAGTCGGCGGCGATCCAGAACGCCTACCAGCGGCTCTGGAACCTGGGTGCTTGTCGCGGCACCAATCGGGCGATCACCGAGCCGGTCAATCGCAATAAACTGATCATCGACAGGCTGCCGGAGGCGGACTACGAGGGCACCGTCGTGGCTGCGACGGGCACGCTGGCCGGTGGCCTGATCGCAGTCGCCGAGCGCGGGGCAGGCGACAGCGCCGAACCGCTGGTCGTCCAGTTGCATCCTGCCGGGGTCACCCGCTTGCGGGTCACGGGCCGAGCACCCGCGTCGCTGCTCCGGGTTGGCCACGTGATCCGACTGGTGACCGAGGTCGACGCGGAGGGACGCGGGCTCGAGCCTGTCGGTGGCTTCGACCTGGTGACGCCCCCCGCTGACTTCGTCCCCGATCCCGTGCAGGCGAAGACCCGCAGCCTGGTCGTGGGAACGGTCAAGCGCATCCACAAGGACACGCTCACGCTGCACGTGCCCGTGGGCCGCATCCGGCGCGTGACGCTCACCGTGTCGGACGATGCCGTGGCCACGATCGAAGCCGCCCAAATCGACCTGGTCGCCGCGGGCGATGCCATCTCCCTGACCGGACGATTGTGGAGCGGGGAGGGGGGCATGGGATCGGGAACGGTCTTCGCGTCCGAGGTCTTCGTGTCGAAGCCGACGTTGCCGGGCGAGGTGGCGGCGGCCGCCGTCGCCGACCGCCCCTGACGCGTCCCGCTGGCGACGGCCCCGCCCGTGGCATAGAGTGAGGCGACCGGGGCCGGGGTCGCCGCGGGCAGTGCGTGGCAACGAGCAGGGGGCGCCGTTCAGCGACGCGGTATGAAGCGGTCGAGTGTCTGGACCGTCACCGAGTTCGGCGAGTCGCCCGTGTCGCGCGTGGCCGAGCACGCCCTGCGAAAGCGACTCGACGCCGTCTGGGCGGAACTCGTGGCGGCGTCCGGCCCCCAGCACCACCCGGAGCGGGTGTATCGCCTGCGGGTCGCGACCCGCAGGACCTTGGCCGCATTCAGCGCCTTCCGGGCGGTGTTGCCGGCGAAGCGTCGCAGCTGGTTCGAGAAGCGGCTGCGACGCGTCCGCAAGGCCGCCAGCGACACCCGGGATCTCGACGTGCTGACGAGCCGACTGGCGAGGGAACAGGGCTTCGCGGAGCGGTCTGAAGGCCGCTCGCCGGCCGCCGCCCGCGCCCGGGAGAGGCTCGTGACCATGCTCACCAAGCGGCGCGACGTGTCGCGGCGTCCGATCCAGGAAGTGCATGACGAGCTCCGGGCGGCCGACTGGGGTGGTCGGGTCGAGCAGCTGCTGGAGCAGGTGGCGTCATCCGGCTGGACGCAGAGTTTCGTCAGCTACGGTCACCGCCGCTTTCGCCGCCTGCTCAGGGACTTCTTCGACCGCACCGGCGGCAAGCTCACCGACGCGGCCACAATCCACCGACTGCGGATCGAAGGCAAGAGACTGCGGTATGCCCTGGAGATCTTCGCGGTCGTGTTCCCGAAGCAGGAGCTGACGGCCTGCCACCAGTCGCTGGAGCGTCTGCAGCGGTTCCTCGGCGACTTCACCGACCATGCATCCGCCGCCGATTGGTTCCATCGCTGGTCGCGCGAGAAAGGTGTGGGATCGGAGCGAAGCACGCTCGCCGAGCTGAGACGCGTCGAGGATCGGCGTGCCGACGATGCCCAGCGGGCCTTCGTGAAGTGGTGGAAACCGTCGCGACGGCGTGCCCTGCGACGGCGGTTCGAGCGGGCCCTTGAGAAGCGGAAGCCGGCATGAGCGGACGAGGCAGCGGCGCCGCATCGCGTGGCGCATCGCCCGGCGGGCCGCGGGCCGCCATGATGCTCCTGGCCGCGCTGGTCTCCGCCGCGGCCACACCGCGTTGCCACCGCGCTTGGGCGGCTGAATTTGAGCCGACCGTGGTGGGGCCGACCGCCGCATCCGGGCCGGCACCACCGGGCATGGCGTGGATCCCGGGGGGTGAGTTTTCGATGGGCTGCAGCGACCCCCGTCGGATACCCTTCGGTGGTGACGATCCGATGGCTGATGCCCGCCCCATCCACCGCGTGGCCGTGAGTGGCTTCTGGATGGACCGGCACGAGGTGAGCAACGCTGAGTACGCCCGGTTCGTGAAGGAGACGGGTTATCGGACGATCGCCGAGCGGCCGCCGCGACCGGAGGACTTTCCGGGGGCGCCCGCCGAGAATCTCGTACCGGGCTCGATCGTCTTCACGCCGCCGATGGATCCGGTGCCCTTGCGGGATGCGGCCGGCAGCGCCCACCTCCGGTGGTGGGCCTACGTGCCCGGCGCATGCTGGAAGCGGCCCACCGGCGCCGGCAGTACGATCGACGGTCGCGACAACGATCCCGTGGTGCACGTCGCCTACGAAGATGCGGCGGCCTTCGCGACGTGGTCCGGCAAGCGGCTGCCGACCGAGGCGGAATGGGAGTTCGCCGCCCGCGGGGGGCTGGCCGGCGCGGCCTATCCGTGGGGCGAAGCGTTCCGGCCGCAGGTCGCATGGATGGCCAATACCTGGCAGGGCCGCTTTCCTGTCGAAAACACGGCAGCCGACGGCTTCGCAGGCGTGGCGCCGGCAGGCCGGTTCCCGGCCAACGGCTACGGGCTCTTCGACATGTCGGGCAACGTCTGGGAGTGGTGTAGCGACTGGTACCGTCCCGACACCTACGCCCGGGATGCCCGCCTCGGCACCGTGAAGAATCCACGCGGGCCGGCTGACAGTTTCGATCCGCAGGAGCCCGGCCAGCCGAAACGGGTTCAACGCGGCGGGTCGTTCCTGTGCAGCGACCAATACTGTTCCCGATACCTCGTGGGCTCACGAGGCAAGGGCGAAATCTCGAGCGGCACCAGCCACATCGGCTTCCGGTGCGTGAAGAAGCCGTGAGGCCACCGCCAGCCGCCCGCAGCGACGGTCAGCGAGTCTTCATCAGTCCGCGGACCTCGGCCAGCGGCCGCGTGTTGACCACGTCCGCGGCCTCGAGGCCGGCTCGGCGGGCCTGCAGGATGCCGCAGCGCATGACGTCGAGCCCGCGGGTGGAGTGGGCATCGGTCGAGATCACGATCTTGACGCCCGCCGCCCTGGCCGCAGCGGCGTGGCGGTCGTCGAGGTCGAGCCGCCACGGATTGGCGTTGATCTCGAGGAAGGTGCCGGTCCTGGCCGCCGCTGCGATCACCGCCTCCATGTCGACGTCGTAGGCGGGGCGGCGATTGATCAGCCTCCCGGTCGGATGACCGATCACGGCCACGTGCGGGTTTTCGATCACCTCCAGGAACCGGGCCGTGATCCGGTCGCGGGGCTGGCTCTGCCCGTAGTGGAGGCTCGCCACCACCCAGTCGGCCCGTGCGAGCACGTCGTCGGGCAGGTCCAGACCACCCTTTTCGAGGATGTCCACCTCGATTCCCTTGAGCACCACGATGGGCGGCCCGGCCTCCGACGAGAGGGACTCGTTGAGCCGGTCGATCTTTTCCCATTGGGCGAGCAGGCGGTGGCGATCGAGGCCGCGGGCCATCGTTACCCGCTGGCCATGGTCAGTGATGGCGATGTAGGAGAGCCCGCGGGCGACCGCCCCGTGAACCATGTCGACGAGCGGTTCCTCGCCGTCGGTGTCGCTGGTGTGCATGTGCAGGTCACCGCGCATGTCGGCGAGCGTGACGAGCTGCGGCAATGCGTGTCGCTCGGCGAGCGCAAACTCGTCCTTGCCCTCGCGGAGTTCCGGTGGAATCCAGGGCAGCGCGACGGCGGCATAGACCTCCGCTTCGGTGCGGCCCGTGACTGCCGGTCCCGGTGGGCCCGCTTCCCCTTCCGCCAGTGGAAAGACTCCGTATTCGTTGATCGAGAGGCCGCGGTCCCGGGCCCGGCTCCGCAGTCGGATGTTGTGCTCCTTCGAGCCCGTGAAGTATTGCAGGGCCGCGCCGTAGGATTCGGTGGGCACGACTCGCAGGTCGATCTGGACGTCGCGTGGTCCGCGGATGCTGGTCTTGGTGTCGCCCGTGAGCAGCACGTCGGCCGTCTCGGGCCAGTCGACTAGCCGCTGCATGACGGCGGCCGGGTCGCGGCTATCGACCAGAATGTCGAGATCCCCCACCGTTTCCAGGCCCCGTCGGAGGCTGCCGGCCGCCTCCACCCGCAGCGTCGCGGGGCAGGCCGCGAGCCAGTCGATCAGCCCGGCGGCGATGGCATCGGCGTCGTGCCAGAGCAGTCGGGACCGGTCGGGATCCCGCGCAAAGGCGAGATTTTCCAGGATCGCGGCCTCGGTCTTCGGGCCGAAGCCCTTGATGCCCCGCACCCGCTCCTCTCGGCAGGCAACCTCCAGGGCGGCCAACGAATCGATCGCGAGGGCATCCACCAGAGCCTTGACCTTCTTGGGGCCCAGGCCTGGCACCCGCATCAGATCGAAGACGACCGCGGGAATCTCCCGTTCCAGCGATTCGAGCAGTGGCAGTCGGCCCGTGTCGAGCAGCGTCTCGATCTTGCTGGCTAGGTCGTCACCGATGCCCTCTAGGTCGGTCAGCGAGCGAGCGTCGTCGGCACGGACGGTGGCCAGGGACTCGACGAGGCCTTCGATCGACCGTGCGGCGTTGCGATAGGCCCGCACCCGGAACGCATTGTCCCCGCGGTATTCCAGCAGGTCCGCCACATGCTCAAAGGTGGCGGCGATGTCGGCGTTGGTCACGTCAGAGCCTTCCGGGGCGGTCGGAGCCGGCGCCCGGAGCACGGCCCGGGCGGTGCTATCGCTGCCGCCACGCCGGCAGGGCGGCCGTCGGGTATTGGACCCGAGCCGACCCGCCATCGGAAGGACCCCACGACGTGGTGTGACCGGTCGGCTCCAGGAGCCGCGGGAACGCCCCCGTCGCGGCGCTCGGGCCCGGGCCGGGCAGGACGGGCATGCGGGCTGGCCCTTCGGCATCGGAGGCGGGCTGCCCGGTCGTGCCGTTGTCCGTGCCGCCCGTTCCGGTGGCCGCGGCCGCGGCCTCGCCGCCCGTCGGCGCGGTCTTGGGAAGTTCTGGAATCGGCTTCAGCGAGGGTGCCGGAGCGAGCGCCGGCGGAGGTGTCGCCTGGAGCGGGGCCGCTGCCGAGCCTTGGGTCGGCGCGTAGTTGCCAGACTGCGGAGTGATGATCTGCGGGGCGGGCTGGCCGCCGAAGGCCGGGGGGGCGGCGGGCTGGTACTGGTAGGTGGGGGCGGGCTGCACGGGTGCGGCGGGCAGGGACGGTGGAGCGACTCCCGGCAGCGGTTGTCGCGACACGTCCGCGCCGGCGGCTCCCCAGGCCTGCGGGGTGGTCTGCACTGCAGCGAACGGGCTCGCGGCCGGCGGCCCGGCGGCCATGGGCGGCGCGGCGGGAGCGCCGTACCCCGGCTGCATCTGCACGTACTTGGTCGTTGTCACGGCACGATACTGCGTGACCGGCACATTGACGGCCTGCTGCACGTACTGCGTGACCGGTTGCATGCAGTCCACCGGGCAGCCGGTGCACGGATCGATCTCGCAGGAAGGCTTGTAGGTCGTGACCGGCACGCACTTGTATTCAGTGCGGTAGGTCGTTTCGGGCACGTAGCTCACCTGTTGGACGGGGACCATGACCGGTGGCGGCGGGGCGGGCATCGGGGCCATCACGGGCGCGACGGCCACGGGTGCGACGGCGTAGGCCGGCTTGCGGCAGCCGGCGAGGCAGCCGGTGAACAGGTCGTTCAGGCAGCACTGGGCGGACGCCGTATGCTCCGCCCCCAGACAACAGCCGATCGTTGCCATCACACAACCGGCCAGTCGACGCGCGCTCATCACTCGTTCCTCGTTCCTCGGGATCCACCGGATTTCCGGCGGTATGCAACCCTAGGACGCGGGCACTCGCGGCGGCGTCGAAAAAAGGCCGCGCCGGTTCGTGAATTTTCCACGGACCGACCGCATCGTCCCGTCCACCGGTACGATCGTCACAACCGGCGTACGCGGCGCTCGAAGCGATCGTAGAGATCGCCCAGCGAATCCCGGAGATTGCCCGCGTGTCTGGCGAAGGCGTCGGCCAGGTCGGCCCGTTCAATCAGCCCGCCATGATCCGGCAGGCGGTCGACGATCGCCTCCAGTAGCGGGAGGCTGCCACCGGTGCGCACGGCCGTGGGCATGCCCACGGCACGGTGGGCGGTGACGACCAGCTGGCATCCCCGGAGGCGGGCCAGCAGGCGGGCCGTGGCCGCCTCCGGCCATCCCAGTCGTTCCCATCCATCGACGCAGAGCGTCGCTCCCCGACGAGCCCTGAGGATCGCGGCATGCAGCGAGACCGCGTCGCGACGGCGCTGGAGTCGCAGGTGCCCGGCCGACCGCCCTCCGGCGGAGAGGGCGACTTCGATCGCCTTCAGCAGCGTCGACTTGCCGGTGCCGTGTGGTCCCACGATCGCCGCCTGCGGCAGGCCCGCCAGCGACGCGACCACGGCCACGAGATCCCGCGGGCGGCCCTCGTCGTCCAGCGGCGGCACCGCGCCGGGCCGCGTGTGCCGCGTCGCGAACGGGTTGCGGTGGTGGCGGCTGTGGGCCGTCGTGTCCGGCATGTCAGGGCCTCCCGGGGAAGGCGGCCACGGGCACGTCGCCGAGGTCGAAAATGTGCTCTGACACGAAGTCGCGTCCGCCGGCAAAGAACAGCCGAATCCGGACGCACCAGCGGATCTTGACGATCAGGCCTTCGTAGGAAAGCGGGCTCAGTGGCAAGGGGCAACTGAACTCGCCGACGAGCGGACGACCGATCGCCGGTGCCCCCGGCCGTTCGAAACGGTGGACGCCCAGGTCCTCCTCCCCCTTTCCCTCGGTGTACCAGAGCACCGATCGCTCGACCACCTTCACGTCTCGGGGATCGATGCCCTCGACCGTGTAGCGCACCGCCAGCGTCTGGAGCGGCTCGTAATGGCGATCGGCCATGGAAAAGTGGACGAGGACGACGGGCTGCCGGCGGGGCGCTTCGCTGGGGTTCATCACGTTCCTTTTTCGGCGGCAGCGGGAAACACGACGAGCGGGAACGACCGCGTGAAGGCCGGCCAGCGGCCAGGCCGGCCACGGACGACGATTCGCCAGTGGACGGAGTTGTGCTCGGACGCGAAGGAATGCATGGCCTTGCCCGGGACGTGGAGCGCGGCACGGGCTTCGAAGCGCGTGCCGGGTGTCAGTTGCAGGTCACGCCAGGAGCCGAGTTCCTGCCGCCAGACCACGACCCGCTCCGTGCGCGTGTCGGTGCCTTGGCGAAAGGTCGCCTGTTCCTCGAGTTCCAAGGCCAGTTCAAGCCGCGTGAAGGCGCCGGAGCCGCCCTGGGCCAGCAGCAGGTCGTAGATCCCGTCGGGCCTCAGCGGGTGGTCGGAGATTTCGAGCTGCGTCGGGCCGACGGCGGTCGTCAGGAACACTCGCCTGACGAAGATCACGATGCCGGCGATGCCCACGGCCGCGAAGGGCACGATGATCGCGAGCAGCAGCCAGTCGATCCGGCCCCCAAGCAGATCGAGGCCCGCGTTGACGGCCAGAAGCGACAGCACCGCATTCCAGAGCACCGCGAACAGGCCGAATCCCAGCAGCGTCCAATTCTCTGGGCTCTCCAGCGGCAGTCGAAACCGCAGGATCGTGCCCGGCGAGTTGACGAGATCGTCGCAGCCCGGAACGCCCGGATGGTCCTGTTCCAGGACCGGTGTTGCGACCAGCTGGCCGAGGCCGCCGCGGGTGGCCGCACGTCTTTCCTCACTCTTGCCCCAGCGGCCGTAAGCGCGGATCAGACCGGCGCTGCCGAAGGCGAGCAGCGCCCCCGGCATGAGCAGCGTGAGAGCCCACATCCACCAGTTGTAGCCCCGCTCCAGCACCACCACCCGTGCGGCATCGGGGTCGTACCAACAGGTCACCTCGCGGCCGAGGTCCTCGCGATCGAGCCTGGCCAGGGCACGGCTGCGGTCCGGTTCCCGGGGGCCGCGGAAGGCCCACGACTCGACCTCACCCGCGGGCGTCTCATACCGCAGCCGCAGTCCAGGCTGCCAGCTGACCTCGGCCTCGGCCGCGACGCCGGTGGTGCGGCGGGCCAATCCCAGGCCCACGACACGGGCCCGACCCGCCACGAAGTCGTGATTGATACGCCATTCGGGAACCGCCATGCCGGTGACGAGCAGACCACCGAAGGCGAGTCCACCCACCACCAGGACGGCGTGGAATAGCGCCTCGCCGACGGAGCCCCAGACCTCGGCACCCGTTCGCCGGTGTCCCCGCTTCTTGGCGAAAAAACGCGGCAACCTCACGATCGCTCTCCTGGCCACGGGCACGTTCTGCTCGAGGCGGCTTGTCCAGGGCCTCCCGAATCCGGGGCCAGCGAGGGGAAGGGTGCCGGCCGCCGTGGGTCCGAGGTGCTTCGCCGGCCGTGGCCGCCAGGCCGGGCATGGGCTCAGGGACCGGGTGACAGGCTGCTTCCGCCATCACCATTGCCTGCTCCCGGAGACCGAAAAAAACCGATCTTTTCCAGGGCCTTGTAGACCTCCTCGAGCGTCTTTTCGCCAAAGTTCGAGATCGAGAGCAGGTCGGCACGCGTGCAGTTGAGAAGGTCGTGCACCGTGAAAATTCCCTTCTCTTCCAGGCAGTTGGTGGTGCGGACGGACAAACCGATCTCGGCCGTGCTCATCTCGAGCTTTTCGGCCAGTTCGTCGGATTGCATCAGGTCCTTGTATGGAATCCGCGGCATGGGGTCCCTCCCGTGCGACTGGGTGATCGTTCGCTGGCGGCTCGGGCCGTGCGTCGGCCCGCGGTTGGCAGGAATATAATCGAAGGCTCACCGAGCCGACTACGCTCCGGCGGCGCGACGAACGTGATCCGGGGACGTCGGCAGTCTGTTTGCACGGGAAAACATCGTGTCGGCGAAGCTCCTCGACGGTCTGAACGACTCGCAGCGGGAGGCCGCCGCCCACGTCGAGGGACCGCTGCTCGTGCTGGCAGGCCCCGGCAGCGGCAAAACACGGGTGGTCACCCATCGCGTGGCCCATCTGATCGCGGCCGGCGTGCCCGCCGCCTCGATCGTCGCGCTGACGTTCACGAACAAGGCGGCTGACGAGATGCGCCGGCGGGTGAGTGCCCTGGTGGGCCCGCAGCCGGTGGAGATGGGGACCTTTCACCGCTTCGCCGCCCGCCTGCTGCGGCGGCATGCCCGCCAGTGTGGATTGACAAGCGAGTACTCGATCTTCGACCCCGACGACGCGTCTGCGGTCCTCAAACGGGCTGCCAAGAGCCTAGGGCTTACCCTCTCCCACACGCCCATCGATCGGGTTGCCGCCGTGATCTCGCGGGCCAAGAACGACCTCGTGACCCCGGAGTCGTTCGAGCCCCGCCGGGGTCGGCCGGTGGACGAGGTGGCGGCACGGCTGTGGCCGGTCTACCAGCGGATGCTGCTGGCCGCCAATGCCGTTGACTTCGACGACCTGCTCGTGCATCTGGCGCGGCTGCTCTCCGACGATCCCGAACTCCGGTCGACCCTCGACGCCCGCCACCGCTTCGTGCTCGTCGACGAGTACCAGGACACCAACGCGGTGCAGTACGCGATCATCCGCGGCCTGTCGATCGATCATCCCAACCTGGCCGTGACAGGCGATCCCGATCAGGCGATTTACGGCTGGCGCGGCGCAAGCATCCGCAACATCCTTGAGTTCGAGCGGGACTATCCTACCGCCCGGGTGGTGACGCTGGAGCGGAACTACCGCAGCCTCGCCAACATCCTCGGCACGGCGGATCGGCTGATCGCCCACAACAGCCGTCGCAAGCCGAAGCGGCTGCTCACGATGGCGGAGCCGGGACCGCGGGTCCGCATCGTGCTCGACGCGGCGGGCCAGGAGGAGGCGGAGCGGATCGCCAGCGAAATCGCCGCCGCCGTCGAGGCCGGGCGCCGCACGCCGCGGGACATCGCCATTTTGTTTCGCACCGCCGCCCTGTCGCGTTCCCTGGAGCTCGCCCTACGGGCGGCACGGGTGCCCTACCAGTTGGTGCGGGGGCTGGAGTTCTTCAAGCGACGTGAGATCCGCGACGTGGTCGCCTGGCTGCGGCTGCTGCGCAACCCCCTGGACGACGAGGCGTTCCTCAGGGTCGTGAACGTGCCGCCGCGAGGCGTGGGCCGCCAGTCCCTCGAGCGGTTGGCGGCCTGGGCCGAGGACCATGCCACCGGCCGCCTGGCGGCGGCCGCGGAAGCCGACCGGATTCCCGGCATGCCCCGGAAAGCTGCCCGCGAACTGACCGCCTTCGCCCGACTGCGCGGGGAACTCGGCGCCACGGCCGGACGCCAGGCGGGCGTCGCGGACCTGCTGGAGGCGGTGCTCGAACGGACGGGGTATCGCCGGTTTTTGGAGGACGAGGCCGAGGACGACGAGGATGGGCTCGAACGGCTCGCGAACGTCGAGGAACTCGTGACCGCGGCCCGCCAGCATGACGAGGCGTGGGCGGCCAACCCCGGCACCCTGGCCGACGGTGACGACGCCCTGGGCGGGTTTCTGGAGACGACCGCCCTGGTCGCCGATGCGGATGCCTGGGACCCGGCGGCCGAGCGTGTCTCGCTGATGACGTTCCACGCCGCCAAGGGCCTCGAGTTTCCGGTGGTGTATTTGGTCGCCATGGAGGACGGTATCCTGCCCCACGAGCGAAGCCTCGATCACCAGGACCAGCTCGAGGAGGAGCGGCGGCTGGTGTTCGTGGGCATCACGAGGGCCAGGGAAGAGGTCCACGCCAGCTGTGCCCGGATGCGGGACTATCGGGGCACGCGGCGGATCTCAGCGCCGAGCGTCTTCCTAGCAGAGATGACCGGCGTGGAGACGGTCGTCATCGGCGCTGAGGCGGCCGGCGGTTCGGATGCCGTCTTCGACTCCTTCGGCGGACGTGCCGGACAGCGCGACGACTGGAACGAGCCGCCGCTTGACGAGGAGTCGACACGCGGCCCGCACCTGTGGGTGTTCCGACCGGACGGCCTGACGATGGATCGCGGCGACGCCCAGGACGACGAGCGGCCGATGCCCCGCCGGGCTCATCGGCCGACGGCGACCGACCACGTGTCCGACCTCGCGATGCGGTTGGCGGGGGCGGCCCCCGTCCAGCGCGTCTATGAGCCGGGCCAGCGGGTGCGGCATCCGGACTATGGCGAGGGCATGCTCACGAAGATCAGCGGTGTCGGCCCTCGATCAGTCGGCACCGTCGCCTTCGACGGACCGGCCGGGACGAGAAAGTTCGTCCTCGGTCAGGGCAAGCTCGAACCGGTGGAGTGAGCGGTGGCGCGGCTCAGCGGCCGTGCGCGCGCCACCAGGCGACTGTCTCCGCCAATCCGGTGTCGAAGCCCCGCCGCGGCTCCCAGTCGAGCAGCGATCGGGCGCGGGAGATGTCAAGCGCGCGGCGCGGCTGGCCGTCGGGCTTCGAGGTGTCCCAGGTGATCCGGCCCTCGTAGCCGCAGGCGATCGCGATCATGCCCACTAGGTCGCGGATCGCGATCTCGCGGCCACCGCCCAGATTGATCGGCACGGGCTCCTCCATCACCTCGGCCGCCCGCACGATCCCCTCCGCTGCGTCGTCGACGTGGAGAAACTCGCGGGTCGCCCGGCCCGTGCCCCAGCAGACCACCTCGGCCACCCCGGTCAGGCGGGCCTCCTCGCACTTGCGAATCAGGGCCGGGATCACGTGGCTGGACGAGGGATCGAAGTTGTCGCCGGGACCATAGAGGTTGACCGGCACCGTCACGGCCGATTTCAGGCCGTACTCGCGACGATAGCCGTCGAGCATCACGAACACGGCCTTCTTGGCGAGCCCGTAGGGAGCGTTCGTCTCCTCCGGGTAGCCGTTCCAGATCTCCTGTTCCTGAAACGGGATCGGGGCGTGCTTCGGATAGGCGCAGACCGTGCCGGTATGGACGAACTTCGCCAGGCCGGCGCGGCGGGCGTGCTCGACGAGGTGCAGCCCCATCGCCATGTTGGTGTAGAAGAACCGCCCTGGATGCGCCATGTTGGCGCCGATGCCCCCCACCTCGGCGGCCAGATGGATGACGATGTCGGGGCGGGCGGTCTCGTAGAGACGGGCCACGTCCCGCTCAACGGTGAGGTCAAAATCCCGGCGGCGGGGAATGAAGACACGGTCGTCGGACACGCCCCGGCCGGCGAGCACCCGACGCACCGCCCGTCCCAGGAAGCCCGCACCACCGGTGACGATGATCTGTTTGGTCGACAGGTCGGTCATGGACAACGGGCCGCAGTCGGTGGGAAGGGGCTCCTCAGCGCAGCGGCAGGATACTGTTCAGACCGGCGTCACGGAGCACCTGCTCCCGGCGGGCCAGTTCCAGATCCGCGTCGACCATCAGCGTCACGAGCTCCGGGAACGACACCCGCGGCTGCCAGCCGAGTTGGCCGCGGGCCTTGTCGGAGCAGCCGAGCAGCAGATCCACCTCGGCAGGCCGGAAATACCGCTGGTCGATCGCGACGAAGTCGCGGTAATCCAGGCCAAGACGTCCGAAGGCCTGCTCGCAGAACTCCCGCACCGAAAAGGTCGCGTCGGTCGCCACGACGTAGTCGTCCGGCGTGTCCTGCTGGAGCATCAGCCACATTGCCTCCACGTAGTCGCCGGCAAAGCCCCAATCGCGGCGGGCGTCCAGATTGCCGAGGTAGAGCTTGGACTGCAGGCCGAGCTTGATCCGCGTGGCGGCACGCGTGATCTTGCGGGTCACGAAGGTCTCGCCGCGGCGCGGGCTCTCGTGGTTGAAGAGGATGCCGCAGGAGACGTGCAGGCCGTAACTCTCCCGGTAGTTGACCGTGATCCAGTGGGCGTAGAGCTTGGCCACGCCGTACGGGCTGCGGGGGTGGAAGGGTGTGGTCTCGCGCTGGGGCGTCTCGGCCACCTTGCCGAACATTTCCGAGGAGGATGCCTGGTAGAAGCGGATCTGGTACCCCGCCGCATCCTGGAGGTCACGAATTGCCTCGAGCAGCCGCAGCACGCCCACGGCGGTCACGTCCGCGGTGTACGTGGGCTGGTCGAAACTGACGCGGACGTGGCTCTGGGCCGCGAGGTTGTAGACCTCGTCGGGGCGGATCTCGCGGATGAGGCGGGCCAGGCCGTTGCCGTCGGCCATGTCGCCGTGGTGCAGGACGAGGGGCCGTTCCACCTCGTGGATGTCGCGGTAGAGATGCTCGATTCGCTGAGTGCCGAAGGTGCTCGAGCGGCGGACCAGCCCGTGCACCTCGTAGCCCTTGTCGAGCAGGAACTCTGCCAGATACGAGCCGTCCTGGCCGGTAATGCCCGTCACGAGGGCGCGTTTCGTTGGGCGGGTCATGCGTCGTCGTTGGCGGCCGGCTCGGTCAGCCCGCCGAGGAGTCGCCCAGGGGTGTCGCAGGGGCCCCAGCGGCGGCCGAAGCGGCGGACGCATCCTCGGCGGATTCACCGTCCTTCTGCAAGGCCGCGTCGAATGCCGGCACCAGTTCGGCGATGAAGTTTTCGCAATCGAGCATCGACTGGCTGGGCCCGATCCTGGTCTGATCGGCGATCACATACAATTTGTAGACGGATGGCTCCCCGGAGAGCGCGATCCGCGCCAACTGGGGGGCCCGCCAGTCGAGCACGTCGTCGCCGGTGTCACCCGGCACCCCATAGGTCCAGAAGATGCGAAGTGTCTCGCCGGCCTTCACGAACGTGCCGGTGAAGGCCTCGGCCGTGCGCTTGCCGACCACGTCGATCCTGACCAGATGCTCCGCCTCGCCGATCGTGAAGCCGGCGCCCGGATAGCAGCGGTCGGGCGTGTGGGCGGAGGCGTCGTAAGGGAGGGCGCAGACGACGAAGGCGGAGATGCGGTTCTTCGACCGCGTGTTGCGGTAGCTCCTCGAGATATGGCCCACCGCGCCGGCCGCCTTGAGTTCCTTGGGGTTGCTCTCCAGGTTGCGATCCAGTTCCCACTGGCCGAACCGCTCAGGAAACCGTTTTTCGAGCAGTGTGGCCGCACGGGTCACGGCATCCCGTGAGATCAGCGTCCAACGCTCCGTCCAGCGGCCCTGCACGATGGTGCCGCCCACGAGCAAGAGCATCGCCCCCACGATCAGTGCCAGATGCCCCTTCGAAAGCCTCACCCGTTCCCTCCCC
>Ga0194129_10002929_pt1 | contig 24564 bp, 22 predicted proteins | sample TA2KigCa35mmetaG_FD_150862 | JGI IMG/M metagenome (GOLD analysis project Ga0194129, IMG submission 150862) | Freshwater microbial communities from Lake Tanganyika, Tanzania - TA2015038 Kigoma Deep Cast 35m | ecosystem: Environmental > Aquatic > Freshwater > Lake | place: Tanzania: Lake...
TTAATGATTCAAGTCTTTCAGTAACTTATGATGATATTACAGTTAATAATAGTCTTAAGGTAACTGGTGGTATTGGTAACTTCCAATCCTCAGAATTTAGAGGTCCAGTTTCATTGTATAAGAAACTCACTTCTACTGCAACTGACGGTATTGAAGCTGTTAAGTTAGAACTTAAGGGTAATGCAACTCAGGTTAGATCTTATACTGTTGGTATCTCAACTCCTGTAACTGTTGTAACTCAAGGTGATGTTACATTCAATAGTACAGCTGAAGTTGGTAAGTATCTTGGTTGGGTTTATACTGGTGCGGCAACTGGCTGGAAGAGATTTGGTCTTATCAGCCAAGAAGCAAATTCAACAGTCATTACTCCAGATAAGATTGGTATTGGAACTGCACAACCCCAAGATCTTCTTCAAATTGTAGGTGGTGGTGCTATTTTTGACCAACTTAGAGTTACTGGTATTGTAACTTTTGATAATGGTGGTAGTGTTAATAGAATCTCTCTTGGTGATGTTCAAAATGTTGGCTTTACAACATTTATTACTGGTTCTGGTGTTTATGCTCAAACTGGAACTGGCATTTCCTTCGCAGGAATTACAACATTTGGTGGTTATAACTCTACTCGTGTTGCGATTACAACCAACGCTTATCTAAATGTTGCTGGTGTATCAACATTCACTGGCGATGTTAAAATGGGCAACTTGAAAGTTGATACAATTGACATTGTATTCCCAGATGGTTTTACTGGAACAGCATCAAATACAAAGAACATCATTACTGCTGGTATCTCAACAAATGCTACACATTATATTCCTTTTGTAACTAGCAGTACTGGTGTTGACCAAGGAAGTGGTGGTGAAAAATTATTTGTAGATTCTGGTATTTCTTATAATCCTTCATCTGATAGTGTTGTAGTTGCTGGTATTCTTACTGCATCTGCCTTACATGGTACATTAAACAATACATTAACATTTAATACTTCAGGAACTGGATTAAGTGGTTCTGCAACATATAATAACTCTGGAATCGTAACATTTACAGTAACGTCTAATGCTACAAGTGATAATACTAATGATACAATAGTTTCTAGAAATACATCTGGTGGATTTGTTGCTGGTATTATTACTGCTACTACACTTGAAGGTAACGTTACTGGAAATGTGGCAGGAAATGTTACTGGTAATTTAACTGGTAATGTTAATTCAGTTGGACTTTCAACGTTAACATATATTACTGGAACTAATCTATCTGTTGGCGTTGCAACTGTTACAACCAGATTATATGCTGCCGATTCTTTATATGTTGCTGGAATAACTACATTTGTCAGTGCAGTAAATGCAGCATCCGCTTTAACTGTTTTTGGTATTTCTACCTTTAATGATAATACAACTATAACTGGCATTGGTAAGAGTTTGACAGTTGCTGGTAGTGTCTTTTTTGGAAGTGGTGTTGCAAGTCATAAAGCAGTATTTTCTTGTCGCATAGGAAGTGATCTTATACCCCAAACTGGTGTTTATCAAGAGTTAGGAAGCAGTGTCGCTAAATGGGGTAATGTTCATACTAATGGAGTTAGTGCTGGGATTATTACTGCTGGCAATATTAATGGTCCATTAACTGGAACTGCAAGTAATGCTAATGCAATAAATGTTACTTTAATAGCTGCTGCAACTACTTATTATTTACTTTTTGTTGGTAGTAGTGGAAGTCAACAAACAGTATATATGGCAACTGGTATATCTGTCAATCCAAGTACAAATACAATTACTGCTACTACATTTAATGGAAATGCAACTAGTGCCACTAATGCCACTACTGCAACTCAACTAGGTGGAGGTTCAGCAGGACAAATTCCATATCAATCTGCTAATGGCGCTACTGGATTTAGTGCTACTGGCACTTCAGGTCAATTATTGCAATCTGGTGGATCTGGGGCTCCTACATGGGTAAATGCAAGTAGCCTTTCGGTATCATCAGCTGGAAGTGCAACAAATGCAACAACTGCAACAAATGCTTCCAATTTAAGTGTAAATTCTACTAATTCAACCACATATTTGAGTGGATGGGTTTCTGCTTCTGGTAATCAACCGCAATATTATAATAGCTCCGTATATATGAACAGTGGCACTGTTTATGCTACGTCCTTCTCAGCAACTACTTCTATAACAGTAACTTCTGATATTTCATTAAAAACAAATATTCAACCACTTGAGGGATCTCTTGCTAAACTATTAAATCTTCGTGGTGTTGAATATGATAGAATTGACGCCAAACTTCATCAATATGGTGTTATTGCCCAAGAAGTTCAAGAAATTTTCCCTGATCTTGTTAAGGAAAATGATAAGCAGATTATGACTGTTGACTATAATGGTTTGATCCCAGTTCTTATTGAAGCTATCCGTGAACTCAAAGCAGAAGTTGACGAATTAAAGAGAACTAAATAGAAAAAATGGTGGTATATACCACCATACGGTATATACCATAGAGGATTACTAAATGGCTACACCAATCCGCATTCGTAGAAGTGCTGTACCTGGAAAAGTACCTACAGTAGATCAGGTTCAGTTAGGTGAATTGGCTGTAAATACTTATGATGGTAAAGCTTTTCTTAAAAAAGATGTAGCTGGTGTAGAAACGATTGTTAATATTGGTGGAGGATACCCAGGTAAGACATATTTTGTTACAGAAGAAGGTTTAGATACTAACGACGGCGAAAGTCTTTCCAGTGCTTTTGCTACACTTAAACATGCTTTAAGTGTTTGTGTTGCTGGAGATACTGTTGAACTTACATCAGGAACATTTACCGAAATTTTTCCATTAACTGTACCACAAGGAGTCACAGTTCGTGGTAAAGGTTTGCGTTCGACAACAATTGAACCAACAGCAGGAACAGAAAGAAATGATGCTTTTCTGCTAAATGGTGAAACCACTATCGAAGAACTTTCGATTACTAATTTTTATTATAACTCTTCAACAGACACTGGATATGGTTTCAGATTTGCTCCTGGAATGGTTACATCCACCAGAAGTCCATATGTTCAAAGAATTAGTGTAATTACTAGAGGTTCTGCTACTTCAGCAACAGATCCTTATGGCTTTGATACACCTGATAATTATCCAACTTCAAAGGTTGCGGGTCGTGGTGCATTTGTGGATGGAAGTGTAGTTTCTTCGGCTACATTAGAACCTGCAATGTTGTTTAATGAAGTTACCTTCATTACACCAAACCAAACTGCTCTTAAGATGACCAATGGTGCAAGAGTAGAATGGGTTAACTGTTTTACTTATTTCTCTAGTGTTTCTGTTGATGGTAGCTCTGGTAGCGTTGGCTTAGCAAGCACAGCAAACGCATCGTTAAAACTGTCTGGTATTTCTACCACTGTTACAACTAACCAAGTCATTAAATATTATCAAGGTGGCTCACCAGTTGCTATTGGTACTGTCGTATCTGTTGATGGTGCTTATGTAACAATCAGTGGTAAGGGTTCGGGCATCTTTAATTCTGTAGGCATTGGATCTACTCAAGATGTTAGAATTTTCCAATCAGATGGTATAACTCAGGTTGGTACTGCTAGCACAATTCTTTGGGCAGATTACCAGAAATTTGGTGCTGACTTAAGATCAATTGCATCTGCATCAAACTTTGGTATTATTGGTGTTCGTGGTAATGGTGTCGGTGTACAATTAAGACTCTTTGGTTATAATTTTGGTTGTGTTGGTTCTGGTAAAACATTCACTCAAGACCCTACACTCACAGTTCGTGCAAATGAGGCAATTCAATTAAATGGTGGTCGAGTATACTATCAATCTGTAGACCAAGAAGGTAATTTTAGAATTGGTGATATTTTTGAGATTAGTCAAGAAACTGGAGCAGTTTCTCTTGCAAGTACAAGTAATATCAATGTTAATGGAACTGCTACGATTCAGAATCTAGAAGTTATTGGAATCTCTACATTTCAAGATCCTGTAGAATTTGATGATAACTTATACGTTGCTGGTATCTCCACATTTGCAAATAATGTAGCAATTACTGGATTTACCACAGTCAGCAGTGACACAATGCTACAAAGCAACTTGAATGTTGCTGGCATCACAACAACTGCAACATTTAGAGTTACTGGTATCTCAACTTTAAGTGGTGATGTAGAACTTGGCAATAACTTGAGAGTTGCTGGTGTATCAACCTTTAATAACCCAATGATGGTCAACAGTAACTTGAATGTTACTGGGATTACAACTACTGCAACCTTTAGGGTTACAGGAATTTCTACTCTCATGGGAGATGTAGAATTCAATAATAATATCAAAGTTTCTGGTATTGGTACGATTACAAATCTAAGAGTTACTGGATTCTCAACTTTAAGTGGAGATGTAAATCTTACCAATAATCTTAATGTTCTTGGTATTACTACAACTGGTAATTTCAGAGTCACTGGTGTTTCTACTTTAACTGGTGACACTAATCTTTCAAACAATCTTAATGTTCTTGGAATCACTACAACTGGAAATTTTAGAGTCACTGGTATTTCTACTTTAACTGGTGATACAAACTTTACAAACAATGTAAATGTCAGTGGCATCACTACAACTTCTACCTTCCGTGTTACTGGTATCTCAACACTAACAGGTGATGTTGAGTTAAGTAACAATTTAAGAGTTGCTGGTGTATCAACCTTTAATAACCCAATGATGGTCAACAGTAACTTGAATGTTACTGGAATTACAACTACAGCAACTTTTAGAGTTACTGGTATCTCCACATTAACTGGTGATGTAGAACTTACCAACAATCTAAGAGTTTCTGGTATTGGTACAATTAATAACTTGAGAGTTACGGGTCTCTCAACAATTACTGGTGACTCTAATTTTAGTAATAACTTAAATGTCAGTGGAATTACAACTACTGCAACCTTTAGGGTTACAGGAATTTCTACTCTCACAGGAGATACTGAGTTTACTAATAACATCAGAGTTTCTGGTATTGGTACAATTAATAACCTAAGAGTTACTGGACTATCTACATTTACTGGTGATTCAAACTTCAGTAATAATTTAAATGTTTCTGGTATCACTACAACTGGTAACTTCAGAGTTACTGGTATTTCTACATTAACTGGAGATGTAGAATTAAGCAATAACCTAAGAGTTGCTGGTGTTTCAACTCTTGGAATTACTACATTCACTGGAAACGTAACATTTGGTCGTAATGCTTACTTTGGTGATAATGATATTCTGAATCTGGGTGATGGTAATGACTTACAGATATTCCATGATGGATCAAATAGCATCATCGATGATGCTGGAACTGGATCTCTAATTCTAAGATCTGATACTTCTATTAATTTAAGAAAGAGAGCAGGTGATGAAAATCAGTTAGTTGCAAATCCAGATGGATCGATAGAACTCTACTACGACAACTCCAAGAAGTTTGAAACCACTGGATACGGTGCAACTGTTTATGGAACTCTATTAGCACAAACGTTAGGAATTTCTGGTGTTTCTACTTTTAGCTCCTCAACCAGAATTAATAGTGACTTAAATGTTACTGGTATTACTACAACTGGCAACTTTAGAGTTACTGGAATTTCTACTTTAACAGGTGATACAAACTTTACAAATAATGTCAATGTTGGTGGAATTACTACAACATCAACCTTTAGAGTCACTGGCATCTCAACTCTAAGTGGTGATGTTCAATTGAGTAGTAACCTAAATGTTGCTGGAGTTACAACCAGTGGTAATTTAAGAGTTACTGGTGTAACAACTTTAGGTGGAAGTGCTTTATTGAATAGTAATTTATATGTTTCTGGTATTACAACTTTAGCAAGTCCACTTTTTGCTACTAGTGCAACCTTAAGTGATAATGTAATCATTAACAGTAATTTAACTGTTGCAGGTAACGTAACCATTGGTGGTACAACGATTGCTTTAACTGCACAAGAATTAAAAATTAAAGATAAATCAATTATTCTTGGCATCACCACAAATGCCTTAGATGCTGATGTTTCTACTGATACCTCTGCAAATTATGGTGGTATTGCCATTGCTAGCACTGAAGGTAGTGCCTTAGTTCCACTATTTGTTACAGGTATTAATACCACACCCAACACCTACAAACAACTTATGTGGGTGAAGGGAAATACTATGGGTGCTGGAACTACTGACGCATGGTTATCTAATTATGCAGTTGGTATTGGTTCTACTTTAGTTCCTAATGGTGTTAGATTATCTGTTGGTGGTATTCAATTAACTGATACTAATGTAACTGCAACCAAGTTCATTGGTAGAGATGGTACAATTTCATTCTTAGATGGGACTAATTTATATTATAGTGGAATTGGATCAGTCACTAATTTTTATGCTAATGTTGGTGTAGTTACTCATTTTACCGCAACGAATGCTAGAGTAACTGGCATCAGTACATTTGCAAATGTGCAAATTGGATTTGGTAATACTGATTTAATTGTAAATGGTAATGCAAGAGTTACTGGAATTTTAACAGTTGGTGGTTCTTCAATTACATTGAAGGGAACTACTGATGAAGTTCTTGTTGGTGCAAATACAAGAATTCATACGTCTGGTTATGATATTGGAAGTTCCTTTGTTCATTCAACTGGAGTTGAATTAGTTAATGCTCGTTTAACTGGTATTACTACTTTTACTAATACTGGAAACAATATTGTACAGAGTAATGGTACGGCGGCACTGAATAGACTGACAGTTATTGGTATCTCAACTTTTACAGGAACACTTAATGCTGGAAATGTTGTCGCTAGCACTATATTAGTAACTGGTGCTGGTATTAACACTTTTGCATATTTAAGAGTTACTAATGATGCAAATATCAATAATCTTTATAATGTTGTTGGTGTTGTTACAACAATTAGTGGTACAGATTTAACATATACTACAGGAACTATTACGTCATCAACTAGTACTTATGGTAATATTACAGGAATTATAACTGCTGTAGATGTCAATGTAAGTTCCGCTGCTACAATTGATACACTATATTCGCCAAACGGCACAATTGATAGTCTTAACAGCACTACGTCCACAATAGACACCGCCTATGTTACTGATCTTTACGTTACTGAGTCTTATGAAACTCAGGCAATAATTTATAATGCAAGCGTTAGTGGTATTATAACTGCTACTGAGGTAAATGTAAGTTCGGCGGCAACAATTACAAATCTTGTTGTAACAAGTGGAATAATTACTACGTTTAATTCAACAACTGCTGATATAACTACTGGTAATTTTTCAATACTTAATGTCAATAGTGGAATTGCTACACAAGCAACTATAACAAATGCAAATGTAACTGGAATATTAACTGCTGTAGATATTAACGTAAGTTCTGCGGCTACAATTGGTGCATTATCAATTGGTGGAACTATAGGATCTAATGTTGGTATTTTTACTGACCTCCAAGTTAAATATTTAACTGCGACAAATACAACAACTAACATTGTAAGTGAATCAATAACTTTAGGTGTAAGCACTGATAGAGTTGCAATTACAACCACTGGTGTTCAAATTGGCGATTTTGTATTATCCGATATTGGAGGAATTTCGCTAGACACTACAGTACTTGATGTATTGACTGGAATTGTTGTATTGAGTAGTTATTCTAATAATATATTTGAAACTAATCCAACAATATCAATTGTTAGAAGTAACAATATTGGAATTGCATCAATTTCTACGTTGTATGTAAATTCTGGATTTGGTACATTCTTTAATATTACTCAGGGATTAATTGGTATTGGAACCATAACAAAATTAATTTCAGATGGAGTGGAAGTTTCTGGTATAACAACAACGGGGACAGTACGTGCAGATGTTGGATTTGTTACAAGTCTTACTGGAACAAATTCATATTATGTTGGAGTCAGTACTGCAGATACACTATATTCAACGGTTGGTTTTGTAACAACAATATCTGGAACAGATCTTAATTATGTCGGAATTGGTTCAATTGCAACATTAAGAACAAATGTCGGATTTGTAACTTTTGTTTCTGGTACAAATTTAAATTACAGCGGTATCGGCACGATTGGAACTTTAAATGTAACCACATTATCTGCGCCATCAATATCTGGCGATAGACTTACATTTACTAATGGAGATATTAATTATGCATATATTAGTGGTGTAGGAACCGCTGTAAATCTCGTTTCTACTGTTGGATTTGTTACATTTCTTACTGGTCAAAATATAAGATATACTGGTGTTGGTACAATTGCAAGTCTTTCTGGAGTTAGTATTGGTTATACTGCAGCAACTCTTGAGTATATTGGTAATATTAATAATGTAACTTCTGGCATTAGCACAATTGAAACCCTGAGAGTTAATAGTGGTATTGTAACAACACTATCTGGAACAAGAGTAACATATTCTCAAGCAGATCTTACAAATACTTATACCACAGGTATTTCAAGTATTACAACATTGAGATCTAATGTTGGTATAGTAACCTTTGTTTCAGGAACTAATTTAAATTATGCTGGCGTTGGTACAATTAATTTCCTTTCAGGTAATAATATAGCTTATACTGGAATTGTAACTCTCGGAATTGTAACAGCACTTTCGATTACAACTCAAGACTTTAATCTTGGTGGAGGTGCTCTTAATTTTACTGGTATTGCAACATTCCAAAACTTAGATTCTACAAACGCAAAAGCTGATTATCTAAGAGGAATTAATTTAAATTATAGTGGAATTGGAACCATTGGAGTTCTTAATACTACTATTATACAAAATAGTGGTTTTACAACCACTGGAAGTCTTCATGTTGGAGTTGGTGGCTCACTCTTTAGTGTTGTAAGTGGTATTGGATCTGTTGGTATTGGTACAACAAATGCTAGAGAAAAGTTACATGTATATGGTAACATCATGTATGGTGATAATACCAATACAGGAACTGCAAGAGTTGCTATTACTACTACAGGCAACACAACTATTCATGAAACATTATCTAGATTGGAATATCGATCTGTGGAATATCAAATTCAAGCATCTACATCTGGTGTAGGAGCAACAGGTAGATACCAATTTACTAGAATTCTAGCAGTTCATGATGGTACAATTGCTTATAATGTGGAATATGCAAACGTTGGAACTGGAACTGATGTTTCAAGTTATATAATTGATATTGATGAAGGATTAGACGCTGGTTATATTCGTCTTCAAGCAACACCAGCACAAGTTGGAGTTACAACATTTATAATTAACTTTGTAGGATTCAGAATATAAATAACCTAAGATAAAAGTACGCATAAGGGGATAGTGAACCTTGGCTGATCAGAATTTTAGGGTAAAACACGGCATTGGTATTGGAACTAATACTTTTGCCGACGCAAATAGAAATATTAACGCTGGTATTGCGACACTTCGACACGCTAAGATTACTGGAATTACAACTGTTGGAATTATTTCGGCAGTAGATGGTAATGGTGCTCAAGGAATTGTTACCTTCCAATCTAGAATTGGAATCAGTTCTAATGGAAATCAAATCACTATTTCTCCTCCAAGTGTAGGAGCTGGATATACTGGGTCTTACGAGATTATTTTACCTCCTAGAGCAGGTACAGATGGTCAAACTTTAACGATTGGTCCAAATGGTCAGCTAGGATTTACCACTGCAGGTTTATACGAAAATAGATTTTACGTTTCTGCTGCAAATGGGGATGACAATAACGATGGACGAGCACTTCCAGTCAAAACAATTAAGAAAGCTGCTCAGTTAGCATCTTTCAGAAGCTTTAATCTTCCTGGTGGTAGATTCCTAGATGCTGGTAATCTTTTAGAAGCTAATAAAGAATTCATTCAAAATGAAGTTGTATCGTATCTAGAATTTAATTATCCCAATATTACCACAGATAAACCAGATTATGATCGCACAACTTGCATTAGAGACGTAGGGCTCATCGTCGATGCAATTGTTTATGACCTTTCCTATGGTGGTAATTCTAAAACAGTTGAAGCTGCTCTATCTTACTGGAGTGGTGGTGTATCTTCTGTTGCTGGTGAAGAGGAGGAAGCTCTCTTTGCCTACCAGTATATTGGCTTTATTTCCCAGTATATCATCAACAATCAAACACCACCCACACTCTATCAAACTGCTGTAGGACAGGTCTTTGATTACACTATAATTCAAGATCCTAATAATGTCAACGCAAATTACTTCCATCGTAGAAAAGACGCTAGAAATAGAATTGTAGCAAATAGACAGGAGATTATTGATAAATCTCTTGCTGCAGTCGCAATTGCACACTCAGATTTTTACTTCCCTGGTGAACAATCAACTAATATTCGTTCAAGATTTTATGATGCATATCGTTTGATTCAGCAAAATAGGCAAACAATTATTAACTATGCATATGCTGGTATTGCTACAGCGTATCCATCCTTTGTACAACCAAACCCAGCCAAGTGTCAAAGAGATTTGGGTATGTTTGTTGATGCAGTGTCAACAGACGTATTCACTGGTGGTAATAGTTATGCTAGAGAATTTGTATTTAAGTATTTTAATGGTGTAGGTATCAACAGTCTTGCTGGAGAAGAGCAAGAAACCATTTACGCGTTCCGTTCCGCTGGAACGTTAATGAACGAAGCTTTGACAAACAGACTTCCAATTACAGATCTTAGTATTACCGCAGATCCTGCAACTGGTTCAAATACTAGTGCATCCTCATGCGCTAATGTAAGATCTGCTGTTGATACCCTTGTAGGTATTGTTACAACAACGATTGGTGCTGGTAGCACAGCTGGTATTACAACTGCAAATAATGGTTTTTTTGCAGGTATCACTACATCATGTAATGTAGTTTGCGGTAGTATTGGTATTGGTTCAACTAACATTATTGGTGGTCGTAAGTGTGCCAGAGACCTTGGTCAGATTGTTGATGCTATTGCTCAAGATGTTTCTTATGGTTCTAACCAGCACATTGTTTATGCAACTAAAAGATATTTCAATGGAGCTGGATATGCTTTAACAACTGGGCTGCTTAATGAAGAATCTGAATCTATTACTGCCTTTGTAGCTGCTAGAGACTATGCTAAAAAGGCAATCGCCAACCAATTAAATTCACAAGATTTTACAATTATTGCGGATCCTGTAACTGGGTTTAATACTGATCCCGCATCTTGTGCAAATATTCAAACAAGCATTGATAATATTGTCGGAATTCTTACTGTAGCTATTGGTAATAGTAGTCTATCAGCAGTTCCAGCACCAGGAATCGGAACAATTACTGATTGTGCTAATGTAAGATCTGCTGTTGTATCTTTTGTTGGTATTATTACATCTGTTATCGGCATTGGTACAACTGCAGCACCAAACGTAACAAATCCTTCAACAAAATCTGAACCAATTGCAATTATCGTTGAAGCTGGTGATTATGTTGAAGATAACCCAATTATTCTGTATGAAGATGTTGCTGTACTTGGAGATAACTTAAGAAATACGATTATACGACCATCAAATGCTGGGAAGGACTTATTCCGTGTAAGAAACGGGGTATATGTCTCCAACTTTGCAATGAAAGATTATGTGGATCAAGCTGGTATTCCACAATTTACTTTTGATAACGCTGTTGCATTTGATGATCCACAAGATTCAACAACAAGTAGAGCTGGATATGCGACTAAGAATAATAAGTCAGTAATGACTCGTTCTCCTTATATTCAGAACTGTTCAATTCTATCCTTCTTAGGTGCAAATGGTATTCTTGTTGATGGTAATAAAGTACAATCTCCAAACGTACCATTTATTTTAGAAGAAGTTGAAAACCCTGTTGTTGATGCACAACCAGAACAGGGTAAATCAATGGTTGCTGCAGCCTTTACCATGGTCTCTTTCGGTGGTATTGGCTGGCGTTGTATCAATGATGGATATGCTCAGGTCGTTTCTTGTTTCCAAATTTTCTGTAAATATGGATCTCTTTGTCAGTCTGGTGGATATTTATCGATTACAAACTCTGCAACTAACTTTGGTCTTTTTGCACTTAGAGCAACTGGGTGGAATGCAAATTCATTTAGATTTGACCGTGGTAGAGTAGCTGCAACTGGTATTAGTGGTGGGTTACAAACTCTTAAAGTTGTTGGTGTTGGTAGAACAGATCAAGATCTTTATGTTCTTAGATTTTACAATAATGCTAATGTAGATCAAACTTCTTCGTTTAAACCAATTACAGTTCAGCAACAATTTAATGCTACAACAGGAATTAACACTAATACCGATAGATTCTTAATTCCAACACATCCGTTTTCAAACCAAGATATTGTTCTATACATTGGTGATGAGGGAGCTATTCCCCCTCAAGTTATTGGTGGTCTTGTTAGTGGAAATCAGTATTATCTCTCATATATTGATGAAAATACTTTCCAATTGTATGAAGATAACTCCTTAACAAGACTTGTTAATTTAACATCTGGTGCAGTTGGTATTCATACGCTTCAAAAAGGTAATCTTGAATTCTTTGTTCAAGAAATGCTTGATAGTCATGGTGTGTATCAATCTGTTGGTCTTGCAAGTACAAGTAGCACATTACAATTTGTTTCTGGTAGACAAGTTCTTCAAACCGTTCCTGGTGGTACTGCTGTTGGAATTGCACTGACATATTTAAGTGCTACAAGAGAGCTAATTGTTTCAGTTGAAACCTCTGGCGGTGTAAGAAGACTTTTTGGTGCCACAAATGGAACAACTTATCTTACAGTTGCAAGTCATAATTCTCCTGCGGTAGCTATTGCTGTAACAAGTGTTACTGGTATTACAACATATAGAACTGTAGAATTTAAAGTTGATTCTACTCCTAGTGGAACAACAATTTCTAACATTGCATCTCTCCCAGAAAATTATCAATTATTCTTCCATAGACCATCAATTGTTAACTCATCATCTCATACTTGGGAATATTCAGGTTCTGGTACTGACTATAATGCTCTACCACAAAACGGAGGTCAAACACGACCAGAATCTGAGCAAGTATTTGAACTTGGTGGTCGTGTTTATTCATCAGGTACTAATGAACTTGGTGACTTTAAGATTGGTTCCTTTATTACGGCATTTAACAGAACTGGTAACATTATCTTTAACAACAAAGTTACCATTGGTGTTCTTGCTAGCTTGAGACTAAGCCTTTCTGGTGGTGTTGAAATTGAAGCGTTCTCAACTGATGTTGGTCTTGGTGATAATGAAATTGGTGGTCCTCAAAATAATAAAGTTTCAACTCAGCTAGCAGTCAGAACTTTCTTAAATAATAGACTCGGAAACTTTATTGATAAGAACTTAACCACCAATGCAGTCCCTAGTGCTGTTGTTCAACTTAATGCAACAGGACAAATTAACGCAGATCTAATTCCACCTAAGGTTGTTAACTACTATCGTGCAAATGTTTCTGGCGGCAGAACTGATCTTGTTAATCAAATCCCTGCAGTAAACTTAGCTAATGGTGATACTGTAATTGAACCTGGAAATGGTTATGTTCTTATTTCTGATGTTTATGGACAATATTTGATTCTTTCTAGTGATACTACAAATTATAATTTCAATAACGATGATGTAGTAATCAGTGCGAATAGTGCAGGTGGTGCTGTTGGTATTGTTACTGCACCTCCAATCAACGCTGTTGGCTACGGTACAACTGGTCTTGTTAAAGGTGTTCTTCTTGGTGTAACTATTACAAATGGTGGATCAGGTTATACTAATCCTGGGGTTTATACTTGTGTTCTTGATAGAAGTGGAGTTGGTATTGGCACAAGTGCAAGAGCTGCAATCACGGTTGGTGCAGCAGGAACTGTTACGCAAGTTAGAGTTAATTTTGGTGGTAGATATTATGCATCTGGAGATAATATTACTATTAATGATGATAATTTAATTGGTGGTAGAAGTGGTGGAGCTAAATTTGTTGCCCAAGTAAATGATATTGAGACACGATTATATGTTGAATTAACAAACAACCAAAAATTCCCTGGTAACATACTTCTTTCCGATTATATTGCAGATGGTAATGCAGTTGCAATTAGCACTGATACAAGTGTTGGTTACGGTAAAACATTTGATCCAACAGATACAAACACTGGCGGTAGTGTTGACTTTACCAACGACAGAATTATTGTTGGTTTAACTACATTTACCGATGGAGATCCTGTAATTTATTCGGCAAATGGTGGAAATTTAATTGGAGGATTGACACAGGATAATACTTATTATATTAAGAGAGTTGGCATTACTTCAGTAGAACTGTACGGTTCTTATGCTCTGTCTTCTAAACTTGATTTGTCAAGTAGTGGTACTGGAACACATACATTAACTAGAGTTGGTGTAAACACTAGTGAAAGGCATATTATCTTTGTTAATCATGGATATACTACAGGTGATGCAGTTAGAACTTCTGGAACAACTCCAACAGGAATTACTACAGGATCATTCTACTTTGTCGGATCTATAACTCAAAATTCATTTACTTTACATAGCACTAGATCTGATGCAGTATCTTCTGTTAACGGATTGATCTTAAATCCAGTTAGTATTGCAAATACTAATGGGGGCACATTCTCACTTACGAAGCAAAACGTAACTTATAGTGCTACTGTCAATACCTCATCTGCAATTTACGATAATTGGACAGTTCTTTCATCTGCTTCTATTGATGCATCTAACATTACCAGTGGTACAATTAATCCATCAAGATTGGGCGCTGGTTCTGCAAGCGATACAACATTCTTGGCTGGTGATTCTTCCTTTAAAAAAGTTATTACTTCAGTTGGTATTGGAACCACACAACCATTATCTGCTACTGGAACTACCTTTGATTCTGCTCCTGGTGGTATTGGTATTAACACATATTATGGTAAAGTTGAACTTCGTCTTAATAGAGCTGCAGGAACTGGAGATCTATATTCAACTCTTGGCGTTGCTAAATTTAAAACTTCTACCTTTAGTGTAGACGCTGATGGTGCAGTTTCAATCAAACCTTCAGCAACTGGAGATATTGACGCTGCAACTCTTGGTGGTGTTGCTGGTGCATTCTTCCTGGATCCTGCAAACTTCACTGGCAATATTCCTATTTCTAGAGGTGGTACAGGTCTTTCTGCTTTACCATCTTTCGGAGCTATTCTGCAAGGTAATGGACTTAGCTACGATCTTGTAACTTCTCCAGAGTTTTATGGCGATGTTAAAATTACAAATAATGGTAGATTAAGTGCAATTGGTATTGCTGCTACTAACATTTTAGTTACTGGTGTAACTGGAATTGCAACATTCCAAAACTTTAGAGTCACTAATGAAGTTGTATCAGGAGTTTCAACCTTCAGTGGTTCTGGCAATAATATCAATCAAACTGCTGGTACTGCAGCACTGAATAGACTTACCGTTACGGGCGTTACGACTGTAGGAACACTATTCTTTGAATCTCTTGGTGGAACAGCTGGTGCTACGATTCCATATATGTCAAATGTTAATACTGTTCATAGTGGAATTGTAACTTTCACATCAACAGGAAATAATATTCAACAACAAGCAGGTACTGCAGAACTTAACAATCTTACAGTTGCTGGGGTATCAACCTTCGTAAGTCTCACTAATTTTGGTACGGCAAACTTTGGTACGGTAAATGTTATTGGCACACTTGAATATGCAAATAGCCAAACAAGTGGTGTTTCTACCTTCAGTGGTGCAAAAAATAATATTGATCAAACTGATGGTACAGCAGCATTGAATAGATTGACAGTTGCTGGTGTTTCTACTTTCTCAGGTATTACTACTTCTACAACAGAACTATTTGCAAATGTTCTTAGTGTTTCTGGTATTTCTACCTTTGTGGGACAAATAAATGCTGGTGTAATCACTGCTTCAACATATTATGGAACACTTAGTAATACTCTAACTATTCAATCTCCCCTAACAGGAAATGCTTATAATAATAATCTTCCTGTTACAATTGGTATTAACGCCACAAATGCAAATACTGCAAATTATGTTGTTCAGCGTGATGCTGCTGGAAGTTTCCTTGCTGGTATTTCCACGTTCACAAAACTTTCAGTTAATGATGTATTCTCGCATACTTCACCAAGTTTTGAATTAATTGGTGCTAATGGTAATTGGATTGGATTTAATGCCGAAGGTATTGATGCTCCTACATTTACTACTAGAAGTGCTGGAACTAAAATTGTTCTCTATCCTCAAATTGGGGTTTCTGCAGCTGATTATGCCTTTGGTATTCAATCTAATACCTTATGGACTAGTGTTCCAACAACATCTCAGCAGTTTGCGTGGTATGCTGGTATTACTAATGTTGCAACACTTTCGGGAAGTGGTAATTTAACAGTATTGGGCAATTTACAATCAGTAACCTTTACCTCAACCCAGGCAACAGGAACTGCACCATTTACAGTATCCTCAACTACATTAGTTACTAATCTTAACGCAGATAGACTTGATGGTTATCATGCAGATCCAGGAAATGTAATTAATACTATTGTCCAAAGAGATGGTTCTGGTAATTTCTCTGCAAATATTATTACGAGTGAAGATTCCTATGTGATTAATTCCATAAGAATAGGAAATGCTCCTGGCAGATATAGTCGAATTAGATGGAAGACTGATGGGCAAATCACAATTCAAGGTGAGGCTAATACCACACACGGGTACATATCATTTGGTGATCAACCTAATATACTAGGCAGAACTGGAACTGGCGCTCTTACTTGGGATGGAAATACAATTTGGCACTCTGGTAATGATGGTTCTGGTTCTGGTCTTGATGCGGATACTGTTGATGGATTGCAAGTGCATACGGGAGACAATACTGAAGCTAATAAAATTGTAAGAACTGCTTCTAATGGATATGTTTACTTTGGTTGGATTAATACAATTTCTGGTGCTTATGGTGATTGGGGTAATGGTATTGATAGGTACTACGCTTCAAGCGATCAATTTATTCGTTATTTGAATCGTAGTGAAATAAAAGTTCAACTTGGTCTTACTGCAAAATATAATGCCGATAGAAGAGATTTCACAACTGACTCTAACTACTTCACTGGCATCATGGGTTGGGGAACCACTGATCTAAACTCGGTAATGGAATGGGGTTCGGGATTCTTTGATACTTGGAGTAATCCAGCAAACCAACCATCAGGGACATCACATTGGGTTGGTGTACAATCATATCACTATGTTAATGCATATAATTCTGGATATGGTTGGCAACTTTGTGGGGGACCAATTTCAAACTTAAGATTCAGAAACTCTTGGCCCAATAACAGTGGCTGGACAACCGTTGCAATGCATGATAGGAATGATGGAAGTGGCGGTGCATTATTTGCTGGACTTTATTATGATTCTAATAATACTGGATATTATGTTGATCCAGCTAGCACTTCTCAACTTCATTATGTGTTAGCAAACAACTGGTTTAGGGCGCAAGGAGATAGTGGATTCTATACAGAAAATTATGGTTCTCATTTGAGAAGAAGCGTTAGTGCATCATATGGTTCTTGGGAAATCTTTGGTTATAATAAAGGTGGTTATGCAGGTATAAACATTATTGATCCTTCAGGCTATTGGAATAATATGATGTATGAAAATGGAAATGGTGGTTTATATCAACAAAATGGTTGGGGCTGGCATTTTTATTTTCTTAGAGGCAATGGTTGCCTTGGTCTTGGTGGTTCTAGCACTGTAGGTGGTTATAGAGCAAGAACTAATGGATCACATTATGTAGATAGTACACTTTTTTGTGGTGGAGCTAACTATGGCACGATATTCATTGATTCTAATGATGGTAATTATTACTGTGATCCTAATGGGGCATCATTATTGAATGATAGTAGAGGAAATATATTTTATGATCGTGCCGACACTAATTGGTATATGCAACCAAGAAGTACATCTAGATTTAATAGAATACGTTCACCAGGAACATTTAATTCTACTACTGGCGGTGGTGCAAATGTAAGGACCCCATCCGCAGAAGGTGATTTCTTAAGATTTGTATCATCTATCAAATATAAAAAAGATGTTGAAGATCTTGAAGATTTTTATGTTGACAACATGTTAGATAATGTAAGACCTGTTTGGTATCGTTCTAAGTGCAATTCTGATCCTGAACATTACGGTTTCTATGGTTTTATTGCCGAAGAAGTTGCTGAAGTGGATGTAAGATTAGTAGGTTTTGATGATAATAATGAACCAATGGATGTTCAGTATACACAATTTGTACCTCATTTAGTAAATCTTGCTAGAAGACAAAGAACCCAACTTCAAAATCAGCAAGAGTTAATTGATCAGCTAATGCAACGTGTTGCTGCTTTAGAAGCTAAATAAATAAAAGTAAATTAACGATTTTATATCAATTATGGCGCAATTTGTTCACACAATTAAAATCACTGAAATGAAGAAAAAACTTCAATTTAATAATCAAACTGATGTAATTTGTCATGCAAGATGGAGATTAACTTCTTATCGAACTGATTATCCTGATACAACAGCAATTTTTGATGGGGCGACACCTTTTCAAATTTCGGCATCAGATTTAAATCCTGATAATTTTACTAGTTTTGATAATTTAACTGAAGCGCAAATTATTACTTGGGTTGAAGCTAATGCATCTAATTTAGGTGATCTTAAACTAAAAAATGAGGATAAAATTAATAGTGAACTTGAAGGAAATGAAGTGTCTGTAATACCACCCTGGGGAGATTCAATTTTTGATAGTGGCCCTAATGTGGAAACAACTAATGAGGAACCAACTCCTCCAGAAGATGTTGCCAATATGTCTACACCTTAAAGAACACATTTATTTTTATGTAATAAAAAACCTCCCTTTCGGGAGGTTTAATTTTAGTAAAGATCGCTATAATCTTTTACTGTTGCTGATACACACTCACCACCTTCTAGCTTAAGAAGTTCTGCCCAATCTAGATTTTGAACATCTAGATCGTCATAAGCTTCAAGATCCAAAACGACTCGATAGCGTTTTTTCTGGACAGTTGCGTACATGAGGTTCCTCCTGTGTATAACTCATATATATTAACACCTTATTCCTCATCTGTCAACCCTGTCATGGAACCAAGATTTTCAATGACCTCTTGTTGTTTAAGATACAATTTTAAATAACATTTTGCCATTTGAATGGCTGGCTCTCGATCCAATTCGTCTAAGTATCTTGATTGAGACTCATAATGAAACAATCGATCAATGGATTCCAATTCTATATCATTGGGATTCATTTGACATCTCCCGCAAAGTATGCTATATTTAGAATGTTCATAGGATAACACATGGATTGGTTTGTGTCAAGTAACGAAGAGTGGGCTGCTATTCCTTTTGGTGAGCAATACATGGTCATTTACAAGGGGCAGCAGGACAAAGTTTTTAAGACTATAGAGGATGCAAAAAATTATATCAAAAGTGCCAGTAAAAAAACTGGCACAAAAGGAAAACGCACAGCTCAAAAAGCTGCTAAAATTAAAGGGTTGGAGTCGTTTATGCAATGAATTCATTATTGATTGAGGCAATTTTGCATCCAATTAAACAAAAGACTGTAATGAAGATCTATAAAAATCTCCATCATAATGCAGAATTAAACCTAATTAAAGATGCAATCCCTGAGGTATTGATATGGGCAACCTTTGAAAAGACATTTACTACATGTCTTGGATATGCTTTGCAAGAGATTGCTGAGACTTGTGGTAATAATGTCAGAAATACTGACAAAAAACAACGTAAAGTTCTTGGCATTGATCTTGCTATCAATGAGGAATGGGAGGGGCAGCTAAAGGCAAATAAAAATACTCAAACGGGAACACATAAAAACGATTCGATTCAAAAATTACTTGAAACGACCAGTAAACATGAAACCAAAGCATTTTTTGCTGTTGCTTTTGGTGATTCTTTTGATTATGTCAAGAATGACATCAGATATATTGGAGGAGAAGCATTTTGGACATGGATTGGTATTGATTATACCCAACTTCGTGATATCATTGTAAGAGTTATGAGAGAAACTGCTGATGAAGTCAAATATGCTTATGGACATGTTTTACGGGGATGAAGATTATACTTCATATAACGTAAAGCAATTTGTAGTCACACCAACAAATATTCAAATTGTTCGTGATTTTATAGAAACATGGCATTACTCTGGTAATGTTAATGGTCTTCGTATATCCAATGTGTTTGCACTCATGGCAGACAATAATTTGATTGGTGCTATGATCTATGGTTCTCTTGGTATGGCAAATACTTGGAAAAAGTATGCTGATCGAGAGGAAGACATCATTGAACTCCGTCGTCTCTGTTGTATTGATAAGACTCCACGAAATACTGAAAGTTACTTCATTGGCAAAACTCTGCGATGGTTAAGAAAAAATACAGATTACAAAATTGTAGTATCTTACGCAGACAGTCATCATGGTCACTGTGGTACAATTTACAAAGCGTCCAACTTTGAGTATCATGGTATGACTTCCAAGGGTAGACTGATTGAGTATCGTGGAAGAACCTTTCACGACAAATCCATTAGAACTTACTATGAAAACAAGTATGGTGTTAAGGCATTAAAACCATTTGCACAAGAATTAAAAACTGCATTAGAAACTGGAGAAGCACATTACATTGACACTCCAGGTAAACATATCTACACATACAAATTAAAGAATAATTAAGGCAGTATCAACGCCTGGTTAAATAGTTTAGTATCATGATGGTTCAATCACTCAATGCAAAATCCTAACAAAACGAAAGAGCAAATGGCAATTGATCTTATGCTTGAGGATCTTCACACTAATCATTTTGAAATTCGATGCACCGCAAAAACCATGGAGTGTGAAGATGAACTTGAAAGTTTAAAGTATCAGCTCATAGATTACCTTTATAGGATTCGCTCATGACTACTTACTATTCAACTCTTTTAATTATTTTTAGCATTTTAGCTTACATGATCGTAGTCGATAAAAATGTGGCAAATGCTTTAATTTTAGTTTTAAAACTAATTAAAATTAAATGTACAACCGCATATTTGTATGTGTGGCTACATCCAAAAAATCCATTTTTTAGATATGCTTCTTGGAGAAGATCGCAACAGCTGGCAAATGAATTTCAAAAAATGATTGAGGAATCTCGTAATGACAAAGTATCAAATGTTGATTGACACCATTAACACACAACTTTTTAAAATGTGGCAAAGTGGTTATAATCAAGAATTTTGGAATGAAGAAAATGCAAAAGAAGTTTCACATAAAATTGTGAGACAAGTTGAAACCTTTAAAATCAAACAAGTGGAGATTGTCAATGACTGATGAAGAATTGTTTCCTCATACTGGATTCCCCATTCGCCTTGAGTATGATGAACATGCAGAACACAAAATCTGTTGGTTTCAGTGTGAACGGCATTTAGAAATTCACATCACACGTTACAAATTAAAAGAAAAGGACATTACCATTTATCGTTATGGACAACAAAATGAAACTAGTTTTGTCGATAAACCAGCTAGAAAATCTGCAAAGCCTGCTAAGCGGAAACCAGTACGAAGACTATCTGGTAAGAAAACTAATAAAAGTAAAGGTGGAACTGCAGAGGCAACTGATCAACCTAAAAAGAGAGGAAGACCAAGAAAAGTAAAGGATTCTTGATTATGTGGAGATTGTGGTGCAAAGCACTTGGCGAAAAAGCCAGTAAAAAAAATCACGAAGCTGATAAGGTTGCAATTATCAGAACATTCATTCTTGCATCTTATTTGATTACGAATTGTTTCATTATTGCTGGAGTCATTCGTCATTGGAATGAGCCAGATATTAAAATTGAAATTAGTGAACAGCCCTTCTCATGAACATTTTCGTCACTGACCCCAATCCATATAAATCTGCCATGGTACTTCCTGACAAACATATTGTCAAAATGCCTTTAGAAACTTGTCAGATGCTTTCCATTATTGCATCCGATAAATGGGGTCATGGATTTGGCACTCTTCCCAAAGCAGATGGCACACCTTATGCTACTGATAAGGGTGCCTTTCGTAATCATCCATGCACAATCTGGGCATCATCCTTTGTCAATAATTGGCGATGGTTGATACAGCATGGATTTGCTTTATGTGAAGAGTATGCAGCAAGATATGGTAAGACTCATACATGTTTTACCACACTGCTACATGCCAATGAAATCTTTCCCACTTCAGATCCACAAGGTCGTAGTGGTAAAGATCCAACTCCTTTTGTCAGAGCAATGCCTGATGAGTATAAATTAGACACAAGCATTGATACCTTCACTGCTTATAAAATGTACATCGCATCAAAACCATGGGTAGCCAGCAATTATCTTCGTCTTCCACATCGGAGACCAGAGTGGGTCTAGAATATCATGTGTTGGATCCAACAACACCGTGGTTTGAGTTCTTGTCATATCAGGAATGTTGTGCTAGCCTGGGTCGTCCCTGTCGTTTAGGATCTTTTATGCGTTATAATGCTTATCTTACAGAAATTGGTGTCAAATGATGAAAAGATTTTGGAATTGGTTCTTTGCCCCATCTAAAAAACCACTGGCACAAAGTGATTGGTCTATTACCTGTAGAATGGCGGAATTAGAAGAAAAATACCTTTGTGTTTTGATGGATGTCAAGAGACTTGAAGAAGAAAATATTGAGACTACAAATACTCTTTATGAGATTATGAATTCGATAGAAGCAGTTGATGCTCGTATAGATATTCTTGCAGAGCATTGTAGGATTGGTAGCGATGTATGAAACACTCACAGAATTTGAACGAGCCCTCGCTCGTTTTGGTGATAAAGTTGGTCTCATTGCAGGACTTGAGATTGCAGATAAAATCTCGCCAGAAGATGCTTATCAACAAATCAAGGAACTTTATAAAGAACTTAAGAGCCTTCGTAAAAAAGAACGAGAACATTGGAACATCTTCAATCACAAGAATTTGCTCTAAATGCGGCGAAGAAAAGCCACTTGACAAAAATCACTATCAGGTGGTAAAATACTTCAGAAGTGGGTTTTCCTACTACTGTAACGAGTGTAACAAACCAAAACCGAGGGATTAATTATGTCTTTTGATTACAAAAAGTATTCACTTGAAAAATTGGAAGATTGGATGCATGATGTCCTGTCTGCTGACAATACATCTGCACAGGAAATTTACGACTGCATTTGGAATGTAGTTACTGAAAACTACTATTATCATAAACATCAGCTAAGTAGGACGTATGAGTTGATGGAAAAATTATCTGATAATCTTCCATATACTTCTAAAATGACTAAGGTTGAGGAAAATAATCAATATACTGATGAAGAACTGAACGCAATGTGTGATGCCGCAGCACATGCAGATACAATCTCTACCACAAGCAAAAAAACCTGGGTACTTCCTGTTGAAGAATTTGTTGATGATGACACTTACGAAACAGACTATAGAATTACCTTTCCTCAAGAAATGCTAGAATTAACTGGTTGGGTTGAAGGTGATCAGCTTGAGTGGATTGATCGTAAGGACGGCACATTTCAAATTCGTAAAATGGAAGAACTCAAATGATTCTTAATTTTAAAAGTCAAGAACACGCAGAGGAATGGACACAGTTCTTTTCTAAAAAACTTGACGAACAAGTTATGCTACATCAAGAAGTAGCAAGTCGATTTTTCAACGTTAGTGATCTGAAGGATTTTTCTCCCGAAGGTCTTAATTTTATCAATAACATTGTATGTAATATTACATATGAATGTAATGAGTTTGTTAGGAATAATCATTCCGAACATTATGAAACTTCTAAACCAGAACTTTTGATCGATGACTAAACCAAATGAACTTGGCAAAGCTTTGAGAGAATGGTGGGACTCTGACGCTTTCAAAGAACTTCAAAAAGCAAATGAAGAATCTTTACAACGAGCAGTTGGTAAGTATCATATGATGTCTGAATCGGATAAACTCGATCTAGTTCAGGCAATATGCTACATTATGTGCAAGGCTGAAAGGGATGGAATATCACATAGAGGACTTATGAGTGAGCTGGGAATCTATCCTGCTGGTTTCTGGGTTGATCATCTAATGGATGTTCACAATGCTTTGTGGTCATTTTATCACGATAAAGCCAACGAGCAAATCTTAAAAGAAGATTTAGAAACCTTGAAATCCCTAGATAGTACTGTAAAGTTAGGAAGTCCTGACACAGAGGTAATCAATGACACTAAACAAAGAGGAATGGAATGAGATGGACACTTTACGAAGAGCCATCAACGACCATCCAGCCAGCGTCCATCCTGATAAGATGGAGAGGTTTACTGAACTTTTTGTTCGGAGTCTAGAGGGAAAGTCCGATCTTCCACTTGACAAGGCACACTAAATCCTCTATACTATTCATGTTGCACTTCTAATCATGCACGAATCAACCCTTGATCTTTTTTGTGATCACGACGATGAGCAGCTGGCTCACGAGTTTGCCATTGAGCTTGAAAGCAAAGCGGCAGAGCTTGAAGTCACAGTTGACTATTACCTTATGGAGTTTGTAGAATGACATCTAAGGATAAAACCACAGATCAACTCGTTGGAGAAGTTCTTGG
>Ga0194129_10002932_pt1 | contig 24556 bp, 3 predicted proteins | sample TA2KigCa35mmetaG_FD_150862 | JGI IMG/M metagenome (GOLD analysis project Ga0194129, IMG submission 150862) | Freshwater microbial communities from Lake Tanganyika, Tanzania - TA2015038 Kigoma Deep Cast 35m | ecosystem: Environmental > Aquatic > Freshwater > Lake | place: Tanzania: Lake...
CGCAAAGGGCGCCGAAGGCGCCCCAGGGTCCCAAGGTTCGACCGGCGTTTCTGGCTCAACCGGTAACACGGGTGCCACGGGTACAACCGGACAAACTGGTAGTCAAGGTGCTACTGGTGCCACAGGTGCTACCGGTCAAACGGGCTTCCAAGGTTCTATGGGCCCTACTGGCCAAACTGGTGCCACGGGTGCTACCGGCGAAACGGGTTTCCAAGGTTCCACAGGTGCTACCGGTCAAACTGGTTTCCAAGGTTCTACGGGTGATACAGGCGCAACGGGTTTCCAAGGTTCTACGGGCTCTACTGGTTCAACCGGCTTAACTGGCTCAACTGGCAACACAGGTGACACGGGAACTACTGGGCCAAGAGGCGCCGAAGGCGCCCCCGGGTCGCAAGGTCCTACCGGCTCTACTGGCTCCACCGGTGCCACCGGCTCCACTGGACACACTGGGTCGCAAGGCAATACCGGCTCCACCGGTCACACTGGGTCGCAAGGCAACACTGGCTCCACTGGACATACTGGGTCACGAGGTGCCATTGGTGAAACGGGTGCCACGGGTCCAACAGGCTCCACAGGCGCCACAGGTCAAACTGGGACACAAGGAAATACCGGCGCCACAGGTCAAACTGGGTCTCAGGGCAATACCGGTGATACCGGCTCTACTGGGTCGCAGGGCAATACCGGCTCTACTGGGTCTCTGGGCAACACCGGTTCCACTGGCTCCACCGGCCATACTGGCAGCCAAGGGTCCCAGGGTTCAATTGGAATCACCGGCAAAGACGGTTCTACCGGTTCTACTGGTGCAACTGGCCAAACAGGTCCCACCGGTATTTCTGGATTCGATGGCACAGATGGTATTCTCGGTACAACCGGATACACGGGTCTTACTGGCACAACTGGATACACGGGTTCCACCGGACAAACCGGTATTACAGGTGTAATGGGAAGTGATGGCAAAGACGGCATTCTCGGCACAACTGGATTTATGGGGTCATCGGGTCAAACAGGCACAACGGGCGCAACCGGTGACCAAGGCTCGCAAGGCGACCAAGGCTCCACCGGCGCAACCGGACCAACTGGTTCCCGAGGCGCAACTGGCAGCGAAGGCTCTCTCGGCCAAGAAGGACATTTTGGGTTTATGGGTTCGAGTGGTTCCACCGGCGACCAGGGCGCAACTGGCTCAACCGGTTCAACCGGCGTAACCGGCGCACAGGGTTCTCGTGGGTCATTCGGCTCACAAGGTGACACTGGCGTAACAGGCGCAACGGGCCAAACTGGTAGTCAAGGGCCAACTGGCGCTATCGGCTCAACAGGCTCTACGGGCGCTATCGGCACAACAGGCCCAACTGGCGACCAAGGTAGTCAAGGCTCAACCGGTGACAAAGGGACAACTGGTTCTACTGGCAATCTTGGTCCCGAGGGTGTATATGGAATCACGGGTCAAACTGGTTCGACCGGCTCAACGGGTGACCAAGGCGCAACTGGTGCAACCGGATCACAAGGTTCTACTGGCACACAAGGTTCTACTGGTGCACAAGGTTCTACTGGTGCACAAGGTTCCACTGGCACAACGGGTCCCACAGGATTTGTAGGAATCCCTGGCAAAGATGGTCAAAATACGGGTTCAACCGGTTCTACTGGTCCAAATGGAAGCGATGGGGCAACTGGCGTCACAGGTGCTACTGGTTCGCAAGGTGACCAAGGTTCGCAGGGCGCAACCGGACATACTGGTTCTATTGGAAACCGAGGTCAACAGGGAGACACGGGTCCAACTGGCGACCAAGGTTCGCAGGGCGCAACTGGACAAAATGGCACCACGGGTTCTACTGGAAATAGAGGTTCCACCGGTTCTACTGGCTCCACCGGACAAATTGGGTCACAAGGTTCTGCGGGTTCCCAAGGAAACACAGGCTCACAAGGTTTTATCGGTGATACTGGCACAACTGGCGCAACTGGCGCAACTGGCGCAAAAGGATATGTGGGTTCGACCGGATCGCTCGGTTCAACCGGCATAACTGGCTCAACTGGCGCACAAGGGTCGCGTGGTTCCAAAGGCGACACCGGGTCCCAAGGCTCCACCGGTTCTACTGGACCAACCGGACCAACTGGTTCTGTCGGAATCGCCGGAAGAGACGCAGAAAGCACGGGGCCAACCGGCGACCAAGGTATTACTGGCCAAATCGGCAATCCCGGTACAACTGGTTCTCGTGGTAATACTGGCGACAAAGGTTCGGCAGGTTCCGCCGGTTTGGCGGGTTTGGCGGGTTCCGCCGGTTCCACCGGTTCTGCCGGTTCGGCTGGCTCTACCGGCTCTACGGGTCAAATGGGAGCACAAGGCATAATCGGTGGTCAAGGGTCACGAGGCTCTACTGGCGACCAAGGTTCGCAAGGCTCAACCGGCAACCAGGGTTTGGCGGGTTCAGCCGGGTCTCACGGAACACAGGGAGACACCGGTTCTACTGGCGCCACGGGCGCAACTGGACAACAAGGCTCGCCCGGTTCTCTCGGCTCAACTGGCGACCAAGGCGCAACCGGTTCGACTGGCAACCAAGGCGCAACTGGCTCGACTGGTGATGCTGGAACGATTGGTCAAACAGGTTTTGATGGCGCACAAGGCACAACTGGCCCTACTGGTGCGAGAGGTTATCACGGATATGATGCCGAAAGCACTGGCCCTAGTGGAGGCACCGGTATAATGGGTCGCACTGGCGCACAAGGCTCGACTGGTACAACTGGCGCACAAGGCTCACGCGGTGACCAAGGCGCCACTGGATTTCAGGGATTAGTCGGCTCTCATGGTTCTGCTGGTTCAACCGGTTCAACAGGTAGTAGAGGCGCAGATGGCAGTCAAGGAATGGCGGGTTTCCAAGGATTACGAGGCGCAACTGGTGACAGAGGTGCCACGGGCGACCAAGGCGCAACCGGTGCAACTGGTATAGTGGGTGGTCGCGGTTCAACTGGTGACCAAGGCACAACTGGCTCGACTGGCACATCCGGCTCAGCAGGACCAAGAGGCAATGTGGGTTCCCAAGGCGATACTGGGTCACAGGGTTCAACCGGTTCTGTTGGTGCACCCGGAGCACAAGGCGCACAAGGTTCAATGGGGTCGCAAGGAGACCGCGGAACAACGGGCGCGACGGGTACAGCAGGACAACAAGGAACGAGAGGGTCGCAAGGAGATAGTGGCGATACGGGCACCATAGGCGCCACAGGTACCACAGGAGCTACGGGTCATATTGGCGCACAAGGGTCTGACGGAGACACGGGCCAAACGGGTGCTACGGGATTTGGTGGAAGTCTCGGCCCGCAAGGATTTGCCGGATATGTTGGAGAAAATATGGGAACCGGAACTACTGGAACTATGGGCGCCGAAGGCGCCCGAGGCTCAACTGGCAGCCAAGGTTCTACCGGAAGTGACGGCGAAACCGGTAGCCAAGGCATCGACGGTTTTCGTGGCTCAACTGGTTCTAGAGGCGACACTGGCGCACAAGGCGCAACTGGTGCTCAGGGGTCTCAGGGTCCCAATGGTTTGGCCGGTCGTCAAGGTTCGAACGGAGATACTGGCGCTACCGGTTCAACTGGTTCTATCGGCGCACAAGGCGCACGGGGCTCTACTGGTTCTAGGGGGTCGGCTGGTCCAGATGGAAACGCTGGCAGAAAAGGAAACACGGGTTCTCGTGGTAGTATTGGTTCTCAGGGTCAAACAGGAACAGAAGGCGCAACCGGTGCTCAGGGTGCTGTTGGCTCGGTCGGTCCTCGTGGTTCGGCTGGAGACCAAGGTACTACGGGACAAATCGGCAAAACTGGTTCGGTGGGGTCGGCGGGTTCTGTCGGTATAAGTGGCGAAGCAGGAAATACCGGCGAAACTGGTATTCAAGGCGCACAAGGTTTTGTTGGATCCTGGGGTTCAACCGGCAGTCAAGGCGATACTGGCGCAACTGGTCCAACTGGACAACAAGGTTCGAGAGGCGCAACTGGTGATACTGGTGCGGTTGGCGACAGTGGTACAACTGGCGCAACTGGAAGAGTGGGTGCGAGAGGTGCGACCGGAGATACCGGCAGTCAAGGTGCTACTGGCTCGACTGGAAATGCCGGCTCGACTGGAAGACAAGGATTCGGTGGTTCAACAGGCTTAACTGGTGACCAAGGCAGTCAAGGACCAGCAGGCGTGGCGGGCAGAATGGGAACTACAGGTTCGAGAGGAGATAGCGGGGCGACAGGTACGGACGGAACTACGGGCAGAACGGGCGCCGCAGGCGCCCCAGGGTCCCAAGGTTTTATCGGCGACACCGGCACTACTGGCCCCACCGGTGTTGTGGGTGTTCGCGGTTCTCTCGGTTCTACCGGCTCCACCGGTTCTCAGGGTTCCGCCGGTTCTACTGGTGTAGCAGGACGTCGTGGTCAAACTGGTTCTACCGGCGCCCAAGGTGATACGGGTGCTACCGGTCGTGTCGGTGCGCAAGGTTCTACTGGTTCGCGTGGTTCCACTGGCGATACTGGTGATACCGGCACAACTGGACGAACCGGCGCACAAGGGTCGGCAGGTCCTCTCGGAATTGCCGGGTTACAGGGTGATATGGGCACAACCGGCCCAACTGGTGCGCTTGGTTCGCGCGGGTCGCGCGGTGATAGTGGCGATACAGGTACTCTCGGCACAACGGGTGTCCAAGGTCGCGACGGCTCTCAAGGCTCACGCGGCGATTCTGGTTCGAGCGGTAGTGATGGAAACACGGGCACAACTGGGCGCACGGGCGCAATCGGATATCTCGGATACAAAGGCATTACTGGTATGGACGGATTTACTGGGCGAACCGGTGCTACTGGTCCCCGAGGATATGTAGGCGCAACTGGCGTTACAGGCGACACAGGTCAAACCGGCGCAACTGGAAAAACGGGTTCCCAAGGCCCTACTGGTCTTCGGGGTGACACAGGTGATACAGGCACAACTGGTATGGTGGCAACAGGTTCAACTGGTTCAACTGGCCAACAAGGCAATACAGGCGACACGGGTTCAGCGGGTCCAGTGGGCCCCTTAGGCTTTATTGGTCGTCAAGGGTTGCGGGCAAACACGGGTGATACTGGTGCGACTGGACCTATTGGCCGAACCGGCGCAACCGGCCCGAGAGGCGCAACTGGCGTATCGGGTTCAACCGGTGATACTGGTCCAACTGGATTTACCGGCCGAACCGGACAAACCGGTATTATAGGCCCAACCGGCAACACAGGAGATACCGGCGCAACGGGTCCTACTGGACGAACCGGCGCAACGGGTACGCGCGGTGATACTGGCAACACGGGCGATACTGGCACAACCGGTGCTTTTGGACCAAATGGTTATAGAGGCCAAACAGGTATAACGGGTAATACTGGCAACACCGGCACAACTGGACCACAAGGACCAGCGGGAAGAGTTGGTCAAACCGGCAACACGGGTAATACTGGCAACACCGGCAACACCGGCAACACGGGTATAACTGGTCGCGATGGCATACGAGGCAATACGGGTAATACTGGCGCATTTGGGCCAAATGGTTCCAATGGCATAAAGGGCAGACGCGGACCACGAGGAATGCTTGGTCCAGCGGGAACTGATACCACTGGAATCGGCACTGGACCCACGGGTGAAGGATTGCTCGGGTCCGCCCCCAGCTTTAATGGCCCAAGTCGATCCAATATGTATTATCCTCTATTTAGTGGAACCGGAACAGCTTATTATGATAATAAATATTTTATTGCGTCAGCATCCAGCACCGATGGTTCGAATCCCGCATATTTCGCTTTTGATGGCAACAAAAACACATATTGGAACTCGGCATTAAACATATATGATGCCAGCACAGGCGCATATAAGGGCCCAATATCGATGAATATCAGTGGCACCTCTCCTATTTACCAGACCTCACAAGTAAATACACTTCCATTCTTCGACGAAACCAGCGTTTATGTCGGCAAAACCCAGAACAATATGAATACTTATTTACAATCATCGAGAAATGTTGCCGACGATTATGGGCTTGTAATATATCACACATTCGACAATTACCATGTTTCGTCAAATGGCACGATTTACAACAAAGCCTTTGATTATTCCACATTGGTATCGACCTCTGTGGGTGGCCTACCCATCATTGACCTGAGCGCGCAATTACTCGGTTATGGATGTATTCAGTTTTCATCGACCAAGTATGTGAAGCTTCCAGCGTTGATTATGAGAGGCATCAGTATTTCGACATCGTTTTGGATTAAACAAGATGTTTCCGATTTTGTAAATGCGTATCAGTCGCTATTCCAGCTCAATGACGGCGCGGGAAACAGCATTTCTCTGTCGCTCAATAATGGCGCCGATGCCTCTTATAATTATTATGGCGTCGCATTTTACGACGCCGATGCGCCCAATCAAAATCAGACCGCCTCTATCTTGAAGTCGGGTGTCGGCTGGACCCACGTTTGTTTGGTTATCAGCTCCAATGTTGCCCGCCTCTACATAAATGCCACCAAAATCTTGGATGCCAGCTACAATTACAGCGTGAATCCGCTAACCAACTACAATGCCAATTATTTGGGATTCGGTGCGACATCTTTTGTCAATGGATATATGGATGAGTTCCGCCTCTACAATATTGGACTCACAGATGGCGATGTTAGTGCACTCTACAATTATACGTCAAATGCATCTACGTCGATTGCCATAACCAATAAAAACAATTCGTGGCGTTCAACCAACATTCTTGGTTGGCGAGCATACACAAACTGGCAATTAGGTGATGCGTATTCTTATAGCGACACGTCTTCGAATTATTATGGCCTCGTTGGATTCTACAATAACCAGAACGCAACGGCCGAAAAGAAGATAACGAAAATAAACAACCTCTATTATCTTCAAAATGTGAAAAGTCTTTCGACCATTCCTGTGGGAGGCGTCGATTTCAGCGCCAATACCGCATTGGGATACACTACTTTGAACCAGAGTCTTACACAGCGCACATTTTTGCGCGTGCCCGACTTCTATGAATCCGCATCTGGATACACAATACACGCAAAATACAGCATCGACTCGGATATATCGAACAACGCGAGCATCTTGACACTTCAAACTGGCAATCTTATTAAGAACGGCAATTTCTTTTTACCAGTGACATCGGCCAACACAAATACGGGATTCAGCGGGTCCCAAATCAATAATTGGAGTGTTACCCAAGGCTCGGTAACTATTTCGAATAACTATTCGAACTTCGGCTCTTTTGGACTCAACGACGCTTATCCCAGCAAATGTATTCTGGTAATTCTTTCCACAGCAAATAGCAATATCTCTATTACGCAAACATTTTATTGCGAAGCGGGCAACTACAATTTGAATTATTATGCGTGCGGTTCTTATGGCGCGGGTATATATTACACAAACAGCATCCAAGTGAAAATCGACAATGTACTTTACCACGACTTTTCCTCAAACCAGATTCGCTTAGAATATTGGGGATTCTATAATGCCAACTTCACTATTACAACTGCCGGATACCACACTCTCACATTTGTCGGCACCGGTCAGGCTGCGTTTCCCACAAGAACTTGTGCCACCGGTATCAGTAATATTAGTATTGTCAATACCGCCGTTCAGCCATCATTCATCAATCCATCATTCGAAACACCACAACTGACATATGATAGCTCATTCAATATCACGTCGACCTACTTTTATGGCTGGAATATAACTGGTGCGGTCAGTATTTTGAACAATTATTCGCCCTTTAATGGCAGTTCGTATCCTCTCTATGCCCCATATATGGATGGCAACCAGTGTATATTATTGAAAGGCACCAGCTCTATTTGGCAATCGATTTACCTTAACCCAGGCAAATACAAATTGAGTCTGATGGTGGGTGGATTCTACAATTCGACATTCAATATTACATCGAGCGCCTACAATATCACGATGAACGGAGTCCAGCTCCTTGCCGACCCAATGACATCCGGTGGCAACTCGTATCGCTGGATAAACAAAATAATGTCATTCGAAATTGTTAGTGCCGGTAATTATGTGTTCTCATTCAACACAACGGGCGCATCTGTCACAAACAAGATGTTGGCGTTCGAAAACATCCGGATTTTGCCGGATTCTTTGACCAATGACTCGTTCCTCCATTTGTACCGTGACGCTGCCACATCCTCTCTTAAACTGACTTATTACAGCAATTTTAGCGCTCGAATCGACACAAAACTCCTCGACTATTCCGCAAATCGCATCTACAACACATTCATCAATGTAAATAAATATGAGTCCAACCTGTTTTCCATCAAAGCATACAGTTATGATGTCAGTCATAATCAGGTCGGCAACACATTGAGTTGGATCGACACCAGTTTTAATGCGTCTTTCACCGAGATGTTTGTAGGCAGACCGCGCGACATCAGCAACAACACGATTTTCAAAGGCAAGCTCTACAATGTGAATATGTATGTGCCGAATGATTCATTGTATTATGGATTTACACCAGTGGGAGGAACCGATTATGTTTCAACTACGGATTATATTGGGCTGAATGGCGGAAGCACAAACACAACATACTTGAATGTGAATGCGTCTGCTTCGAAATTAATAGAGGCAACTACAAGCAAATCCGTGAAAATCGGCTTGAACTTTTCCGTGAATGAGGAAACCAGGTCCGTTGTGCTCCAAGCAATTCCCAGCGCCGTCGATTTCCCCACTGCTGTTGATACATCCTTCAACCAACTAGTTGTGAGTAACCAAACCGGCAAAAACCTCTACATAAATGGAACATATGACGCAGCGTCCTCTACAACCATTGAAAATATTCCAGTGGATTTCGCAACATATACGCCCGATTTGCGTCTAGATGCTTGTGCGAATATTGTCACTGACCAACAAGGCGTTGTGAGTTGGAAAGATAGCGTGAGTGGATTCCGAGCATCCATATATGCTCTCGACATTTTATCGCAGTCGTCGCGTTCAGTTGCCAACGTCGCATATTCATTAGTTCGTATGTCTGAGTCATATACGGGCCCAATATTACTATTGCGTCGCGGGACTGACAATTCGATGGTCGATTTCTATACGAACGCAACGGGAACCATATATGGCACAGCAATCAACGGAACCGGAACCAGTTTGGGAACTTGGTTAGGTGGAGCTGGCACAGAAATATACACACCCATTTCGATTTCCACACAATCAAATATGATGTCTTACGGGGGAACAAACTTGATTGGCAATATTTACAAAATGAGCATAACAGGTTCAACTGGTGGTGGTAGTGTTTGGGGAACCGATACATATACACACGACTCCTATATTCCTATGGCAGCAGTTAATGCAGGAGCAATTGCGAACGGAGTAACTGGATTCGTTTATATCAAAATGGTGGCCGGTATAAGTAATTATATTAGTTCAACCAGAAATGGTGTAACAACACAATCATTTGGTTATTGGGGGTCTGCGTATCAGTTTGTTGGGCCTCCATCAGATACTCCCGCATATGTTGCTGTATGGTACGACCAAACCGGCAATAGTCGCCACGCATACCAAAATGATATTAGTTCGCAGCCAATTTTTCTGGCGAGTTCCAAATTATTAGATTTCAGTTCGAACACCGGATTTTTGAATATGCCCGATGGCACAATTCCTGCCGGTAATTCGTCATACACGATTTCCTACAATAGTTCGGTTTTCGGTAATCCAAGTGGCTCTGTATTGGGCGCCGGTAATTATGCGGACGACCCTACCACAACGCTCGCGTTTGGAATCGGGTCCAGCAAATATCGCAATCTGTGGTACGGAAGCGACATCTCATTCGGCACGTATAATTCGACAGAAAAGTTTATATATGAAACATACAATGGCACCACACGGGCGCGAACCGCCACGATTAAACCTGTGTCGGGTTCAACCACCCAATTTTCATTTACAGCGCCCGTCAATCGAAACACCAGCGAGTTCAATAATACTATTGGTAAATCGGCGGTTTCAGCCACAAATGACCAAATGCGCGGTTACATATCGAATATCCTCATTTTCAACGATGTGGTGCCCGACAACGAAATGCGAGTAATCGGTGGCGTGGCCGGTAACAACTTTTCGTCGCCACCGCAACTTGTTGCCAACTCCATTAATTCCACTATGCCCGTCATCAACTTCACCAGCGCCATTAATAATCGCGTCTCTCTCATCACCAATCAGTCTCAAACGCTGGTTTCCAATCTCACCCTGTTTTTCGTATTGAATCGCATCGGCAGTACAACCAATATCATATTGAGCACGCGCGGTCCAGCAATCACCGGTCATATCCGTATCACCGAGTCATTAGTGAAAACATATTATGGCGGCGGATACATCACCGACCACACTTTTGCGCCGACGCTGATTTCCAGTCCCTCTATTTTGATGATTAATTTTTCGAACACATCGGGCGTTTGTGTAGTTAGTTCGCGCATCAATGGCTCGGTCGCCACCACACCCACAACCCACTCTTATAATATACCCATCGCAACTGGATGGGAACTCGCCAATTGGACAGAAAATATGGGCTTGTATGTGCTCGGCAGTGGTATCGGCGAAATCATCCAATTCAATCGCAACTTAACAACAATTCAACAACAAAGAATAGAGGGAATACTTGCGTCGAAATGGGGCCTGCTCGGTTCATTACCCGCCAACCACCCGTTCAAATCGACTTCCGCATTCTATGTGAAACCTCTCGCATATCCATTCAATACAACATTCGACTCGCTCGGTTGGTACTCCGACGCCTCATACAATGATACTACCGGTGAATATTTGGGCACACAAACCACTTTTGTCCAGGGCGGGGTCGGCACCATTTCCGGTGAATGGCTCCAAATCAAGACCCCCTATGCTGTGCCTCTCTACTCTTATTCGATTTTTGCGCGAAACAACAACAACGATGATTTTGGCAATAATACACCCGGCATATGGTACATAGTCGGTTCGAACAACGGCACAGTATGGTTCCTCGAAGACATTCAAAATATGCGAAATATGGATAGTTATGCGAGCGGAGCGAGCATTCAGGTATCAAGTACTACGGCATACACTTATCACCGTCTCATCATTGTCCGGGTCGGCACACTGGATGACGCAGGGTTATCGCGATGCTACATCGGCAGATGGCTCATCAACGGCATCTTCTACAATCAAGCGGGTCTCCTCTCTCTCAATGATGGCAGCGGGAATGCACTCACAATTTGCCGTTCTATTGCCGACAATTACAAGTTCAATATTTACCAGAAGTCGTCGGGAATCACAAACACATACCAAATCCTGAGTCCGACATCGATTAATCCCGGACAAACATATACGGCCTCGATTCAAGTAGTCCATTCCGACATATCCACCAATTTCTATGCGTCAATTGCGGATGCCACTGGCACCAAACTCAGCGCGGATATTTCGTGGAATCGCGCTGCGCATAATATGACCAGTTATACCAACTTCTGGGTGGGCAAAACCGACGATGCCTCTATCAACGAGATTTACAAAATCAATGCGTATTCGTTTTCTGTGATGAGCAATACGCTCTCGGTCGCAGACGCATCCAGTTATTTGAACTCGATTTCTTTTACATCGGCGGTCACTACCGACACCTTGTATGGAAATATGCGCGTGGCCGGTTCGGCATCATCCTTCTACGTGGCAGGACAGAACAACAAGTATTATTATACTACAAACGGGGGCACCACATTCTCGTCGCGCACACACACGACCGCGTCGGCGGCGGCACAAGAGAGGCGCATATTCTACAATCAGGCTGTACCGGATGTGTATATTGTGTGGTCGCCATCGGCAGAAACCGACTGCGCGGTAATTCGCGATTATTCCACGGCATCTATTACGTCATCATCAAGTCCCAGTTACTCGTTCAGTTCGCGTATTCAATTGACGGCGCCCATCTACATATACAGCACACAATACGCATTTGTTGCCGGAACATTGGATGCCTCTTATTCGCTATGGCAATTCGATATATCGAACAACCAGTTTTCGATGGTATATGATGTATTGGACGCGGAAACATTTGCGGGGTCAAACCAGATTCGCGCATTCTACGTGTTCGATTTGTCCAGTATTATTTTGCTAACATATGGAGGCAAAATGTGGTATACGCGTAATTCGGGGGTTTATTGGACGAGTGGTGTCATCGGAGATTTCGGCATAACGTCATCTCTCTACAACAATATTGCCACAATTAATGGCGACTCCACTACATTCAACATAGTTGGCCAAGGCATCTACAAGTTCGACAATTTGCTCACGGACTATACGGGCGGTGAATGGATACAGCTGGAAAGTGATTCGATAAAACAGCGCGTTAATTCGTATGCGGTAGTTGCGCCGACGACGGCAATTAGACCGCCTTCGGCGTGGTATTTCCTGGGAAGCAGAGATGGAATAGTATGGAACACTATACAATCTGTAAATAATACACTGGCATATTATTCGGGAGAGGAGCGTAATTACGCGACGGGACAAACGGACTACAAATATTACCGATTGTTGATGACCGCGGGACAAACGGGGGAGACTAGTGTTGGATTGGGCGAGTTCCGCATCCTCTATACGGAATACGGACCGACGGGTTCGACAGGCAACACAGGACCGACGGGGCCGAGTGATACGGGCGCGACGGGCAATACAGGACCAACGGGCAGAACCGGCAGAACGGGACCAACTGGTATGACGGGTGATACAGGACCAACGGGCGCAACGGGCGCAACTGCGGGAACCGGAAGAACAGGTACAACAGGTTCGACGGGCGCAACGGGAGCGACGGGCGCATTTGGGGCAATCGGTCCCAACGGAAGTATTGGAAATACAGGTCAAACAGGCGCAACAGGTTCAACGGGTTCAATGGGCGCTACTGGAAGAACAGGAACAAAAGGTCCAACCGGACCAAGCCAAGATTATTATAGTTTCACAGTAAATGAGAAAGGAATAGGAAGCGTCTTTGATTTTGCGTCAACAATGGATGGAATGATTTTGTGGAACGATGCGACGAGTCTGGGGGAGTTTGATTATTCTGGTAATTCAATAATAAAAATATATGATAAATCATCAAACAATAATGCATCAACTACAAATTATGGCACTTCTTCTGATTATAAACGTGAGCTTACCAAAAACATCATTAACAGCTATCCTGCAATCCAACTTTCAAACACGGGATTCACAACACCCCTTGCGAACAGTTATTCCGGAACAAATTTCTCATTTTTCATTGTGGCAAAATATAATACACTAACTAATTCTCCGCGAATATTATCATTTGGACCTGACCAGAGTGTTTTTAGTTCTCCATTATGGATAATTGGTACACAGAGCACACAAGTTACACCAAATACGATATCAACTAGTACTAACGGAATTACTTGGACTGGACGCGGTTCAAATACTTTCAGAATGGTGTTTGATATTATTTATGCGAACAATATGTTTGTAGCGGCAGGGTCACAGTATAATCCAAGTACGGGTGGCTATCCAGGAAATATTTTGGCAACAAGCACTAATGGAATTAATTGGACAGGAATAAATCCACAACCAGCATTTTATTTTAATTATTGCTATGGTGTCGCTTATGGAAGAGATGGTTCTGGAAATCCTTTATGGGTGGCCGTTGGTGGAACCAATCAATCAAATCCAGGCACTACTATAATATCATCTTCTAATCTTGTAACATGGACAGTTAGGGCGCCAAATATTTTTAATATGGATGCGCGCAGTGTTGCTTATGCTAATGGATTATGGGTTGTTGTAGCTGATGTAGGTTCTGGTAATACTATTGCTACAAGTACAAACGGAATTAATTGGACAGGTCGTGGCAGTGCCGGAAGTCTCACTTATGGTAAGAGTATTACTTACGGAAATGGTCTGTGGGTAGCAGTTGGTAACCGGAATACATCGAATGGAGTTGCTATGGCAACCAGTACAAACGGAATTAACTGGACAAATGTTACTAGCAATATTACTTTTACAAGTGGTAGTACTTATTATTCGACAAATTTCAGAAAAGTAATATACAAGAATAATGTATTTGTAGCATATGGATTAGGATTTTATGGTTCAAGTTATTCAGCTCTTGGTTCGAGTAGTAATAGAAATGCGTATACTAGTACTGATGGTATTGTTTGGACATTGTGCTATGCACCTGGAAGTGGATTATATGACCCGGGTGTAATGGATTATGGAAATGGTACATGGGTAGCAGCAAATGGAGGTTCAGTTAATTATAGTACATCAGCAACCGCACTTAGTGGTAATGGTTGGGTTAGTACTAGTGTGAGTAATACATTATGGTCTAATACGAGCTTTCATTCAGGTTCACCTGAATCAATTGGTAACAATTTATCACCAACTAGCGATGCCGAATTAGCAACCAGTTTTATATTAACCGGAAACTCTACTTCTCTTTCAGTTGTAAGAAATAATATTTCATATTCGGTCGGTAATATTTCACTCGGCAATACGTATATAGTTTCTGGTTATTTCGATGGAAGCAATATAAATGTTGGTATTAATGGTGTTTATAATTCATACACATGCACCGGCAATTTCAATATTGCCAAAATTGGGGTTGGTATAAATACATACAACAATGGTGATTATACACAAACAACCGACTACGGCGAAATTATTGCGTACACATCTTCACCAACCACCGATCAGCGTCAAAAAATAGAGGGACAACTCGCCTGGAAATGGGGTCTCGCCTCTTCATTGCCGGTTTCACATCCATATTATACAAAATCACCCTACAAAACGGGTCTTGGAAACTTCTCATCTGTTTATGTGCCAAACAGCATTTCCGGCAAATCAGGTCGAATAATCAATACGCGACCCATCGTCAGTTATCCAATGGAACTCACATCCGGCAGAAAAATCGGCAATGTTGCCTCTATTGATGCTCTCCCCGACAACACTTTCAATGGCCAGCCTTTCTACGATGCCGCCATTATTGACGATATGCCTCTCTACTACACTTTCGACAGTGATTCCGTTTCCGGCCAGCTCATCGGCAACAAAGCATCCGGGTCCTATGTATTCGATGCTTCGCTTTCCGCCGCCGCGGTTATCTCCGGAACAAGCAAGTTCGGCTCGGGTTCGCTCACTCTGTCTGCGACCTCTACTATGACTCGACCAACTACCACTATTTCGGCACTTGGAACCACGTTTGCTTTCTGGCTGAAAACCGCCTCTACTGCCAACAATGCGTATGCGTTCCTTTTCCGCAACAATGCGGACAATACGCAACAGGCCGTCTATTTTGCCCTAGTTACCGGCGGGTCATTTGTCCTTGGTGTTGCCAATAGCTCGACCAGCAGTACGACGGTATCGCCAGGAACCACGATAAACAATAATGCGTGGAATCACTTTGCGTGGTCTTTGTCGGTTAATGGAACGTGGGTCATCTATGTGAATGGCGCGCTCAATAATACATATACGAGCCGTCTATACCCAACACTGGGCGACCGAAACACAAACACGTGGGGTACGGGATTTGACAGCGCACTCATCGACGAGTTCCAGCAATACAATCGCGTATTAACATTGGCAGAGGTACAAGCAATATATGCAAATACCGTCACATACAATGGTGCATCGAACCCGGCAATAACCGCGCTCGACTATAAATACGGCACCAAGTCCCTCTATTTCCCGGGGACATCATATAGTGGCGCGGTTGCGCTGAACCCAATTACATTTACGGATTCGTCGGCAGTCACGATTTCGGCGTGGGTACAGTTTGCGTCGCTCGATTCGACACCGCGCACAATAATTTCTTTAACGAATGCGACGGACTCCATCCGGTTGGCGGCGACGGCATCAAATTATTTGTTATATCGTGGCGACAATTCGTTTAATGTACCAGTTGTGCCTTCCTTAAATACTTGGACTCACGTGACAGCAAATAATTCTAACATTGGAACAAATACTTGGACGGTTAGTGTGAATAAGAGTGCGAATACAACAACAATCCCTCTCTCTTCAAACACCTCTAACAATATTTACACAAAGTCCGCACTCGGATATAATAGTAATGTTGGAAGCGTTGGAACTTATTTATATGTTTCTGTGGGTAGTGGTACAAACGCAATTGCCACAAGCACAAATGGAACTTCTTGGACAGGAATTACAGGAACTACTATATTTAGTTATGGAAGATGTGTAATATATGCGAATGGATTATATGTAGCAGGCGGGTTTCCAACAGCATTCACAATTGCGACAAGCACAAATGGAACTTCTTGGACAGGTCGAGCAACAAATGCGTTATTCACGAATTATGTAAATTCTATTAAATACGGAAACAATTTGTGGGTAGCAACTGGATTTTCTAATTCTGGTTCACTCAATTTAATCGCGACAAGTACTAATGCTATTACTTGGACCGGACTCGGCAAAACAGTATTTAATAATTATGTTTTTGGTGTAGAATATGGAAATGGATTATGGGTAGCAGTTGGTGGAAATGGTGGAAATAGTTTCGCGACAAGTACAGATGGAACTAACTGGACTGGGCGTGGAAGTAATGTATTTCCGGTTGGATATGGAGTAGCATATGGCAACGGATTATGGGTAGCAGTTGGTTATGCGGTTGGTGCTAATACAATTGCCACAAGCACAGATGGTATTTCATGGACTGGACGAGGACAAACCATTTTTACTACTGTGGGAATTGGTGTCGCATATGGAAACGGATTATGGGTTGCCGTTGGCCAAGGAGGAAACACAATTGCTACAAGTACAGATGGTGTTACATGGACTGGACGCGGTTCATCAATTTTCACTACAAACGGACATAATGTAAATTACGCAAATGGAATATGGACTGCCGTTGGCCAAGGAGGAAACTCAAATGCTATTAGTTATGATGGAATTAATTGGACTGGTCAAAGTATATTTTCTGGCGGTGGATTTGGAATCACAGTCAATTATACACCTCCACCTCCAAATGGACCTGATAAAATGGATGGCTATATAGATGACGTCCGCATCTTTAATTCTACTTTATCCAGCGCACAAATATCTCAACTCTATGATGGAAAGGCAGACCCCAACTCGCTCCTCTCACACTACACATTCGACCTAGAATCATTCAACACAATAACAAATCAGTTTGGTAATTATGCGTCTGGCGGAATCGTATATGATGCTCCCATCGATAATCCATCACTTTTTACCACAACTGGTGAAAGAATTGGAACTGGATGCCTCTATTTCCCCACCACTAGTTATACAGGAAGTGTTCAACTTGGTTCAATATCATTCACGGCCGATATCAGCAATGTATCTATATCATCGTGGGTCAATTTCGCATCACTCGATGCCACACCGCGCAATGTTGTTTGTATAGGAAATGCGGACAGCACAATAAATATTTGTATTCGCGCAACAAGTACTTCATATCAACTTGTGTATCGAACCAGTGCCGGAGGTGAATCCGCAGTTTCGGTTTCCACCCCATCGACAAACACTTGGATTCATTTGGTAGGAACTATGACAAATGGTTCGCCAAATACATGGGTCCTCTATGTGAATGGAGTCGCCAACACATTTACTAGTGGGTTGCCAACTATTAACTTGGGTGTAGCGTATAGTAAAAATGCGGTTGGGTATGATATTGGTTCGAACAGTAACAAGATGCACGGCTACATTGATGATACACGAATATACAATCGTGCGTTAAGTGCAACAGAGGTATCAACTTTATATGGGTCTGACATTATCGTATATACCGAAACCAGTCAAAATGTGAATCTAACAATGGACATTTCCGTCACTTATTTCGTGCCAAAAGCATTTACCGGCGCCACTGGTCCCGCCAATGTTGTAACTGGCGCCACCGGCGCCACTGGGCCCCGCGGTATAGCAACGTGGTCCGGAGAAACAGGTCCTGACGGCCCCACCGGCACTACTGGTCGCACTGGTTCTATCGGTCCAGCAGGTCCCGTCGGCATACCCGGCGTAACTGGTTCAGATGGCCCCATCGGTGCGACAGGTCGAACCGGTCAAACTGGTCCTACCGGCCCAACTGGAAGCGACGGCAACCAAGGTTTGCTCGGCAACACTGGTCGCACGGGTCAGACCGGCCAAACCGGCCAAACCGGGCCCGAAGGGCCCTCTGCCCCAGGCTCTACCGGCACAACGGGTCGCACTGGCCCCACCGGCGACGCCGGAACTCCTGGTCCAGCCGGTTTCGACGGACCATCTGGCCAAGCTAGTACTATGACAGGTCGAACGGGCTCTGCCGGTCCAGCAGGCCCCGCCGGGTTTGCGGGCTCTACCGGCCAAACCGGTAAAACGGGTTATACCGGCCCCACCGGACAATTTGGTCCCGGTATTCAAGGCGACATTGGCCCCATTGGCACACAGGGCACAACTGGCCCCACTGGTCCCCAAGGATATCTCGGTCCCCAAGGTTATACTGGCCCAACTGGCCCCCAAGGATATCTCGGTATTCAAGGTTCCACCGGCATTACTGGCCCCACCGGCACCACTGGCCCCGACGCCCCCTACGGCTCACAAGGCACAACTGGTCCCCAAGGTTATACCGGCACCACTGGCTATACCGGTTACCGCGGATACACCGGCTGCCAAGGTCCCACCGGTCGTCTCGGCCGAATCGTAATGTCGACCGTCCCACCCAAACAATACGTATTCCAGGATACGATGGCATATAGTCGCCGACTCTATTCGAAAGCAATCACCCTCAATTCGTATTCTGTCCCCGATACCGCCATAACCGCCTCTATTCAGTGCGACGGGCTTCGTCTCAACACCGACTTGATATACACATTCGGCAAGAACAAACAACCCGTTTATGTGGCGCTAGTCGGTAACACCACGACCTATGGGAAAGCCGTGTCTCGTAACCTCTCTACGTGGTCGCCTATGCTAGATGTGTCATCCAGTGCTCTCTCCCGCGTAGTCTGGGACGGTATCAAATGGATAATCACATCGACTGCCAGCCACTCCATTTCCACGACATATGACCAAGTGTCTTACCGCAGATATACGACACCCAATGAATATGCATCTATCGGTTTCAACCCAGTAACAAATCAATATGTCGCCATCGGCAACTCGGGCCTCTATACCAGTTATGATTCGCTCAACTGGACATCGAATCCATCCGGCACGGCACTCATCAACAATGCCTCAAACTACCATAATGGCAAAGTCGTGTGGAATGGCGCTATCTGGGTGGTCGCCGGTAACGGCGGTGTCAATTCACTCTTATACAGCGAAGACGGCATCAATTGGTACAGCGCCGGAGCCAATATATTCGACTCGTCATATGGGTCATTCGATGTCGCTTGGTCCGGCTCTGTCTGGGTGGCGGTCGGCGCCCCCGCAGGTAATCGCGAAGCCGTCGCGTGGAGCACAACCGGTCGTTCTTGGACAACAGTTTCGCTCGACAGCGCGATTCTCAAAAGCAAGAACAATGCGGTATATAGTTCGAACAAACCCGTCAGCATCGATTGGGACGGCGTGGCATTCGTTGTAACACTCGACTATCTCGTAAGTGCTGGCAACCACAACTACATAGTGAGTTATGATGGCGTCAATTGGTTCCATAATCAAGGCACCATCATTTACAGCGCGAATGTCGCAAAATGGACCGGGTCCTCCTTCATAATTGCCGGCGAAGACCCCACAAATAGTATCCTCGTGAAACAGAACGGCGGTTATGCGGATTGGCACCTCTCTCATTCGGCATACAATTCCACGATTTATGACATAGAGGCCAATACGGAGTTCCAACATATGATTGTATTCAATAGGACAATCATTTTGGCGGGCACCAATTATAGTCGAAATGGGGAGTTATGGACAGACGCCAGCGCAAATATCGGTTCGATTCTCACAACATCGGTTTTCACTGCGTCCACCAATGGCCGACGCTGGCTCGCCGGTGGTATAGGCACTCAAAACACGATGGCATATAGTCGCGACGGACTCACCTGGTTCGGCGCAGGCAATCACATATTCACCCAATCTTGTACGAGAATCGCGGTGAGTGCTTCGTCGGCCAATTTGGAAGAGGCACCCACGGGCGCCATATGGGTCGCAACCGGTTCCGGACTCAACTCGCTCGCATACAGCTACGACGGTATTTACTGGATTGGGCTGGGCACATCATTGTTCGCATCTGGAACAGCGCTGGCATATGGAAATAGTCGCTGGATAGCCGGCGGTTCAACTGGTTCCGGATATAGCGATGACGGCGTTCATTGGCAAGCCTCCTCTCTCACCAACGTAGTCGATATATGCTGGACCGGCGCATTCTGGTTGGCAGCGTGTTCTTCCGGCATTTACACCAGTGCTGACGGCAAAACGTGGTCGGCAACTGGCATCCCATATACAGCGACCGGCTTGGCTACCTACAATGGCCGAGTATTCATATTAGGCGCCGGCGTCATCTACATCGGCACACCCAATCTAGGAAGCTGGACGAGCCATTCGTTTGGCGGTTCGACACCGGTCACCGGATTCGCGCATACAGGCACCGAATACTTGTTCTCATCGGGCACCAACATTTACCGCACTGCCGACTTGGCGACCTGGACAACAACGGCCATTTCGGCACCGGCTACTGCGATTTCCATAAACAACTCAACAGAGGGAACGGCCATCATAAAACCAATAATTATTGCCTGCTCCGACAGCACCTACAACACACTCGGATACAGTTATGACGGGGTCCAATGGTACGGATGTGGCAATTCGGTTCTCCAAACACGCGCCAACCACACTGCGTGGAATGGCGCAATCTGGGTCGCGGTCGGCCTCTCTACATCGACCTGGTTCGCAATCAGTCGCGATGGTATTCAGTGGCAACAACAGGCGGATAGCATCTTTACTGAGGGATTCCAAGTCGCGTGGAATGGCAAGCTGTGGGTAGCCGTGGGCGAAGGCGCCCAGTATTCAATAGCCACGAGTAATGATGGAATCTTGTGGTCGGGAGTTCCCGGGTCAAAATCGCTGTTTTCAGCGAGAGGCACATCGGTTGCCTGGACTGGGAGTCAATGGGTCGCCTACGGCTCCCCCGCCACAACGGCGTCGAGTGTAGATGGGCTCACCTGGTCGGCCACTTCCTACATAGTCGGGGACATAAGTAGCGCAATAGTATCTGGAACCGCAACCGCCTCTACGGGTGCCAATCCTGCCAACGCCTACGACAAATCGGCGGCGACTACATGGTCATCGGATTCCGGCCTCTACAACGGAACTGGCGCATATACTGGTTCGGCAACCTTGGGTTCCGTGGCGGGTGAATGGCTCCAAATCGCATTGGGCTCACCAACAACGGCGAAACATTACTCGGTGTGTGGCCCGGCAACCAATCAGTTCCCTCGCGCCTGGACATTGCTCGGTTCGAATAATGGGTCATCCTGGAACACCATTGATGTCCAAGACCTTAGTATGTCAGCACCGACATTGGCGACCTCTCTCATCTTCTCTACAACAAACACCGTATCATATTCGTATTATGGTATCGTATTCCGCGCAACTTGCGGTGGTTCGGCGGTGTCGATTACCACACACGACCTGTTCTTAAACAACCAAGACCAAGAGCTGTCGAAATACCATCGAATCATAAATACGAAGAAATATATTGTCGGGACGGTTTCGACTGGGTATTCAACACTGATGTATTATAGAGGCACAACAGCGAGTCAGCTGAACGGCCAATCCCAAAATACGGACCAGACATTAACAGCGCTAACCTCCTATTCATACAATGGCCAATACAGTTTATTCACCGACTTGTCAAACACGTCCCTCTATTACAATACGGACTTCTCGCAAAACCAGATGCTCACAACAGTTTTGCCGACGACCATCGACAAAAAATACAGCTCGTGCTACAATGGCGCATTCTTCTTTGTAGGTGGAAGCGGGACAACGCGCATCCTCTATGCCCACGAGAGCAATCCAACAACGTGGTATAGCACGGCAAACGCGGATGCGGTATTTAGTGGAGGCGCGGTCCTCTCACTGGTATCCAATCCGGGGTTAGGTTTTGTTTCACCACCGAATACGCTGTTCTTTACACCGGGAGACAAATTATCGTTATGTACGCCAAAGTTTTACGATGAGAATGTAGAGAGGCGAGGAGCAACATTCACAATGTCGTTGAGATAAGGGGCCGAAGGCCCCCCTTTTTGTAAAACATAATATATATAATCACCACCAATGTCATTTAGTGATTACATCAAGATGAAAGCACTAAAACAAACCAAGAACCTCCATCGTGTAGGCACAAATATAACATTCTTGTCGAGTGCCGACCTGGCACAGCACAAACGTATTTGTACGATATTGGACACAGAGGAGCGCGACGAATATGGCGACATTATTGGGAAAAATATGTTCAGCATTCCGATTTTGGTGAATATGAACGATTGTTTGCCGAATACATACAAGGGAACATCGACCACGCCAGTTGTCAATTCGACCCCACGAATTACGACTCAAAATGTGAAATTGTCGAAGAACAAACCTCTCTTCTAACTTGACGAAGTTTTACACCATCTAGAAAAGAGAAACAAATACAAACAATCTTTTGTATTTGTTCATTATATAATGCCATACACCATCCGCAAAGTGAGAAATAAATCTTGTTATCGCGTAAAAAACCGCCGAACCAAACGTGTCCTCGCAAAATGCACCAGTAAAAAACGCGCCAAGAAACAAATCCGGCTACTTCAAGCCATCGACCACAATCCCGACTTTGTGCCCAGAACCTAATCGTCTGTTATCGACACCATATCAATCATCAACGAAAACTCGTCTTCGCTAATTATTATTTTATAATACATATTAACGAAACAGCGCAAACAAACGAGCACATCCACAATCGCATTATGTAGATTGGCCGGCGTAGTGCCAAACAAATGCCTGTGTAATTCGAGCAGTGTCGGCCACTTGGCATATGGTTTTTGTCCCGGTTTCTCCACCATAATATTACACAACTTCACGCTCGACATCATCGTACATACGTGTAGAGTGCTCGTAATTTTGTCGGCCACTGGATCGAACAACACCATATTCCGGATTAACGGATGGTCTCGATGCCTCTCCATTTCAATTTTCAACATTTGGGAATCAAATTGGCGATTGTGCGCAACAATAATATAGGCCAATTGATAGAGGCGCGCAAAATGGATTAGCGTTTCTTCGATGGGGATTCCCTTTGTATCACACATCGCGCGACTAATACCAGTGAGTTCGGTGATTTTGGGTGTGATAATGACGCTGGGTCCAACACGGATGTAGTAGTTATGAGACTCGACAATATTTTGTTTATCTACATTGTACAAGATGAAACTCAGTTGAATAACGTGGGGATTGGGTTCAGGAGATCCCACCTTGGGTAAGAGACCGGTGGTTTCGACATCATACACGAGGATTAGCGACATATTTGGTTGAACACGACATAAGTTATTATATTGTTTTTGGGGTAATGTAGATAAGAAATGTTCAATTTTTCCAACAATTTTATGGGCAAGCGACCAATGTATCCGCTCAAAAGTCTGGTTAAAGACCCATTTATGTTCATAATATATAATAACTATGAAACTATCCAATTGTTTCATTCTAATTCTATTGTATTTTATAGTCTTTGGATTAAACAAACTCAACCTCTATGATCTCGAAACCAAATCCGAAAGATTCTACCAAAAAAAAGAAAATTATAAAAAGGTCCAAGATATTTTCCACAGTATTCTACCACACTTTGAACATTTTGAATATGCGTCCGACGTGTTGATGCTTTTGGTAATTGGATACCTTGCAATAATGAACTTTGAACTTATGTATCATTTGGGCGGGCTCATTTTCACCCTTATACTTTTGCGCCAGTTTATTATTCCAATTACAATTTTGCCCAAAAACACTGTTTGCGATGTAAAAGACACCTCTATGTTTCGCGGTGGATGCTACGATAAAATATTTAGTGGGCATTTTGGAATCACCTTTTTGACAACATTAATTCTTTTTGACAATGGGCTTATAAACAATATGGTTGCGATACTCATCAATTTAATAAATGGAATGTTCATTCTGTTAAGTCGCAACCACTATACTATCGACATCATCGTCTCTGTTTTCGTCGTCATCATCATTTACCAGAACAACCTGAATATTTGCGAGTATTTAGACGAGTAATTCGAAAAAATAAACATTGTATAAGCTATATATGAGTGAGGACATAAAAACCGGGAATAAATTACCACACTATTATGACGACCCCGTTGATATTTTTTACAAAAAATACATTGATATCATCAACCCCCATTTCAAGGCTGCGGGTATGACCCCAAATATGATAACCACCATATCATTGGCGTTCGGTCTTCTCGCCTGTTATTTGTATTACAAATCTTATTATATTTATGCTGCGTTGGCATGCGTCGTCTCTTATTTTTTCGACACAATGGACGGATATTTTGCCCGAATATACGACATGGGAAGCGTATTCGGCAGTTACTACGATTCCATTTCCGACAATGCGGTAGGATT
>Ga0194129_10002936_pt1 | contig 24522 bp, 17 predicted proteins | sample TA2KigCa35mmetaG_FD_150862 | JGI IMG/M metagenome (GOLD analysis project Ga0194129, IMG submission 150862) | Freshwater microbial communities from Lake Tanganyika, Tanzania - TA2015038 Kigoma Deep Cast 35m | ecosystem: Environmental > Aquatic > Freshwater > Lake | place: Tanzania: Lake...
GACCATCGACCTCGGCTCGCTGCAGAACACCACCCTCGACACCATCAACATGGTCGCCGAACGCGCCCTCGAGACCGCGCTCGACGCGCAGGAGCACGAGTCGGCGACCGCCGAGCGCAAGCGTGACGCCTGGTGCACGCTCGCCGGCATCGTCGACAAGAACCCCTATCTGGCGCAGGCGCAGGCGGCCTGCGCGCAGTGGCGCCAGTACATCGAGGACGAGGCGAAGCTCGAGGCCAGCATGATGAGCGACTACAACGTCCTCGTCGGCTACGTCGATCTGCGTCGACGCACGAAGGAGATGAAGCTCGCTGCCATCGACAGCTTCCTGTCGGCGTACGGCAAGTACGGCCAGCGGCAGGAGGTGCTCGCCGCGCGCAAGGCCCGCGACAACATCGCCGCGGACCGCCCGGCGGGCATCTCCGCCGACGGCGACGAGGACGGGCTGCTCATCGACAGTTGTCCGGATCAGGCCGAGGACAAGGACGGCGACGCCGACGACGATGGCTGCCCCGAGGTCAGCACCGTCCAGGCGGCTGGTGCTGCCGCGGGCGCGGCGGGTACGGCCGTGCGCGACGCCGGGCTGCACCTCTACCTGTTCGAGTACGACAACTTCCGCGCGAACACCGGGACCGGCGTGAACTTCGGTTTGTGGGACCAGACCGGCGTCCCGCCCAAGTGGGACCAGCTCAGCCTGCGGCCGACGGTGTCCTGGGTGAACCGCGTCAGCTGGGGGCCACTGGAGACCGGCGTGCACCTCAACTGGGACCTCGCCCGCGACATCGACGACGGCGCCGTCTCTCTGGATGCTCACGCCGGCGGCCGGCTGTTCGGCGTGAAGGGCTGGACCCCGAGCGTCGGCGTCGACCTTCGCAACGCTTTGGAGCTCAGCGAGGGGCGTCGCGGCGGGCTCGGCGTGTATGTCGCCAATGACCTCTTCCCGGTGGGGGGCCTGCATCTGCGCGTCGTCTACCGCTACGGCCTTGAGCCGCCGGGCGCGATGCTTCCCGTGCACTCGCTGCAGCTCGAGATGCTCCTGGGGGCCATCACGCCCGAGGGCGCGCCGCTGTTCGAGTTGCTCGGCGACCTGCTGGACGATGATTGACGGGCTGACGCCACGGCCGCGGCGACAACGTGGCCGGACGTCGAGCCTTCAGGGCGTCGGGCCCATCGCCGGCCGCATGACGGCGGTGCGCTCGACCTGCTGCAGCGAATCGAGGGCGGCGAGCACCCACGCGTCGTCGCCGATCACGCCGCCTTCGAGCGCCGTCCGCCGCGGCGAGGGGGCGAGGAACCGGTGGGGGCGCACGCCGCCTTCGTCGAGACGCCGGCCCGCCGGGCCGACGTAGAAGCCAGCGGTGACCTTCAGCAGGCCGCCGTCGGGCAGCGGGATCTGTCGCTGCACCGAGCCCTTGCCTGCCGTCGGTGCGCCGAGCACGAGCGCGCGACCGCGCTCCTTCAGCACCATCGCCGTGAACTCGCTGGCCGACGCCGACTGTCCGTCGATGAGCACGACCAGCGGCAGGCTCGAGTCGAAGTCGTCGCGGTGGGCGACGAAGTCGTCGGTGGGGCGGCCCGGGCCGCTGCGCACGCCGCCGATGGCCCCGTCGCGCAGGAACAGCTCGACGAGCGCGATGCCTTCGGACAGCAGTCCGCCGTTGTTGTGGCGCAGGTCGAGGATCACGCCGGAGAAGACGCCGGCCCCGATGGCGTGCCGGACGCTGGAGGCCGCGCCGGACTTGAACGCCGGCACCCCGACGTACAGCACCGAGCCGACCATGCCGCGGCGCAGATCGTCCTCCGGGACGAGCAGGCGCGTGACGGTCACCTCGCGCGCGGGCCCACCCCGTGCGGGCTCCACCCGCAGCCGGATGTCGGTCCCGTTCAGGCCCGAAAGGCGCTGCAGCAGCTCGAAATAGGTCAGCGCGCCGACGTCGACGTCGCCGACGGTCAGCAGGCGGTCGCCCGGTGCGATCCCCTTCTGCGCGGCGTCGGAGCCGAGCCGGACGTCGCGCACCTTCGACGGCTCGCGCGGCCAGAGCTCTATGCCGGGCAGCGCTGCCGACATGCCGGTCTTCATCGTCGCTGCCGTGGCCATCATCGCGGGCGACAGGTAGGCGGTGAAGGGATCGTCGACGGCGATGGCCAGCGCGCGGCACACGCGCTCGACGCGCTCCGGGCGCAGCTGCCGGGTGGGGTCCACCAGGCGGGCCGCGTTGCTCAACAGCGCGGCCACGTCGCCGGCACGGGCGGGCGGCCAGGGGGCCGTCAGCGCGCGCTCGTTGCAGGTCAGGCCCAGCACGGCTCCCTCGACGGAATGATCGAGGCAACGGTCGAAGCGCTCGAGGGCCTCGAGCCCCGCGAGCGCGAACCGGTCGAGTGGGACGCGGGCGACCGAGCTCGCGTCGAGGCTGGCGACAACCTCCTTCAGCGTCTCGTCGACCGGCGGCTCGGCGGGGGGAGGATCGCCGAGGACCGCGCGGGGGACGAGGAGCACCACGAGGGCGAGGACACGAAAGACACGTCGTGGTCGCGCACCTGCGTCTACGGTCCACGGCGGGGAAGGGAGCATCGTCGAGGGTTGTAGCAGGCTCGCGGTCGCGGGCGGAGGGCGACGCCGGCGGCCTGCTCGACCGCCGCCCGGCATCGCGACCTCGTCGCAGTCGCGGCAAGTTGCCACGTCGCTGGCGCGGGTCACATCGGCGATCGCGGGAGCAGACGCATCCGGGCCGTGTTGCTTCGCCGGCGGCGCGGCCGGTGGGGCGATCCCCCGCAGCCGTGGGGCGAAACCGTGCTTGTGACGCTCCGCGCCTTTGGGTACCCGCGATCAGTCGCACCGACCGAGTCGAGGTCACCCATGGCTCAGATCTTCCCGAAGTGGACGAACGACATCCCCCGCGTCGGCGCGCCGCTGACCGTCGTCGCTGCGTGCTTCGCCACGTTCGTCGTCTGGTATTGGTTCTCGCCCAAGCACACCGATGTGGGCTACGCGCCGAAGCAGCCCGTGCCCTACAGCCACGCGCTGCATGCTGGCACGATGCAGATGGACTGCCGGTACTGCCACAACAACGTCGAGCGCAGCGCCCACGCCGGCGTGCCGCCCACGGCGACGTGCATGAACTGCCACCGGCAGATCAAGTACGACTCGCCCAAGCTCGGCGCGATCCGGACGTCCTTTCAGGACGGCAACCCCGCCAACGACGGCGGCGGCGTGCCGTGGAGGCGCATCCACAAGGTCGCCGACTACGCCTACTTCAACCACTCCGCCCACATCGGCATCAAGCACAAGGGCGTCGGTGTCGGCTGCGTGACCTGCCACGGCCGCGTCGACCAGATGGAGGTCGTCGCCCAGCAGCAGCCGCTGTCGATGAGCTGGTGCCTCGACTGCCACAACAACCCGGCGCCCAACCTCCGTCCCATCGACCAGGTCACCAACATGGCGTGGGAGGCCCCGGCGGACTGGCCGGCCAAGGCCGCGGGGATCGCCAAGGCGCTGCGGCCGCCGGGCAACAAGAACGCCACCGAGGTCCTGCCCGACGGGCAGGTGATCGTCCGCGCCACCGCCGGCTGCACCGGCTGCCACCGCTGATCTCGAGGAGCCCACGATGTCGAAGCGCGACCTGTTCGCTCCGTTCCGCCCGGCCTACGCCGCCGAAGAGCAGAAGCACGAGGGCCCGAAGTACTGGACCTCGATCGAGCACAAGGAGGGCCACTCCTCCGTCGTCGAGAGCCAGAGCGTCGAGTTCCCGAACGGCATCGCGCCGCTGGGCGAGCTGCACCGCCGCGACGCGCTGAAGCTCGCCGGCGCCTCGCTGGCGCTCGCGGGTCTGGCCACCGCCTGCGTACGACGCCCAGAGGAGGAGATCCTCGCCTACACGCAGCAGCCCGAGGAGATCATCCCCGGCGTCGCCAACCGCTACGCGACGGTGATGCCGCGCGCCACCGGCGCCGTCGGCCTCGTCGTCACCGCGTACGAGGGGCGTCCGACGAAGATCGAGGGCAACCCGCTGCACCCCGGCAGCAAGGGCGCCGCCGACATGTGGGCGCAGGCCGAGATCCTGAACCTCTGGGATCCCGACCGCAGCCGCAAGCCGGCGAAGGACCTGAACAAGAGCGTCGACTTGACGGCGAGCACCCCGGCGACCTGGGCCGACTGGGACGCCTTCGCCGCGACGCACTTCGGCGCCTACGGCGAGAAGGGCGGGCAGGGGCTCGCGATCCTGACCAACGGCGCCGAAAAGCCCACCGTGGCGCGCTTGCTCGCCGCCGCGAAGGCGAAGTGGCCAAGCGCGAAGCTCTTCGCCTGGGACGCCGTCGCTGCCGACCGCGCCGAAGACGCCGCCGAGCTTGCCTTCGGTCCCGGCGCCCGGGTGCACAACGCGCTCGACCAGGCGAAGGTCATCGTCGCCCTCGACAGCGACTTCCTCGTCGACGGCGCCGACTCGCTCGCGCTGGCGAAGGGCTTCGGCAAGCGTCGCCGCATCGCCCACAAGGACGAGGCCGGTAACATGAGCCGCCTCTACGTCGTCGAGGGCGTGTTCTCGACGACGGGCGCCAACGCCGACCACCGGCTGCGGCTCGCCTCGTCGAAGATCGGCGCCTTCCTGCAGGCGGTCGCTGGCGAGCTCGCGGGCAAGCACGGCGTCGTGGTCGGCGAGCTGCCGACCGGCCCGGCGCCGGCGGGAGCCGAGAAGATGGTCGCAGCGGTGGCGGCCGACCTGGCGAAGAACAAGGGCGCCGGTGTGATCCTGGTCGGCGAGCGTCAGCCGGTGGCCGTGCAGGCCTACGCGATGGCGCTCAACGCGCTGCTCGGCGCGGCCGACACGCAGCTGCAGACGGTGTCGACGCTGGCGGGCGCGGTGGCGCGGACGTCGCTCGCGTCGTCGGTGGCGGCGCTGGCCGACGCCCTCGAGCAGGGCGAGATCGAGACCCTGCTCGTCGTCGATTGCAACGTCGTCGCCACGGCGCCGGGTGCCCTGAAGATCGGCGAGGCGCTGAAGAAGGCGAAGACGGTGGTGCACGCCGGCCTCATCGCCGACGAGACCGCGGCGCTGTCGCACTGGCACCTGCCGCTCGCTCACTTTCTCGAGAGCTGGGGCGACGCCACGGCGTGGGACGGCACCGCCGCCGTCGTGCAGCCGCTCATCCTGCCCATCTTCGGCGCCCGCTCCGAGGTCGCGTTCTTTGGCGGCCTCGTCGAGGGCAAGACCGACGACAAGGCGCTGGTCGAGGCGACGTGGACGAGCGTCGCGGCGGGCAAGGTGTGGCGCAAGGCTCTGCATGACGGTGTCTTGCCGGCGTCGCCGGGGGGCCGCGCGGTGGCGCCAGTGCCGCCGCTGACCGCGGCGGTGGCCGACGCGGCGAAGAAGCTGTCGCCCGCGGGCGGCAAGGGCCTCGAGATCGCGCTGACCTTCGGCACGGTGCTGGACGGCCGTCTGGCCAACAACCCATGGTCCATCGAGCACCCCGACAGCATGACCAAGCTGTCGTGGGACAACGCGCTCGTCGTCAGCCCGAAGTACGCGAAGCAGAACGGCATCACGAGCGGCGTCAAGCGCAACGGCTACCAGGCCGACGTCGTCAAGGTCGCCGTCGACGGTCGCAGCATCGAGGCGCCGACGTTCGTGCTGCCGGGGCTCGAGGACAACTCGGCGTCGCTGCACCTCGGCTACGGTCGCAAGACCGGCGCCGTCGGCGCTGGCGTCGGCGTCGACGCGTTCCCGCTGCTGGGGCGTGATGGCGGCAAGCTCGTCGTGGCGACGGTCGAAAGGACCGGCAAGCAGGTCGAGCTGGCGTCGACACAGGACCACTTCTCGCGGCCGGGCAACCCGTTCAACGAGGTGAGCTTCGCCGACTCGACGGCGATGCCGGCCGACGCCGTCGAGCGTCGCCTGGGCACGACCTTCAACGGCAAGAAGGAGGTCTCGCCGGTCGCGCGCGAGGGCAAGCTCACGATCTACAAGGAGCAGGGCGCGACGCCGTGGAGGCCCCGCCGTGGTGACGAGAAGGCCCCCGAGAGTGAGTTCGCACACGAGGGCGACATCCCGGCGAACCTGGTGGCTCAGGGCACGCCAGCGCACCGGCCGGCGATGCCGCTGCAGCCGACGATGGACATCACGTACGACGGCCAGCAGTGGGGCATGGTCATTGACCTGACGGCGTGCATCGGGTGCAACGCCTGCTCCATCGCCTGCCAGGCCGAGAACAACGTCGCCACCGTGGGACGCAAGCAGGTGTTGCTCGGCCGCGAGCTGCACTGGATGCGCATCGACCGGTACTTCGCCGGCGACGTCGAGAACCCGACGTCGGTCCACCAGCCGCTGACCTGCATGCAGTGCGAGAACGCGCCGTGCGAGCCGGTGTGCCCGGTGGCGGCGACGGTGCACGACGAAGAGGGCATCAACTCGATGGCCTACAACCGCTGCATCGGCACGCGGTACTGCGCCAACAACTGCCCGTACAAGGTCCGCCGCTACAACTACCTGGACTTCACGGTCACCGGGAACATCTACCGCAGCGAGATGCCGTTCGACGGTCGTACGTGGGCCCAGCCATCGCGGTTCGAGGTCTACAAGCTGCAGCGCAACCCGAACGTCACGGTGCGCTACCGCGGCGTGATGGAGAAGTGCACGTACTGCACGCAGCGGATCGAGGCGGCGAAGGTTGCGTTCAAGGGTCAGGGCGGCGACCGCAAGAAGTTGCCCGACGGAGCGGTGGTGCCGGCCTGCGCGCAGACCTGCCCGACCGAGGCGATCACCTTTGGCAACATCAACGACGAGCGGTCGAAGGTGCACGCCATGAAGAAGGTCGACCGCAACTACGAGGTGCTGTCCGAGCTGAACGTTCGGCCGCGGACGACGTACCTGGCCCGCCTGCAGAACAACAACCCGGATCTCGAGGGCTGACATGGGCGCCATCGCGACTTCGAACAATCCGACGCTGCCGCAGGACCCGAACGTCCGCGGTGACGTCATCCTCCCCGATCCGGTCGAGGGGCGTGAGCTCCTCGTGCGCGGCAACCTCACGTTCCACCAGGTCACCGAGATGGTGGTGGCGGTGAACGAGGCGCCGCTGCTGAAGACGCCGGCTCCCTTCGTCTTCGGCCTGCTGCTGGCGGCGTCGCTGATGGCAATGTTCGTCGGCTACGTCATGTGGCTGTTCTGGGAAGGCCCCGGCGTGTGGGGCAACAACAACCCGGTCGGCTGGGCGTGGGACATCGTCAACTTCGTGTTCTGGGTCGGCATTGGCCACGCCGGCACGCTGATCAGCGCCATCCTCTATCTGTTCCGGCAGAAGTGGCGCACGTCGGTGAACCGCTACGCCGAGGCGATGACGATCTTCGCCGTCGTCTGCGCCGGCTCGTGCGTCGTGCTGCACACCGGTCGTATCTGGCTCGACTACTGGTTGTTCCCGATCCCGAACCAGATGGGGCTGTGGGTGAACTTCCGCTCGCCGCTCGAGTGGGACGTCTTCGCCGTCAACACGTACTTCACCGTGTCGCTGCTCTTCTGGTACACGGGCCTCGTCCCCGACTTCGCGACGCTGCGCGACCGCGCCAAGACGCGCTGGCGCCTGCTTTTCTACGGAACGCTGTCGCTCGGCTGGCGTGGCTCGATGCGCCACTGGGTTACCTACGAGAAGGCGTATCAGCTGCTCGCGGCGTTCTCGATGCCGCTGGTGCTGTCGGTGCACACCATCGTGTCGTTCGACTTCGCGGTGTCGCAACTGGCGGGCTGGCACACGACGATCTTCCCGCCGTACTTCGTCGCTGGCGCCGTCTTCGGTGGCTTCGCGATGGTGCAGAACCTGATCATCCCGGCGCGCGCGTGGCTCGGTCTGAAGGACCTGGTCACCGTCCGGCACATCGAGAACATGAACAAGATCATCCTGCTTACCGGCAGCCTCGTCGGCTACGCGTACGGCATGGAGTTCTTCGTCGCCGCCTACTCCGGCAACGAGTACGAGGGCTTCACGTTCATCAACCGCGCGTTCGGCCCGTACTGGTGGTCCTATTGGATCATGATCGGCTGCAACGTCGCGGCGCCGCAGCTGTTCTGGTTCAAAAAGCTGCGCACGAACCTGACGCTGTCCTGGATCGTCGCCGCCTTCGTGAACGTCGGCATGTGGTTCGAGCGCTTCGTTATCACGATCACGTCGCTGCACCGCGACTCGCTGGTGTCGTCGTGGGACTACTTCGTGCCACAGACCGAGTGGTTCTTCCTGATCGGCACGTTCGGCCTGTTCTTCACTCTGTTCCTGCTGTTCATCCGCTTCTTCCCGGTCATTGCGATCGCCGAGGTGAAGTCGGTGATGCCCGAGGCCGACCCGCACTTCGGTGAGGACCACGGCCACGGCCACCACGACGCCGCGACGGCGGGAGGTCACTGAGCCATGTCGACAACGACGCCCAAGACCTGGGGCCTGCTGGCCCAGTACGAATCGCCGCGCGAGATCTACAAGGCCTGCGAGAAGGTCCGCGACGCCGGCTACAAGAAGTGGGACGCCTGCACGCCGTTCCCGGTGCATGGGCTCGACAAGGCCATGGGGGCGCCGCCGTCGACGCTGCCCTGGTACGTGCTCGTCATCGGCATCTGCGGCAGCATCTTCGCGCTCTCGTTCGAGATCTGGTCGATGCAGAGCGACTACCCGTTCATCCTCGCCGGCAAGCCGCTGCTGTCGATCCCCGCCTACGTTCCGGTGTGGTATGAGTTTACGGTATTGTCCAGCTGCCTGACGGTTTTCTTTGGTAACTGGTTCCTGAACCGTCTGCCGCAGTACCACCACCCGGCCTTCCAGTCGAAGGCGTTCGAGCGCGTCACCGACGACAAGTTCTTCATCCTCATCGAGGCGAAGGACGCGCGGTTCGACGCCGACAAGACGCGCGCGCTGCTGAAGGGCACCGGCGCCAGCCACATCGAAGAGCTTGGGGACTGATCATGAAGAAGACCATCGCCCTTCTTCTGTCTGCGGTCGCGGTCGTCGGCGTTGCCGGCGCGGGCTGCCGCGGCTGGGAGTCCGAAAAGCCGCCGGTGCACCTGAACCCCAACATGGACACCCAGGAGAAGGGCAAGGCGTACCGGGCCAGCACCTTCTTCGCTGACGGGCGCATGATGCGCACGCCGCCGGCGGGGACCGTGGCGCAGGGGTACCTGCAGGCCGACGATGTGCGCAGCGAGGGAATCGGCCCCGACGGCACGCCGGCGACGACGCAGCCCGAGGGCATGACGTTCGACGACGCGGCGCTGCTGGCCCGCGGCGCCGAGCGCTACGGCATCTACTGCGCGCCGTGCCACGGCGCGAACCACGACGGCAAGGGGCCGGCGGCGATTGGCGCTGGGCCCTCGGGGGCGAAGCTGCAGGTGCCGCCGCCGGCATTTACCGACGCGCGCCTGAAGACGATGCCGATCGGCCAGATCTACCAGGCGATCAAGAACGGCGTGAACCAGGGAAACATGGGCAGCTATGCCGGTCAGATCCCTGAGGATGACCGCTGGGCCATCGCGCTGCATGTCCGCAAGTGGCAGATGGGTCAGGACCCGTCGGTGACCGTGGGCGGCCAGGCCATCGTGCTGGCGGCGGCGAACGATCCGCCCGAGAAAAAGGGCGAGTCGCTGTTCAAGCTGAAGGCCTGCGCTGGCTGCCACAGCCTCGACGGCTCGCGCCTGGTGGGCCCGAGCATGAAGGGCCTGGTCGGCCGCACCGAGAAGACCGACAAGGGCGACGTCGTCGCCGACGACGCGTACCTCATCGAGTCAATCAAGGCGCCGACGGCGAAGATCGTCGCCGACTACCCGCCGGCCATGCCCGTGATCCCGCTGTCGGACGACGAGATCGCCAGCCTGATCGCCTACATCAAGACAATTCAGTGAGCCGGAGGACGTCGTGAGCAGCAAGGTCATCGAGAGGCCCACCGACATCACAGTCCCGGCGACGAGCCTGTGGGCGAAGCTCCCCGTGATCGCCGGCGGCGTCGGCGCGCTCGGTACCCTCGCCACCATCGGCATGATGTTTGGCGAGCACAAGGAACGCGCGTTCTTCAGCTACCTGTTCGCGTACATGACCGTGTTGTCGGTCGCGCTGGGCAGCCTGATCTTCGTGCTGATCCAGCACGTCGCCCGCGCCGGCTGGTCGGCCGTGGTGCGCCGAATCGCCGAGAACAGCGCCGCGACGCTGCCACTGTTCGTGCTGTTGTTCCTGCCCATCCTGCTCGGGTTCGGCCACCTGTACCCGTGGTCGCACGAGAGCGACAAGATCCTCGAGGCGAAGCGTTGGTGGCTGGGCGCCGACCTTGGCAACCACTCGATGGCGAAGTTCGTGCTCCGCGCAGCGATCTTCTTCGCCGTCTGGGTCGGGCTGTCGTACGTGCTGCGCAAGCGGTCGACGGCGCAGGACGCCCTCGTCGAGGACAAGGAGAAGCGCAACACGGTGACGCTAAGCCTTTGGAGCCTCTCGGCCGGCGGCATCTTCCTGTACGCTTTATCGCAGTCCTTCGCGGCAGTTGATTGGCTGATGTCGCTGCAGCCGCACTGGTACTCGACGATTTTCGGCGTGTACTACTTCGCGGGCTCGATGGTGGGCTTCTACTCGTTCCTCGCGCTGGCCGCGATGGCGCTGCAGAAGGGCGGGATGCTCAAGACTGCCATCACCACCGAGCACTTCCACGACATCGGCAAGTTCATGTTCGGCCACACGGTGTTCTGGGCCTACATCACCTTCAGCCAGTTCATGCTCATCTGGTACGCCAACATCCCCGAGGAGACCGAGTACTTCATGGTTCGCATGGAAGGCGGGTGGGACAAGCTGTCGTTGGCAATGCCATTGATTCACTTCTTCATCCCGTTCCTGTTCCTGGTCTCGCGGCACGTGAAGCGCAGCCGGGTGGGGCTGGCCATCGGCGCCATCTGGCTGATCACTGTGCACACGCTGGACATCTTCTGGATCGTGATTCCCAACGCCGGCGCCCACCACGGTCCGCCCGCCGGCGCGGCCCACGGCGCCGCCGGCGAGGCCGTCGCCGCCGTCGGTCACGCCCCACACCTGTCGGTTGCGCTCACCGACGTCACGGCGTTCATCGGCATCGTCGGGCTGTTCCTTGCGGCCTTCGCGTTCCTGATGAAGAAGAACGCCGTCGTCTGCATCGGCGACCCGCGACTCGACGAGTCGCTCGCTCACGAGAACTTCTGAGCCTCTGGCCGGCGACGAGCGGACTGAGAAAGGCGCCCACGAGGGCGCCTTCCTCTTCAAGCGCCGGCGCCGACCGGTGCGCCGACGCGACGCCGTTGGCACTGCCGATACGGCAGGGCACAACGCGCGCATGCACGCCCTTCGGATCTCGTTGCCGCGCCCGTTCCTCTTCTTCAGCGCTGTGGTCGCCGTGGCCGCGAGCGTCGGCGAGGGCTGCGCCCGTGAGGTCGTGCCGCCGACGGGACCCGGTTGCATCACCATCGACGAGTGCGGCGAGGGGCGGCTGTGCGCCGCCGGCGCCTGCGTCGACGCACCGCCGTGTCGCGGCGTCGACGACTGGCCGTTCTGCCGCGATGAGCTCGAGCAGTTCGAGGCGGGCCTCGGCCGCACCGCGATCTGCGAGAGCCCATCGCCGACGTCGCTGGATTTCACCTGCCGCGTCGCCTGCGAGACCGACGACCAGTGCAGCGGCGACGCTCTGTGCACCGACTTCGGCCACTGCGTGCCCGGTCTGCGCCGTCGTCCGGCGGGGACGCCGAAGGCCGCCCACGCGCCGCTGGTCGCCGGCGTCGGCGAGGCGCTGCTCGACGTGCCGCTGTCGACGTCGTTGGGCGGGTTCTCGTCGCGCGCCGGCCCCGGTGACGGCGCCTGGGCCGACGGCATGGAGCCGGCGGTGGGCCGGCTCGAGGGCCTGTGGGCGCGGGCGGCCTTGCTCGACGCCGGCGACGGGCGCGTGCTGTTCGTGCGGCTGCCGATCATCTTCCCGACGGCGGCGATGACCGAGGCCATCGCGCAGGCCCTGCAGGAGCAGACCGGCGACGACTGGCGCGACGCTCTCGTCGTCACCGGCACGCACACGCACTCGGGCCCGGCGCGCTTCCTGCCGCTGCTCGGCGAGAGCGAGGCGGTGCTCGGGCCCTTTGGCATCGGCACCTTCCGCCAGGACGTCTTCGACCGCATCGTCAAAAGCAGCGTCGCCGCCGCGCTCTCCGCCATCGACGCCGCACAGCCCGCGCGCCTTGGCGCCACCGTTGTCGAGGCGTACGACACGGACGATGCGATCGCCCACGACCGCCGCGACGCGAGCCCGCCCTTCGACGACAACCGCGCGCTGCTGGTGCGGGTCGACGACGAGGCCGGCGTGCCGCTGTTCGTGATCACCGGGTTCGGCATCCACGCCACCGACAACAGCAGCAACTGGGCGACCAACGAGGTGGCTGGCGGCGTCGAGGACGGTCTCGAGGCGGCGCTGTATCCCGTCGCGAACCGCGTCGTGCCGGTGCTGTTCGTCAACGGCGCCGGCGGCAGCATGGCCCCGTCGGCGGGCGGTCGCGGTTTCGCCGTGCCGCATGGCTTCGCGCAGACCGGCCACGTCTACGCCGAGCGCATGCTGCCGACGTTGCTGTCGCTGCCGACGAAGGCCGACGTCGTCGTGCGGGGACGCGCCCACCGCTTCGCGATGACCAACGAGACCGTGGGCTATGCGCCCGGCGAGTGGACCAACGGCGGCCAGCCGCCGTTTGGCGGCGACGTCACCTATGGAGGGCTCAACTGCTTCACGCGCGACTATGACGACGACGGCGCGCCCTACGCCGGCCACCTCGGCACCGACGAGATGACCTGCGGGATCTCGTTCCACACGTTCCTGTTCAACCACCCGCCGAGCGTGTTCCAGCGCGCGCAGATCTCGGCGCTCGACCTCGACGGCCTCGCCGTCGTCACGCTGCCTGGCGAGCTGACGATGGAGCTCGGTTGGGGCATCGCGGCGGCGCTGCAGCGGCAGGCCGGCGTCGACCCGTCGCGGTCGTTCCTGCTCGGCTTCGCCAACGACCACCTGATGTACCTGCTGCCGACGACGCTGAACGAGCCGTCGCCGCCGTGGCCGGGCTACACCGGGCCGCCGCCGTCGTCGTACCCGCCGTTTGCGTTCTCACCGCTGCGCGGCGGCTACGAGGCCGACACGTCCATCTTCGGCGACAAGGGTGGCGACGCGTTGATCCGCGAGGCCGTCGTCGCCTGGCAGCGCTTGAACGACGACGCGCCGGCGTCGAAAGAGGCGGCGCCCGCCGTCTACTCGCCCGACGTCAAGCCGCCGATACCCGTCGACGACACGCCGGTGGAGCGCGCCGGCGCCATTGTCGTGTCGCTGCCGGCGAGCCTCGCGCGTCGCACCCCGACGCCGCTCACATTCGAGGGAGGCGACGTCGCCGTCGAGGGGCAGGGGCCGCAGGCCACGCTGCTGCGCGACGACGGCGCGCCGGTGCTGCTGCCGTCGGGGCGCCCGTTCTCGACAGCGCACGCGCTGTTCCCGGTGTCCGTCGCCCGCGTCGACGACGGCGATGGCCCGGCGTGGCGCTGGACCATGACGCTCGAGCTGCCGTGGGACCTGCCCGCCGGGAGCTACCACCTCGCCGTGACCGGGCAGGTCCAGCGCGCTGGCGTCGTCGTCCCGTACGCGTTCGACACGCCGCCGTTCACCGTGGACCCGGCGCCTCTTGACGTCACCGCCGTCCGCGACGGCGACGACCTCGTCGTGCGCGTGGGCCTCGCCACCGACGAGCCGACGTTGAACGACCGCGGCCTTCAGGGGCGCCTGCGGCTCATCGATCCGCGCGTGATGAGCGGTCGCCTGGCGCCCCTACCGTCGTCGGCGCTGCCGTCGTCGGCGCTGCCGGCGTCGGGCGTGCGCGTCACCGGGGACGGCATCGACGCTGTCGCTGCGACCGTCGTCGAAGAGGTCGTCGACGGCGACCCGGCGACCCTCGCCCGCGTGCCGGGCGTCGGGTCGGGCGCGCTCGTCGTCGACATCGTCGACGCCTTCGGCAACACGGGCCGGGTCGAGGTGCCGGCGGTGACGCAGTGACGCTCGGCGCGCCGCGCGGTTGTCGACGACGAACGACCAACGAACGAGCTTCGTGAACCGAGCGGTCACACGAGTTCCTTGCGGCGGGTGGGAGCCTTGCGAGTCGCCGTTGAGGCAACATTGTTGGCCCGCTGGGGTCACTTCGAGTGTTGATCGCGTTGAAGGCGCTGCTCGCGGGCGGCGCCGTCTTGCTGATGCTCGTGGGCCGCGATGTGCGCGCGGCGGTGCCGCCGGTCATCGACGCCGCGATGGCGTGCGCGCTCGGCGACGTGGCGACCGTCACCGCGGCGAAGCACACGGCGTTCGACGTCATCTCGAGAGCCGAGCTTCGCCGCGCCATCGACCTTGAGGCGCAAAAACAGCGCGCCGGCTGCGGCGCCGAGTCGACGTCGTATCTTGTCGAGTGCGCCGGGGCGATGGGCGCGCGCTTCGTCGCCTTCGGGCAAGCTGGCCACGCCCGGCACGAAGATCGTGCTGATGTTGAACCTGTACGACCGGAAGAGCGCGAGCTTGTCGGGGCGCGTTGTCGCCGCTGAGCCGTCGATGGACGCCGTGCTCGCTCACATCGACGCGGCGGTCGCGACGCTGCTCGCCGTTGCCGAGCGCGAGCGCGGCCCGCGGGAGCGCCCGAAGCTGCTGATGATGGATCTCGAGGCCGCGCCGAGGTCGTCGACCGCCCCCGGACCGACGAGCCCGGGCACCACGGACATCGCGGCCCCGGCGATTGCGTCCGGTCTCAGCGCCGGTTTCAGCGCCGGTCTCAGCGCCGGTCTCAGCGCCGGTCTCAGCGCCGGACACTGGCTGCTCAACGACGGCGACAGCGCGGCGTTCGTCGGCGCGCTCGTGCTCGGCGGTGGCGCGCTGGTCGGCAGCGGCGCGGAGCAGGCCGACGCTCAGGGGCGGGTCTCCGATGCGTTCCAGCACGCCGCCATCGCCGCCATCGAGCAGCGCGATCTGCAGGCCCGGTCTCACCCACCTGCTGTTCGCCGGCGGCGGAGTGCTCGTCGTCGCCGGCGCTGGCGTCGCCGTGGCGTCGCCTTCCTTCTGGGAGTGAGCCGATGTCGCTGCTGTCGAATCTTCGCGCGCCAGCGCTGGTGGTCGCATGCGTTCTGCCGGCGTGCGTTCTGCCGGCGTGCGTCTTCGAGCCGGTCGACCTGCGGCTGAAGCGCGACATCGACAAGGGCCACCCGTGCCAAGACAGCGACACCTGCGTCGGCCCCCCCGGCTTCTGCATCTCCGACAGTGAGGTGCCCGAGCGGGTCGTGCTCGAGGGCGCGTTCCAGAAGGGGCCATCCATCGCGCCGACGCGCATCGGCGTCATCGCGCTCGACGAGCAGCTGCGCTCGAGGGGGCAGGTCATCGCCTCCGAGACGCGCGGCCTTGGCGACTTCTCGCTGCCACTCAACGACCGCGGGCTGTGCGCGATCCGAGTTGAGGGAGCCTTCTACAACGAAGTCACCGGCAGTCTCAGCGACGGGCAGCTCGAGCTGCGGGGGCTGTACGCGACCGACGGCGAGCTGACGCAGTCCCGGCAGGCCACGGCGATGCACGTCAGCCAGCCGGCCTCCGGCGCCGTCAGCCGCCCTGGTCCGGCAGGCGCACCTGCAGGCGCGGCTCGCCGACGCGGACCAGGTCGCCGACCAAGAGCACGGCCTCGAAGACCCGGTCGCCGTTCAGCCACGCGCCGTTCTTGCTGTCGACGTCGACGAGGAAGCGGCCGGCGTCATCGCCGAAGAGGGCGGCGTGAATCTTGCTGACGGCGTCGTCGACAAGCTCGATGTCGCCGCCCCGCGCGTAGCCCGCCACGTCCCCTGGAGCGTTCCGCAATGAGGGCGGCGTTCGCCGGGTCGCGTGCTCGGCGATCCGCCGGTGGTCCTCGCCCTCGAGGCGCAGCGACGCCGGGCGCTCGACGACCTGGGCGCCGGTCACCCCTGGGGCGCGCCAGAACATCCGCAGCTCACCAGAGGCAACCGCGAAGCGCCGCCCAGCGTCTGCGCCGTCGATGAGGATGAGGATGGCGGGGGGGCTCGGCGCGCTACGTCATGCTCGATCCGAGCACGGCTTGGCAGGAGCGCTCAAGCGCAGCACGATTCCAGACATGAGCCCGCCGCCCGCTCTCCCTGCCGCCACCGTCGTCGTCGCCCGCGTCGTCGCCGACCTGGGGCAGGGCGGCTTCGAGGTCTATCTGGTGAAGCGCCACGGCAAGAGCGGCTTCATGGCCGACGCCCACGTCTTCCCTGGCGGGCGCGTCGACGACGACGACGCTGCCTTCGGCGTCGACGTCGATCGCTTCGCGGTCGCCGCCATCCGCGAGACGTGGGAGGAGTGCGGCGTGCTGCTCGCGCGCCCCGAGAGCGGCCTGCCGTTGTCGACGCGCGCGCCGCTGGACGCCGTGGCCGCCCGCAGCGCCGCCGGCGAGCCGTTTGGCCACGCCCTGCGCGCCGCCGGGCTCGTGCCCGACGTCGAGGCGCTCGTGCCCATCGCCTGGTGGATCACGCCCGACGTCGAGCCGAAGCGCTTCGACACCCGCTTCTTCTTCGCCGTCGTGCCCCCGCTGCAGCGCCACGACGCCGGCGTCGACGGCCACGAGGTCACCGAGGGCGCGTGGTTCACCCCGCGCGGCGCGCTCGACGCCTACGCGGCCGGCACGATCCGGCTCGCGCCGCCGACGCTGGTGACGCTCGAGGAACTCGCCGCCCACGCCAGCATCGACGCGGTGCGCGCCGCGCGCTGGCCGCACGTGGCCATCCGCCCCGTCGTCGGCGACGAGGACGGCCGTCTGGTGCTGGCCCTGCCGGGCGACCCGCGCCACGAAGTCGATGCACCCGTGTGGGCCCACCGCACCCGCGTCGTCGTCGACGATCAGGGCCGCTTCCGCTCGGCCTGCGTGCGCCGCTGACGCGACGCGTCTGCCGCTGTCAGCCCGTCGTTTCCGCGCCGATCCGTCGTCGGTCGGGCTTCCGGCTTCGCTTTCGTCTGGTAAGCGTCCGGCATGCGTCGACTCTGCTCTCTTCGTCGTGTCGCCCTCGTGCTCGCCAGCGCCGCCCTGTGGGTCGGTTGCCCGACGCCCCCTGCTCCCGATGGCGGCGGCGAGGGTGAGGGCGAGGGTGAGGGAGAGGGAGAAGGCGAGGGAGAAGGCGAGGGCGAGGGAGAAGGCGAGGGCGAGGGCGATCCCGTCGAGGGCACGTTCGCCGTCGAGGCCTGCGGCGGCTCGGTGCCGCAGCCGGCGGGCAGCGACGTCTGCACGGTGACGCCGGGCAGCGGCGGCACCATCGTGTTCGGCACGATCCTGACGCCCGGGCGCGTCTACGAGAGCGGCGCGGTGGCCTTCGACGCCGACGGCGCGATCACGTGCGTGGGCTGCGGCTGCGCGGCGGGCAGCCAGACGGCGATCGCCTGCGGCGACGCGTCGGTGTCGCCGGGCCTCATCAACGGCCACGACCACGCCGGCTGGATGGATCGCGGCCCGTACCCGGCGCCGGCCGACCTGCGCTGGGAGCACCGCCACGACTGGCGCAAGGGCAAGCGCGGTCACCCGTCGATCCCGCAGGGCCAGTCGAACAACTCGCGCACGGCGCTGGCGCTGGGTGAGCTGCGCTTCGCGCTCGGCGGCGCGACGGCGACCATCGCCTCGGGCGGCTTCTCGCAGGCGGGCGGCGGCGTCATCCGCAACCTCGACGCCAGCGGCGACGCCAGCGCTCTCGGCATCGACGCCGTCGACTACGAGACGTTCCCGCTCGGCGACAACGGCGGCGCCCAACTCGAGTCGGGCTGCGCCTACCCCGACGTCAAGGCGCGCCCCGATGCCGCCGTCTACGCGCCGCACATCTCCGAGGGCATCGACCAGGCCGCGCGCAACGAGTTCACCTGCCTGACGTCGTCGGCGGACGGCGGCCGCGACGTCGTCGACGCCGGCAACGCGATCATCCACGCCGTGGGCCTGACGCCGCAGGACGTCGCCGTGATCGCCGAGCGCGGCGCCAGCGTCATCTGGTCGCCCCGCAGCAACATCTCGCTGTACGGCGACACCGCGCCGGTGACGCTGATGAAGTCGCTCGGCGTCAACATCGCCCTCGGCACCGACTGGATGCTGTCGGGCTCGATGAACGTGCTGCGCGAGCTGCAGTGCGCGCTCGATCTGAACGAGCGCAACTTCGGCAACGCCTTCAGCCGCGAAGAGCTGTGGCGCATGGTGACCATCAACGGCGCGCGGGCGCTCGGCGCCGACGCGAAGCTCGGCGCCCTCGCCGTCGGCAAGCGCGCCGACCTCGCGATCTTCGCCGCCAACGGCGGCCCGTTCTCGTCGGTGGTGGCCGGCGACTCGGGCGCGGTGGCGCTCGTGCTGAAGGACGGCAAGCCGCTCACCGGCGACGCCGCCGTCGTCGCCGCCCTCGATCCAACCTGCGACACCCTCGACGTCTGCGGGGCGACCAAGCGCGTGTGCGTCAGCCGCGAGACCGGCTCGTCGCTGGCGTCGCTGCAGGCCGCCGAGCCCGACTTCTACCTGCTCGACAGCTGCGCCGGCGAGACGCCGCCGGGCGAGCCCACCTGCGTCCCGCGCCGCGTCGAGAGCAGCGACCTCATCGCGGGCAGCACGCTGTACACGGGCGTCCCCGAGGCCGGCGACGCCGACGGCGACAGCATCGCCGACGCCGACGACAGCTGCCCGCGCGTCTTCAACCCGATCCGCCCCGTCGACGGCGGCCGCCAGGGCGACAGCGACGGCGACGGGCAGGGCGACGCCTGCGACGCCTCGCCGCTCGACGCCGACGGCGACGGTGACGGCGTGTCGATCCCCGAAGACAACTGCCCCACCGATGCGAACCCGGGCCAGGAGGACGGCGACGGCGACGCGATCGGCGACGCCTGCGACGCGTGCCCGAGCGAGGCCAACGAGCGCAACGCGGCGTGCGACGACGACGGCGTCCCGAGCGCCACCGACAACTGCCCGACGGTGGCGAACGCCGACCAGACCGACACCGACGACGACGGCGCGGGCGACGCCTGTGACCGCTGCCCGACGTTCGCGAACGCCGACGGCGCCGGCTGCCCGGCCTCGGTGTACGACGTGAAGACCGACGCGACGCTGTCGACGCCCCCGTCGCGGGTGCGCGTCGCCGACCTCGTCGTCACCGCGGTGACCGGCAACGGCTTCTTCGCGCAGCACGATCCCTCGGCGGGCACCTTCGCCGGCGTCGACGACTCGTGCGTGTTCACCTTCGTCGGCACCACCGCCGCCAAGCCCACCGTCGGCCAGAAGGTCGCCGTCGACGGCACCGCGCAGGAATTCTTCGGCCAGCGGCAGCTGGGCGCGGCGACGTTCACTGCGACGGGCACCGGCACCATCGCGCCCGTCGTCCTGACCGGCGAGGCCGTGATCGCCGCCGCCATCGCCGACGGCGCGCGCGCGCCGCTCGAGGGCTGCCTGGTGCAGGTGAACGACGCCGTCGTCGCCGACCCGGCGCCGCCGGCGGGCGCCGGCGACACCGCGCCGGTGCGTAACGAGTTCGCGCTGCAGGGCGGGCTGCGCGTCGACGACAACATCTTCCTGATCACGCCGCAGCCCGACAGCGCCGGCCAGCGCTACGACGCGCTGCGCGGCCCGCTGTCGTGGCGCAACAGCGTGATGAAGCTGCTGCCGCGCGACGCCGCCGACGTGATCGCCGGCCCCGTCGCCCTCGACGGCGTCGACGGCGGTTACGTGCGCGTCGGGCAGACGGGCGAAGGCCTCGGCGGCACGATCCGCGTGCACCTGAGCCGCATCGCCGACACCGACACCGTGGTCACGCTGCAGAGCCTCGACCCGACCGTGTTCACCGCGGCGGGCTCCGTCGTCGTCCCCGCCGGCAGCGCCGCCGCCGCCATCGCCGTCACCGGGGTGGTCGCCGGCACCGCGACGCTGCGCGCGACCCTGAACGACCGCACCGCCGACGCCGCCGTCGTGGTGCTGGCCGCCGACGCGCCGACGGCGGTGACGGCAGCGACGCCGTCGTCGGTCACGCTGTTTCCGGGGGGCACCCAGACCGTCACGCTGACGCTGTCGATCCCGGCCCCCGAGAGCGGTGCCACCGTGGTGCTGTCGTCGAGCGCGGCCGCCGTCTCCGTGCCGGCCACCGTCGCCGTCGCCGCCAACGCCGTGAGCGTCGACTTCGTCGTCACCGCCGTCGGCGCTGGGAGCGCGACGATCACGGCGACGCTGGACGCCGCGGTGGACATCGCCGTGACCGTGCGCGAGGCGCCCACCGACATCGACCTGTCGGGCTTCAAGCTGCGGCGCATCGACAACAGCAGCGAGTTTACGTTCCCCGCGGGCACCGTGGTGCCGGTGGGCGGCTACGTCGTCGTTGGTCGCAACTCCGATCAGGCGACCTTCGAGGCGTTCTGGCGCACGACGCTGGCCGACGGCGTCGTGTATTGGCAGGCGGGCGACACGGTGATCGTGAACGCCGACCAGCGCACGTTCGCGCTGGTGCGCGGCGACGGCGCCGTCATCGACGGACCCACGCGGGGCGCGGTGGCCAACAGGTCGATCGCGCGCACGAGCCCGGTGGGGCCGGCGGCCGACACCGCCTCGTGGACGCAGGCCGCCGACGGTGACGCGACGCCGGGCGGTGGGCAGCCCACCGACGCCAGCGCGGCGAGCGGCTGCTACGTCTCGGAGATCGCCGATGCGCGGATGTTCGACAACGAATTCATCGAGATCCACTGCGTGGGGGCGGTGCCGTGACCGGCCGCAGCGGGCAGGACTGAAGCGATGCTGGTGCACGACACCCTCGTCGATGTCGACGGTCCTGCGGGCGTGGTTCGCTGCGCGCTGTCGCGCCCGCAGGGCGAGGGCCGCCACCCGCTGGTGCTCTGCTTCCCCGACATCTTCGGCAACAGCGAGGCGCACCGGCGCGTGTGCCGCCGCCTCGCCGGGCACGGCTTCGTCGTCGCCAGCGTCGAGCCGTGGGGGCGCCAGCACCCCGTGGGCACGGTGTTCGACTTCGACGCCGACCGCGCCGCGGCGCTCGCGGCGATGGACCGGGCGAAGACCGCCGCCGTCGACGAGGATCGGCAGGCGGCGCTCGCGGCGCTCGTGCGCGCGCCGTACGTCGACGACGGCGCGGTGTTCGCGCTGGGCTTCTGCTACGGCGGGCACCTCGCGCTGCGCGCCGCGCTCGAGCCCGCGGTGAAGGCGACGGTGTGCTGTTACCCGACCGGCGTGCACGTCGACCAGTGCGGCGGCGACGCGGCCGACACGCTCGCCCGCGTCGGCGACATCCGCGGCGAGCTGCTGCTCGTGTGGGGCCGCCACGACCCGCACATCCCGGCGGCGGGCCGCGCGAGGATCCACGCCGCCCTCGAGGCCGCGGGCGCGCGCTTCGAGGCTCGCCTGTACGACGCTGACCACGCCTTCCTTCGTGACGTCGGTCCCCGCTACGAGCCCGCGGCCACCGACCATGTGTTCGCGGCGATGATCGACCTGTTTCGTCGACGGCGCTGACGGCGACGTGCGCCGCGGGCGTTAGCAGTCGGCGGTGAAAATGGTCGACGGCCGTTTTCGCCGAGGGCTGCGTTCTTGGGAGGGAGGCTCCATCGAGCTTCGCTCAATGGAGAGAGGGTCTGGCAACAGACCCTCCAGAGGAACAACAGGCTGTGGTGAAACGCAAAGGGCGTTTTGACCACAGCCTGTTGGCCATCGAAACGTCGTTCGCGGGCGCGCTCGAGCAGGTAGGCGACCACGGTGCGGACGCGCGGCGAGGGGTGGCGCGTCTTCGGAGAGACGAGCTGGACCGGCCGCGCCGGCGTCGCCCATCCGGGCAGGACGACCTGCAAGCGGCCGGCGGCGATCTCGTCCCGGGCCATGTACAGCGGCAGCCGCGCGACGCCGAAGCCAGCGACGGCGGCCGCGCGCACGGCGGGCAGCGACGTCGCAAAGAAGCGACCGGAGACCGTGACCTCGACCGGTGGTTCGGCGTCAGCGTGCAGCATCCACGCGTTCGAGAACGGCGGACTCGTGAACGCCGCGCACGGGATGCCCGACAGGCACGCCGGAGATGACGCCGTCAGCAGCACCTTGTGGGCGTCGACGAACGCCGGGCTCGCGACCAGGACGCCGTGGATGTGCCCCAGCGGGCGCGCGATCAGCGAATCGTCGTGGATCGGCCCCACGCGCACGGCCAGATCGATGCGATCGCGTCGCACGTCGGTGACGGCGTCGGTCAGCTGCAGGTCGACGTCGATCTCGGGGTGCGCCTTCAACAGGTCGAGCACCACCCCGCTGACAACGACGCCGTAGTCGAAGGGCGCCGTCATCCGCACGAACCGGCGTGGCCCCGTGACGTGCGCCGCGGCGTTGCCGAGCGCCTCGTCGAGGGCGCCCAGCGGACCGCGCGACTCGGCGACCAGCTGGGTGCCGACGTCGGTCAGGACCAGCTCGCGCTGGCCACGGACGACCACCGGCGAGCGAAGCGCGTCTTCGAATTGGGCAAGGTGACGCGACAACGTCGACTTCGGCACCCGCAGCGCCCGGGCGGCCGACGACAGGCCGCCGTGGTCGACGACGTGCAGCAGCGACGCGATGTGCTCGGCGTGGGTCGCGCCCGCGGACACCGTGCGCTGTGACCCGCGTGAACGACTCTTCATCACGACAGCGTCGCCTGCGCCACAGACGCTGACAAGCAGCGCCCGCCCGCGGCCCCGCCGCCGTGGACCAGCCCGATGACGACCAGCGTCGTACGCGCGCTCTCCGCGGTCGTTCCGATTTTCGAACGCCGTGTTGCGCCTCTGCGCCTGTCCCACAGCGGCCATCGGTGCAGCGCTGCGCCTACTGTGCCTCCTCCTGCAGCGTCGTCGGCGCTGTGGCCTGACCGGACACACACTCGAGGTTCTGTATGCAGAAGGCCCTCGCGCTGTCGGGCAACTACGACGAGTTCAGCGACGCGGCCTGCACGAGCGCGATCCACACCAGCCACTGGACGGGTACCTCGACGATCCCCGGCACGACGGCGAGCGGCGAGACGAAGATCGACATCGCGTACGCGACGTTCACGTCGACGCCGCTGACCGCGGACAACGCGACGAACAACAACAACTACAGCTACTGCGGGGTCACCGACTGGGCGTCGGGAGTCGAGAAGGACATCCTCGGCGCGCCCTGCCAGGGATTCGCCATTCCCGTCGGCGGCGAGAGCCTGGACATCTACAAGATCACGAGCGACTCGCTGCTGTTCGGCACCAACGCGCCGATCGGCATGGACTTGACGGAGGACGCCCGCCCGACGACGTTCAACGAGTTGACGGTGTTCACGCGACAATGCATGCCCGAACGTCGCGCGTTCTGCTCCGACGTCACCGGGGCCGTTCCGCTGGTTCGCGGGGCGGTCCCTCTTCATGATACGCCGACGATCTCGGTCAGGCGCAACGCATCTGCCTTCGTCTGTTCGTTCACCACGAGGCAGCAATGAAGATCACTCTGCCGACGAATCTCGTTCTGCTGGCGACCCTGATGAGCGCGTGCGCGACGACGCCGGCGGCGCCCGCCGCCGACGGCTCCGACCTGAACGGAACGTGGAAGACCGCCTGCGGCAACAAGTCGATCACGACCATCGAGTACGCCGGACTCTCGCTGAAGGGCACGTACACCGCGTACGCCGACGACGCCTGCGCGACTCCCGTCGCCGTCAACACGTGGTCGGGCCACTCCACCATCACCGGCGCCGGCGCCGACGGCGCGACGAAGATCGACGTGCACTTCGACTCGTTCCGCGCGACGGCGCTCACCGAGGAGCAGGCGACGAAGTGGTCGGGCTGGGGGTACTGCGAGAAGACCGACTGGGCCGCGAATGCCGAGGTCGACGTCATGGGTAAGCAGTGCCAGGGCTTCGCGGTGCCGCAAGGCGGCGTGAACCTCGACCTCTACAAGGTGTCGGGCACGACCTTGCTGTTCGGCAAGGGCTCGAAGATCACCGCCGAGCCCCACGAGGCTGACCGTCCTGCCGCGCTGAACGCCGGCTGGGCGTTTCAAAAGGCCGGTGGCGCGTCGTGAGTGTGGTGCTGCCGGCGCTGCTGGCCCTCGCCGTCGGCGCAGCCCCGACGGCGGCGCCCGACGCGGCGTCGCCGTCGTCGTCACGGCGGGCGCTCGTCGTGCTCACGAGCACCGCCGCGTTCCCGACGACGAAGGCTCCCACGGGCTTCGTGGCGCAGGAGGCCATTGTTCCAATTGTGGAACTCCTGGCCGCCGGCGTCGCCGTGGACGTGGCGAGCATCAAGGGCGGCGCGGCGCCGATGGACCCGAAGTCGGATCCGCGGAACCCCGCGGGGATGGCGAAGGATTTCCAATTGGGCCGCGACTTCCTCGCCGATCCGACGCGGGCCGCGCTGCTGACGACGACGACGAAGCTCGCCGACGTCGTCGGCAACGCCGGCCGGTACGACGTCGTCGTCTTCGCCGGCGGCAGCGGGGCGTCCTTCGACTTCCCGCAGGACGCGTC
>Ga0194129_10002937_pt1 | contig 24517 bp, 23 predicted proteins | sample TA2KigCa35mmetaG_FD_150862 | JGI IMG/M metagenome (GOLD analysis project Ga0194129, IMG submission 150862) | Freshwater microbial communities from Lake Tanganyika, Tanzania - TA2015038 Kigoma Deep Cast 35m | ecosystem: Environmental > Aquatic > Freshwater > Lake | place: Tanzania: Lake...
GTTGCGGCGCGCCGACGGGCAGGCGGTGACGACGACGTCGCAAGGGGCGGGGCCCTGACCCGCGACGCTGGCGCGGCGGCGCGCCATCTCCTTGCTGCCCTCGGGGTTGCTTACCGGGTACAGCCCGCCGCCGCCGGCGCAGTCGGCGTCGTCGTGGTGGCGGACGAACTCGAGGGGTGGTCGGCCGGTGGCGACCCCGAGCAGACGACGTGGCGCGTCGAAGGTGCGGCCGCGGCGCGCAAGGTAGCAGGGGTCGTGATAGCGCACGACGACGTCGCGGGCGGCGCCGGCGAAGCGGTCGGCGCGGGTGGCCAGCGCCTCGACGAGCGGAACGACCTGCGGGAACGAGCGCGCCCCGCGGGAGCGGCCGAGCAGCGCCTCGCGCACGGTCGTGAACAGGTAAGCGCAGCCCGGATCGGGGGTGACCACCAGCTCGTGGCCGGCGAACACCTCGGCCATCTTCAGCAGGTTCTCTTCGACGAGGTCGACGTTGCCGTCGGCGTAGACCGGGTAGCCGCAGCACTGCGCGCCCACGCGGTGGTCGGTCACCGGCACATCGTGACCGAACGCGAGGCCCAGGGCGCGCAGGTCTTTTTCGATCGCGGCGCGGCCGTCGTGGCCGCTGCGCGCGCAGCCGGGGAAGTAGGCCACCGAGGCCGCGCGGCTCTTCAGGAAGCCGTCGGCTACGCGGGCGTGGTCGCGCTCCTTGACATCGCCGGTCTTCTTGAAGGCTTCGGCATAGGCGCGGCTGCGCGGCGTCTCGGCCAGCGCCCGCGCCGAAAACAGCGTCTCGGTGACGGGGTTGCCGTGGGCGCACTGCTCGGTGCACGCGCCGCAGCCCGTGCACGCCTCGAGGGCCTTCTGCGCGCCCTGCTGGGACAGGGCGACCTGGCCGCTGCGGCCGAGGTGCACGAGCGACATCTTCGCCCAAGGTGTCACGGTCTCGCGCTTCTCGGCCTCGGAGACCGGGCAAGCCGAGCGGCACATCTTGGGACAGAACGCGCAGAGCGTGGCTGGGCGGGCGAGCGCGGCGTCAGCGTCGTGGCTCATGGGGATTCCTGCGTCTGGGTCGGGGTGGTCGTGTGGTGCGAGCCGTCGCGGGGGGCGTTGGCCGGCGCTGACGCCAGCGCGTCGACGAGGGCGGCGGTGGCGCCCTTGACGTCGAGCAGCGCGCGCGGGGGGCGCGCGCGCTCGAGCACGGCGGTGCGTTGGAGGTACGGCACGCTGACCACGCGGCGTCCCGCCCGCAGCGCGCTCTCGATGCCGAACACGTCGCCGGGGCGCAGGCTGCGCGCCGACGTCCAGCGCAGGTCGGAGGCCTCGTCGGCGCCGTCGTCGTCGACGCGGTGGACGGGGGCGGGCGCAGTGGACCCCGCCGCGGAGCCGGTCGGGGCCAGCGATGCGCCGCCCAGCACCACCAGCGTGCGCCCGCGGGCGCAGGCGGCGACGGCGCGGGCGCCGTCGACCAGATCGCGGACGCGCGCCGCCAGCGCGGCTGCGTCGTCGAAGCGCTCGGTCCACGTCGTGGTGTGGGCCGCCGACACCACGCGCAGCCGCGCGCGCACGAGCACGGCCATCGGCGCCGGCGCGGTCGCGGTGTGCAGCAGCGACGGGCCCGCCGCGTGGCGCGGCGCCGCCGGCGTCTCGACCAGGTCGCCGTCGACGGACAGCAGCGTCGCGCGCTGCACGAGGGCGTCGACGACGAAGGGCGCCCGGGTGGCCAGCCGCCACAGCGGCGCGGCAGGCAGGGGGCGCAAGAGCGGCAGCGCCCAGCCGCGCGCGCGCAGCGCGCGGGCGATGAGCGACAGCGACAGCCGCGCGTCGACGTCGACGAGGCCGTTGTGGGCGTCGATGACGAGCGCGTCGGCGGCGCCGAGCCGGGGCGCGCCGAGCGCGACGTCGTCGACGTCGACGCCTTCGCCCGCGAGGTGGGCTAGACGCAGGCGCTCGACGAGGGGCGCCCAGTCGGCGGGCAGCGCGGGCTGCGCGGCGGTGGCGGGCAGCGTCGAGGTCGTGGTGGTCGCGGTGGTCGTGGGTTCGCTCATGGCGCACCGGGCAGGCCGAGCACGCCGGGGTTCAGGATGGTGTCGGGGTCGAGGGTGCGCTTCAGCTCGTCGAGCAGCGAACGGGTCCCCGGCGCGTGGCGCAGCCCGCGCACCTTGCTGCGGCCGACGCCATGATGGTGGGCGATGACGGCGCCGTGGCGGCGGATCGTCGTCAGCGCGCGGTCCCACGTCGTGTCGTAGCGCGCCAGCGCCGAGCGGGGGCCGGCGCCGGCGGTGCCGCCGCCGGCGAACGTGAAGTACAGCGAGCAGCCGTCGAGGTAGGCGTGGCTGAAGTGGCAGAGCACGAGGGCGGTGTCGCGCAGCGCCTCGCGCACGGCCTGGTACAGCGGCGTCACCTGCTCCCAGCCGCAGGCCACCTCGCAGGTGTCGACCCAGCCGCCGACGGCGAAGGCCTTGCTCATGCGGTAGCTGACGCGGTGGCGGTGGGCGAGCCAGCGGCTGCCGGGGCTGTCGCCGAGGTCGGCGGCGCCCAGCGCCAGCAGCGTTTGCCGCAGCCGGGGCGCGCGGCGCTCGAGATCGGCGGCGTCGCCCTCGAGGCCCACGACGAGGCGGGGCTGCCCGTGCACGCGGTCGAGGATGGTGTTGGCGAGGCCCGGCCGGCCGAGCAGCTCGCCGACGATGGCGCGGGTGGCGCGCGGCCGCGAGAACACCGCCAGCTCCTCGACGCGGCGCACGAGGGCGTCGAAGAGCGTGGGCTCCTCGCCGTCGCCGCCGTGGGCGGGGCCCGAGTCCTCGAGGCCGGCGCGGGCGATGCCGCCGGCGTGCACGCGCAGCGGCTCGTCGGGAGCGGCAGCGCCGCCGGCCAGCGCCGAGTCGAGGGGGTCGTACAGGCGCAGCACCGCCGGGGCCTCGCCGGCGGCGAGCAGCGCGCGCATGGCCTGCAGGCCCGTGGGCAGATCGCGAAACGAGAACCCGCGCAGGAAGCGGTGCGACGACAGCGGCTGTACACGCAGCACCACCCGCGTGAGCACCGCGAGGGCTCCCTCGCTGCCGGTGAGCAGCTGCACCGCGGCGGGGCCGGTGGTGGGGTCGTCGATGGCGGCGAACAGGCGCTCGCCGCGGCCGTCGACGCCGTGCACGGCCAGCACCATGTCTTCGATCTTGCCGTAGCGGCTCGACAGCTGGCCCGCCGAGCGCGTGGCGACCCAACCACCGACGGTGGAGCAGTAGATCGACGACGGGAAGTGCCCAAGGGTGAAGCCGCGGGCGTTCAGCGCGCGCTCGAGGCGGTCACCGATGATCCCGGCCTCGACCGTGACGGTGCGCCGCTCCTTGTCGAGCGACACCACGCGGTCCATGCGCTTCAGGTCGAGCACCCACGCTGTCGACGACGGCGAGATGCCTCCGCACACGCCCGAGCCCGCGCCGAAGGGCACGACGGCGCGGCGCTCGACACGGGCAGCGCGGACGACGGCCTGCACCTCGGCGTCGTCGCGCGGCCAGAAGACCCGGCTCGGCAGCGTGACCGGCAGCTCTTCGCGCCGCTCGAGGAAGCGCCGGGGCCACAGGTCGTGGGCGACCATGCGGCAGTCGATGGGGTCGCTCGACGACGGGACGCTGCGGACGAGCTCCAGCATCAGCCGCTTGTGACCGATGCCCCGGGCGAACGCAAGGCACATCGCCGACGACGCGACGCCAACGACGCGACGCCGACGACTTCGAAGATGTCAGGGCGGTGACGTCACGAGAGCACGATGGTGAAGACGTGCTCGCGGTACCAGCGCAGCTCCTCGATGCTGGCGCGGATGTCGTCGAGGGCGGTGTGCTTCGAGGCCTTGGTCGGCGGCTCGCCCTTGCCGCCGTACCACTGCTTCGCGAGCACCTTGATCGTCGACACGTCGATCTGCCGGTAGTGCAGGGCGCTCTCGAGCAGCGGCATGTGCCGCAGCAGGAACCGGCGGTCCTGCCAGACCGAGTTGCCGGCCAGCACGCCTTTGCGGAACGGCACATGGGCCAGCAGCAGCTCCATCGCCCGCTGCTCGGCCTCGGCCAACGACGTCGTCGACGCGCGTACCTTGTCGAGCAGGCCGTTGTCGGTGTGCATCTTGCGGACGAACGGCGACATCGTGGCCAGCGCCGCCTCGGGTTGCCAGATGCACTGCTCGTAGCGCGCGAGCTCGTTGAGGTCGCCGTCGGTGACGATGATCGCCATCTCGATGATGTGGCACGTCTTGTCGTCGAGACCGGTCATCTCAAGATCGATCCAGACGAAGCGGGCGGGGGTGTCGGCCATCGAAGAACCTCCAGCAGGAGCGCTTACTGCGCCAGCGGCGTGCGTGACAGGCGCTTCGACGACATCGCTTCGCCTGCGTCCGGTTGGTCTTGACCGTAGCCCCTGACCGTAGCGCCTGACGGTGGCCCCTGACGGTGGCCCCTGACGGTGGCCCCTGACGGTGGCCCCTGACGGTGGCCCCTGACGGTGGCTCCTGACGGTGGCTCCTGACGGTGGCTCCTGACGGTTTCGCCCTGCGCGTCCGGGTACGATGGAAGGGCGGCCGTTGCGGACAACCGGCCTTGGCTGGCTACGCTGTCGACCATGCGCCTCTCCACGATCGTCTTCCCGACCCTGACCGCTCTTGCCACCGGGCTCGCCGCCTGCCCCGAAGACAAGGCCGATCGGCCGGCGTTCGTCGATGTCTCGTTCCCCGAGAGCTTCCGCTTCGGCACCGCGGTGGCGCAGTGGCAGGTCGAGGGCGACCTCGGCGACGACGGCCGCGTCTACGACTCGAACTGGAAGCGCTGGATGGACATGGGCAAGTCCAAGGGCGCGCAGCAGAACGTCGACGGCAACGGCTTCCGTCGCCAATTCGTCGACGACATCGCGCGCGCGCGCGACCTCGGTCTGGACACGTTCCGCCTCGGCCTCGACTGGTCGCGCGTCGAGCCCGAGCCCGGCGTCTTCGATGACGCCGAGCTCGACCACTTCATCGTCGTGCTCGATGCCATCCGCGCCGCCGGGATGAACCCGGTGGTGACGCTGTGGCACTGGACGGTGCCGGTGTGGGTGCAGCAGCCCGATCCCGCGGCCGAGGGCGGCGCCGTCGATCGCATCGCCACGACCAACGCCGCCGTCGTCGACGACTTCGAGCGCTTCGTACGCCACGTGGTGCCGCGCATCAAGGATCGCGTCGACACCTACACTGTGCTCAACGAACCGTTCTCGATGATCACGCTCGGCTACATCGACGGCCGGTTTCCGCCGGGCCGCACCCTCGACGTCGACCGCGCCACGGCTTTCGGGGTCAACCTGTTGTTCATGCACGGCGCCGCGTACGCGGCGATCAAGGAGCTCGACGACGTCGACGCCGACGCCGATGGCGCCGCCTCGTTCGTCGGACTGACGATGACCGCCAACGAGTTCACCCCCGAGCTCGTGGGCGACCCCGAGCAGGAGCGCAGCGCGGCGTCGATCAACTACGCCTTCAACGACTGGGTGATGATCGCGCTGACGTCGGGCGATCTCGACGTGAACCTCGATGGCGACATCACCGACACCGACACCGTGCCGCCCGAGGGCCGTTACCTCGAGCTGGCGTCGACCCTCGACTTCGTCGGCATCCAGTACTACGGGCCCGGCCGCATTACCGACGAGGGCCTGCTCGGCCAGCTGCTCGCCGACGTCGCGCCGCTGTACGGCGCGCCGCTGCTCGACGTCGCCGGCTACTCCGTCGGCGACGGTGCGCTGCTCCCGTCCAACGGCATGGGGCGCGAGATCAGCGCCGCCGGGCTGCGAGACACCCTGGACCGCTACGCGCAGTGGGGCGTGCCGATGATCATCACCGAGAACGGCACGACCACCAACGGTCGCGTGCCCGAGCTGCCCGAGGACTTCGAGCCCGGCGACCCGCTGCCCCGGGGCGACCCCCAGGAGGCCCAGGCGGCGATGTACCTGGTCGAGCACCTCTGGGAGCTCGGTCGCGCCATCGCCGACGGGCTCGACGTGCGCGCCTACTACCACTGGACCCTCGCCGACAATTACGAGTGGGTCGATGGCCGCACGCAGCGGTTCGGCGCCTATGCCGTCGACTTCGACGACCCGACCTACCCGCGGCGGCTGACGCGCATGGGCGAGGCGCTACGCGACATCGTCGATGCCCGCGCCATCGACCAGGACCTGTGGGCGCGGTGGACGCTCGCGGCCTACCCGACCGACCGGCGCGCCACGCCGCGCGGCACCACGAGTATCGACCCGAAGAACCCGTGAGCCGCGGCTCCCCCCGCGCTGGCTTGGTCGTCGTGGTCGTCGGCGGCGCTACAGCCCGAGCAGCGTCAGCACGACGGGGCGGTGGTCGCTGACGATGGCGCGGTAGTTGGCGACGTCGAACTCGACGCGCGGGATCACCGCGACGCCAGCGCCGACCTCGTCGTCGAAGGCGCGCGTCGTGACGATGTGGTCGATGAGCGAGTTGCGCGACGACAGGAACGACGCCTCGCCGGCGTCGGCCAGCGGCTGCGTGCGGACGACGAAGCGGGTGGGGTCCAGCAGCGGGCGCCAGTTGCTGGTGCCGGGCTCGTCCTCGACGCGCTCGTTGAAGTCGCCGAGAACGATGACCTCGTCGGCGGCGGCGCTGGCCACGTACGAGGCGAGGTAGTTGCCGAGCTTGATGAACGCCTCGCCGCGGCGGTCGAGGGCGTCGGCGTCCTCGCCGGCCTTCAGGTGCACGACGATCACCGTGAAGTCGAACTCCCGCGTGCCGTCGTCGTAGTGAAAGGGCACCTGCAGCGGCGGCCGTGGAAACGCTCCGCCGTCACCGGAAAACAACAGCGCCGGCGGCCCCGGGGCGAGTGCGCCACAGCGGTAGACGACGGCGAGCTTCTGGTACGCGCCGTCAGAGTACGTGTGGCTCGACAGCACACCCTCATGGTGGGGCAGCCGAGCGAGCAGCTCGTCGAACGCCGCCTGCGACGCGACCTCCTGCAGCGCCAGCAGATCGAGATCGAGGGACGTGATCATGTCGGCCACGGTGGCGACGGTGCTGCTGCTCGAAGGGAAGTTGCGGATGTTCCAGGTCGCGACGTCGAAGGTCGCCGCCGAGCCGACGGCGTCGGTGACGTCGGCGCGCGGCGTGGGGAAGTCGGTGTCGTCGTCAGGGACGCAGCTGTGCGGGCCCGGATCGCCTTCGCCTTCGTTTTCACCCTCGCCTTCGCCCGCGCCGCCGTCGGGCGGCGGGGTCGGGCAGGCCAGCGTCGCGGCGGCGACACAGGCGAGGACGAGGCTCGGGCGGGCCGGCGGAGGCATCGACATGGCCGCACCGTAGCCGGACCGAGCGTCGGACGCTGCGCCGAAACGAAGGGCCGGCGATCCGTTGACCGGCGCGGCCCCGAACCCGCTGTCGCCGTTGGCGTGGTCTACGTCGTGCTGGCCGCTGTCGTGCTGGCCGCTGTCGTGCTGGCCGCTGTCGTGCTGGCCGCTGTCGTGCTGGCCGCTGTCGTGCTCGAGCGCAGCGTCACCAGCGCCGCCTCGGTGGGGCAGTTCAGACGCAGCGGCATCCAGTGGCCGAGCCCCGCCGAGGTGTACAGGTGGCACTCGCCCGCGGCGCCGGTCTTCTGGTAGCGGCCGAGCAGGAAGCTCGACGGCAGCAGCGGCGCCACCAGCGAGCGTCCGAACAGCGCCATCTGCGCGCCGTGGGTGTGACCGGCCAGCGTCAACGTCGCGCCGTAACGCACGGCGTGGACGAAGCCGCGCGGCCGGTGGCTGAGCAGCACGCGGCAGGTGACGTCGGCGGGGCAGGCGGCGAAGGCGCGGCCGACGGTGGCGGCGAGGAAGTCATCGGCGCCGTCGACGCCGCGGCCGGGGTCGTCGGCGCCGGCCAGCCACAGCGACGCGCCGTCGCGCTGCAGGAGCAGGCCGCCGTTGCACAGCAGCGGCACGCCGTGGTCGGCGTAGTGCTGCTCGGCGCGGGCGCGGCCCCGGTAGATCTCGTGGTTGCCGATGCTGGCGACGACGCCGTGGGGCGCACCCAGCGCCCGCAGGTGCGCGAGCGCCGCGGGGATCTGCGCCAGGTCGTCGGCGATGTCGCCGGTGAGCGCGACCAGGTCGGGGACGACGCCACGGGCAATCACCGCGTCGACGACGGCCCGCACCTGCGCCGGCGAGATGAACACCCCGAGGTGGACGTCGGTGAGGTGCAGGATCGTGAAGCCGTCGAGGGCCGCCGGCACCGACGCGCTCGCCACCACGACGTCGCGCAGCACCGGCGTGGCCTGCGCGGCGGCGGCGCCGAGTGGCCCAGTGGTGGCCGCCGCCGCCGGGACCACGCCGCCCACCGTGCGCAGGAAGGCCCGCCGCCGTGCGTCGAGGGGAGCGCGACCGTCGCCGGCGGGCTCGGACGCGCCGGCGATCAAGTCCTTGCAACGATGTCCGCCGAGCATCGCGAGGGGCGCCCAGACCACCGCCGAGGCCACCACGAGCAGCGCGGAGCCGAACACCACCGCGGTCACCGTGATGGGCACGATCCCCAGCGCCGACGCCGGCGCCACGACCCGCAGGACCTGCCACAGCGCGAAGCAGCCGCCGGCGCCGCCGCCGACGATCCGCAGCGACCGCCCGAGCCAGCCCGCCCAGGCCGCGGGGAAGGATCGGCGCAGCAGCAGCGCGGCGAGCAGGACCGCGCCGCCCATGACGAGGAGTGGCACGACGACACGACCCACGGCGAGTGCAGACATGCCATGGCGGTAGCAGGGCGCGGGGGCGCGCGCAGCGGGCCCGGGTCCAGCGGAGGCAAGGGCGCACGAGCGACCGGCGCGCGAGTTGTGTCGGGCGTCGTCTCCGTCTAAGACGTCGCTATGCACGCCACGTCTCCCCTCGTCGTGCGCTCAGCGGCGCACGTCCGCGCGGCGCTGTTCGCGAGCGCCGCTCTCGTCGCCCCCGCCGCCGCGGCGCACAAGGCCTTGTTCGTCGTCCGTCACGCCGAGAAGGCGTCGTCCACCGACCCCGACACGCCGCTGGCCGGGCAGGGCGAGGACCGCGCGCAGCGCCTCGCCAGCCTGCTGCGCAACGCTGGCGTCACCCACGTCTTCGTCAGCGACAAGAAGCGCACGCGGCAGACCGCGCAGGTGCTCGTCGATCAGCGGGGGCTCGCCGCGCCCGTGGTGCTGCCCGCCGCCGACCCCGGCAAGCTGGTCGAGCAGCTGAGGGCCGCGCCGCCGGACGCGGTCATCCTCGTCGTCGGCCACAGCGACACGATCCCGGCCATCCTCAAGGGCCTCGGCGTCAAGGACGCCGTCACGATCCGCGAAGACCAGTACGGGCGCGTCTTCCTCGTCACCGCCGACTTCCGCCTCGTCGAGCTCGCCTACTGATGACAACCACGGTCCGCGCTCGCGTCCTCGCCCACCTTGAGACCCTCGTCGCCTGCGACACGCGCAACCCGCCGCGCGCTGCGGCAGGCATCGACCGACTGTTCGCCTATGTGCGGCAGGAATTGCCGCGTGGCTTCGTCGTCGACGAGGTCGATCTGGGCGACGGCTGCCGCTGGCTGCACGCGCGCCGCGGCGACGACGACCACCGGCTGCCCCTCGTGAACGTTCACGTCGACACCGTGCCCCTCGACTCCGGCTGGGCCAGCCCGGCGACGGGCGTCGATCCGTTCCGGCTCGCCGTGCAGCGTGAGGGCGGCGTCGAGCGCGCGGTGGGGCTCGGCGCCTGCGACATCAAGGGCGCGGTGGCGGCGTTCCTCGTCGCTGCCGCCGACGTCGACGCGCCGGCGTCGCTGCTGCTGACCACCGACGAGGAGGCCGGCTCGTCGAAGTGCGTGCGCACGTTCTGCGAGCGCCACGACGTCGTCGACCGGACGATCCTCGTCGCCGAGCCGACGCAGGGGCGCGCGGTGCTGGCCCACCGCGGCATCGGCACCGCGCTGCTGACGTTCGCCGGCTTTGCCGGCCACGCCTCGGCGCAGCGCGCGACCACCGACAGCGCGGTGGCCCGCTGCGTGCGCTTCTGCAGCCGGGCGCTGGCCCACGCTGACGCCGACGATAACGCGATCCGCCTGAACCTCGGCCGCATCGACGGCGGCACCAAGGCCAACATGATCGCGTCGGAGTGCCTGCTGCGCCTCGGCGTGCGCCCACCGCCGTCGCAGCCCGCCGAGGCCGTCCTCGACACGCTGTTCGCGCTGGCCGACCCGGCGACGACGACGGCACAGAAGGGGTTCCTTGCGCCCGCGCTGCCGACGCGGTTTCGCGCCCGCGATGTCGAGGCGGCGCGCGCGCAGGCGGCGGAGCGGGCCGAGTCGCTCGGGCTCGTGCGCGGCGATGACGTCGACTTCTTCACCGAGGCGGCGTTCTTCTCGGCGGCGGGCGCGGCGGCGATGGTGCTCGGGCCGGGCGACATCGCGCAGGCGCACACGGCATTTGAGTGGGTCGACGTCGACCAGCTCGTCATGGCAGTAGACACCTATGCGCGCGTGCTGGCGCAGCGGATGCGAGGATGAACACGCTGTTGACGTCAGCGACCAAGCCCGACTCCACGGAAGATCTGATCGTCCGCCTGCTGAAGAACCTCGGCAGCCGCAAAGAGGTCGAGCAATATCTGAAGCTCTTCTCGTCGGTGGAGGAGAAGCGCTTCGCGGTGATCAAGGTCTCGGGCGGCGTCGTCGAGAACGAGCTCGAGGCGCTGGCGTCGTCCATTGCGTTCCTCGACAAGGTCGGGCTGACCCCGGTGGTCATCCACGGCGCCGGACCGCAGCTGCAGGCCGCCGAGAACGCCGCCGGGCTCACCACGACGAAAACGCCCGAGGGCGGCCGCGTCGTCACCGAGGAGTCCATCGCGCTGGCCCGCAAGGTCTACCAGCGCGAGAACCTGCGCATCGTCGGCGCACTCGAGGCGCTCGGCACCCGCGCGCGGCCGATCCCCAACGGCGCGTTCGTCGCCGAGCGATCCGACGACGGCCGCCTCGGCTTCGTCGGCCGCGTCACCGGCGTCGATCTCGATGCGATCGAGGCCAGCATCCAGGCCGAGCAGATCCCGGTCTTGTCGTCGCTGGCCGAGACGCGGTCGGGGCAGGTGCTGAACGTCAACGCCGACGCCGCCGCCCACAAGCTGGCGCTGGCGCTGCAGCCCTTCAAGGTCGTGTTCCTGTCGCCCGACGACGGCATCCGCGACGAGCACGGGCAGATCATCTCGGCGGTGAACCTCGACGAGGACTTCGACAGCCTGATGGCGCAGCCGTGGTTGTCGGCGTCGACGAAGAACAAGCTGGTCGAGATCCGCGGCATCTTGCAGGCCCTGCCGCGCAGCTCGTCGGTGGCCGTGGCCAGCCCCGAGAACCTCGCCCGCGAGCTGTTCACCCACAAGGGTGCCGGCACGCTCATCCGTTTGGGCGAGCGCATCCGCTGCCACAACGATCTGTCGCAGATCGATCTGCCCCGTCTGCGCGCCCTGCTTGAGGACAGCTTCGGGAGAAAGCTGCATGCTGATTACTTCGATAAGAAGCCTTTCTATCGTATCTACCTTGCCGACTCGTACCGCGCCGTCGCTATCCTGACGCTGGAGCAAGGCTTCCCGTACCTGGACAAGTTTGCCGTCACCACCGAGGCGCAGGGTGACGGAGTCGGCGGATCGCTGTGGCAGCGGCTGGCGAAAGAGAACGACCGCCTGTTCTGGCGTGCACGAATCGATAATGAAGTAAATCCGTGGTACTTTGCTCGTTCTACTGGTTCCTATAAAAGCGAGAAGTGGCTCGTCTTCTGGTACGGACTCGAGCGGTTCGACGACATCCAGCGTTGCGTTGACATGGCGCTGGCGATGCCCGCGTCGCTGAAGGCCCACTCGGTGGGGGCGCAGTCGTGATGGTCCCCGTCGTCGACGTTCCGGTGCGGAAGAAGGTCGGCTTGATCGGGGCCCGCGGCTACGTCGGCCGCGAGCTGCTGGCGCTCCTCGAGAGCGACCCAACCCTGGACGTCGCCTTCGTGTCGTCGAAGGGCGGAGCGGGGCGGCAGGCGGGCGAGGCCATCGGCGTCGGCGGCCGCTTTGCGTCCCTGCTGCTCGAGGACCTCGAGCCGGTGCGCGCCGCGCGTCGCTGCGTCGACGAGGGCGTCGACGCCGTAGTGCTCGGGCTGCCGAACGGGCAGGCGGCGGCGTGGGTGGCGGGGTTGTCGGCGCAGACCGCGGTGGTCGACCTGTCGGCCGACCACCGCTTCGACGACGGTTGGGTCTACGGGCTGGTCGAGCGCGACCGCGCGCGCCTGCACGGGGCGAAGCGGATCGCGAACCCCGGCTGCTACGCGACGGCAGCGCAGCTGGCGCTGTGGCCGTTCGCCGACGTCGTCGAGCGCGCCCACGTCTTTGGGGTGTCGGGCTGGTCGGGGGCGGGCACGAGCCCGAGCCCGAAGAACGATACGCAGCTGCTTGCCGACAACGTGCTGCCCTATGACCTCGTGAACCACACGCAGGAGCGCGAGCTGCGGCGCCACAGCGGCTTGGACGTGCGGTTCTTTCCTCACGTGGCGCCGTTCTTTCGCGGGATCACGGTGACGGTTGCGATGGATCTGCGCGCGTCCTTGACGAAGAGCGACGCCGAGGCGCGGCTGCGGGAGCGCTACGCCCACGAGCCGCTGGTGTCCATTGTCGAGGGCGAGCTGCCGCCGCTGGTGTCCCACGCGCGCGCGCGGCATGGCTGCCAGCTCGGCGGCGTGCACGCCCACGTCGCAGACCGCCGCGTCGTCGTCGTCGCCTGCCTCGACAACCTGCTGAAGGGCGCGGCGACGCAGGCGCTGCAGAACGTGCACCTCGCCCTCGGACTTCACGAGCGCAGCGGGATTCCCCTCGGCCACGCCGCCGCGGCCGGCGGCCACCCATGACCGCGCCGCTTTGGCAGAAGGGCGCCCTCGAGCTCGACGCCGCGGTGCAGCGCTTCTGCGCCGCCGACGATGTCGTCGTCGACCGCGAGCTGTTCCCATTCGACGTGCGGGCCACCGCCGCCCACACCGCCGGCCTCGGCCGAATCGGCGTGCTCACTGGTGACGAGGTCGCGCGGCTGCACGCGCTGCTCGACGAGCTGTTGGCGCGCTTCACCGACGGCCGCTTCGTCGTGGACGACCGCTTCGAGGATGGCCACACCGCCATCGAGGCGTTCCTGACCGAGCAGAGCGGCGAGCTCGGCAAGAAGGTGCACACCGCGCGCTCGCGCAACGACCAGGTGCTGGTCGCCGCGCGGCTGTGGCTGAAGGAGCGCCTGCAGCAGCTCGACGCGACGACAGCGGCGGCGGCGGCGGCGTGCCTCGACGCGGCGCGAACCACCGGCAACGTCGTGATGCCCGGCTACACGCACCTGCAGCGGGCGATGCCGACGACGTTGGCGGCGTTCTTCCTTGGCCACGCCGAGAGCCTGCTCGACAGCCGCGACGCCGCGCGCGCGGCCCTCGTGCTCGTCGACAAGAACCCGCTCGGCACCGGCGCCGGCTTCGGCGTGTCACTGCCGCTGGATCGCGACGGCGTCACCGCCGACCTCGGGATGCAGGGCGTCGTCGTGTCGCCGCAGGCGGCGCAGAACTCGCGCGGCAAGGTCGAGCTGTTCGCGCTGCAGGCGCTGCACCTGGCCACCCTCGACGTGCGCCGGCTCGCCTGGGACCTGTCGCTGTTCTCGACCGCCGAGTTCGGCTTCGTCGCGCTGCCCGACCGCTACACCACCGGCAGCTCGCTGATGCCCAACAAGCGCAACCCCGACGTCGTCGAGCTGCTGCGCACGCTGCCCGCCGTTGTGGAGGGCGCCATGGCCGAGACGCAGGCGGTGCTGTCGCTGCCATCGAGCTACCACCGCGACCTGCAGGCGACGAAGGCGCCGGTGGTACGGGCGTTCGCCCGCGCGCTGCAGGGACTCGGCTTCGTGCCGGCGTTGGTGCAGAACCTCCGATTTGATGAATCAGCGCTGCGCGCGGCGGTCAGCCCCGACATGCACGCCACCGACCGGGCGCTCGAGCTCGTCGTGCAGGGGCTGCCCTTTCGCGACGCGTACAAGCAGGCCGCCGCCGAGATCCCGACCTACGCCGGCCGCTCCATCGACGACAGCGTGCAGCAGCGCGTGTCGCTGGGCGGGGCGGGCAACCTCGGGCTCGAGCGCGTGGCCGACCGCCTGCGACGCTGACGGTCACGCCGCCGACGACGACCGCACCGGCTGCACGAGGCTCGACACGACGACGCTCACCGAGCTGAGCGCCATCAGCGCGCTGGCCAGCACCGGCGAGAGCGACCAGCCCCACGGCGACAGCGCGCCGGCGGCCAGCGGCAGGCACACGGCGTTGTAGACGCAGGCCCAGACCACGTTGCGCCGCATCGTCGCGCGCGCGGCGCGGGCGACATCGACGACGGCGGGCAGCAGGCGCAGGTCGGGGCGCAGCAGCGTGACATCGGCGGCGGCGGCGGCGACGTCGGACCCCGACGACAGCGCGATACCGACGCTTGCGGCGGCCAGCGCGGCGGCGTCATTGAGGCCGTCCCCGACCATCGCCGCGCCTCGGCCGCTGCGGGCAAGCACCCGCAGCGCCTCGAGCTTGTCGGCGGGCGAGGCCTCGCCGACGACCTCATCGATGCCCGCCGCGCGCCCCGCGGCGCGCGCCACCGCCGCGCGGTCCCCCGACAGCAGCTGCACCGTCATGCCCCGCGCCGTCAGCGCGGCCACGACTTCTTTGGCCTCGGGCCTCGGCTCGTCGGCCAGCGACAGCGCTCCCAGGACGACCTCGTCGCGGCGGACGAAGGCGACGGTGGCTTCGCCGAAGTCACCCGGCGCAGCAACGAGGCCTTCGGGGGCATGGCGCGAGACGTCGACGACGAGGCCGTCGACGACGCCCCGCACGCCGGCCCCGGGGAAGGCCATGACGTCGCGGGCGCGCGGCAGCTTGCCGAGCGTCGCCACCGCGTGCTCGACGATGGCGCGGGCCAGTGGGTGCTCCGAGCCGCGCTCGACAGCGCCGGCGAGGCGCAGCACCGTGGCTTCGTCGTGGTCGTCGAAAGCGCGCACGGCGGTGACCCGTGGGCGCCCGACGGTGAGCGTGCCGGTCTTGTCGAAGACGACGACGTCGACCTGCGCCAGCGCCTCGAGGGCGGCGCCGCCCTTCACGAGCACGCCGAGGCGCGCCGCGCGCCCGCTGGCGACGACGACGGCGGTGGGCACCGCGAGCCCCAGCGCGCACGGGCAGGCGACGACGAGCACGGCGACGGCGTGCACCGCGGCGCGCTCGACGTCGGCGGCGTCGAGGCCGGCGACATCGACGCCGCCGACGACGAGCCACGCGCCGAACGTCAGCGCCGCCAGCGCGATCACCGCCGGCACGAACACCGCGACGACGCGATCCGCCAGCCGCTGCGTCGGCGCCTTCTGGCCCTGCGCTTGTCGCAGCAGCCCGAGCAGGCGCGCCAGCGTCGAGCCGTCGGCGGCGGCCGTCACCCTTGCCCGCAGCCGCCCGTGGCCGTTGAGCGCGCCGGCGACGAGCGCGCTGCCCGGCTGCTTGTCCACCGGGTTCGCCTCGCCGGTCAGCAGGCTCTCGTCGAGCGCGCTCGCGCCCTCGACCACCACAGCGTCCACCGGCACGCGCTCGCCGGGCAGCACGACGACCACGTCGCCGCGGCGCAGCGTGTCGATGGCGACGTCGACGACGAGCCCGTCGTCGTCCTCGCGATGGGCTGAGGGCGGCTCCAGCGCGGCGAGCCCCACCAACGCGGTCGTCGTCTGCCGACGCGCGCGGGCCTCGAGCGCGTTGCCGAGCAGCACGAAGCCGAGCACGCCCAGCACGCTCTCGGCGTAGCCATGGTCGCGCCACAGCGACAGCAGGAGCGCCCCCAGCGTGCCGAGCGCCACCAGCGCGTTCATGTCGGGGGCGCGGCCCGCAAAGACGCCCAGCGCGCGGCGGTAGACATGGGCGCCGGCGACGGCAGCGACAACGACGACCCCGCCAAGGGTGAGGGCTTGGGGCACGCGGTGCATCGTCGCCATCGCCATCGCCATCGCGCCCAGCGTGACGATGGCGCGCGCGAACAGGCCGCGGGCCTCGCGCGCCAGCGCGGCGTCGTCGGCGCGCTGCTGCTGGATGAGGGCGCGGGTGCCGCGGGGCACCGCCGCGTCGTAGCCGGCGGCGCGCACGGCCTGGACCAGCGCCGCGGCGTCGAGCCGCGCGGCGTCGAAGCTGACGGTGGCGCTGCGGGTGACGAGGTTGGCGCTCGCGCCGTCGACGCCGGGCAGGGCGGACAGCGCGCGCTCCACCGACGCGGTGCAGGCGGCGCAGGTCATGCCGCCCACCGGCAACGTCAATGTCGTCGCCACGATGCGCGACGGCGTGGTCGGCGTGGCGGCGGCGGTCACGGCGTCAGCCGGCGCTGGGCGCGGCCTGGGCGGAAAAGCCGAGGCGCCCGATGGTCTTCACAAGCTCTTCGACGTCGGTGTCGGCGGGGTCGAAGGTGCCCAGCGCGCGGCCCACCTCTACCTTGTCGACGGTGACGCCGGGGACGTCGGCGAGCGCCTGCTGCACGCGCCGCACGCAGCCGCCGCAGTGCATGCCGTCGATGCGCAGCGAGAAAGGAGAGTCAGGCACGAGAGCCTCCACCGCGAGCGGGTGACGGTGAAGACGTACGACCGCCGCTGCGCGACGACAACCCACGGTGGCGGCGCGTGGGTGGCAACGACGACCGGCGGCGGCCCTGATCGGCGGCCCTGAGCGGCGGCGAGGCGTCGACGGCGTCGACGGGGATCGCTACAAGCGCGTCGTGCCCGCCGTCGACGTCGTCCGCCGCGAGAGCTTCGTCGTGCCCACCCCGGGGCGCGGGCTCGTCAACGTCACGCGCGCCATCGCCGACGTCGTCGCGCGCGCCGGGGCCAGCGAGGGGCTGGCCACTGTCTTCGTGCACCACACCTCGGCGAGCCTGATCATCCAGGAGAACGCCTCGCCCGAGGTCCCGCTCGACCTCGAGACGTTTCTGGGCGGGCTGGTCCCCGATGGCGACCGGCGCTACCGCCACGTCGACGAGGGCTCCGACGACATGAGCGCCCACGTGCGCAGCGCGCTGACGGCGACGTCGGTGGGGATCCCCGTCGCCGCCGGCCGGCTCGATCTGGGCACGTGGCAGGGCGTCTGGCTGTGGGAGCACCGCACGGCGCCGCACGAGCGCCGCGTCTCCGTCGTCGTCGTGGGGGCGCGGTGACCACGCCTGCCGCGCGCCACGTCGGCGGCGTCGTCTTCGACATGGACGGCGTGCTCGTCGACAGCGAGCCGCTGTGGCACGAGGCCGAGATCGCGGCGCTGGCGCCGCTCGGCGTGCCGCTGACGCCAGCCTTGTGCCGGCAGACCACAGGGGTCCGCGTCGATGGCGTCGTGCGCCACTGGCGCACGCTGCACCCGTGGGCCGAGGGCCCTGCTGACGACGTGGTCGTCGCCTCGATCGTCGATGGCGTCGTGGCTCGCGTGCGCGCGCGGGGTGAGCCGATGCCGGGGGCGCGCGCGGCCCTCGAGGCGGTGGGGGACCTGCCGCTTGGACTCGCGTCGTCGTCGCCGCAGCGGATCATCGACGCGGTGCTCGAGCGGCTCGAATTGCGGGCGCGCTTCGCGGTCGTGCAGTCGGCGGAATCGCTGCTGCGCGGCAAGCCCGATCCGCTCGTCTACCGCCTCGCCTGCCGCGCGCTCGGCGTCGACCCCGCCCACGCCGTCGCCGTGGAGGACAGCGGCAGCGGCCTGCGCGCCGCCCACGCCGCCGGCATGATCGTCGTCGCCGTGCCCGATCCGGCGGCGGACCCGCCCGACGCTCTGCACCTCGCCGACGTCGTCCTCGATTCGCTGGAGGCGTTCCCCCGCTGGCTCGCCGCCCAGCCCCGCCGTGCGGGGCCCCGAAAGGTCGAACCCCGATGAGCCTCCGCATCGCCTATCTGCACGGGTTCGCGTCCTCGCCGGCCAGCCGCAAGGCGCGCGTGCTCGGCGAGCGTCTCGCCGCCCGCGGCCTGACCCTGCACGTCCCCGACCTGCAGCAGCCGTCGTTCCCGCGGCTGTCCCACGACGCGATGCTCGCCGCCATCGACACCCTCGACGCGACCACGTCGACGAGGTCGTCGTCTTCCCGGGCGACCTCGTCGTCGGGCGCCGGCGACGACGACCGCTGGGTGCTGGTGGGCTCGAGCCTGGGCGGCCACGTGACGTCGCTGTGGGCGACGCAGAACCCTGGGCGCGTGCGGGCGCTCTTGCTGTTGTGCCCGGCCTTCGACGTGCCCACCCGCTGGCGCTCGATGCGCGGCCCCGAGGCCATGGCCCGCTGGGAGCGCGACGGCTCGCTGCCCCACGCCGACGACCAGGGGGTGCTGCAGCCGTTGCACTGGGGCTTCTTCGCCGAGGCCTGCCGCCACGAGCCGCGCCCGCAGCCCGCGGCGCCCACGGTGGTGGTGCACGGCAAGAAGGACACCGTGGTGCCGCTGTCCTCGTCGGAGGCGTTCGTGGCCGCCGCCCCCGACCAAAGGCGCCTGGTCGTCGTCGACGACGACCACGAGCTTGGCGCGAGCCTCGACGTCATCGAGCGCGAGCTTTGGTCCCTGCTGGTCGAGCCGGCAGCGAGCCGCTAGTCCGCCACCATGGTCTGCTTTTGTCGCCGCATCCGCCGCCTGCTCGTGCTGTCGTCGACGTCGCTGCTGCTGGCGACGGTCGCGTCGTCGTTGTTGGCGTGCAAGGCCTTCGAGACCAACCTGCAGGACACCGAGGTCGACGAGCGCGACACCGCGCGCCAGAACTTCGAGGCCGGCGAGGCGGCGTTTACGTCGGCGCGCTGGCAGGAGGCGGTGAAGTACTTCGAGCTGGTGAAGAACAAGTACCCGTACTCGAAGTACGCGGTGCTCGCCGACCTGCGGCTGGCCGACGCGCACTTCGCGCGCGAGAAGTGGCTCGAGGCCGCCGACGCCTACCGCCTCTTCGTGCGCTACCACCCGCGCCACGAGCAGGTGGCCTACGCGACGTTCCGCATCGCCGAGAGCCACAGCCGCGCCGTCGAGAACAACGTCGCCTGGCTGCCGTTCGTCGAGGCGCGCCAGAAGGACCAGTCGGCGGCCAAGGACACCATCCGCGCCTGCGACGAGTTCCTCGCCCGCTTCCCCACCGACAAGAGCGCCGACGCCGCCCGCAAGCTGCGCGCCGCCGCGCGGGCTCGTCTGGCCGACGCCGACCTGTTCGCCGCCGCTTTCTACGAGAAGCGTCGTCGTTGGCAGGGCGCGCAGTGGCGCTACGCCCGCGTCGGCGCCGACTACGGCGACACGCCCGGCGCGGCCCGCGCGCTGTGGAGGGCCGGCGCGATCGCCCGCGATCACCTGCAAGACGCCGACAGCGCGCGCAGCGCGTGGGAGAAGCTCGTCGCCGACCACCCCGAGAGCGCCGAGGCGAAGGACGCCCGCGCGGCGCTGGCGGCCCTGGCCGAGGCGTCGGCGCCGGCGTCCGCGTCGTCCCCGTCGCCCGGGCCGTCGGCGAAGCCCCCCGGTGATGCGGGGCAGGACGGCGCGCCCCCGGCGACCGACCCGGTAGACGACGCCGGCGACGTGCCCGGCGATGTACCCGGCGACGTACCCGGCGACGTACCCGGCGAGCCTGCCGCTACTCCGTGACCGCGGCGGCGGTGGCGGCGTTGTCAGCGGCCTTCTGCTCGGCGGCCTTCACTTGCGCGCGCGCTGCCTCGACCCGTGCACCGGGCGCAGTCCCCACCGCTGTGGCCTGCTCCCGGACGGCGTCGGTGGTCGACGGACAGGCGCTCGTGGTGACGAGCAGGATGGCGACGAGGACGGCGACGGCGGCGAGCAGGGCGGTACGCACCATGCGGCCAAGGTAGTACGCCCACCACGATGGCGTACACGAGCATCCAGAAGATCCGCTTCGACGACGTCGACGGCGCCGGCATCGTCTACTACCCGCGCTTCCTGCACCTGTGCCACGCGGCGTTCGAGGACTTCTTCGACGACGTGGCGCCCTTTGGCTACCCGCAGCTGATCCGCGACCGGCGGCTCGGGTTTCCGACGGTGCACATCGAGGCCGACTTCAAGGCGCCGCTGTCCTACGGTGACATCGCTGTCGTCACGCTGTCGGTGGTGCGTGTGGGCACGTCGTCGATGACCATCGCCTACGAGGTGTGCCGCAAGCGCGACTCGACCGTGTGCTTCACGGCGGCGATCACCGCGGTGCTCATCGACCTGGACACGCAGCGGTCGCAGCCCATCACCGCCGAGCTGCGCGCCGTGCTCGAGCGATATCTTGTCAACCGCGCGCCGCCTGCGACGCCGGCGTCGAAGGCGCCAACTTCGACCGACGGAAAGCGACGGAGAGTGACGGAGAGTGACGGAGAGTGACGGAGAGTGACGGAGAGTGACGGCTGACGGCGCCCGACTGGCAGCGCCGTGCTGACGGCGACGTCGACCGCCCGACGGTGCGCTACGACCGCGGCGCGGCAGCATCGTCGCCAGTGACGCCCAGGGCCCGCGCCAGCCGCAGGGCGTCGACGACGGGCAGGGCGCGGCCCTTGTGCTGCACGAGGCGCAGGGCCGGCGAGGGGCCCGCGGGCAGGTCGTCGGGCAGGGCCAGCGTCTCGATCTCGTCGACAGCGTCGACGAGCAGGCCGACGTGCCGCGCCGGGCGCTCGAGGATCAACAGTCGCTCGTCGCCGCGCGCGCGCACGGGGGCGCCCGCGTCGTGGGCAGGCGCGTCGGGGAACAGCACGCGGACAACGTCGACGACGGTGATCACCCGCCCGCGGTGCTGGGCGATGCCGAGCAAGTGGGGCGGCAGGCGCGGCAGGCGCGACACGTGGGGCCGCGGCGTCACCTTCTGCACGTCGCCGCTCTTGATGGCGACGCGCTCGCCACCGGCGCGGAACACGAGGCACAGGGAGCGCGGGTCGGTGGTCATCGAGTAGAGGTCGTTGTGGTCGTCGTCGTGATCGTCGGCCGCGCGCGGCTCAGGCGGCGCTCGGCAGCACCGACGTGCGGACCGGTGGCGCGCTGGCGTCGGGGGCGAGGCGGAAGCGGCTGACGACCTCTTCGAGCTCGAGGCTGATGTTCGACAGCTCCAGCGCCGACGACGACAGCTTCTCCATCACCAGCGCCTGCCCGCTGACGGCCTTCTGCACGTCCTCAGTGGACGACGCGTTCTGGCGGGCGAGGTCCGCGAGGTGGCCGATGGCCTGCACCATCTCCTGGCTGCCGCGCAGCTGGCCCTGCGACGAGCGCGCGATCAGCTCGGCCTTCTCGGCGCCGCGCAGCGCCGAGGCCACGATGCCGTCGAGGGACTGGATGATCGAGCGCAGGTCCTCGCGGCTCTCCTTCAGGTCGGTGGTCGACTCGGACATGCCGCTGACGGCGGCCTCGGCGTCCTTCTTCAGGTCGCTCAACAGCACCGTGATCTGGTCCGCCGAGCGGCCCGAGCTCTCGGCCAGCTTGCGCACCTCGTCGGCGACGACGGCGAAGCCGCGGCCGTACTCGCCGGCGCGGGCGGCCTCGATGGTGGCGTTCAGCGCCAGCAGGTTGGTGCGCTGCGAGATCTGCGTGATCACGTCGACGATCTTGCCGATGGCCTGGCTCTTTTCGCCGAAGGCGAACACCCGCACGCTGGCCTGCTCGACGCGCTGGAAGGTGTCCTGCAACTTCTCGACGGCGAGGTTCGCTACCTCGGTGCCGGTGCGGGCGGCGGTGTGCGTCTCGGCCACGGCGCGGGCGGCGGCCTCGGCGTTGGCCGCCGAGCGGTCGATGCCCTCGGCGATCTCGCTCATCAGGCTGCCGGCCTTCAACACCAGCTCGCGCTGCAGCTCGGCGGACCGCGCGATGTTGCCCACCGAGCCGGCGACGCCGGTGTTCATCGTCGTCACCCGCTCCGCCGCCGCCGACAGCGTGTTCGCCGACGACGCGACGTGCCGCGCGGTGCGTTGCAGGCGCTGCACCAGCTCGCGCAGGGCCTGCAGCGTGTGGTGGATCGACGCGGCAAGATCGTCGACCTCGTCGGGGAAGCGACTCTCGCTCTCGAGCTGCACCACCGCCGACAGGTCGCCGCGCGAGATCGACGTCGCCGACTCGTTCAGCGTCTCGACGTTGCGGGTCAACGTGCGCGCGTAGAAGGAGCTGAGCGTCAACGCGATGGCGCTGAGCAGCACCGCGAAGGTCACCACCGTCGTCGTGTCCAGCGCCTCGACCCCGTTGAGCGCGAGATTGACCACCAGGTACAGCACGATGGCGGCGACGACGATCATCGCGTTGCCGAGCAGGATCTTCAGGGCGAGCCGGTTGCCACGCAGCATGGCGGCGACGCTACAGCGTTCCCGCTGTCGTCGACGACCCCGCCGGCGCGTGTAGGTCATCGCCGCACCCGGATGCCTCAGGGCTGACGTCGCACGGCGGCGGCGGTAGACCACCGGCCCATGCCCGCCCTGAGCAAGCTCTTCGCCGACGCCGACGCCGCCCTCTTCGACCTGCAGGACGGCGCCAGCGTGATGTCAGGGGGCTTCGGCCTGTCGGGTAACGCCGAGAACTGCATCCAGGCCATCGCCCGCTCGGGCAAGAAGAACTTGACGATCATCGCCAACAACTGCGGCAACCAACGGCAGGGCCTGGCGGTGCTGCTGCAGAGCCGGCAGGTGCGCCGCTTCATCGGCAGCTTCGTCGGCGGCAACCCCGACCTGGAAGAGCAGATGCTGAAGGGCGAGGTCGACGTCGAGCTGTCGCCGCAGGGGACCTTCGCCGAGCGCATCCGTGCCGGCGGCGCCGGCATCGGCGGCTTCTACACGCCCACCGGCGTCGGCACGCTGATCGCCGCGAGCAAGGACGAGCGCGCCTTCACCGTCGTCGACCGCGACGGCGCCACCGTCACCAAGCGCATGATCCTGGAGACGGGGCTCACCGCCGACTACGCGCTCGTGCGCGCGAAGGTCGCCGACGAGTTCGGCAACTGTCGCTTCTACCGGACCAGCCGCAACTTCAGCCCGCTGATGGCGATGGCCGCCCGCTGCACCCTCGTCGAGGCCGAGCAGATCGTGCCCACGGGCAGCATCGATCCCGACGACGTGCACCTGTCGGGGCTGTTCGTGAAGCGCATCGTGCTCGGCCGCGACCACAAGAACGTCATCGAGCAGCGCACGACGCGACCGCGTCCGACGCCCGCCGGGTAGGCCGCGGCGCCCTCAACGCTGCTTGCGCTCGGCTTCGATCTCGTCGACGAGCGCTCGACCGAAGCGCGCGTAATCTTCGTCGCGCGGGAACGGCCGCCAGACCATACCCGATCTGTACAGAGCGCGTCGCCGTTGGTCCGCCGTCGCGCGGAAGACCGTCTCGACGAGCACAGGCGCAAGGCCCTGGTCGACGAGGTTGGCGCGGACGTCGCGTCGGCCAAGGAAAAACGAGAACGCGGTGATCCCGATGACGATCGCCCCGGCCCCGATGGTCGTGACGGGCGCAAGCGCGATGCCTGCCCCCACGCCGATGACGGTCCCCAGACCCGAGGCCGCCTGCCGTGGTGTGACGCTCGTCCACATGCGACCGAGAGCCAGTAAATCGTCGTCGTCGAGCTCGTCGAACGACGTCTTGAGCCCGTGCAGCGCTTGCTCGCTCGAGACGATCAGCGCGTTCGCCGGCGACGACGGTCCGTCCCCGGTCACGGCAGGAACGCGCGGGTCAGGTTGTCGACGCCGCCCTGCAAGACGACCAGGTCATCCTCGACGCGGACGCCGCCGAACGGCACCAGCGCGTCGAGGAGCCGCCAGTCGAGGTCGGCGGCCGCGGGCAGGGCGCGCAGCTCGCCGAGCAGCGAGGTGATGAAGTAGCAGCCAGGCTCGATGGTGAAGCACTGGTCGACGGCGATGTCGATCGTGTTGCGCAGGAACGGGTTGTCGGCACGCGGCGCGACCTGCCGGCAGCCGACGTCGTGGGTGACGAGGCCCAGCGAGTGCCCGAGCCCGTGGGGGAGCAGCTTGCGCGTCACGCCGCCGTCGACGAGGGCCGCCGCCGACGCCGTCGCCTTCGCGATGCCGGTCGCCTTGAGCACGTCGGCGAGCAGGTGGTGGCTGCGGTCGTGCAGCGCCTGGTAGTTCACGCCGGCCTTCGCCTCGTCGCACAGCTGCCGCTGCAGGCGGTCGACGCCGTCGACGAGGCCGGCGAAGACGTCGGCGACGGCGCCCGTGCCCCGCACCGCGGTGCGCGTGATGTCGGAGTCGTAGCCGAGGAACGTGGCGCCGGCGTCGAGCAGCAGCGACTGCGCAACCGGCCGCGTGCGGCCGTAGGAGACGTGGTGCAGTGTGGCGGCGTGCTCGTTGAGCGCGACGATGTTCTTGTAGGGTGTTTCGGGGTCGTCCTGCTCGGTGTGTTGTAGGTAGAGCAGGTGCAGCTCGAGCTCGGAGTGGTCGCCGGCGGCGAACGCCTTGAGCACCGCGTCGTGGCCGCGGCAGGCGCGGCGGTTGGCCTCGCGCAGGCAGGCGACCTCGTAGGCGGTCTTCGTGACCCGCAGGGCGCTCAGGTCGTGGTGGA
>Ga0194129_10002938_pt1 | contig 24517 bp, 21 predicted proteins | sample TA2KigCa35mmetaG_FD_150862 | JGI IMG/M metagenome (GOLD analysis project Ga0194129, IMG submission 150862) | Freshwater microbial communities from Lake Tanganyika, Tanzania - TA2015038 Kigoma Deep Cast 35m | ecosystem: Environmental > Aquatic > Freshwater > Lake | place: Tanzania: Lake...
CAGATAAGTTGGCGAAAGGTTTCGGTTATGAAACTAAACATTTTGAAGATTTTGTTAATACTGCTTCTACTGGTGGAAAAAAGTCGCGAAGACAACGTCAGCAACAGAAAAAACAAAGAAGAAATACACAAAGAAAAAATAGAAAACAGTCAAAGAAGAATTACCAAAAATAAGAATTTGACTGTTATATATTCCTGGATATTTGATTATATTTTGAATGCCAAAATATAATTATTACACCTATATCAATCCTACAAATAGGAAAAAGGTTCTGAAAAAACACCTATGGATGCAATGGGTGATTTCCAAAAGTTGAGTATGGACGAGTAGCGATCTTCCTCTTTTTTATTCAGATTCGGATTGCGCACGATTTCTTCGTCGGCACGAATCTTTTCCTCGATAATTGTGTATTCGCACGCATTATCGCAAGGATTGCATCGTTTCTCTTTATAATTATAGAGAATCTCGGGAAACACGTGCTCCGCCATTTCGTAATTTACAACGCTTCCCTTGTATTTCAATTTTCCATGATCGCAGTGTTTTTGTATAAATTCGTTTTTATCAAATCCTTCAAACATGCTCATTTGGTGCGACATATGATGCATATATACCAGAATGGATGCTACCAAGAGTCCATAAAACTTATTGATAGCACTGTAAAACACAATGATGAATACAGAAATGGCTTTTCCTAAAAATGACGTAATAAACTTCATAAACTCATTTGTATAAACCGCTGCAAAAAAACAAAAGAAAATGGGGATAAATTGGGCAAGGATAGATGTTGTTTTATTCATTTTACAATGGTATATTATATATTATATAATAGAAAAGGTGTAATAGAATAGGATATAGGATAGGATATTACGACTTTTATTTATGGTTATAGTACTTATTGTGGATAATTTCTTCTTTTTCCAGCTGCTGTCTCCGAATTAAGTATTGGCCGCATGGTCCGCAATGATCTTCATTTGACAAATCTATTTTTCGATTCATCTTGTTATTACAATAATCGATTTTCCATCTTCCTAATGGTTTGATATTCTCAGTGAAGAATCTTGATCTTATAATACTGATAAATAATTTCATATTAGCTATTATGTATTTGTGTAAATTATTATATTGTTTATAATATATATTGAATATGTCGCGACCTCCAACTGACTCTGAAATAGACGCACTAAATGAGAGTCTTCGACAAAGACCCGAAACAGATGCTGTAAGAACATCATTTATTCCTCATGAAAATATTCCTACCCCGCCAATGCTAACGCCTCCTATTGAGCCTACTCGAAAACCACGTATTCTTGCAAATATAACCAAGGTAGTCGAGTTTGAGGACCCGATCCTTATGACCACAGAAGAGATTCATGTCGGAAAATATATTTTAGAGAATCCCGATAACGTGGTTATTGTCTATGGCGACAATAAATATTTTTTCACAAAAAGAGAACATATTTATAACCAAATAGACGATGCGACCGTTTATCCGTGCAGGACAAAGGTAGATAATCCACTATCATTATCTATAGAAGAGCATGTTGAAAACCAACCCTTATATGATTTGAAGAAGATTGGATTGATTGTCCCCTTTTGTGATATTATAGTATTTTTCGAAAATCCACAAGTGCAACTGTTTGGACTTATAAATAATCGTAAAATGTATCCATCCTTTATCAGCAAAAATTATATTGATGGACAAAGCGGAACTGGTGCCCTTCATTGTCAAGATGGCCAGAAATCATACATTACGACTATGGTGGTCGCAGTTCCATCTGTTGAAGACAATCTTCCCAAGATAAACAAAAGAAGGCGATCGCGGACCAGATCTCGATCTTCTTCAAGAGATCGGAATGTAACTAGACGGAGAACACACCGTTAATATAATATGATATACATAGACATTATATGATATTATATAGACAACCTTACTACTTATACAGCGTTTTTATTTGCCTCCATTCTTACACGTTAGATTCATGTAGTCTTTGGACCCCACAAATTTCGCAAATAGACTATGATGTAAAATCAAAATCGACAATGATCGGATAATGGTCCGAATTGTATTTTCCGCAATATTCGTCGTACTCGTGATAAAACTGTACGCTCTTTATATAATCGAACAAGTTGGGAGAAATCAATATATGATCGATCATGGAGAATTCGTTCGCGGATGAAACGCAGTTTGTATTGGAATCCCACCAATCCGTATATCGCATATCCTGGCTGGCCTTTTCGGCGACATTATAGAGTGTGTATTCCCTGGAATGGTTTCCACAGTTTCCCTTCAATATACATAATACACTGGATATTGGAAAATTTTCGTTCTTGTCCAGGACATCTTCGTCAAAATCATTCATGTCTCCCAATACAATAATTTCGTCGTTCGGATATTTCGACAACATGGATACGATAATGTTTTGGATAACTTGCGCCTGTGCCTCCCGTTCGACGCACCGAGTCTTATCAGTAGGATATGCGAGGAAATGGACACCGATAAGCAATGCATATAGGCCATTGGGCAACAATATACGGGTATAATAGTGTTTCGAGACACCTTGACTACCGGATGCACCTGTATATCCGCATGTGCTTCTAGGAATCGGATACTCTACGTGTTCCTCGCTGCGTGCCAGGGGAGAAACCGGGGTTATTTTAGATAAGATTCCCACATTTTGTCCGGTCGAGGTATCTTTTCCAAATATCAAGTAAGGATAATACTGTGTATCCAACGACGCAAGCTTCCCTAATTCGTAGCATCCTTCAACCTCACACAGGTTCATAAGTGTCGGCTGAATATTATCCACGATATTTTGCACATATTCCATATGAATTTCAGCATCGGATTGTGTTTTCCAGGCACACGAGGATCCTGGACACCCATTATACGTGTTCAGGAAAAGCCACTCAACATTGTATTGGACTAATCGAAACGACGACTCACTTGTTCCACGAAATGAGCGTCTTGAAGATAGTGCCGCAATAACATTACATTCTGTATCATTATATGAAGCGACCCCTTGAACATACAACGCGATGATATAAAATAACCCCCTTAATATAGGAAATATCATATTATTATATATTATATATTATACTAATATATTATTTGTATAATATACACCCACACTATATATGCAGTCATTGTATGCGACTTATACAATAACAATGCAGCCACCTGTACATATATACCTAGCTCCGGGTTTTTCGGGTTTTCTGTTTCCGGGTTCTCTTCTTTTTGCGCGTTTGTGCGCCACCTCCACTAATATGTGCATATGAAGCTGGTTCATACGGTGTAGCGGCATAAGGTTGGCTACGTGCATGTTGTTCTTCCTCGGTTAATCTTCGCATACAGGATCCAGACCGTGAGTACGATTGCTTGAGGGTTCCCTTGAGTCCAAATTTGAATTTGTTTTTATTGAGCGCCTTTCCAAGTTCATCCGACTTTTTGCGCGCGGCTTTTATCGCAGCATCATATTCGCTTATTTCTTCTTTTATTTGGACGATCTGGTCCTCGTGAAACGATACTTTGGCTAAAATGTCATCTAAAATATCATGAAATTCGTGGTACTTTGCTGGCGTTAATGGCTCATCGCATGCATTGATTTCTTCAATCTTTGCAGATTCAACATCTATTATATGTTCTAGTTTTTTTATACGACTTTTTAATGCGCTGTTAATCGTGTTTTTCTCCTCCATCCTTCTTTCTATTATATTATAATATTATATGGTTGGACATAATGGATCTAATATTTTCCTTTCTATTCCTTCCTATTTTCCACCGCTTATTTCTCCTTACATATTTTACACTGGACCATTCGAGCGCGTTGCGAGTATCCTTTCATAATTACATTTAATCGAGCGGTATTTGTCCGGCTTTTTATTATGGAAATTTTTATTAAGTGATTTTTTATCGAAAAGTATTTTGAAAAAATGATTTTTGGACATTTTTAAAATGTCCACTTTTCACTTTTTGGAAAAAAGTTTTTTGAAAAAACCGGAAAAATTGAGGTCGCTGCATTATGCAGTGAATCGTATTTTTGGAAAAACGGCGGCGCTGCACAACTTTTTTTGAGAAAAATGGAAAATCCGGCGTAAAAAGGGACAAACGGCGTAAAAAGGGACAATTTTACGCCGTTTTATGAGTGGTTTTGGCGTAAAAAGGGACACGTATTATGAACCGATTATGGTGTGGATACATATTTAGGAAATACACAATTTTGTTAAATGCAGTGAAATGATTAGTATATAAATACAATATAATTTTCATAGTATTATACATGAATGGCGTGCATATGAATGGTTGTCATGAAATTGCTGGATCAAATATGAAACCATCCTCCTATAAATTTTATTGCAATAAATGTAATTTCAAGTGTATAAAAAACTCGGATTGGGAGCGCCATTTGGCGACAAAAAAACACAATCGGGAGGTTGTAGAAACCCATCTATGTGGATGTGGGAAATCCTATAATAGTCGGTATAGATTTACTATACATCAACGATCATGTGAATACCAAATCGAAAATACAGTTGTATCGGATACCAATATTGTTTCGCAACAGCCAACTCTAAACAGAGATTTCATCATGGAGTTAATTCACCAGAATCATGAACTGAAAAATCTTTTGTTGGAAGAACGGGAGGCACGCCGCGAAGACAAGGAGGAGCTTATCCATATTATTGACGAAAAGATAGATATATTATCCACAAAACAATCGACTATTATTCATAATAATCATAGTACAAATAACACACAATTCAATTTGAATATATTCCTCAACGAGAAATGCAAGGATGCGATTACTTTAACTCAGTTTGTGAATTCACTGGATGTGGGTCCGCATCATGCCGAATATACAGGCGTCCATGGATACGTCGCAGGTATTAGTAAAATATTCATGGATGGACTGCGACAGCTGGACGTGTGCAAACGACCAATTCACTGCACAGACTTGAAACGAGAAATACTTTATATTAAAGAAGACAATGTATGGGAGAAGGACAATCCGGAAAAAAGTAAATTCAAAAAGGCGTTGAATACTGTCGTTCGAAAAAATATACAGCAGGTTAGCACCTGGGTAAATGAGAACCCCAGCTGCGAAATACTGGATACAAATGAGTATCACTTACACTTGAATATCATGCGTCAATGTATTGGAGGCGATATTGCACAAGAAGACACTAATAATCGTAAAATCATGAGAAATATTGCGAAAGAGGTGCTTATCAATAAACATTCGTTTGTTTAGTAAAACGCATGTGAAAACAACATAAAGCATATATTTGTTGCAATATAGATATAGATTATTTACGTAATGGATAGCGAATACAATACATCTGAGTGGATAAGCGACTTGGAGCAGTTGATATCGTTGCAGGGTGCTTCCAATGAAGAGGACGCGATCCAAACGGTACGCAGTCTATTTTCAAAATATTCTGGGGATGCTTATATGACTACGCGTGCCCACAACTACATATGTTTCCAGCTTCCCAATATATTCGACAACATGCATAAAGATCATGAGTATAGAACCCAGCGCATGGAAGAGCTTTCGAATGAGCAGCAGCAATTCGTGAAAGCATTTGTATCGAATAACCAGTATTTTTACGTGCCTACTGTGGAAAAGTTTTTTCATTACGACGGCGTTCATTATAAGATGTATAGTGAGGACGACATCTTGCATCATATATTTATGTCGATTCGTAAGGACAAAACACTCATGTGTTGGAAGCAGCGCACAAAACATAATATCATGAAGAAGATCAGAGAAAACAACTTATTGCGGTCTGTTCCTGAGTCCGAGACGATTCAGAATGTATTGGATGCACTGCATCCCACCTTTTTCGAAACAAAATCGGAGGCCAAGTATTTTCTGTGTGTGTTGGGCGACAATATTTTGAAGAAGAATATGCATCTTATTCACTTTATGGATGCGCAATCCAAGCACTTTATTCGGGAGCTGAATAATATTTGCCAGACCCTCATTGGGGTTCAACTTAGCAACACGATTAAACATAAGTATTATGAACATGACTATACCAATTGTCGTATCATGCATATTCATGAAACCTGTCGGATTGAAAGTGTATGGGTTCCTATGCTAACCATTCATGCATTGGACCTAATATGTGTCGCGTGTCATTATTCTATACGATATCATAGTTCAGATGAATATTTGACATCGTCGTGTAATGATATTGAATTTGTGAATGACGTATTTTATTTGAAAAATATTGATCAATCTACATTAGTATCTTTATTTGTGAATGATTATTTGGAGGTACATCGGTATCGTCGGCCATCGGGAGACGCAATTGATCTATCTGCAAATGCGCAGATTGCTGCTCAAATAACATGGAAGGATATGCAGTATTTGTGGAAACAGTTTCTGGATTCAAAACGTCTTCCAAGCATCATTTTTCAACAAACATTGAAGACTCTATTAATACATCAATTGAATGATTACTACAAGGATTCGCTTGATTCCTTTGTGGGGATCTCATGCAAACACCTTCCGTCGATTCAGCGTTTTCTTATGTTTTGGGATAATACGATGGTGGTCGAGGAGAATGACCATGGAAACGATGATAATTTTGAATACGAGATCAATGAAATACTTTTCATGTATAAGAAATGGTGTGAGTCATCATCTGAATACAATAATGGAAAAATGCTGAATGAAAAGCAGATCTTAGATATTATTTCCTATTTCCATCCCAGTGTGGAAATTGATAAAGACAAATATGTTTATCGTCATAAATGCACTATGTGGGATAAACAAATGGACGTGCAAATGAGTTTGGACTATTTCAAAGAAGCCATGAAGATTAAATATGACGCCGTTATCGAATCGTCATTGAACAGATCTTATTCCCAATCTACAATGTCATGTGAAACAAGCTCATCGTCGCAACATTATCCCGACATAGATATATCCATCTACGATGCCTATGTTTTTTATTGCCGTGTTGCCAAAAAAATTCATAACAATAATGAACAGATTGTTAGTAAATCCTATTTCGAAAAATGCGTATCGGAATGTATGGATGAATATTTATTGAATGATGGCAAGAATATTTCGGTGAAATGGTTAAATTCTGACATGATCCATCCGTCATCTCTAACTAACCAATCGAATATCATGACCAAGTCATTAATAAACCTAACAACAATGAATGTGTAGAAGGGTAGTAAATAAAAACCATATACAGATATATATTTTTGTATATACCATATGAAAATATGTTATATATGATTTTATATTTATAAAATACAACAACAGCGAAAAATAATATGAATGAGGAAGAGCTACGAGCCATACCCTATACTGCGACATCCCTATCTGTAATAGGTCGATTTATTTTCATGTACTTATTATATCGAAATAAGAGCACAAACACTCTGTCCCTATTATTTTGTATATTGAGTATATGTTCATCAAGTATGTGGATATATTATAGCGTTAATGTGAAAGATCTGCCGATGACGGTACGCAGTTCAACTGAAATTTCTCTTCTTACAATATCTGCCATTTACATAATACGAAATAAATGGATCAATCAAAACAATAATAATAATAATAATCAAATATTACCAATGACAAGTGTTCCGATTGCGAATACAACTACTAGATGAATCCTTTATTATACAATTTTTCTCATTCTATAATAGGAATATTTCTGTTTATTCTAAGGAATGTACATAAAAACAATAAGATATAATAATGTATTCTGATTGAATCTATTTATTTATAATATTTTATATTATATTCAATATTGTAGATCATGGTAAAAGTATGCACACCTATTTATCCAAAAGAAAACGAGGAAACCTACAAATCTTATTATGATATGTTTCCCTATCCACTTCATGATTTTCAAAAATGGGCAATCGAGGCCATTGTAGAAAAGAATCACGTATTGATTACTGCACACACGGGATCCGGAAAAACTCTTCCCGCCGAGTTTGCCATCCGCCATTTTCATTCGAAGGGTCTGAAAACAATCTACTGCTCTCCCATCAAAAGTCTCAGCAATCAGAAATTCTACGATTTCGGGAACAAGTATCCCGATATCAGTATCGGTGTTATTACCGGCGACGTGAAATGTAATCCGGACGCCGATGTATTAATTATGACGACTGAAGTGCTGTTGAACAAACTATATCAAATCTATAGTTCGACACCGATGTCTCACTCTAGTATTTCTTTTGATATGGATATTGAACGGGAACTGGGATGCGTGGTGTTCGATGAAGTCCATTATATTAATGATGCACATCGAGGATTTGTATGGGAGAATTCTCTTATGATGTTGCCGCCCCAAGTTCAACTAGTCCTGCTTTCTGCGACCATCGACTGTCCAGAGAAATTCGCGAAATGGGTGGAAAATCGGGTCCCTCATACTGGATCTAGCGCAACTGCATCCAGACCATCGATTCCTAAAAAGAAGGTGTATTTGGCGACAAACAGCAAGCGCGCTGTCCCGCTAACCCACTATAGTTTCATAACGACACCCACCGGAATATACAAGTCCATCAAAGATAAAACGGTCGAAAACGAGATCAAGAGTATTGTCGATAAACCGATTGTTCTTCAGAATGCTCAGGGAGAATTCAACGAACCTAATTATAGGAAGCTAACCAATACACTTCGTCTCTTTCTAGACAAGAAGGTGTATGTGCGGCGCCCCCAGGTTATCAACAATTTGGCGAAACACATGGTCGCAAACAATATGCTTCCTGCACTCTGTTTTTTATTCTCGCGAAAGCAGATTGAGGCATGCGCGCGCGAATTAACCACCGTTATCCTGGAGGACGATTCTAAAGTGCCCTATACCATTGATCGCGAATGCGAACATATTATGCGAAAACTCCCGAATTACGACGAATACCTGAGATTACCCGAATATATTAGTATGGTTTCCCTGTTAAGAAAGGGCGTCGGCGTTCATCATAGTGGTATATTACCACCTATCCGAGAAATGATCGAGCTGTTATTTCTTAAGGGATTCATTAAAATCCTATTTTGCAGTGAAACGCTTTCCGTGGGAATCAATATGCCGGTGAAAACCGTTATATTTACCGATATTACCAAATTTGATGGAAATGAACAACGTATATTGCATGCACACGAATATACGCAAATGGCAGGGCGCGCGGGGCGGCTTGGTCTCGATACAGTAGGTCATGTTATCCACTTAAATAATCTGTTTCGAAGAGTGGATACGCTCGATTATCGAAAGATGATGAAGGGCGCTCCTCCTGCACTAACATCGAAATTTAAGATATCCTTTCATCTTCTTTTGAACTTGATCGGTATTGGAAGCAACGACTTCTCAAAATACACGAGCAAGAGTATGATTATTCATGATATTACCCGTGAATTGCAGGGTATTTACCACCAAATCAAGAAATTCAATGCCTATTTGGATGAAAATCTTGCAACATATGCAAATCTGAAGACTCCCATCGAGTATATTGAAGAATACAATATGTTGAAAGAGGAATGCCGGGTTTCGCAGAATAAGCGCCGACGAGAGATATACACTCGACTGGATGAGCTGGAAACAACATACAGTACCCTTCAGAGTGATATCCAGTTTCATAAGACGTATAATCATGCAAAGGATGAAAAGGCAAGGTTGGATCTGCAATATGAGGATACTCAGCATTTAATGGACAATAATGTACGTATTATATTGAATATATTGGAAAAGGAGGGGTTTGTATTGAAGGATGATTCCTCGGACATGATCGAAGATGTCTCGTTGAACTCGGTATCGAAACATAAACTAACCTCGAAAGGCATTCTGGCATCAAATATCAAGGAGGTGCATTGTTTGGTATTTGCGAATCTGATTGAGAACCGGATGCTCGATGGACTAACCTCAATCCAGCTGGCTGCGCTGTTCAGTTGTTTCACAAGTGTATATGTTCATGAGGATTTCGCAAATGTCGAGCCAGTATGTAAAGATAGTTCCATCGTATCTGTAGTGAAACGCGCGGCGCAAGAATACGAGATTTACCAGGATATTGAGGACCGGGAAAAAATTAAAACAGGAACGGACTATACAATCCATTATGAATTAATCGAGTATGTTATTGCGTGGGGAGAATGTAATAGCTACCAGGAGTGCGATGCGGTTATCAAGCGTCTAGAGAAAGAGAAAGGCATCTTTCTGGGGGAATTCATCAAGGCTCTCTTGAAAATAAATAATATATCGGCAGAAATGGAGAATCTGGCAGAGTCGATTCAGAACATCCCATTGCTGAAAGAGCTCAGTGAAATTCGGAATCATACGCTGAAATATGTCGCGACAAATCAGTCATTGTATATTTGATTCGAATTCACAAAATCCATAACAATCAATCCGGACGGAACCATAGATATGTATTCTCTTTTTTTGTAAGTCGAGTGCCGCCAAGATACATATTCATCAAATATATGCGGCTCGTTAATGTATGCGCTATCATCAACTAGTTTTTTACAGCACTTACACCATACACGTGTATCCATTAGCCCAATCCAAATATTATTTCCACATAACCTACAATAAATAGCGGAAATCGCAAAATTTTCACCGTAATCAATAATCAAGTACTCATCGTTAAGTTGTTTTTCTACATGTTCTGTTCTATTGCGAGAATTGAATCCTCTTGAAATCTCGGCGCATATTTTTTTACGAAGTTCGTTTCGCGCATGAGTTGTTTCCTTGTCATAAAACAGATAGCTACTAATTTCATTGGTTATATCGTAGGGTAGCTTGATTGAATGAATCAAGAACTGCGTATGGTAGAGGTTATTCATCATTATATAATACGTATGATATTCGGGTGTGAATAGTGGATCGTTCAATTTTTTAGAAATGATAATCTATATATCAAATACGACACACTCATATTTGATATTCAAATATAAATAAAAAAGAAGCCTTTTATTACTTATTACAAGCATACACATCATAAATATACAAAAAGTACCATGATACTAATATAATTCTAATACAAAATGTACTTTTCAACGCGATTTACAAATTCACGCATCTCGTTCAAGCTGCAATGTAGTATCTTAATATTTTCCTGCTTTCTATAAAGTGGATTTGTGGATGTGGTTAATTCATTCATCAAACTCTGTATAAATGTATGTGCCTTTTCATTCACAATTGTAAGAATTTTATATGCCGTACTACTATACTTATAGTCATGATACATATCATAAATCCAATCATCAAAATGCGAATTCATTGCACTATACAATTCAGTAATCGCGCGAGCTAATTCGATATAATAAGAATGGGATCCGATGAATTTGGACTTCATTTCCATAAATACATGAATCCGGTTTAAAACATAGGTTTGATATGGTTTTCTTGGCAAGGATGTTTTGGGTTCATCTATCTTATGGTCTGAATCCGAATCATGGTCTGATTCAGAATCAGAATCGTAGTCGAAATACTTACGTAAATTTGTGTTTTTATGTGTGTTTGTCTTTGTCTTTCTCGATGTCGATGTCGATGTCGAGGTTTCTCTACCGGAACGAAGTCTCATTTGTTTGAGGATTGCCTTAATAATAAGATGTTGAATTCTTTCTTTACATCATTTGTGATATAAAGAAATCAATTTTTTATCGCTTCATCTGAGGTGTATTTATTTTTATTCATCAAATATCATACTAAACATATTGTCTAAGTGATTATTTTTAAATAAATTCATGGTATTTTCTACGGCTGCCGCATTTGGAATATACAATCTTCGATATTGTTCAGGGTATCTCAATACATCCTCTATTATTTCGATATCTTTCTCCAGAGATCCTTTCAATGGAATACACATATTATTGAAATAATTATTGATATGTTTTGCGCCCAAATAAAGAGGGACTGTGTTGTGTAAAAGAGGATTCACTATTTTTTCGGAAAAATAAGAGTTGATCTGGAAATTCTCAATCGCAATATGGAACTGATAGGTTTCATAGGGTTCATTTAAATCGAATTTTCCTTTTAATCGGGTGTCATTTTCAAAAGATGCTTTAAATGCATCACATCCATTCCCATATATGTCAATAGGTAGATTCCTGCGCAGAATTTCCTGGACAAGAGTATGACGATATACGTGTCCTGGGGCAAATTTTTTAAAACTTACCATGATCGACATGAGATTCTTTTTTCTAGGTATAGATCGCGGAGGTGGATTATACCACAAATAGGCATTTCCCTCTGTGAATGGGTAGGGAAGTCCATGTGCATCACCAATATAATACGTGTATATATTTGCCATTGCATACTGAATAAATGCATAATTGAGATTTAAAAAGGGCAATGGCTCATAAGCAAACCCGATAACATTTGTCCGAGGGATATCCGATTTAAGAAGTGGCATAGCTGTATTCAAAATAATAACATGTGTATAGTCATCCTCCGTTGTTATATAGTATTTTTTGTCTGGACCATAATTTGTTAATAACGATGTTTGACATATTTTTTCATATTTTTCCTTGCAGATTTTTGAATCCGTAAATGACGCAAATACGCGAATACGAATCATCATCAAATAAATGTAAAATATACAAAAAAGATAGATTATATATTTGTATGCAAAATTCTTATATGGATTTGTAATCTATTTTATTTTTCTCTCCACAGTGTATTATACAACACATTTATTGTTTAGAAAGAAATGGAATATCATAGACACGAAGAATTACTTGATGGGGTTTATCGCGGAGCATGGTTTGGTCAAAATGAACGCACCGACGAACTGAGTGCCCGTATATATTCTAGAAATATATCTGATGTCCCCCTTGCTCCTAATTTTGATCCCCGACCCTTATCTACAAAACAGTCCCTTTTTCCTATTATCAATCAACGAAAAACCGCATTTGAACAAATAAACCCTCCCATTCATCATGAGCCCCTAATACACTTTGCCCCGTGCAATCGAAATCGTGTAAATGCCCACGGATATTTCTCGAATATCGATGTTGAAACCAATCTAAGAAACCAAAATACAGTATTGGAACATGGTGCGAATGAGGGAGGCGTCTATATTCCCTCATCAAAGAGTGATCTTTACAATGCGCCGTCGTCAAAGGGATTAGGTCGCGTTGAACAACAACCCTTTGTAAATTTGTTCGAAACCAATAAATTTCATACGTATATTCCGGAGAATTTATCCCCGATTGGAAACCATTTGTTATTTAACCATACACGCACACAATTGAGAGATACATAATCCATATACATATACATAAATGATCTCATGCACATACGATTTAGGGTAATATTGTATCATAGAATAATATATTACCTATGCCTCGATATCTATATTCTCCCATGCATCCGCGATTTTATAGTGGTACTCTCATTCAAATTATTATAATATTGGCACTTGCATGGATCCTTGTTATGCTATATAAAAAATGGATGCCTCAGAAAGAGGGGTTCGCTCAGCGCGAAAAATTCATTATGAAACGAGAACAGGATGCAAATGATATGTTTTATGCAGAAGTATATGATCAGTTGCATCTCCCAGAACAACGTGTGCCATTTGAGTTGAAGACCATTTTGAGTTTAACTCAGGCATCCGATGCAAGTGTATTCTTGGATGTTGGATCTAGTACGGGATATTTAGTAAATCAATTAACGTCGTTAGGATATGACGCATATGGCATTGATAAATCGAAAGCCATGGTGGAATATTCTGAAAAAAAGTATCCAGAAAGCCTTGTGAAACATGGCGACATACATGATGCTATGAATTACGAGACAAATACGTTTTCACACATTCTGTGTATGGATTCGACCATTTACCATTTGAAGGACAAAGTAGGCTTTTTCCGAAACTGCTTTGGATGGTTGAGGCCAGGCGGTCATTTGGTTGTCCATTTAGTAGAACCGAAAAAGATGAATGTAAAACCGAGTATTGATACGTCAGATAAACCCATGTTTTTAAAAGAGAACCAAACCGTCGATTCCATCATTGATTTTGGAGAATTCAAATACAAGGTATCCTACAAATTGGATGCGTCAGGAACGCAAGGAACCATGACAGAAACCTTCTTTGATGGTCTAAGTGGAAACATACGCCAAAATGAGAAAACCATGTATTACACACCACTCCAAGATATATTATCGATCGCCAACTATAGCGGGTTCATACCTGAAGGAAAGGTAGATATGAGTGAATTGAATGGAGATGAAAACCAATATATCTATGTATTCGTGCGACCTTAAATAAACGCGCGACCTTGAATTTTATTATATAATATTCGGAAAATATATTATATGATTCCCATTGAAAAATGCCCAGAAACATATCTTTAGTGAATGGGCCTTCGTCGCTCAACTTTCGTAAGATAAATTTACAATCTAATTCGAATTCGAAAGGCGAAATACGTCTCATTATACATGGACAAGGTGTATATGTATTTGATGCAAAAAGTGAATGTTCTTTTATCATTTGCAATAAAGACAATAATGATGGTCTCTCCGTAGCATTAACCGTGACCGGATTTTCGGTATCCAATATAAAAACATCTGATAAATATGTATCTCAGATACCATCAAATAAGGGACTTACATCAAGTGCCGGCGCCTATTACTGGTTTAGTCTGGATTCCCAAAACCAACGATTGATTGCAGGAATTGGGGAGCCGCGTATAGAAACCGCGTGTTATAAATATCAGTTCTCTGATGCAAAGCCTTTTTTAGAGGACCTTGTCTCGATAAAGTGGTTAAGACATGAATCCAATTCATATCCCAAACCAATTCGATTATTGAAAAATCCGATAACAATGAGTACTCCACTCATAGTAAAAGATACAAATACGCTTTCGATGGAAGATATTGCGACCAACACGTATTTGCCCAATGCGACATTGTCATCCGAGGCCCAAATACTGTATAATTGCGTATCGGGAGATCGTTTCACGCTGGATACTCCAGACTTTCCCGATTTTTCGAAAGCAATCGAATACAGCATTAATACGCCTGGACTATGGTGTTATACGCGTCTTAAACAAAAGGCATCCGAATTTGGAAATCCACATCCACTCGAAACCTACCTTCGAATAACTCTTGGAGAAAACAATGGCGAATCTCCCGGGGTTCCTTATGTTATGGAAATTTGGCCAGTAGGACATTATTCGCCAATACATAATCATGGTGGCGCAAACGCTATTATACGCGTTCTCCATGGAAACATACATGTGAAATTATATCCATATTTATGCAATGATGCAAGCGGAGTCGAACCCTTTGCAGAAAAAGACTTTAATACTGGAGATATAACGTGGCTGAGTCCGACCCTGAATCAGGTACATCAGCTAACAAATCTGAAGGGAAACAAAGATACATGTATAACGATTCAATGCTATATGTATGACAAAACAGATACTGGACATTATGATTATTTCGATTATCTGGGAGACAATAACGAAAAGGGATTCTTTGAACCTGATTCTGATATGGAGTACATGGAATTCAAAAATACCATTCGCAAAGAGTGGGAGATGCGCCCGAAACTCAAAATTTTTGATGTGTATAAATTGTCCAATCCGGAACTCGATCTTATCAAATAAATAAAACAATACTCAAATACTCGTAATACGAATATTTGTAATCATATGAATAAAACATATATTCATATGATGATGGCGTGTAATGCTTACAATAATTAGCGAACGTATTTACCCGCTCTTGCGAAAGAGTCGGACATAAATATAACAAAAACACCAAGAAACGTGTATAGAATGAACTCTTCCATAACGTTATTTGTTTTTTCATGCTGCTGCTCCTCCAACAAATGGATCATGTAATTGAGTTTCTCCATGAGCTTATCATCGCTGCTTCCTGCACCTATTCCCATTTTTGCATAATAGGGTTTTCCGCCGGATCGAATGAGATTTTGTTGTTCATAGGTTGTATTATAATTGCTAAACTTGGTTAATCCTGTATCATTCGCTCCGTAGGAGGGGGCGCCTTTCATAGGAACAGGAATACGATTCTTTTGTGCCTGTTGAAAAAAGGAAGGAACTGGAGGCATCATTGGATTTTGGGGAAGAAGCTCATCGGGAGATGTTATTTCAGAACTAAATTTGTCCGTATGTTTTCGCATCGATGTTAGCTCGGGAGACGGAGGTGGTTTAAAATCCACCAATTTACTTCCACCATTATCAATATTTAATGCATCCATTTTATTCAACATATCATTCACGCGTTCGTTTCGCGATTCATTTGTCATTTGTGATTTTTCGATTGTATTTTCAGCAGTCATAGGTTCAAAATTTTCAAAGACATCTTCTGGAGCAGCTTCTATGTCTTCAGTTGCCATCTTTTTTATTGTTTTACGCATAGTGGATGGTCGTTTTTTGGTATTTCCGCTATTCCATGGTGATGCGGTAGTCAATAATGACATTTTAAATAAAGAAAGATAATGACTGTTATAAAATTAACAGATAATTTTTTGCACCGTTTTTTCTTGTTATTCCGTTTCTTTGCGAGTCCCTAAATAAAGATTTGTATGTTGATAAGTTGGGGTGGGTACAGGTGGTATATTTCTATTTACAATTGTTGAAATTGGAAACACCATCCCATGAAATCTCATACTTGTTTGCCCACTTTTTCAAAGAACACTGTCCAGAGGATGAAAACAAGGCAGGCCATGCTGTATCTGAAAAATCGACTGTATAAGTATCTGCATTATATCCAGGTGTATATGCTTTTTCTTTATCGGTATCATTGGGGTTATTTGTCATCATAAGTGTTTCAATTCCATTCGTTGGATTTCTTACCGTTTTTATGGTTCCAATATTTTTCATATCTATCTTGCACACCGGTTTTTGGGGATCGGTGTAATCCGCAGTCCAGTAATCGGGGCACGTATTTTTACTGGGAGGAAAATTCATTAGTTTCGTTTTCTTGAATGAAAGCCCCACAAAAGTTAGTAATAATATCAAACATATTACGGCGACAATCAATACGATTGTATAGAATGTGAATTCCATGCTTTTTAATAATATAAATTCATTAGATTTTATTGCTTACCCATTCATAAATATATTCATCTATTGCATAGAGATAGGAACAAGGAATGTCAAACTATGCATTAAAATATTTACCCCCCATTTTATCTAAACATGATGTTTTATTCGAAAAAAAACAGTTGGATAAATCGAGAAAATTATATCGCAAAAATAAATACTTCACTCGTAAGCGCGTGGATTCTTATCCACATAAGACATCGAAACACATTTTGAGGGCAAGACAAATTTATGGTACCGAAAACATTTTAGCAGGCGAAGAACTTGCGGAGAAAACAGGATGCACTGTAGATGCTCTTCTACAAATTGAGAAAAAAGGACAGGGAGCCTATTATTCGTCTGGGAGCAGACCGAACCAGACCGCACATTCGTGGGGTCGCGCGCGACTTGCTAGCGCGATTACTGGTCAAAAGAGCGCGGCGGTTGATTTCGATATACTGGAGAAAGGCTGTAATCATAAGACAAGCAAGGCATATAAACTTGGATTAAAGGCGGTGAAAAAACATGGACACGGAACCCGACGTGTTCCCAAATCGAAGTATAAGAAGGAGTAATGAGAGTAATGAGTAATATCGCTATATCTTATTACGTATTGCTTTAGCCATTCGATATCATGTTTATTATGTATTTTATTTCTAGTTTTACATTATAATAGGAAGTAGAGGAAAACAACATATATTAAAAATGAGCAATATACATTTTTCGAAACTACGCCCCGAACTTATTGACCAGCCTCAAAACATATTAAATCTGTCGAGCTACAATGGTCGCGTGAATATTATCGAGGAACCAGATCCCATGGTTGTATTTCGCATGCAGGAGCGTCTTGCGGTTCGCAACAAGGCGACCGAGTATCGCGACGCGATGAACGGCAATTGGGAGGATAACGCTCTTTCGCGCGCCTATTTCTCCGCGGAAAATGTCCAGATCCTGCAAAACGGAATACGCGCCGGCGTGTATAAGATGTCGAAGGAGAAGTATGTGGTCGCGCCATCAAATCCGGATACATTGAAGATCATCATGCGAAGCGTGTATTTGCAGTATGCGGAGCATTATCCAACGAAGATTGCAGAGCAAGTTGCGCGTCTGAATAAACAGGTCTTGGATTATGCGGTTCCTGCGACGTATAATGAGGCGGTCGGATATTTGAAGTATAGGGAGGATCAGAGCACTTTAGTACAACCGATGAACTATCCTTCGAAGAATGATCGCAATTACAAACAGTTAGAGCTGAATCCTTGGTTTTAGATATACGTATCGTACAGTGTGCAAAATGTCTAATATAATTTATATATTAGACATGTCCTCATCAAATAAATATGTATTGTATCTTTCTGCAAAATTACTAGATGACGGGAGTCCTAAATTAAAGATCGATATGGATACTGCTCAGTTTTCTGTTGTAGAAAATCCTGCAGAAAATATTATGAAGAAATTGCAATTGAATAGTGTGGGAGAAAAAGAGATTCAGATTAAAGATGTTTCGGGGCCAAGGACATTTTACGGTTATGCGGATTTGAACATGGATGATAACGGTAAATTAAATATTGATATGGATACTGCTAAGTTTTCAGTTGTTCCGGAAGACGATATTCTGAAGGGATTAAAGATGAATAAGGTTGAAAGAAAACAGGAAGTCATAGTGAATCAACCATCCCCAGTACAAGAACCAAAACAAATCCCGAAATCAATAAACTACACCAAAAGTACGACCATAAATGATTACAGAAAAATTACTTGGTATAAAAACTCTTGTTATTTTTCGGTTTCAATGTGGTTTTTATGGACATTGATCCCATTTCGTGAATTTATATCCAAGTATTCGGGCGGTAATGATGGATTTCTAGCGATCAAAGAATTATTTAATGAATTTCATGATAAAAAACAAGAACCCGTAAATATTGAGAGCATTTATGAACGTGTAGTTGATGCTTTTGTTAAACGTAATATTGGCGGAAATGAAGTTCAATTTGGAGATCAAGAAACAGCGGCACATTTGATTGAAACTGTTTTAGATGAAACAATGAACAATGATTTATTAGATGCGATTCGGTTTATCTTTAAAAAGATTACAAAATGTAGTAATGGTGAGCTAGACGATGAACCTTATGATATTCAATATATAACATATTCGACTCCTACTATACAAGATTTGTTTGATGAAAATACACAAAAAATAGAGGATATGGAAAGATGCCGAGTATTAGAATTACCCACCTCTGATGGACTCCAAATTACGAAGTTAGATTTATTAAAGGATACGAATGAATATTTCATTCTCCAATTTCAAGAACCAACGCCACAAAAATATTCGGATATCAAAGAGATCAATTATCAAGGTAAAATTTTTAAACCAAAATCGATCATTTCTTATTTGGGGACATTAACGAATGGTTCATCATCTGGACACTGGGTATGCTATGTATTTGAAAATAATGGAAAAGCATTTGTATTAGATGATTATGCTGGAAAACGAAATTATATAAACAAATCAGAATTGGACAATATCAAAATTAACTCGCTTGTGTTGTATAAATTAGCAGATACCGCATCAACTATGAAGGTTGGCGGAAAAAGCCGTTCGAAAAAATCTATGCGCAAAAATAGGACCCGAAAATCAAAAGAGTACTAACTAAGTACTTAGGCACTTTATTATTTATTTAGAAATAGATGTTCATCAATGCAAAAATGTCTAATATAATTTATATATTAAATATATTATGTCAAAATCTATTGTAGTTATTAGCGCACCAGTCATTGAATCTAATGGTGTTCAACAAATCGATGAATCTGGTGTTAAATATAATGTAATAAATGGTGTTGCGTCGGTAACTACTGCAAATGTAGCTTTAAAAGGAATGGGTGTAAATAAAACGATTGATCAAGTTCTTGATACTACTACAAGTCCTATTATATCGATACCGAAAAATCAAGAGAATCTGGCAAATACAATTGTACCCTCAGAAAGCGATTTTAGTTGGTTTGATAAATATAAATCAGAACCGAATGAAGTGTGGAAGATGATGGAAAATATAGGCACCAATTCTGATGTTTCTGATGAGGTGAGAAAAAATGCAAATCAAGTGCTTGAATATAAGGAAAAAATAGAAGCTGCTGACCAAAACAAAGACAATACAAAAAAGGATGAATTACTTGACGAATTAAAAAATAAATTAGAAAAAGCTAATATACCTCCTCCTCCTCCTCTAGGACCGTCGCCAAATCAACAAGCTGCTGAAGCTGAAAAAGCTAGATTAGCTGCTGCTGAAGCTGAAAACGCACGCATAGCTGAAGAAGCTGAAAACGCACGCATAGCTGAAGAAGCTGAAAACGCACCCATAGCTGAAGAAGCTGAAAACGCACGCATAGCTGAAGAAGCTGAAAACGCACGCATAGCTGAAGAAGCTGAAAACGCAAGCATAGCTGAAGAAGCAATAGAAAACCAAACTGATGTTAATACACAAGCAGAACAATATAAAACTAAACCCCCGCAACCGCAAGGTCTATCACCTGCTGCTCAAAAAATATTAAATGAATCAAAAAGAATACATGAAGAAGAAATGAAAAATAAAGAAGAACAATCAAGGCTAAACTTACAACAAAGGATTGCCGAACAAAAAGCTAGCAAGACAACTCCAACTCAAGATGAGCTTAACAAGCGGGTTCCAGGTGTAAATATTGAAGAGGAATATGATAATCAAGATGATGATGCATTGAATGGTGGAAAATCTCGCACTCGCAGACAAAATCTTCGCAAAAACAAGACCCGTAAATCAAGAAATCAAAAGAAGACTCGCAAAAATCAGAAGAAGCAAGGAAAAAAAGCTCGTCGCACGTTCCGAAGATAAATTTATAAATTTATAATGAAATCAAATCATAATTATTCATATACATAAAATGATGAATATGAATTACTCATAAATAAAAAAGGTATTTACAAATCAAATATATACATATATGTACAATACAATACTCAAAATCAATAATATACTTACCTCTTACCTTTACTTATTCACTTTGATAATCTTCTTTTTCTGAAGACTTAATGCAGTCTTACTTGCACTCGCACTTACACTCGGTCCCGTTCTTACTCCTACAAACTTCGTATATTCGGCCTCGAACTCCGCTAGCTCCTTCAACCACATCTGCTCGATCGACGTATTCATCAGCACCTCCAGTTCCTGCTCCGTCTGCGCCTTCTCTCTCAAGATCGACTCCACATTTTCGTTCGTCACCGAGTCCATAGGCATCTTTGTTAAATACTTGTAATCCTCCTCAAAGGTATCGAAATTCATCCTCTGTAAAAGCTCCACCACTTGTGCCGACGATTTCTTTCGCAAATCGATACTGCCATCCAAGTTCGCCAGAATGTATCGCGCGCGATTCGACAGTTTCCTTAAAACGAGTTGCATGGCATTCACTTGGTGCGTCTTTCTCTTTTGATATGCGGCATATCGCACTTTATAGAATGCCTCGATGATTTCTGCAACATCATTATACTTGTGCAGCTTGATCTGGTCATCAAACATATTCATATTGGTTGATGATATCGACGAACTCAACTTAAGCAGTTTCTCGACACCATTTACACCATTCGCATCCACAGTCGCCTCATACTCGGCCAGTTTGCCACGAGGAAACTCGACTACAATATCGATCGATACCTCGGTACATGTCGAGGTGAAATCCTTGATATACGATGGAATCTTCTTGCCATTCTTATCGACTCCGCCATCCATCAGTTCCTCCAAGAACGTTATATAGGGCATAGTCCAAGTGCCCACCGGCAATTCTGTAATACGAATCTTGTCCGCAGCCAACTTGTCGTATTTCCCGCGAACCAAGTACTTGCTTTCACCATTGCTAACTATGGATCCCTGGAATCCTGAATAATACGGAACAAATGCTGTCTGTGATTGCATAATATTTTCTAGTTTATTCTTCAAATACTGCACAATTTCCAGCGGATTGTACGCTGGGATATTACACGAGAATCCAGTTCCGATACCCGAAATACCGTTGATGAGTGCAAACGGAATAATCGGAATATAATACTCCGGCTCAACGAGCGTTCCGTCATCGTCCAAATAATTCAAGATCGGATCATCCTCCTCTCGGAATATGCAACGTGTAATGGCCATCAGCTGAGTAAAGATGTATCTTTCGCTTGCACTGTCGTCGCCACCCTGGAGTCTCGTACCAAACTGGCCGCGTGGTTCCAGCAGATTGATATTGTTCGATCCAACGAAATTCTGCGCCATATTCACAATCGCACCGTTCAATGACGCCTCGCCGTGATGATACGCGCTGTGTTCCGAAATATATCCCGAAAACTGGGCAACCTTGATTTCGCTGGTTAGCCGCCTCTTGAATGCACAATACAGGATCTTACGCAACGACGTCTTGAGACCATCTACCATATTAGGAATCGACCGCGCACAATCATAGGTACTGAAATGGATGAGCTCATGATTCACAAACTCCTCGTATTTCACCTGTGGGCGGCCCGTATCCAAGAATGCATTCTTGTCATACTGCTCCAACCATGTCTTACGGTCATCGCTGCGTTTCTTGTTAAATACCTTGTCAATAATATTGTCTGACGAAAGATCGTCGCCACCCTCGGTATATACGAAATCCACGATTTTCTTGTGTGCAAAGTACTCCTTGAATTCTTTGGAGGTCGAGGTACCGAGACCCTTAAAATACTTGATGGTCCATCCATTGAGTCCGCGAGGTCCAAGCGTTCTCTTCCAATCATTGTATTCACCGTCATTATAAAACAGCCGCGATTGTCCGGCACGCGTCGCTCTCAGAATTGGGGTGTTCATGAATGACAGGAATCCAGGGATCTTGAGCAGCGACGCCCATTCGCTGTGAAACAGATTAATACATAAGCCCTTGATATGGGATCCGTCCTTATCCTGATCGGTCATAAACATGACTTTGGCATAACGCAAGTTCGCATGCACATCCGCCATACTTCTGTATTCGCGACCCGATTCAAGACCTAGGATCTTCTTAATATCTGAGATCTCCTTGTTTTCCGAGATCTTCTTTTGGGTTTCGCCACGCACGTTCAGCAGCTTACCCTTCAGTGGATAAATACCAATCGTATTACGGTCGTCCGCCGACAATCCAGATACGATTCCTGACAACGCACTGAGTCCCTCACACAAGATGAGGATGCATCTATCCGACTGCGCCGTTCCACTGAAATTCGCGTCAATCAGATTCGGAATACCACGGATCGTCTTGGTCTTGGACCCGTCCGTCTTTTTGGCAAGTCGGTTTTCCTTGGCCTCTGTTAAAGAGCACGCCAAGTCCATGACGCCCATCTTAGCGACTTTTTCAATAAACCCATCACTAACAGTGCATCCAGATCCGAACTTAGAACTCGGCGTATTCATATAGTCCTTGGTCTGACTGTCGAATGCTGGGTTCTCAATATCGCACCGCAGAAATAGGACAAGCTGCTCCTTGATCGCATTCGCATTCACCTTCACTTTCTTTTTCTTCTCAATATAGTCGCACAACTTGCGGGTAATTTGACCCATAATATAATCGACGTGCTTACCACCCTTGAATGTCGCAATACCATTCACAAACGATACTTGCATAAACTCATGTGTTGGAGACAACGCTACCGCATATTCCCAGCGTTCATCCGACTGCTCGTATATACGTTTTGCCTCATCCTTATTTCCAATATATAAGTCAATGTATTGTTGAAAATTTTTGACGGGTACTTGGACGCCGTTGTATTCGACCTTGATTTTTTTGGCGGAATGGTCGGATACTGCCGCAATATCAAACACGCGTTTCTTGAGAAGGGCAACCATATCCTCTGTTAGACCATGAACTCGGAATCGCTGATAATCAGGCATAAACGAGACTTTCGTATATGGTTTGGAACTCTTCACTTTGGTTATGACGGGCTCGCCGATCATATCAAGATTGTTCCGGAACTCCTGGACATACTTGAGTCCGCGAGTATGATCGACGGTTTCCACGCGACCGTAGGTGGACCAAATGAGGACAAGCTTGAAACCGAATCCGTTCTTGCCACCGACGATTCTCTTTTCCTCCTTGTTATAATTGGTCGAGGTACGTAGATGTCCAAAAATCATTTCGGGGATCCAGATATCGTGTTCCGGATGTTTCGCAATATCGATACCGTTGCCGTCATTTTCCATAGTAATCATACCGTTTTCGTCGATCGTCGTTTCGATGTACGTGCATAGTTTTTTATCGGGGCTGGTCGATGCAATCATACGGACTACATGATCGCGGCAATTCACAATGCCTTCATCAAACAGTTTGTATAGCCCGGGAACATATTCGATTGTTTTAAGCACAATTTTATTGGTAGTATTGTCATAGACCCACATCGACGCATCCACATTTTCGACAGACCCAATATACGTATCAGGATTATCGAGAATGTGTTGTTTGTCGCTTTTTCTCTGATATTG
>Ga0194129_10002939_pt1 | contig 24491 bp, 22 predicted proteins | sample TA2KigCa35mmetaG_FD_150862 | JGI IMG/M metagenome (GOLD analysis project Ga0194129, IMG submission 150862) | Freshwater microbial communities from Lake Tanganyika, Tanzania - TA2015038 Kigoma Deep Cast 35m | ecosystem: Environmental > Aquatic > Freshwater > Lake | place: Tanzania: Lake...
ACCTGTTCTCGCTGTTAAATCGCCGGTTCCACCTGTTCTCGCTGTTAAATCGCCGGTTCCACTGGTTCTCGCTGTTAAATCGCCAGTTCCACTGGTTCTTGCTGTTAAATCGCCAGTTCCACTGGTTCTTGCTGTTAAATCGCCGGTTCCACCTATACCGCCATCTTGACTATTTAAATTATTTGTCATATCTTCTTTTATTATCCTTATTTTTTCATTATTAAACATTTCGACCTGATTAATATTAATAAATCCAATTAGTAAAACGACAGCACATATAATAAAAATACTCCCAATTCCCCAAAATGTGATATCATAATAATATTCGTTTGATATTTTACCTACCAACAATAGAACAAGAAAAGCGACTGAAAATATCATAATAATAATCCCAGAGTATATTCCGGGAAGATTTCTATCTAAATATGTAGAACCATCTTTTTTCTTTCTTCTAACACTGGAAAGTATGATTATAATGATGGATAATATTATATTAAAAACTGCGACTATCAAAAGTATATTATTAATCATTATTATTATAATATAAAAATAAATTAGCAATTAATAATATAATGGCTGGTGGATTAATGCAACTCGTTGCTTATGGATCACAAGACTTATATTTAACAGGAAATCCTCAAATAACATTCTTTAAATCAATATACCGGCGATATACAAACTTCTCTATGGAATATATCCCACAATACTTTCGTGTTCTTCCAACATTTTCCCCTACACAAGTGAATACGCTAACCGTTAAAATTGACAGAAACGCCGATTTAATCCATGACTGTTATGTCGTAGTCGATTTACCAAGTATTTATTCAACAGAGGATGAAAAATTCCAGTGGATTGAAAATGTGGGGCAAAATATTATTCAATCTGCTGAGATTACTGTGAATGGGGTCCAGCTCGATATTCAATATAGCCAATGGATGAATGTTTGGGCTCAACTGACCATCGACAGGAGCAAAAGGCGCTCATACGATGAAATAACGGGGAATATTTGGCAAATGCAGTTCCCCGAGAAATACTATGGCGATTATTCCACGACGACTAAGCCCACTATTGCTGGAAGGCGCCTCTATGTTCCACTATTCTTCTGGTTTTGCACCAATCCGGGGCTGAGCATCCCTTTAATAGCCCTTCAATACACGGATATATACATCAATATCCAATTTGCGCCACTTAATACCCTTTTTACGATGTGGTATGGCCTCTCTCCGGAAACACTGTATGATTTTGGTAAATTCGGGAACACTCCGACCGCTGGAATACCCAACTTCGACAGTGAATTATTACAGGCCATCCAAGATGCGAAAACCCCTCCTCTTGTTAATACAACTGCGACCGATTTAGTAAATTCACTGGAAGCCCAAGGATATGGACCTACGAACTATTTCTGGAAGTTCGTTAATGGAACACAAGCGCCGAATGGAGTTTGGACCCAGAATTCCTACTTATTTGTGAATTATATATATTTAGATGAAGATGAGAGGAGGCGTTTTGCGCAAACGTCGCATGAGTATCTAATGACACAAGTCCAGACGTATGAATTTGGCGGAATCGACGGGAATCAAACGATTGAATTGAAGATGAGTCAACCCGTTAAGGAGCTCATTTTTACTACACAAAGGACAGATGTTAATATTGTGAATCAGTGGAATAATTACACAAACTGCTTGTATAATCATTCACTGTATGATGTCAGCTTCGTGAAAAATGCGAATTATTTCAGGATGCAGATGATGCTCATTGATAACGGGATTGACTCTTGCTTACCGGACGCGCAACAACAATTCAACAACAATCAACAGTATAATATTGATAACCAGAATATATTATACGCTGCGAAACTGATATTGAACTCAAATGACCGGTTCGACTTGCGAGATTCCATATTCTTTAATGCGATGGAACCATACAAATATCACACAAATAGCCCCGATGAAGGAATATATGTTTATAATTTCGGACTGAATCCGGAAGATTTTCAACCGAGCGGGACGTGTAATTTCAGCCGAATTAATCGGGCGCAACTTCAAATGAATATGCGTCAGGTTGTGAATACGGATATTGAATATAATGTAATCGTATATGCGCGGAATATAAATGTGTTTCGAATTATGGCCGGTATTGGAAACGTAGTTTTTGCGAATTAAAAGTGTTTTATAAATTTTTAGGATGAATAAAAAACGTTTTTATTCTCCAACAATAACATCAAACTGCGTCCATGAATCCAATCTATATATTTGATGGTCATCTGGAATCAAATATATAAATGAACCAACCGGCAACTCTATTTTTTTGGGTCCATATAAAAAAGGACGTCCTGCGCCATTCCAACGCGTTGAGAGTTTTATGGGCTTGTTTGTTTTGTAAACTTTACAGCCACTATATACTCCTGTATTATCAACGCGTGTGTATGTTTTATCAGTAATTTCGATTAAATTCTGGGGAGCATTGAAAGATCTGAATCCTCCAAATCCATCTTCTTCATCACTGGATAAAATTGGTGAAAATAATTGTTTTGACATTTTCCCGTTATTTATCAAAATAAATCATCATCAATTACTATCAATTTTTAGAAAACTTGGAAAAATTGATAGTTATTTTAAGCAAATATTCAATAATTATTTGCTAAATTACAAGTTATATCAATGTCTTTACCGCCTGACTCATTAACAACAAAACGACCACGTGATGAAGATTGTTCTGATAAAGTTTCTAAACAGTTGTTGAAGAAATTTAAAACTTTAATGGGTTCCATTTTTTCAACTGATGAGTTTCTAAAAATATTTAGGGATATGTTTTTCTCAGATGACACACTCGAATTGTGTGCTCAGCACATCATTGATTCGGCTCATGATGGAAAGGATTCCCAACTCATGAATCTAAATACGTGGGTTTGCGCTGGCCAGATGGATCGGCTTGACGAACGGAGACATCTTGTTCCAATATTCGTCAAGCTGATGACCGCATATATGCAGTATGTTGTCATGCATGATAATGACAAAGTGTTGTGTGTTTACAATGGGGAAAACACTTTTGTTAGTCTGACAGGTTCCGCAATGGAAGGAGACATTCCGGTGTTCTTCGCAGGCCATCTCCGTTTGGAGCTTCTTCATAACGAAAATGAGGACCTGATGGAGTATTACGCGACCTTGCGAAAGGACATGAGGTTGGCCATTGCCGGCGACGGAACTATATCGTTTGTTTTCGCAGATGATATCACAAACCCACCCCAAAATCTTGGAACAGGCTCTTATGGTATGGCTTTCAAGATTATGGGAACAGACGGGAAGTGGTATGTCGTCAAGACCTTTCGGGACAAAAGATCTGCAGAAGAAGAATGGGCTTTTCTTTCGAAGGTTGCTAGAAAGCATAAGTGTCTGCAACACGGAGTCAGGCTTATGACTGACCAGTCTGGCTATTTCCAGAATTTCATTGTCTCTAAGTATCAGGGAGAAATGGTTCTGTCTGACCTTAAAAAGAACAAGGAGGAGAGAATACCACTTCAAAACATATTATTCTCCTTCTTGGAAATGAGTAAGGGAATCTGTGTTATTCATCAACTCGGTTTTATCCATGGCGACATCAAACCTGCGAACATAGTTTTTTCGCCAGATTTTTTGAGTCTGATTCTGATTGACTTCGGTATCGCAACACCGTTTGGAAAGAACACAGTTGAACCTGATTCGTTATACACATGGTGGTTTCGGTTCCCGAGACTGTTTTTGGAGAAGCGAATGATGCGAGAGTTCAACAACACGCTCACCACGATTATTCATCCAACTGAGCTTTTTTCAGGAATGGACTGGTGGGCGTTTTTTGTATCAATTCTACATACGTTATCCAAACAATCATTCGATTTTCTTGGGTTTCGCTCAATGGATGAAGACGAAGCTCGCGAAGATATGTATTGGAATTCTCCTGTGATACAGTTGATGAAGAAACTGCGACATTTTCTAACCGGAGAACGAGGGATGAACTTCGTTCAAAAGGTTTACTGTGTTCTTTTCAATAGAGAAGGTTCGGCCGAATTCATTCAAGTTTTCAGAGAATTTGGAGTGGAACTTCCCTCTGGAGAAGCGATGTATGATGAATATCATATCATATTCAACAAATGGAGGGACGAAAATCCGATGAAAAAGCGGGTTCGTGATATTTTCAAACACATTGTATGTGAGGACAAGACTGTTGATATCACTGCTCATATCCAAGAATTGAGCGATCTCTTTGTTGAAATAATTTGCGATGGAGCTGATTTTTCTATGGTGGGTGTTTTTACTACTCACGTTAACGGTTGGCTGAACAGTTTAAACTGGATTCTGAGCAAAATGAACTCTCTCAAAAAGCGTATCTTTTTTTACTGAATTTATTCAGTATTTATAAAAAAATGATATAAATTTTCATTAAATATTCAGTGTATTACTTTGAGAAATGTCTCATATACAACAATTACAAGAACTTATTGTTGCGTTTTTACTTGACAAAAAAATTCCACTAACACTGGATTTTTACTTGCTTGATTTTAAAAAAATCGGTGATATTTTCACATTTTTGAAAGCAGTCCATCTTGTGTTTTTTCAAAATATTGACATGATACTGTTCTACGAATTCATTCGATATGTGTTGAGTAAATTTTACGCTTATGCGTTTGTTGAATACAAATATATCAAAACTCAGAAACCATGGATTCCAGACTGTTTAATGTTTGAATCGAAGCAATTTAATTTCTATCTGATTATTCAACAAAAACCAGATGGGAAACTTAGCATCAGACCAGAGTTTTCTTTGAAACTGAACACATTTCATCAAGGAAAAGAACGTCGATATACGGTTAGTAAAACAATAACCAGTGGTTCTTACGGAAAAGTGTATCTTTGCGTAGATGAACATGGTAATAGATTTGCGATGAAGTTGTTCCAATTAAAAGATGAAATGGAATTTGAGTTGAAAGCGTTACGCCATTTGGAAGATATCGACCAAGTCATCACACCACTCGACCACTTTTATTTTGAGATTCTTGGAATCGAATTTGGGGCGTTTATCATGCCTTTTATGAAATACACGTTGAAGTCTTTCATTGAAGCAAAAAATCCATCAGAAGATTTCCTACTTCGTGTATTTTACGGTTTGCTCTGCGACCTGAGAAAGATACACGAGATGGGATGTCTTCATATGGACTTGAAACCAGAAAATATTTTGATGGATCTATTGTTTGACGGAACTGTTAATATGAAACTCGCAGATTTTGGACTTGCCGAAATTTTACCGGAAGGAACCCATTCCGCAATGACACCGGAACCGAAAGTTACGCAATGGTTTCGCTGTCCGGTAAATGCGCTTTCGGAAGCAAATAAAACACAGTTTCACATTTCTTGGATTGCTGACTTCTTTGCGCTTTGTGTTTCCATGTTATACATGTGTTCCCGAAAATCAGCGAAATCATTTCATTTTTTGGAAAATCCAATATTCGATATTTTCAGAGGACAGCAATTCTTCAAGTCGAATCGCTCGGATGATAAATCACCGAAAGAACTTAATGTTGATTTTTCAAAAATTCGCATTGAGATAGCTTGTCGGACAGCAATTAAGAATCCATTTTTTCGGGATATTTTGATTGAATATATGAATCCGGCGTCTATTTTGCGCTGGTATTCCGAGCTTCAAACAATCCCAAAAGACAATTCAGTTATTCCGGAAGTTATTGTCAAGATTGAAGTATATTTTCGAATGGGATTCGTAGTTTCGCAATTGAAAGAGCATTTCAAGATGTCTGAGAGCGATGTCGAGACGCCACCACGCCCACGTGCGTATGTTTCATCTCCTTAAATTCCTTGAAAAAGAAATTTTATAAAAAATGATAGTAAAAATTGTCAAAAATTATGTATATTAAACCTACAGAAAATAAAATGATATTTCTTCCGGTCCTTTCAAAAAACCAGATTAAATCTATATGGAGGTTTCTCAAAAAACGAACGATTTCGATTTATTCGTATAACAAAATAAAAATGAATATTATTCTTGACACTCTGAATAGATTCTTTCAGTTTCGCATGAATTCTTTCAATTCAAAATTGAATGTACTGAAGGTCATGAAGACGATCGCAAAATACTTTTGCTTCGTCAGTGATACTGCAGACTTCGCTCTTTGCACGTGGTCTGAACTTGTGTTAAGGACATTCTTCGTTGTTCCAAGCATCAAGCTTCTCAATAAGAAACGGCTCTACTTCCGATACAAAAATACTGTTTTTGTGGTCCATCCATCATATTATGTTTATGGCTATAGCGAAAAACATCGAGAGCTTACATTCAATGCATCAATACTTGAATAGGTATGATATAAAAAATCTGTGAATTATAAAAAATGATAGTAAAAAATATATATATTTTAGTAAATAAAATGACAATTGTTTTTGATTCGTCAATTTTTAAAATATTAAATATCGGAAATTTTCGAGATATGTTTAAGACCAATGAAACTGTCATAGTAAATGGACGCAAATGTGTTATTATATCCAAAAAAGCGACATCAGCTTGTTTCAAAATTAGTTTGCGCTATGGTGATATAACTTTCGAAATCCATTTCAAGTTCAAACCAAATGAAGGTTATCTTGTTTCAATGAACATGATGTTTCTCGACAACACCAGAATTTCGGATGAAATGACAATCATCCGTCATTTGGGTGCCGGCTCATTTGGGAACGTTTTTCTTGTTCGTGTCGCAGGTAAAGAATACGCGATGAAAGTTGGGCTCGATATACCTCGCGGTTCCGAGACAATTTCAGCAATTCAGAATGAGATTAATATTTTTCAGCATCTTTCTCAAAATCCCCCACATCCAAATTTGATTCAATCGTTCCCAGTTGAATTTCCACTTGGATCCGCTATCCTTTTGGAACTTGGACAGGAAACACTTGATAACAAAATCAAATCGGGGTCTTTGAATTTCCAACAAACGATGGAAATAATGAGCCAAATTTTGAGCGCAGTCGCATTTCTTCATTCAATTGGTATATCACATAATGACCTCAAACCAGATAACATTATTTTTGTCGACGGAGTTCCAAAATTATTTGATTTCAATCTTTCACATCTTTGGGAAAATGCTCATTCATTCCGTTTTCATCTCTGCGGAACCCGTGGATATAAACACCCACATCAAACAAAAAATTCAGAGCAAGACGTGTTTTCATGTGTTTTCATTTTCATCGAGATGTTGATTGGGAAAAAGATACGCTCTTACAATTCACAAACTCTCAGTGGAATAAAAGAGCTGACCAATCATGAGATTGAAATGAGTTTGCGCGAGAAACAAATATCAGAAGAAAATATTCAAAAAATTCTTCAAATATTTCAATCAAGAAAAATGATTGAATTACGTGCTGTTATCCAACTCGCGCAATCTATACAATAAAACCGCGCGTTTTTATTATAAAAATAATTAATTAGCATATATAATGGAGACCTCCACACAAAAATCAAAAAGGCCCAAACATGACTGTTTGGATATGACATCAATAGAAGACGCATTACCAACAACTACGCAACAAGACATACGCGAACTTAACGCTTCAATTAAGAAATTAACGTCAGTTTTAGAGAAATATGTAGCAATCCTAACTGATAGACCGGAAACGCATCCTTCATATATATCATAAAAATAATATATTATATATAATAGAAATGGTAGATGCTGGTATGACTGCTTCATATGTAATCGCAATTATTCTCGGTTTATTGTCCGGATATTTCGCTGACAAGATGGTTCCCACAATGAATCCATTTATTAAATTTTTGATTGTTCCATTTTTAGTGATTTATGTCCTTCTTCTATTATTTAGGATTATTTTTCCGGGAATAAACACTTTTGGTCAGAAGTTCAAGGATTATGTAGATGAAAACGCTGCAAGTGATATTCACTCTATGTCATACATTGAAATATTCCCTCCAATCTTTGTAATATTCCTCATCATTGTTGTTTTATTATATAGTGGTATCTTCAAATAAAAATAATATCTATCATATTATAAATGAATTCAAGAATTCAAAACCCAGTCTCACAAGAACCCATCGCAATTGACCGTGGTGTTTATCAAATACAGTCGAATGATGTTCAGGGATATAGCTCAACGTTCTCAACATTCGCGACCCAATATCAACCAATCGAAGCAAAACCGAACCAGAGTATGTATTGTTTGCTCGGAAATGATGAGTGTTCCCCACTCTGTTCTGGCTATACTAAAAACTCGTGTAATTTAGTGGCTCCTGTTCCGGGCGGTCCATGGCAGGTCCAGTCCGCTTCAACTGTCCAGAACCGCCTGACAAATCAGGACTATACTCCGTCGAAATGTCCAATGAAGTGAAAATAAAAATAATATATATTTATTATATGATTGATAAAATAAATATATTTTTAGTAATTATTATCTTCATCGCTTTTTTAGTGTTCATAGTAGTCAGAATTGTCCAAAATAAGAATACAATCAACCAGATGCGAGAGAATTTCCGCAATCAACAGAGATATAATAGCGAATGTTGCGGGAACGCTGACTGGTATTTAGGAGAAAAAAAATATAAACAAATGTGTCCCGAATCAACGCCTCCCGCTTTTGAAAACACTCGCAGTAGTCATTGCTCATACCTCCAAGAGAATTTTAGATATGATAACTCTACTGATAAACAATATAGAGAAGAATGTAAAGAAAAAGGATATGAATTGGCTTATAATAGGTCTTGTGTCGAAAATGGAAAACTGAGAACCAACGCAAACTGTAAATGCGTTGATAGCAATGAAGATTGTAAGGTCTGTTTTCAACCATATAAATTAGATAATTGATACAAATAATAAATATATTTAAGATATATGTTAAATATATTTCAAAAGCAATTTGAACTTTTTAACCCATCAGAACAACATGCTAATATTTCAGTAGAAGGTATATTTTATTATGATAATATAAGAGTAATTTCTGATTTTTCCGCAAAAGAATATCCAATTGAACAAATAGAATGGATTTATAATGAAAATAATTTAAGAATTCCTTATGTAAATGGAAAACGACAACAGTTAATTGCGGTTAAAGATGAACATTTAAACTATATATCATCAGCTCAAATATTAGAAGATACAGATATTATATGCGGTGAAAAATTTATTCCATATGCTGATATTTTTGTTGGAACTACAAGAAGTTATAACGCGAATCCCAACAATAAAACAATTGTTAAAAAGTTTGTCAATTTTGATAATGCGAATATTGATGATATAAAGAATAGTAAAAAGATATTTGTGAAGACAGAAGATTTAAAATTATTAAAGAATAAATTCAGTCCGTTTTTAGATAAAAAAATAATAATTAGTCATAATTCAGACAATGGAATAACGGAAGATTATTTAATTAAAGACGCAAAAGTTCAATTTTCACAGAATTGCTTAATTAAAGCAAAGAACTTAGTTCCAATTCCGATTGGAATTGAAAATACACCGTGGTTCAATCATGCGATATTTCATAAAGTAAGAAAAATGGATATTCCCAAAACAAAACATATTTATTTCTTATTTAGCTTAAAAACACATAAATCAAGAAGAAACTGTTTTGATGTTTTAAGTAAAAAATTAGAATGGAATACAAAATTATCAAAAGAAGAATATTTTAAGGAATTAAAAAGACATAAATATGCGATTTGTCCAAGAGGAAATGGTTTAGACACACACCGTCTTTGGGAATGTCTTTATTTAGATGTAATACCAATTATGTTAAAAAGCGATTCAACTAATATTTCAGGACTTCCAATTATATATCTTGATAAATGGGAAGACTTGGGAAATTTAACAAATAAATTTATCAATCAACAATTAAGTAAAATATCAATGCGTTTTTATGCGCAATTTCTGTAATCTCAATATCTACATATTAGAATTCTTTATAAATGATTTATATTTCATTGTATAAACCTTCTTAATACTTTCCTCCTCCAACTTGTTCAGTCGCAATATTAAATCCACATTATCACTCGTAATATCCATCTTGTTTAATATAGGTAATACATATTTCGACATATTCGCCTCGAAGTCCTTCTTATCAATCCTCTTGATACAATTACACAAGAACTCCGACAAATAAAAGGCATCATTGCTATTGTTCCCATACTTGTGTAATATTTGATTAATGACCTTCCGATTAGTAAAATAGAGTGAGACTTTATTCAAAAGTGTAGTGTATTTCCTCTTTGTGAATGTTATCTTCTTCTTACTCTTCTTTTTCATCTGTGTGTGTAAGAAGTTCGTATTCACATTCGTTAAAATTGCGCTATTAATATTCAGCTCCCATAACTGCTTCTCAAATATCAAATTTTGGATGACGTCATTATCAGCAAGATGCTTCGATATCTTCGCTAAAAATATCATCTTATCTACACTGGATATTCCCTCTCCAATATTATACAAATAGTTCTCGTGAATTAGAAATGAGAATAGGAACTTGTCGCAATAATATTTATCGATACATTCACTTACTTTCAACTCCTTCGTGAAAATCATTTCCAGATTTTCACTTACTTTATCATCCATCGTCTTATTCGAAAAAGTATTCACTACTAAATCAATATTTTCATCCCGTATTTTATGACCATCAGAGATTAGTAAAAGGTCATCCAATATATTATTATATTTTCGCAAATCGTGGTCGAATGTATCTAATATTCGTTTCCTCTGTGATTGATTAAAGCTAATATTATTCTCTGTACAAAGACGATTGAAGTAATATTCATAATCTTCTGGTTTTAATCTATCAACGTTAATCTCTAATGATATTTTGCGCAACTCATTTATTTTTTTGTCGCCGACCTCCTGACTCACTAAAATTATCGGGTATAACAGCTTAAAATCGGAGACTGTCTTCTTCGCGGAAAACATAGTTAAAAAATCGGTAATTATTGATTTATCATTGTTATTACAGAGCGTGTCAAAATCATCGATAACAATACCAATATTATCCTCCCTCTTATAAATCATATTCAAAACATTTTTATTGTTCGATATTTGTAAAATAAACTCTTTGATGTCTTTGTTAAGCTTACTATCCTGAATGTTCAACATTCGCATCTCCATTTTGAAAAATGAGCATATGAACTCAGCCAAACTCGTTTTCAACTGATTATTTTCCCCGACAATCATTATCAATTTCGTATCCATAAGATTCAAATTGCGACACTTATTATATTCGGCAAACCACGCCTTCAATTTATCGACATATAACGGATTTAAATTTCTAAAATCATCGAAAGAATTATATTTAAATTTTTGAATCATATTTAAATATATAATTATAGTTTTAAGTTCATACTTTTCCGCAATTGACCCATCCCATTGAGGCGTTATCTGAATTAATACCTAACCAAGAAGCGGTTGTATTCGCAGTGGGGCCACATGTGGAAACAAATTCGCATCTCTGCTTAGACGCGACCGCATCCATATTTCCGGACTGCTGCATGTTAGCGATTTTAAACTTCATAATTTTATTTTGTGGGTCGCTATAACATTTTGACGATGATGCGTTCGCGACTGGTATATTATACTGATTTTTACAGATATTGTTTCCATTCTTGTCATCACCTATATATACCCAGTAATCGGGACATTTAACACCCTCCATAACCATATAATCAATTGGGGGCATCTTTTTTCCCATACCTCGGCTACTTTCTTTTGATTTATTAAGAAGTACAGAATATGTTATAAGAAGAACAAATAATATAATAAAAAATAGCAACACGATTCCAATAATAATAGTTGTATATTCCATTTATATATTATATAATAAAAAGTTTTTAGAAAGTTGTTGTTACACTTCTGAGAGTCTTTGAACCAGCTGATGACAGATTTTCGGGGAGAGGTAATGGATTCGGTAATTTTTGAACGTTATCTAAATATCCTAAATATTGTTGAACTTCGGACAAGATATTCGGGACACAATAATCCAGAACCAATTTATTCAAATAGGTTATCTGTTTTCCAAAGTCCTGATTCTGATTTAAACTATACTGTAAAAAAATGGCCCTCATAACTATCTCCAATTCAATCGGACTCTGATTATCAATTACATATTTTTTTCCACTCTGTATCCATACTGTATATCGCATCTCTCTCTGAATACGGTCGATGTTATTCTTACTGAAAAAGAGCATTGATAAAGTACTCGGAGTCTGGACGTGTTGGAGGGCTTCATATTTAAAGTTATCTTTTGTATCATTATTTTGGTCGAACATTGGAATTGTTTTGTAATTTTTGTTGGTTATGCTAACGACGCGTCCATTTTGGAATTGGTTATAATACTGCTTCCCATAATCTGCACCGGACTGTAATTCCATACTAATATCTTTCATTATAATATACTTAATATAAAATTTTATCAACTATTACTAAAACTATTCCGTTCAACTGGTCTTATTCCTCCGGTATTCACATTATTATTACGACTATTAATATTAGTTTCTTTCAGAACTTCATATTTTTCTACGATTAATAGTGTAAAATTATGTTCTTTTATTTGCTGTAAAATTTTTCCCTCATAATCAACTAATTGAATAACAAATTCATCTAAATTATTAATGGTATTTGATTCAAATATAATTTCATTCACAAACCGATTATCTACTTCATAATTTCCGCTAACAGATGAATATTTAATTTTAGCAAAAAGGTTATTCAAATTTTTATTAGCTGATATAAACCTATCATTTTTAAAAGTTACTTTACATTCTGGTTTTGGTGGAACAAATGATGGATTATTAATATAATATGAAATTCCATTATTTGTTCCATCATCAATTTCATAAACTTCTTTTGAACCATTCGCAAAATTTGAGGTTGGTTTTATTTGTGTAATAGTCGAAGATGTCTGTATTTGGGTTCCAACAGACGAAGATAATATTTTCATAAAAAAATAATTGTTTAAATAGAAACTATATGTTCCATTTTGATTACGACTAATTGGTAAACGAAAATTCAAATTAATAACTGGATTATAATCAATCCAAAAAATATAACTTGTAGTACATATATTTTGTGAAGTTGGTGGATTTAAACCAGCGCATAATGAATAATCAATAAATAAATTAAGATTAATATTATATGTTTGAATTGAATTTATATAATTATTTGCTTTAAACAGATTATTCGTAGCAATCGCAAATGACCCAAATACATCAATGCCAATTAAAGCTTTACTATTATTTGTATTTGAAAATCCAAGAATATTTGTTAATATACGAGACGAACAATCCGCATTTACGATTAAATCATTTAAAATAAGTTGTTGTTCTTGGGATATAACTGTACAATCATTTGTTGTACTATCACACAAGTCTTCATATAATTTTGATATATTTGATATATTATTTGTTATATATTTTATATAATTTGATAATAGCGATTGGTCTCCATTAATAAAAAAAAATGGCGCTTCTCTACCAAACTTAATATTGTTTTCTTTTACAATTTCAGTGTATGAACATTTAATTGGAATTGAAGGAGAAGAAAAAACATTCGATGGTAAAATATACAGATAAAATCGTAATACATTTGGTATTACATTTCCATCCTTATCAGTGACTTTATCATAGTACGTTTTATTAAATAGTGGGTTATATAATAGACCGTATGATGTATTTATATTTTTTGGAATAAACTCAATGTAATTTACCATTTCTCCTGTAAAACCACCAACGTCAGAAAAATCAGTTATTACAATTGGATATAAATTATTGTTTATTAATTCTAAAAATTCAGAAGAAGGAACACTGCTATCTGCGGTTTTCATTTGTATATCAAAATAATTTTTATTATAATATGTTGCGATTGATTCAACACGAAATTCTTCATATCTAAGTAAAAATTTAACATTCGATGTTTCAGGGTCAATTTTGACATCTATAAATTGGGGACGATTTTGAAAATTAAATGTTTGGGACCCTGTGTTTCCAGAATATTGGGTATATGATATATTATAAATATTACTGTTAAAGAATGTAGTTTTTTGAAACTGACTTCTTATTTTTTGTTCAAGTTGCTCAGTTGTATAAAAGCCCGGAGTTATTTCTACTTTATTTAAACAACTTAACAAATTTGTATTATATAACTCTCTAAAATTTGAAATAACACTTGTAGTTTGAATTAATTTAGAGAAATTAATACTCCAACCACATATATTTATTTTAGCATCTGTATAATCTGAACCAATATAAGCAAGATAAGGAAACAAATTTCCTACATAATTAATTATTTCAAATGGAATCGTAAACCATAAAATAACATTATTAGTTGGATTAATTGGATACTCCATTTCTGGAAAAAAATAATCAATTAATTTCACAGTTTCTACATTATTAAATTTTCTTCCTAAAAAAATGCTATAATTATTTGGAGTTGGATATAATGCTACATCTCGCATTCTACTATCAATATTAATATAATGCGACCGATATTTAAAATAACTACTCTCTGCGATATCTTTCCCAAATTCAGAAAGCATTGGCTGTTGATTTCCATAATATCCTCTCGACCAAGGATTTGCCTCTTTGGCGACCCGATTCATTGAATTATCAGTAAAACCGGCCCTCTCTAATTCATCGCGAACATTATTTACAGTTTCCCCCTTCAAATTCCGATATGGTATATACTCATTCGCATTTTTCTGGATTTCACGTTGTGTAAGAGGGTTTGTATTTACAAATGTGTTCGTATATAATAAATCAGATGGATTCATATTATTAGTAATTATTATTTTTTTATACTATTTTCGCAAAAATTGATGTAAAATTATATATATTATTTTATAATAATAAAATGAACACATCAGACCCAGAAGGACAATTTTATCCGTTTATTTCACTTATTCTTAGTGGAGATGAAGACAATCATTTGACAAAATGTTTTCGAATTATTTCATTCCATGAATATTCATCAACTCCACCACCGATGAGTCGAGTATGGGACATCAAATATCCTTGAAAAAATATTATGTATTTTTTTAAGGAAACTTATAAATAATATAATAATTAAAATCAAGCAATTTAAAGAGAAATGACAGCCTTTTTGGAAGCCGGTTTCTTCGTCGCTTTAACAACTCCGTCAGTAGTTCCAAGCATCTCGGTGTGCTCCTTCAAATGCTTTAAATAAGTTGCTTCCAATAAATCCAAATCTGCTTCCCACAAATTAAATATGGTCTGTGATTTTAATATGTCGAACTGGTCACTCTTTTCATCGCGCTGTTTCACTAACTCTTCAATTCGCTTTTTCGTCATACTACGGATAGGCATACTCGTTAAATAATCATAACTTGGATTTTCATTAACTTCATTCGGGTAGTATTCTAAACGACCCTTCGTGAATCTCGGATATTTCATTTTAGTCAATTCCACATCCAACTGCTCCTCATCTTTTCCCTTCAATATTATCTTGTCATCCAATATATCCGTTATAAAACGAATGCGGGCTTCCAATATTTCCAGTTCTCTTTTTAATTTTTCTTCCAAGTAGCGCTTTCTACGAATATAATATTCACATCGAATTTCATAAAATTCTTCCATAATATGTTCCGGAGAAGCATACTTCTTAATCTGACCCTTGTCATTAAATAAATACATATTCGTCGTATTACAACTAATCGAATCGACCAGCTTCATCTCCTTCTCGAATGTTCCCTTCGATAACATCTCGGAGAGCTCACTCTTGTCGAAATAGAGGATAAAACGGACGCGTGATTCAGTATAAAGACTGTCATATTTCAGAAGAACTTTCTTCTTCTTCTTACTGTCCTTGTCCGGATTGATTAAATCCTCCAAAAATTCCTTATACTTATCAGTCCATAGACCAATCGGTAATTCGTATATTTCGACCTTCCCATCAGTCAATAAACGATATAGGCCCTTCGTTTGATATTTATCACCCGATTTTTCAACTTTCCCGAGGAATCCTCGGAACCATGGGACCATTGGAACCAGCTCCTGACCCCGCATTTTCCGCTTCAAATTACTAATAATATCCACTGGATTATACGAGGGGATACGTGTGCTAAAACCGGTCCCAATTCCTTGACATCCATTAACTAAAATAGTAGGGATAATCGGCATATAGTATTCGGGTTCAATCTTGTCGCCATCATCATCCAAATAATTCAAAAGATTATTGTCCGATGGATGGAAGACCAGCTCCATAAAAGGACTCATCCGCGTAAAAATATACCTTGGACTCGCATGGTCGTCTCCGCCCATAATTCGCGTCCCGAGCTGTCCCTCCGGTTCTAAAAAGTTCATATTATTGGACCCAACGAAGTCCTGCGCCAATCCAATAATACACTCATTGAGCGATTGCTCACCGTGATGATATGCGCTCTTCTCAGCAACAAATGCGGACAATTGCGCAATTTTGATGGATTTTTTAGCGCCCTTCAAGAAGGTCCCGTATATAACTTTACGATGCGACGGCTTGAAGCCATCTACCATACAAGGAATACTACGCTCACAATCATATTTACTGAAATGAATCAAGTCCTTATTAACAAAATCGGGGATTGAAACGTTCTTCTCAGTCTGCTCAATAATCATCGAGCGGTCATATTTTCCGAGCCACTCTTTTCTATCATCTGCCATCTCTTTATTGAAGGCCAGATTAATCGCAACATCGACGGCTTTATCTTCATTCCATAGATAGCGGATTTCGCTGACGTCTAAGTTCTGGAAATACTCCTTCGCCTCCTGAGATGAACTCGTTCCTAACCCTTTGTAATACTTGATTTCATAGTGGGATAGGTCGGCCGTCTCTTTCCACGACTCATACTCGGTCAGTGTATAGAAAACGCGGATATCCCCTTTATTCTTATTATGTTTCGCCTTGACGATGGGGGTCATCATAGATTTGATAAACCCATCGTTCCGCAAAAGGGACGGCCAAAAATAATGGAACAGATTCAACAGGAGACCCTTGATATGACTACCATCTACATCTGCGTCAGTAAGAATAAGAATACTCCCATAACGCAACTCGGACACATCTTCATACACTTTCCCTTGCTGTAATCCAAGGATTGTCTTCAAGTTTTTGAATTCCTCATTCTTCGATATTTTATCATCCGTCGTCTCACGGGCGTTCGTGAATTTACCTCTGAGAGGAAAAACACCATAACAATCGCGACCGATGACACTGAGACCCGCAATAGCAAAAGCCTTCGCGGAATCTCCCTCCGTCAGAATCAGGGTACACTTCGAGGAATTTATACCACCGGCCCAATTCGCATCGTCCAGCTTGGGTATTCCTCGAATAGTGTTCGTCTTCTTTCCGTCCGTCTTCGTCAATACTTTCGAATCCTTATACTCACTGAATCGGATGGCTTTTTCGACAATGTCTAATTTGGCCACTTTCTCGATAAACTTGTCGGATATCGAAAAACTGCTTCCGAATTTGGATGGGATAGTAGTCAGATAGTCTTTTGTCTGGGAATCGAATGAGGGGTCCTCAATGACAGTCTTCGCAAATATCCACATATTGTCGCGGATAACGCTCGGCTTCAACTGAATTTTTTTCTTTCCTTTTCCCTCGATATACTTCGACAGTTTTGTGCTTATCGCCGTCGTCAGAGCCTCTACGTGCTTTCCTCCTTTCAAAGTATAAATACCATTCACGAAGGACACGTGCTCCAATTTATCGTCGGGGCTATCACATACGACTACCTCCCAGCGCTCTCCCATCATCTCATATACGCGCTTCATTTCGGACTTGGGCCCAATATATAAATCAACATATTGCTCAAAATCCTTGAATTCAATTTTGGTGCCATTGAGATAAACGGAGACGCTCTTATCGGTAATCGCCGTAATATCATAGACGCGCTTCATAAATAGGGCCTCCATATCCTCATTCAGATTTTCAATATGAAAGCGCTCAAAGTCGGGGTAAAAAGTAATCTTTGTATAGGGCTTCTTCGTATATTTTTCAATGACGGGCTCCGTTTTCTGGCTCATGTTATCCATGAATTCCTGATAAAAATGACGTTTCCTTTTTCCATCGACTGTTTCAACAATGAACCGCTTACTGAAAATATTCGTGGCTTTTGCTCCGATTCCATTCTTTCCTCCGGTCGTCTTGTTCTTCTTCTCATAGTTCGCCGATGTAAGAAGATTCCCGAAGATTAGCTCGGGAACATATACATCGTGCTCGGGATGAACTTCGACATCAATTCCATCACCGTCATTTTTGACGCTGATGTAGTCTGGATAAACTTCCACTTGAATTTCGCGGACCTGCGACGCATCCGGTATTTTGCTCAAACGCTCATACTGGTCAATCGCATTCACAAGAATTTCATCGAATATTTTATACAAACCCGGAATCATTCGGATTGTTTTTTTCACCATTTTTCCCTCCGTTTTATCATATACCCATGACTCAACCTCACTTTCTTCAATTGAACCGATATATGTGTCCGGTAGATTCAAAACATGGTCACGCTGACTCATCTTTTTATACATCGAACTAATGTCATCGACTGAATTGATTGAATCCTCGGACCGGTCTGATTTCTCGGAACTTCGGGATGAAACTGGTTTATCAGTTAACTTGGTTTTTCTTGAAGCCATTGTTAATTTAATAATATAATAGTTAGTTGTTTTTAAGTTATAAATTTCAATTTTTTTTGAAAACAGGACTTTTTTATCTATTCTGCGATAATAGATAAAAGTAATAAATAATGAATCAATCCAAATACAATTTTTCCAATGCGTCTTCCACATCCCGCCTCAAATCATCCCCAATTATATCAAAATCGACAATCCGCATATTCCGGCTCAACTCAATCACACCTCCCTCTACAACCAAACCGATACATTCCAACTTCCCAAGTATTTTCATTTCCCGATGATTCTCCCGAACAGTATACTTATCTCCCCGATATATCTGTATCCCCACAAACTTACACATATTATAACCATCATCATACTCCGTTATAAAAGTCTTCCCCTCTAATATATACCGTATAACCCCAATAACCTCTTTCCCCGCAATCTTATCCCCGATTACCACGTCAGTAATCAATTTTATCCCCGAATCAACATGAATTATGCTATCTTGCGTAAAAGCCGGATATAAATTGAGTGCGCTATTTTTGTAATCATCCAGCTGAAACGGAATTTTAACAATAGGCGCAACAATCTTCAAATATGTCTCCAATACATTATCCCCAAGATAATCACAATATACGGTTCCTCCTATTTGCAACCGCCCAGTATCTGTAATCAAGCAACGGATAATCGGAAGATTATAATCCACTCTGACTGCGCGGGGATGACTATGAACACGAATAAATTCCCCATTATATTCGACTATATGCATACCGGACACATATACATCACCTATCTTATAATACTGGTCGCGAGTATCTTTTTTAAACTCACATACCCCGACTACAACGTCCCCAGAAATATTATCACCAATTACAATTTCATCCAATCTTTTTAGTTTCCCATCTAACGCTATTAATGTATGACAACCAAAGCAAAACGCGCGAACTAATCCACCAATTGGACCTACCCAAACGGACATTAGTGTCCATACCGCATATTTAATTGTTTTGAATAGCGAATTGAATGTTTGGAAGATTCGGTAAAATAAACGCGCGAATACTTTGAATAAATAAGCAATCCTCTTAAACATAGAATACATTTTCTGGTATATATCATTAATCTGTTTCATTAATGATTCTTTTAGAGCAAAAATCATCTTTTGAGTATTATTCACACTTTCAGTTATATTTTGAAGTGCGTTATTTTGACCATCAATTTGATTCTGGACTCCCCCAATATTGGAATTAAAAGCAGAATTCGCTGCCTGAGCATCACAATAAGCTTTATTCTCATCATAAGTAGTCCCCTCCGGTCCAAATATAGTCGGATACTGACTATATGGATGCTTACATCGATTCTCTGGCCAGTTATTTCGTATTTCTGCTAATTTTTCATTTATTTTTGGAACTGCGACTAATATGATGACTGCTACTATTCCTCCGATTACTAATAATACAATGATTACAATAAAAATAATACTTGGTTTTTTTTTAACTGCTTCTTCTTTTTTACTTCCACCTAAAATCTCTAATATTCCTTTTTCAATTTCAGTTTTTTGCGCGTCATCTAATTCTCCAGTAATTTTATTTGATTCAGTTTTTATTTTACTAATTACTGTATTTTTCTTTGATTGATTTGTTATTTTATTTAATTCAGTTTTAACTTTTTCTAATGTATTTGGCTTTAACTGCCTTATACGACTATTTGTGGTTTGGTTTATTACATGTGCTGGAACTCCTAAATTTTCACTTGATGCCTCTTGAAGAAGATTTTGTTGTCTTTGTAATGGAAAAAATCCGGCGCCAATATTATTTTCCCCACTCATTTTTATTTAACTAAAATATATTAGAATAAATTTTGCTCGTTTCATCCTATTTGTTTTTTATAAAAAACTGGTTCGTCCGTTTTGCGTATTCATCAGCAATCCTATCAAAATTCATCATATTCAAAATCCTTTCTTCCTCCTTCTTCTTTTCTAATAATTCACGTCGCCGTATTTTTTCCTTTTCTTCCAGAGTCGCCTCAAAATTCATATTTGTCCTTTCCCTAACTAAATGGTCAATATTCTTATAATCACCCCGATTGAATTTATCATCATACTCTAAAACATTATTTTTCGTGTAAGCCATCTTGTAATCAGTAAAGTTCATATCGCTTATGACCCTATCATTCGTAAAGTCATTAATATCACCCTGCCCCAATTCTTCAAAACCTAAATTATTCAGTAATTGCGGTTGTGGTTCCTCGATTATCATAATCTGCCTCTCCGGCTTCTTCTCAATCTTCTTTTTCTTCTGCTCGTCGAATACACTATTAAAAACATCCATTGAAAACTTCTTGTTCATAACAACCTCTTCCTCCTTATCACTATCATCACCCCAACCACCACCATAGCCCTTATCCCATGTCGATGGAAGTTTATTCTTCTCGAATATTTTGTTAAACTGATCCACATTAAAATTCTTCTCCCCAATTTCCATCCGGTCTAAATCTTCTTCACCCCCTCGCTGGGATTCGTGTTGCTTCCTCTCCGCTTTCTTCTTATCCATTTCCTCAAAATAGTCCTGCGCCTCTTTCTGCATCTCCCTGTGCGATTTATTCCCCTTCATCTCCTTAATCTTTTGGAGCAAATACACATACGCCTGTGTAATCATCATGAACTTCTTTGCGTCGCCAGATGGCTTATCAGGATGATACTTCAAACTGAATTTGCGATATGCCTTCTTGACATCATCCTCCGTCGCATTATATTCTAAATGAAGAATCCTAAATGGATTATATTTGAGCTCGAACTCTTTCAGCTCATCCTGAAATTGGGACTCCTTCGTTTTCTGCTTTTCATAGAATGACTCCTTCTCTTTCTCGATTGTTTTCAGGAACTCCTCTTCTGTCCTCTTCTGCGTCTGCTTAAATTCCTCCATCCGGTCATTTATATTCATCATGTCTGCGTCTTTGAGGCTCACTTTTGTGCTCATTGGGCGCTCCATCAGTGTTGTAATTGCGCGTGTTGGAGGAGGAACAAACCGTTGAGGGAATGCTGTTTGCGCGGGGGCCGGAGCTTGTGGCGCAACCTGTCTAATTATTCGTTTTTTAATTACTTTTTGCTGTGGTTGTGGTTGAGATTCTTGATTTCCCATTATAGTCTTGTTATAAAAATTTATAGATTGTTAAACTTAATCATATCATTCCGGACTGAACCCTCTGAATAATATTCTTTATTCGCAAATTGTGCCCGTATATAATTCTATGAATACTATCGACGTATGAGCTACGTATTTCCGGCGATTTTTCCATATCAATGTTCTGGATGATAATGACGATTACGCTTATTTGCTCTTTGGTCCAATCTTCGAAAAACTCCTGATAAATATCATAATTACCTTTGACTTCGTCCATCTCAGTGTTCAATTTTTCTAAAAAGTGCGTCCGATTTTGTAGGCTATCCGATATTAGTGAACGATAATATTCCACTGTATGAACTGCGATGTGGTTCCCAGTGTATGTTGTCGACAGTTTCGCTAACCCACTCATCATCATATTACATAAGTAAGTAAAATTCTCATTCTCTTCGCCCCATAAATTCTCCTCGTTCCTCTTTTCGAGCAATTTCTTAATCGGGTTTATCAAATTTGCTAAGTCATCGTATTTGTCGCCGTTCTTCCAACGAGAGAGCGATTGAATTGTTCCGGGCTCTTGAAAACTTATCTCATTATTCTGAATTGATATCTTAGTTCCGCTGGGATAAAAATTCAGGAGACTTATACAAACCGCGCTATTAATTGGGTCCAATAGCGTCCCCATATTCTTCTTATAAGATTTAGAATTCCATAAATAACTCAATAAAGAGGTAGTTATTGAATTCATTAATTTATTTTGCATGATTATATCTATATAATTTTATTTGTTTGAAAATTAAACAAATAAAACCGTCATTTTAATGAGGAGGAATAAGGCCCCAGAAATTGCTGGGCTCTTTATTAACAGCGGGATAACCACTATCTCGCAAAATTTGCTCCTGATTTCGGACTGGTAAATTATTATTACAGTAAAACATCGGACCCTTATTCCAATCCCTCTTCTTGGGCCATGTGAGCGTCCTAAATGGAATGGTATCACCCAATTTTGCGCGATGAGTTTCTCCAATAGCTTTCCCGTTTCCATCACAGAACACGAAATTGACATGGGGCTCTACTAATTGATTGAGCATTTTATCGTAGTATGAGTTGGGGGAATCAATCGCGAACTGGAAGCGACCATCCTTTATTTCGGCGACACCCTGATTCGGAGTTTTCTCATAAGCGACCTCCTCATTTGGATAAGGAAGGCCACTTCCAGCGAAACTGAGGCTGTATGTTGGAGGGGCGGACGACCAATATTTGACAAATACTGCCCCTAAAACACCGGAGCTTCCCGAAATTACGAAATTACCAAGTGAATTATAATTGACGTTTAAAGAGCAATCAGTGTATTGAACACTGCTTGTTTTCCAACGATTACACATCATCTCATCTCTCTCCTTAAATATCTTATGACTATCATAGCCGAAGCTTATTCCAGCAAAATTATTATTACTCATTAATTAATAATAGAAAACTTTTTTGTTAAAAAATGTAAAAAAGTTTCTATTAGTATTTAAATGGGTATTCATTCAAAAGTTTGGGGTCAATATTTATGGAGAACACTTCACACCATAACCTATACGTTCGACCCGAAGATGCCAACAAATCTAAGGGAGAAATATGTAAAATTTTTTCACGTTCTCAAAGATTTTATCCCGTGCCCCATTTGTCGGGCCCACTACACGAAGCGATGCGAATCAAATCCTCCCGAGAGAAATATGAAAACGACAGACGCTCTTGTTAGCTGGTTAAATAATTTACATAATGAGGTCAACTCCGGTTTGGGTAAACCGAACATCCCTAAAAAATACGCCGACAGTTATTATGTTAAGAATGGGAGACTAACTTATGATTTTCGTGATTTTGTTGTTCTATTTAGAATAATGACAATGATTAAAAAATTGAACTTTCCCGCAATTATCAAATTTATACAGCTCCTTTATGAGATATACCCAGACGGCTATCTTTATAAAACGGCCCCTAAATCACTGGAACTCGTGAATATTATCCAAAATAATGTTAAATTGAACGAGTGGATAGTTCATTTCGATATGGAACACGCCAAAAATAAGAATACTTCGACTTACTTGACTGATAAGGACGTCAGTTATAAAATAAATGACGAGATAAATTCGGAAAATGTTGCGCAAATTAGTGCAAGAAATCAGAGTGCGAATTTACCAAAACGGGCGAACCGCGTTGTTAGAAATGAGGTCGATGAATTTTTAAGGAAGTATAAGATTATTTGAAGATAATTAGAAATTATTATTATTTGATACGTTTGATTGAGCTCCTTCTGCGAATTTTCTTGTTTGATTACGTAATGTTGTTGGTCTTCGTTGAGATAAATTAAATTGTTGAACTTCATTTTGATTTATATTTGTTTTTACAGCTATTTTCAAAAAAACTATACTTTTTTTGAAAATAGCTGTAAACAATTTATTATTTTTTATAGAAAGTTTGTCTCATTTTTCTTTTTGGTCGGAGTAATGGAATAAGTAATATTTCAACATGTCCACCATAATAACAATTATATCATACTGTTTAGACAAAATAAACGTGTAAAAATATATTTTAAATTATTTTGGTTTATTTTAATTTAAATAATTTTGTATAAAACAAAATTATTTTGGTTTATTTTAATTTAAATAATTTTGTATAAAACAAAATTATTTTGGTTTATTTTAATTTAAATAATTTTGTATAAAACAAAATTATTTTGGTTTATTTTAATTTAAATAATTTTGT
>Ga0194129_10002949_pt1 | contig 24439 bp, 16 predicted proteins | sample TA2KigCa35mmetaG_FD_150862 | JGI IMG/M metagenome (GOLD analysis project Ga0194129, IMG submission 150862) | Freshwater microbial communities from Lake Tanganyika, Tanzania - TA2015038 Kigoma Deep Cast 35m | ecosystem: Environmental > Aquatic > Freshwater > Lake | place: Tanzania: Lake...
CCTTGTCGAGTTCGGAGGCCTGCTGGATACCCCGGAGGCTGTCGACGACAGGGCTGAAGAACCAGAGCAGGATCAGCGTGCAGTACTGATCCATATGAAGATCACGATTGCCAGCCTTGTCCCGCGCAGTGCCGACAAAGTGCAATCGTTCAATCAGGCCACGCAGCGCCTTGAAGTACTTGAAGCCTTGCACGTCTTCGCCGCGAATCTTGTGGCGAGCGGCAGCCATGCGCCACACTATGCCAGCCTTGTCCGCAGCGCGCAACTCCACCTATTTAGCCCGAATTACCGAGACTGCCTGGCGCAAATCTCGTGCCGAACAGGAGTGATTCAAAGCTCAATAAGATGCGATTGCCCTGCCATGATCCCCAGGAACGAGGCTGCAGCGAGCGTCCGGTGACGGGCACGGGCCGCCCCTTGAAAATGAACGGCCGTATAGTAAGATACTGGCGTCCATAGGCTGCCGGTGTCGATACCCGGCTCGGCCGCTGCTGGATGAAGGCTCGTCCGTTCACGAAATCCCGCACAGGAAAGCGGTTCGCCGCTCACGTCTCATGGCCAAGCGCAAGACGCCCAGTTCCCGAACTGCCCCGCCGGAGCGGCCCAAGCGCCGCCGAGTGGCCGCCGCGGCGGCTGCCGTGAAGGGCAACCCGCTCAATCTGGTGCAGAAGTCCGACGAGCAGGAGGGCGACGCGCCCACCGAGCGGCAGATCGAGATCTACGCCTTCATCCGCGACAAGATCCACTCCCGGGGCTACGGTCCCACGGTGCGGGAGATCGGGCAGGCATTCAAGATTCGTTCGCCCAACGGAGTCGTCTGCCATCTCAAGGCGCTCGAGCGCAAGGGGCTGATCACCCGGGGCAAGAACATGTCGCGGGCGATCGAGCTCGTGACTGAGCCGGCCCACCTGCGGGGCCTGCAGATGGCCGGCTGGGTCGCGGCCGGCACGCTGCGTCCCGCCGAGGAGCAGACCGATCGGATCGATTTCGAGTCGCTCTTCAACCGCGACAACCACTTCGTGCTGAAGGTCATGGGCGAGTCGATGATCGATGCCCAGATCGCCGACGGCGACTGGGTTGTGATCCAGAAGAAGCAGACCGCCCACGCCGGTGACATCGTCGTCGCCCAAACGGAAGACGGCGAGGCCACGCTGAAGCAGTGGTTTCCGGAGCGGGACCGCATCCGCCTGCAGCCGGCCAATTCGTCGATGAGGCCCATCTACGTGCGCAACGCCCGAGTGCTGGGAGTGCTCGTAGGCGTGGTCCGCAAGACCTGACCGGTCAGCCGGTCTTGTCGAGCGTGCCCTCGTGGAGCTGGTGCAGCTTGTTGTAGAGCGTCTTCAGGCTGATCCCGAGCTCCTCGGCCGTGCGGACCTTGTTGCCCTTGTTCCGCTCGAGGCCCTCGAGGATCGCCCGGATCTCGAGTTCCCTCAGGCTTTCCGGGCGTGCGGATGAAGCCGGGCGGTCGCCTCCCCGCTCGGCAGGCCGCGGCGCCGGCGGCTCCGCCGGCCGCAGCCCGCCGAACCTGGCCGGCAGGTGCGCCAGGGCCAACGGCAGTTCGTCGCAGAGCACGAGCGCGTGCTCGACGACGTTGGCAAGCTCGCGGACGTTGCCCGGCCAGGCGTGGGCGGCGAGGGCGGCCAGCGCCGAGTCGTCGGCGACGGGAGCCCGGGCAGACGTCTGGGGGCGCGAGAGACGGACGAAATGATCGACCAGGACCGGGATGTCGGCGCGCCGGTCTCGGAGCGGCGGGATCACGATCTCGAAGGTGTTGATCCGGAACAGCAGGTCCTCGCGAAACTCTCCCCCCTTGACCATCTCCTCGAGTGACCGGTGGGTCGCGCAGACCACGCGCACGTCGACGGTGATCGGGAGATTGTCTCCGACGCGGCGAATCTCGCCGCTCTCCAGGGCTCGCAGCAGCCGCGACTGGAGCGCCTTCGGCAGCTCGCCCACCTCGTCGAGGAACAGCGTGCCGCCATCCGCCACCTCGAACAGCCCGGCGCGATGCTCGTCGGCACCGGTGAAGGCCCCCTTCCGGTGGCCGAACAGCTCGCTCTCCACGAGGTGCTCCGGGAGGGCGCCGCAGTTGACCGCCACGAGCGGCCCGTCGGCCCGGGGGCTGCCCTCGTGGATCGCCCGGGCGACCAGTTCTTTGCCGCTGCCGGTTTCGCCGCGAATGAGCACCGTGGCCTCGCTCGCGGCCACCCGGGCGATCAGCCGCCGCACCCCGTCGAGGCCGGGCGAGTCGCCCACGAGGTGCGTGGCCCCTTCCGCCCTGCGAACCCGCCGCTCCAGGGCCCGCAGCCGCGTCGTCAGCTCCCGCTTCTTCCGCACCCGTTCCAGCACCGCCTGGATGTCGGCGAGTTTGCAGGGCTTCGTCAGGTAGTCGAACACCCCCTGCCGAACCGCCGCCACGGCGCTCTCCATCGACGACTTGCCCGTCACGATCACGGTTTCCGTGTCGGGCGAGGTCTCGCGGACGCGGGCGATGACCTCCAAGCCCCCGACCCCCGGCATGTCGAGGTCGACGATCACGCAGTCGTAGGCGGTCCGCTCGAGCGCCGCCAGCGCCGTGCGGCCGTCCGGGCAGACGGTGGCCTCGTGCCCCAGCCGCGGCAACTCGATCCGCATCAGCTCCTGGAGCGAGGCCTCGTCGTCGGCGAACAGGATCCGCATCGGTCGGGGAGTCGTCTTCACGGCGGCTGGCACCTTCGGGGCGGGAGTGGACGGGGTGACGTGATCAGGCGGCGCGGCCGACGGGATCGGCGACGCCGACCTGGGCCAGCGGCAGGGTGACGCGGAAGGTCGAACCCTTGCCGGGACCGTCGCTCGAGGCCTGGATGCGACCACCGTGGTCGGCGACGATCCGGTGGGCGATCGAGAGCCCCAGCCCCGTGCCCTGGCCCGACTTGCGCCGCGTGAAGAACGGCTCGAAGAGGTGCTCCAGCACCTCGGGAGTCATCCCGCAGCCGTCGTCGACCAGCGTGAGCACGGCCTCGCCGCCGGTCCGCCGCGCCGCGACCCGCACCGTGCCGCTGTCCTCGATCGAGTCGAGCGCGTTGACCAGCAGGTTGAGCACCACCTGCTTGATCTCCTGCGGATTGACCATCACCAGCACGTCGCCCCCCTCCTCGATGGCGATCGTTCGGCCGGCGAACCGTCCGACATGGCGGAGCATCTCCGCCACGTCGGTGACGACGCCGACCAGCGCCGTGGCCTGCCGCCGCACCTCGCCGAGCCGGGAGAAATCGAGAAGCTTCTCGGTGATGCCCTTGCAGCGGAAGGCCTCGCTCTGGATCAGGGCCAGGTAGCGCCGCACCACCGCGGCGTCGGACTCATCGGCCGCCAGGGCTTCGATCCGGCCCTCGAGCGACTCGGCGCACATGGCGATCGAGGCCAGGGGATTGTTGATCTCGTGCGCCACGCCCGCCGCCAGGAAGCCCACGCTGGCCAGCTGCTCGCTGCGGATCACCTCGCGCGTCCGCTCCTGCACCTGGCGATCCAGGTCGTCGCGGATCTCCTGGAACCGCTCCGTCATGTCGTTGAGCGCCTCGGCGAGCTCGGCCATCTCGTCGTCGGTGTCGAGCGCGATGCGGTAGGTGAAGTCGCCGGCGGCCACGCGGCGGGATCCGTGCCCGAGCAGGCGGAGCGGGCGAAACACCCAGCGGTAGGTCAAGGCGGCGATCGCCGCCACCAGGCCGGCGGCGGCAAGCGCCGCGGTCCAGGTCGTGATGATCAGCGTCCGGTACCTCGTCCGCACCTCGCTGGAGAGGTCGTGCAGCCGCTGCTGGAGAAACGACGGCAGCTCCTCCGTGAGGGCGGCCAGCGACTCGAGCTGGGGCCCCACGGCCAGCAGCGTGTCGTGCCGGCCTGCCGGGCCGCCGGCCTGGATGTCTGCCGGACGCCTGGTGATCGTGCCGATGGTCGCGAGGCAGTCGGCGATCCGTTGGGCCGTGACCGCCTCCTTGGTCCGGTCGGCCAGCCGGCTGTCGTCGAGTTCGTAGGCGTCGAGTTCGAGGCGGTAGGCCTTGAGCGCCTCCTCGGCGGCGGCGAGCCGGTCGAGAAACGAGCCGACCTCGCCGGCGTCGCCCGCCATGGACCGGGCATGGGTGAGGCGGAGCATGCCGACCCGCTCGCCGAGCTCGCTGGCCCGCGGCAGCTCGGCCGCCCGGCAGGAGAGCGCCCGCACCAGCCGCCGGTAGGAATAGACGGCCAGGAAGCTGCTCGCCGACAGCACCACCACCATCACGCCCACGAGCAGGGCGCCCAGCAGCAGCTTCTCACGAATGGCGCGACGACGGACCACGGCCGACCCTCGGTGCGAGGCAGGGACACGAACCAAGGCTGCGCGTGCGGCAGCCTGCGCGGGCTGGGGAGGGTAGCAGGGGGCGTGGGGGCCACAAAGGCGAAAAACCAGCCGCTTCTAGGCGAGACCCCAGCGCTTGCGGAGAAACCACTCGGCCGTCAGGCAGGCCGCCATGATCAGCAGCATCGGCCACGTGTCCCACAGCGCCAGCGACCAACGCTCCTGCGACTCGAAGGTCGGCGGCCGGGCCGCGATCTCGTCGAAGATCGCCGCGAGGTCCTCCGGCGGTCTCACGCCTCCGTCGGTGACCTCGGCGATGCTCGCCATCAGCCTCGGGTTGGACCGCGGGTTCGCCATCTCCAGATCCTGGCGGAACACGGTGAAGCGGGCGACCCGTTCCTGCGGCTCGGCGTCGCCCGGCCGCTGGGCCCGCACCACGAGCCTCCAGTCGCCGGGCTCCGCACAGCCCTCGATCGTGCCGGAGAAGGCGTCCCGCTGCCGGGCGACGCGAACCGGCCGCTGGTTGCCCCGCGGATCCACCACCAGGGCCTCGAAGGAAGCGGCTGGATCGGCCTCGCCGTCGGGCTTCGTCAGGGCGGTGTCGAAGGGCAGCGGCGTGCCCGGGGCGATCCGGCGCTGCGCGAGCTTCACCCAGAGCATGTCCGCTTCGGCGGCATCGCGCCGGGCGAGCCAGAGCACGAGTTGTCTCCAGAAGCGGCGGTGCTGATCTCCGGCTCCCTGCATCGCCCACCGCCACGTGGAGTCGGCGGCGAAGGCGAGCACCCGCCCCTCGCCGTACTCGCGGGCAACCAGCAGCGTTGCGCCCCCGTCGGTCGTGGCCAGCGTCTTGGTCGAGGGCCGCAGCCTGCCGAGACGGTTCGCCCCCTCGAGCGACGGCATCGCCGCCCACGCCGTCCGGGTGTCGGCGTCGGCAGCTTCGAGCCGGAGGATCGAGACACCGGAGAACTGCGGGTCGGGCACCAGCTTCAGCCGTCCGTCGATGTGGAGCCCCTTGCGGATCGGCTCTTCGAACCGCTGGCGGGCGAGGCGATCCTCTTCGAACGGCAGGGCCGGCCCCAGCGGGGTGCTCCCCCAGCCGCCGGCCTCGAAGGCATGAAACCCTCCCAGCATGCCCAGGCCGGCCCCCGCCTCGATTCTGCCGAGCATGGTGGCGAGATCCTGCGGCCGGATCGCGGCCGAATCGAGGTCACCGAGGAGATAGACGTCGTGCTTGGCACCCAGCCGACGCGAGATGTCGACCGGCCAGCGGTCGCGCAGGGTCGCGTCGATCCAGTCGAAGTCGACCTGGATGTCGGGGCTCGCGGCGAGCACGCGACGCAGGAACCGCTGCTCCACCCGCAGAACGCCTTCGAGGTACAGGACCTTCAGTCCCCCGTCGATGACCGCCACGAAGGTCGAGAGCTCGTTGTTGGCCAGCACCGCCTCCCCATCCTGCGGCTCCACTCGCAGCGTCAGCTTCCGCTCGCCCGTCGTCGCGGGCGTCCAGTCGAGCCGCACCGCCTCTTCCACCATCTCGACGCCGGGCCGGAGCACCGTTCTGGCGACCTCTCCCATCGTGCCGGAGTCATCCTCGGCCAACAGGCTCACGACGACCTCCCGCCCGGCCAGCCCCTCCAGGCGGATCCTCGCCGCCACCTCCAGGAGATTGCCGACATAACCCGTCTGCTCGACGGCCAGGCTCGTCACGGCTGCGTCCCGCCCCTCCCCCTCGCCGAGCGGCCGACCGAACGTGATGCTCCACAGCGGCACGGCGGCATCGGCGGCCCGGCGGGCGGCGGACTGCGGAGCCGCGTCGCGGGGCGCGTAGGCGTGGTGGCCGCCGTCGCTCAGCACGATCAGGGCCGCGAGCTCCCGTCCCGCAGCCGCCTCGAGGGCATCCTCGATCGCCGCACCGATCGCGGTTTCGTCGGCGGTCAGGCCGTCCTGCCAGGCGGCGAACGGGAACGGGTCGTCCCCCGCCGCGGCGACGGCGCGCGAGTCGCGATCGAAGCGTCGTACGGCGAGCTCGAAGCCCCCCGACCCTGTGAGCCGGCGGGCCGCCGGTCGCGCGGCGTCGAGGGCCAGCACCATCTCGTCCCACCGGCTGCGGCCGGCAGCGCCGTCCGTCACGGTCATGCTCCGTGACCCATCGACCAGCACCACGACGGTGCCCTCCTGGCGAGCCTTGCTCGTGGCGACGATCGCCGGCCGAAGCATGCAGGTCACGACCGCGAGGAAGGCGGCGAACCGCAGTGCGGTGAGGATCGCCCGGCCGGCAGGCGAGAGCCGGGAGCGATCGGGCGGAAAGGCCACGAGCACGGCCAGCAGGCCGAGCGCACAGGCGGCGACGAAGGCCGCCGACCAGAGCGGGTCCCACGCCAGCGAGATCTCCTCGACGATCGGCGCCTGGGTCATGCCGGCACCTCCGGCGGCGGAGCCACATCCGGACGTGCCGCATCGGGGAGCGGCGGCGGACCGGCTGCCGGAGCGGATTCACCCGCGAAGGCGGCCGCCGGACTGGCGGCCCCCGGCGCATCGTCGCGGGCCGAGTAGAACCGGTTCGCCGCGATCCAGTCGGCTGCCAGCGCCAGGGCGGCCAGCAGAATCAGCCAGGGAAACAGTTCGACCCCGACCCGCACCTGATTCACGTCGCGGACGAGTTCCTGCTCGGAACGGGCGAGCCGGTGGCCGGGTCCGAGCACGGCGGCCAGCGCCTCGGGGGAGAGCCGGGTGAAGTCGGTCGCTCGGGCCGCCAGGTTCGCGCTGAACCCGTCGGCGATGCCGTCGGCATCGCCGCCAGCCTGAAGGCGATAGTTTCCCGGGATTCGCGTGTCGGTGACGGTCACCGTGCCCCGGGCCGGGTCGACGGCGGCCGGAAAGTCGTCGCCGGACGGCGTCCGCACGGTGACGTTCGCCAGATCCCGTCGTGCCAGCCGCAGGACCGCGGGAGAGCCTGCGGTCACGTTGCGGTCGTCGGCCGAGTCGACGGCATGGATCAGCGACTCGTTCGCGAGCACGACGAAGGGCCAGGGCTCGAATCCGGTCGCCAGCGTGTTCCAGGCCGCAGGGTCGGAGGCCGACGACGACACCGGCGTGGTGAACACCACGACCCGCCCGGCACCGAGCCGATGCTCGAGGATGGCGGGCAGGCCGTCGCGATACGCGGCCACGGGCGCGGCGGCAACACCGTCGGCCTCCGCGATCGGAGTCACCTCCCAATGCTGGATCACGGAAAAGTCCTGCCAGGGCACGGCGTCCCCGACACGACGGAAGGCGGCGAGGATCGGATGGTCGAGCGCCGCCGGAGCCAGGAAGTTGCCCTCCCGCTCCCGCCACACGCGCACGAGATCGCCGCCGAGCACTCGCCGCGAGGCGGACGAGTTGAACCGCTCGGCCGCACCGGCCCGGGGCCCCAGCCAGACGACCAGCCCATGCCCGTCCGACACCCAGCGGTCGAGCGCCTCCCAGGTCTGCTCGGACAGCGGCGGCGGATCGAGGAGCACCATCCCGGCGGCGGTATCCCACGACGCGGTGCCGAGTGTCCCGATGTCGATCACCTCGGGCGCAAAGCGGGCCCTGCCCGCCTTCACCAGCGGCCCGGGGGCGATCGCCTGCACCAGAAACGCCGCGCTGCGTTCCGCGGGCGGGGCCGCGGCCACGATCACCCTGACGGGCGCGCCGACCTCGACCGTGAAGTAGCGGACGTCGTCGTCCGGCAGGTCGTCGGACGCCTCCACGACGATGCGTCCCTGCCGCGTGCCGGCCTCGAGCCCCGCGATCTCGAACTCCACCTCGACCGGCTTGTCCGCCGGCCAGTCGACCGGCTTCGCCCCGCGCCGCACGTACCGCTTGCCGTCCGGGTCGTCGGCGGCGAGCAGTTCGATGGCGACCGTCCGGGTCGCCTCGGGGCCGATGCGCACAGCCGTGGCCCCGATCGTCAGCGGGGTGCCGACGGAGACGCGGTCTCCAGAGAGCGACAGCGACTGAATCGCGAAATCCCCGACCTGCGTGGCACCGACGTCGACATACAGCGTGTCGATGCCCTCGGTCGCCGCCTGGGCCTGGTCGGTGGCGGTTTCCCACGCGCCCCGGGAACAGTCGGTGAACACGTAGAGCTCCTTGCGGCTGGACTCCGACTTCGCGAGGCCCCGCCGGGCCGCCGCGATCGCGTCGGCCAGCGTTCCCGCCTGCGGCCCCGGGGCGAGCCGCTCGATCCGCGCCAGGGCCGCCGCCGGCGTGGGCAGGAAGCCTGAACCGCCGGCCGCGGTGTCGACGACCGCCACCTGACTGCCTTCCGGCAACTTCGTGAACAGCGTCCGCGCCAGTTCCGCCGCCCGCTCCAGCCGCGTCTGGTTCGCCTCGCGGAGGCCCATCCGAGGGGCGGTGTCGAACACCAGCGCCGCCGCCACCGGGGCCTCGCGGTCTCCGATCCAGCCGCCGCCGCGGATCACCGGCCGGGCCAGCGCCAGGGCCAGCAGTGCCAGCGCCGCGACACGCAGGGCGAGCAGCACGAGGTGGTGAAGCCGCAGCCGCCGACGGGTGGCGACGGCCCGTTCGCGGAGGAACCGCAGCGCCGGAAACTCACGCGGCACCGGCGTGCGGCGCATCGCGAGGTGCAGGATCAGCGGAATCGCCACGAGCGACGCTCCGCCGAGCAAGAGCGGCGAGATGAACGACAGGCCCATGGATCAGAACCTGGTGCGGCGGCTGACGAGGTATTCCGTCAGCGCCCGGTCGAACTGCATGCTCGTGTCGAGCGGAACGTAGTCGACGCCGGCGCGAAAGCACATCGACCGGTAGTCCTCCCGGAACGATTCCAGTTCGGCGAGGTAATCGCGGCGGGCGGCGTCGGCATCGACCACCAGCTTGTCGCCCCCCTCCGGCTCGGTGAACTCCACCATCCCGTCGAACGGGAAGCGCACCTCGGCCTCGTCGAGGATGTGGAACAGGATCACGTCGTGCCCGCGATGCCGCAGCCGCAGGAGCGCGTCCCGGACGGGGGCGGGATCGGTCAGCAGGTCGCTGAACACCATCACGAGCGACCGATGCCTGAGCATCGCCGCCACCTGCACGAGGCTCCGCGCGATGTCGGTCTTGCCCGAGGGCCTGATCTTCGCGAGCACCGACAGCACCTGGCCGATCTGCGAGCGTCGCGAGCGGGCCGGCAGCGATGCGTGGAGCTTCTCGTCGAACACCATCAGGCCGCAGGGATCCTGCTGGTGAACCATCAGCCAGCAGAGGGCCGCCGCCAGCGAGATCGCGTAGTCGAGCTTCGTGAGCTGCTGCCGGTAGGTGTAGGCCATCGAAGCGCTGGTGTCGATCACGAGGTAGCCCGTGATGTTGGTCTCGGCCTCGAACTTCTTGACGTAGTGCTTGTCCGTCTTGGCGTACACCAGCCAGTCGATGTCCTTCGGGTCGTCGCCGGCGGCATACCGACGGTGCTCGCTGAACTCCACCGAGAAGCCCTGGTACGGGCTGGCGTGCAGCCCCTGCAGGAACCCCCTGACGATGAACTGCGCCCGCAGGTCCAGCCGCGCGATCTGCCGCACGACCTCGGGCTTCAGGTATTCCTCGACCGCGCGGGCCATCCGCCGAGCCTCCTCCCAGCCGTCGCCCCGATCGCCATGCCAGCCGTCACTTCACGAGCTTGGGGATCTCCGGCTCGGGAATCTCCCGGAGCAGCCGTTCGACGATCGATTCGCTCGTCAGGCCCTCCGCCTGCGCCTGGAAGTTGGTGGCGATGCGGTGCCGCAACACCGGCACGGCCACCCGCCGCACGTCGTCGAGCGACACGCTGAAGCGGCCGTCCATGGCGGCGATCGCCTTGCCCCCCTGGATCAGGAACTGCCCGGCCCGCGGGCCGGCACCCCAGTCGACGAGCTCCGCGACGTAGGGGGGCGCTTCGGGATCCTTGGGCCGCGTCGATCGCACGAGCCGCGCGACGTACTTCACCACGTACTCGCTCACGTTCACGCCGGCGACGAGCTTCTGGATGTTGGCGATGGCCCGGCCGGACAGCACCTTCGAGACCTCGGGCCGCTCCGACCGCGTGGTCGCCATCAGGATCTGTTCCTCCTCGGAGGCCGTCGGATAGCCCACCCGGATGTTGAACATGAACCGGTCGAGCTGGGCCTCGGGGAGGGGATACGTGCCCTCCTGCTCGATGGGGTTCTGGGTGGCGATCGTGAAGAACGGCTCGGGCAGCGGATACGTCTCCTGGCCCACCGTCACCTCCCGCTCCTGCATGGCCTGAAGCAGGGCCGCCTGGGTCTTCGGGGGGGTGCGGTTGATCTCGTCGGCGAGGAGGATGTTGGTGAAGATCGGCCCCTTCACGAACCGAAACTGGCGGCGCCGCTGGTCGTCTTCCTCGAGTACGTTCGTGCCGGTGATGTCCGAGGGCATCAGGTCGGGCGTGAACTGCACCCGCTTGAAGCCGACGTCGAGGATCCGCGCCAGCGTCGACACCATCAGCGTCTTCGCCAGACCCGGCACTCCCTCCAGGAGGCAGTGACCCCGGGTGAAGATCGCGGCGAACAACTGCTCGATCACCTCGTCCTGGCCGACGATCACCTTCTGCAGTTCCGCCTGCATCTGCTGACGGTGCTGGGCGAACTCGACGAGGATTTCGTCGAGCGTCTTCGGCTTGGATGCGGTGGACACTCGGGCAACCTCTCCTGTCTCGATGCGGCCGTGACGACGAGACTTCAGTATCGGCGACGGCTGCCGCGACGGCAATCGACCGAGCGTTCCACGCGGTCCGTGCCTCCCGTTCACCACACCTGCTACGATGCCGGCACGACGTGTCGGCCTCTGCCGTCGTTCCCCGGCCGCGGTTCCTCCACGCATCCGATCCATGCCTGCTCGAGCCCGCCGCCGTCGCCCCGGCAGCCGCAGCGATGCCTGCACGGCATGCCTGCTCGTGGCGCTGGGGCTCGCACCGGCCCGGGGAATCGAGGGACGGATCGCCGCCGCCGAACCGGCGGCACAGGTCGCTGCCGCCGACATCCAGCGGGCCGTCGACCGGGCCCGCGACTACCTGATCGGGCAGCAGAAGACCGCAGGCTACTGGGAGGCCCTGGGCGCCCCCAACAAGCGTCCCGGAGCGACGGCCCTGGTGATGCTGGCGCTGGCCAACGCGGGCGTGGAGCCCGATCGGCCGGTGATGAAGCGCGGCCTCGAATGGCTGCGAAAGCAGGAGCCGCAGGACACGTATGCGGTCTCACTGCAGACGATGGCGCTGGCGATGCTCTCGCCGATGGAGGACCGGGCGATCCTCGAGCGGAACGTCGACTGGCTCGAGGCGGCCCAGGTCAAGCGCGGGCCGGGGGCCGGCTCCTGGAGTTACACGCTGGAGCGCAACGAGGCGGTGGGGGACAACTCCAACTCCCAGTTCGCGTTGCTCGGCCTGCACGAAGCCTCACGGGCGGGCGTGGGCGTCCGTCAGGACACGTGGGTCAGGGCGCAGCAGTACTGGGTCGCCTGCGGCAATGCCGATGGCTCGTGGGGCTACACGCTCGGCAACGCCGCGGGCACCGGCAGCATGACCTGCGCCGGCATCGCGAGCGTCTGGATCACGGCGGAGCACCTCGGCCGACCCGATGCCGCCGCCGGCCGCGACGGCGTGCTCTGCTGCGGGGGCGGCGCCGCCCCCAAAACCGTCGAGAAGGGGCTCGCCTGGCTCGGCCGGCGGTTCACCGTCACCCAGAACCCCGGCACCGGCGGCGACACCTGGCTGTTCTACTACCTGTACGGCCTGGAGCGCGTGGGGCGGTTCACCGCCCGCCGCTTCATCGGCGAGCACGAGTGGTATCGCGAGGGGGCCACGATGTTCGTCGGCCTCCAGGATCGGCTGACCGGGAAGTTCGTCGCCAATCGGATCGAGGACGCGACCGTGGCGACGAGCTTCGCGCTGCTGTTCCTGGCCAAGGGACGCCGGCCCGTGCTCGTGGCCAAGAGTCGCCACGAGTTCGGGGACGACTGGAATCGACACGGCCACGATGTCGCCCACCTGGTCGAGCACGTCGAGGGGCGCTGGCGGAAGGAGTATCCCGCGGGCCTCTCCTGGCACGTCACCGACACGCCCACGGCCCGCCTCGACGACCTGCAGCAGGCGCCGGTGCTCTGGATTTCGGGACGCGACGCCTTCGAACTCGGTCCCGACGCCGGCCAGCGGCTCCGCCTCTACATCGACAACGGCGGCTTCATCTTCGCCGAAGCCTGTTGCCCGAAAAGCGGCGAGTTCGACCGTCGCTTCCGGCAGTTGATCGGCGAGATCTTTCCGGAGCCGGAGCACGCGCTCGGCCTCCTGCCCCCGGAGCACCCTGCTTGGAACGCCGAGGAGGTCGTGCCCCCGGACCTGCACCGGCCGCTGCTGGGCGTCGACTATGGCTGCCGGACGTGCGTCATCTACGCGCCGCCGACCGACGCCGGCCCCGACGCACCGGGCACGCCCAGCCTGTCGTGCCTCTGGGAACTCGGTGGCCGATCGGCCGGCGACCAGCCCGAGCCGGTCGCGCGGGAGGTGCGGGCTGCACTCGCGATCGGGACCAACGTGCTCGCCTACGCCACCAATCGCGAACTTCAGAACAAGGACGAACTCTTCGGCCTGATGCCCGACGTGGCCGCCGACCGCGACCGCTTCGACCGCGGCCGGCTCGGGATCGGCAAGCTTCGTCACGCGGGCATGTGCGATGCCGCCCCGGCGGCCCTGGCCAACGTGCTGCGGGCGGCGGCCCGGGAGACGGGCATCCGGGTCGACGACGCACCGGCGCTCGTGGATCCCGCCGACGAAGCCCTGTTCGACTACCACCTGCTGTTCATGCACGGCCGGCAGCGGTTCGCCTACGACGACCCGCGGCGAAGCCGGATCGCGACCTTCCTCGACAGGGGCGGGATGATCTTCGCCGACAGCGTCTGCGCCTCGCCGGATTTCGCGGCGGCCTTCCGCGAGGAGATCGCCGTCATCCTTCCCGGCCGCCCGCTCGAGCCGGTTCCCGCCGACGATCCGCTGTTCACCGCCGCGGCCTACGGCGGCTACGACATCCGGCAGGTGGACCTGCGCGAGCCGGCTGGAGACGACGGCCAGCTCCGGGCTCGCACCCGGCGGATCGCACCGAAGCTCGAGGGCATCCGCATCGGCGACCGCTGGGCGGTGATCTTCTCGCCCTACGATCTGTCCTGTGCCCTGGAGAAGCACAACTCGATGGAGTGCACCGGGTACGGCCGCGAGGATGCCGAGAAGATCGCCCTCAACGTGCTGCTCTATTCGCTCAACCACTGAACCCGGCGGGGTCAGCGGTCGTCGCTGGAGCCGGTGAGGTAGCTCGCGTAGTAGAGCAGCGTCAGGGCGCTCTGCAGGGTGGCGGCGACGTAGGTCCACGCCGCGGCGTTGAGCACGCTGTTGACGGCCCCCATGTCCGCCGCCGGCACGATGCCGAGCGACACCAGCTGCGCCTTGGCGCGGTTGCTGGCGTCGATCTCCAGCGGCAGGTTCACGAGCTGGAAGAACACGGTGCCCGCGAACAGGAGAATCCCGAGCCAGGCCACGGGCTTGAGCGCTAGGCCGAGGCCGATCATGAACACGAACATGCCGATGCCACTGCCCACGTTGGCGACCCCGACGGCGGCGTTGCGGATCGCCATCATCGACGAGCCTTCGGCATCCTGCAGGGCGTGACCAGCCTCGTGGGCGGCGATGCCGACGGCGGCCAGCGAACGGCCGCCGAACACGTCTTCCGACAGCCGAAGGACCTTGGCCCGCGGGTCGTAATGGTCGTTGAGGCGGCCCGCGATGGGCTCGATCTCCACGGCCGTCGCCCCGGCCGAGTCGAGAATGTGCCGGGCCGCGGCGGCGCCGGACAGCGGCGCGGCCTCGCGGGACGCGGCGGCATACGCCGCCTGAACCCGCCACTGCGCCCAGGCCGCCAGCAGGATCGCCGGGGAAACCCACACCAGATACCAGGGATCAAAGAAATACATGCGGCGTGTTCCTCCGAAGTCACAAACTATTCTAGACAGGTTCAGGCGGCAGGCTTCCGGCCCCCGATCCGGCCTTTCATGAACTACGCACCTCGCCCTGCTTCGGTTCCCGGAATCGTCCGGGCGTTGTTCGGAGCCCTGGCCGTGGCCGCCGCCTGCGGCTGCCCGGTTCCCACCCCTCCGCCGCCCCGCCCCGTCGACACGGCCGCCCTCTGCCGACGGATCGACGCGGCCCTGACCCATGCCCGGGATCGTCGTCGACTCGAAACCGGCACGCAGGGGGCGTGGCAGATCGTCCACGGCATCCTGGCCTTCGGCCCCGAGTTCCCGGTGGAGGTGCAAGGCCGGGTGCGGCCGGCGCTCGACCACCTCCTCGGCGGCGGCCGGGCGATCGGCTGGAAACTCCGTCCCGGCACCGCCGGCGTGCTCGCCGAAGTGGATCCCGGCAGCACGATGGGCCAGGGGCATCCCGACCAGTGGCTCGGCTACCTGTCGCAGTGTGGCGTCGCTACCGCGTCGGGCGGCGCGGTGACGGGCGGCGGCGTTCCGCTCACGACGCCCCTCTCCGCGGGCGGAAGGAACTACACCGTGGCCGACCTCCTGCGACAGGCGCAGCACGACATCAGGCCCGGCCAGGAGGCGACCTGGACGCTGATGGCGCTGGCGGCCTGGCTTCCGCCCGACGCGGCATGGACCAGCGGCGACGGCGACCCCTGGACCACCGAACGAGTCGTCGCCATGGAAGCCGCGGCCGACATCCCCTCCGCCGCCTGCGGCGGCGCCCATCGCCTCTACGGCCTGGCGACCGCCTTGGCTGCCTACCGCCGCGGCACGGGGGACGAACCGACGGGGGGCTGGGCCGACGCGGCGGCGGTCCTCGATCTCCATCTCGAACAGGCCCGGCGCTTCCAGCAACCGGACGGCTCCTTCCCGGTGCGGCCCTTCGAGCGGCCGGGCTCGTCGCCCGACGTGTTCGCCCGCCTCAGCGCCACCGGCCACGTGTTCGAGGTGCTGGCGATCGCCCTCGAGGACGAACGGCTCCGCGAGCCCTGGGTCACGCGGGCCGCCGACCGACTGGTGGCGTTCCTCGAGGAGACCGCCGACCTCGACGTCGAGTGCGGCGCGCTCTACCACGCGGCCCACGGCCTGGCACTCTACCGGGGCCGGGTCTGCCCCGACGGCGGACCGTCGGCGGTCAGCCCGCGTGCTTCGCGGCCTCCAGCTGCGAATGCACCGCGTCGACGAGCACGCGCAGGTCGCCGTGCCAGTCGATCGTCACGCTCTGCTGGGTCGCCAGGTTCTTGAACTGCGCCGTGCCGGCGGCGAACTCGTCGCCGCCGATCACCAGGGCGCCGGGAAATCCCCGTCGGGCGGCGAGCTTGAGCTGCTGGCCCACCTTCTTCGGCTCCGGGAAGAACTCCACGCCCATCCCGGCGGCCCGCAGCGCGGCCGCGATCCGCAGGTAGTCGGGCAGCCGCGCGCCGTCGAAGTGCACGAGGAACACGTCGGCGGCCGTCTCGACCTTCGAGGCGTGCCCGAGTTCCTCGAGGCCCGCCAGCAGCCGGTCGAGGCCGAGCGAGGCGCCGACGCCGGGGAGCGGCTGCTTCGTGTACAGGCCGGCGAGGTTGTCGTAGCGACCGCCGGAACAGATGCTCCCGAGCGCGGGCAGTTCGTCGAGGAAGCTCTCCAGCACGATGCCGGTGTAGTAGTCGAGGCCGCGGGCGATCGACGGATCGACGACCACCCGATCGGCGGGCACACCGGCGGCCGTCGCACCGGCGAGGAGCGACTCGAGCGCCGCCACGCCGGCCTCCCCCTGCTCGGAGCCGGACACGAGCGCCCCGAGCCGAGCGAGCATGGACTGCGGCGTGCCCCGGAGCTCCGCCATCTCCAGGAGCGCCTCGACCGCCGGCGCCGCGACCTGGTGGGCCGCGAGTTCGGCGGCCACGGCTTCGCGGGTGGCCTTGCCGAGCTTGTCGAGGCTGCGGAGCACGGTGCCGGACCGCTCGGCCAGGCCGAGGCGGCCGAGCATCCCCGCGAGCACGCGGCGATCGTTGAGCCGGATCGTGAATCCACCGATCCCGATGGCGGCGAGGAGGTCGTGCACCACGAGCACCATTTCGAGATCGGCCACGGGGCTCGTCGTGCCGATCGTGTCGAAATCGCACTGCATGAACTCCCGATACCGGCCCCGCTGCGTGTTCTCCCCCCGCCAGACGGTCGCCATGTGATACCGCTTGAACGGCAGGCCGAGGTCGTGCACGTGCTGGGCGGCGAAGCGGGCGAAGGGCACCGTGAGGTCGAACCGCATGCCCACGTCGCGGCCGCCGTGATCGGTGAACCGGTAGAGCTGCTTGTCGGTCTCCTCGCTCCCCTTCCCCGTGAGGATCTCGAGGTATTCCAGTGCGGGCGTGTCGATCGGGGCGAAGCCGTAGCCACGGTACACCCGCCGGGCGACGTCGAGCAGCCGCTCGCGAGCGAGGGCCTGCGCGGGCAGGTGGTCGCGGAAACCCTTGAGCGTGCGGGGTTCGATCACGGTGGGCACCCCGTCAGAGCACCGGCAGCAGGGGCGGCTTCGGGCTGCGGATGGAGGCCTTGCGGTTCTTCTTGCGGCGGCCGTCGCCGAGGCGGGTGCCGCCGGGGCCGAGGACGGCGTCCATGTATTCCTCGACCTGCTCGGGCGTCTCGAAATACTGGTCGTACACCCAGTCGTCTTCGTATTCGCAGTCCTTCGTCGTGTATTCGCGGCAGATCTGCGGCCGCGTGTCGTAGATCCCGCAGCGGTGGTCGTCGCCAAGGTGCTTGCAGACCGTGTGCACGCACACGTACCAATCGCCGTCCTCGGTGAACACGGTGGCGTGCTCGTGCAGCAGGAACCAGCGGATGTATTCGAACTCCTCCCGCGTGGTGGGCGTTTCGAGCGGCAGCGCGAAGTAGCGGCAGCACTTCGCCGTGCAAAACTCGCAGAGCACCCGGTCGGCGGGAACCTCCTCCCGCTTCGGCTTGGAGATCGGCAGCACGGGCGGGCTGGTCATCGACGGGCTCCGGAGAACACGGAAGACCGACACTATAGCGTTTTTCGGAGCCATGCCGGGGCGTATACTCCCGGCTTTCGCGTCCCGTGGAGGGGTTCACCCGATGCCGAAGCGGTGGCACATCCGCCCGCACGACCGGGCCGCCGTGGCGGTGCTCGAGCGGTCGGCCGGCGTGCCCACGATCGTGGCCGCGCTGCTCGCGGCCCGGGGCGTGACCGACGCCGCGGCCGTGAGGTCGTTCCTCTCGGGCACGCTCGCCGACCTCCGTGATCCGGAGACGCTGCCCGGCGTACCCGAGGCTGCGGACCGGATCCTCGCCGCGGTCCGTGCGGGCCGCCGCATCGCCGTCTACGGCGACTACGACGCCGACGGGATGTGCGCCACCGCGATCCTCGTCGGCTGCCTCGAGGCGCTCGATGCGAAGCCCGCCTGGTACGTTCCCAGCCGCCAGGACGAAGGCTACGGCCTCAACGGCGAGGCCCTCGAGACGCTCGCGGCCCAGGGCATTCAGCTCGTGGTCACCGTCGACTGCGGCATCACCGCGGTGGCCGAGGCGGGCCGGGCGCGCGAGTTGGGCCTGGAGCTGATCGTCACCGACCACCATCACTTCGCCGCCGAGTTGCCCGCCGCCGCCGCGCTGGTCCACCCGCGGCTGCCGGGCTCGGCCTATCCCTTCGCCGGACTGTGCGGCGCGGCCGTGGCCTTCAAGCTCGCCTGGGCGATCGCCACGCGGGCCAGCGGCTCGAGCCGGGTGACGCCACGGCTTCGCGAGGCGCTGCTGCGGGGCGTGGGGCTGGCCGCCTTCGGCACCGTCACCGACGTGATGCCGCTCGTGGACGAGAATCGGCTGCTGGTGCGGCACGGCCTCGAGCAACTCCGTTCCCGCGGCGGCCCGGGGCTGGCCCGGCTGATCGCCGTCACCGGCCTCGACCAACGCTCGCGGCTGGAGAGCGAGGACGTCGCGTTCAAGCTCGGCCCGCGGCTCAACGCGGCGGGCCGCATGGCCACCGCCGCCAACGGGATCGAACTGCTTCTCACGGACGATCCCGTTCGGGCCGTCGCGCTGGCGGACTACCTGCACGAGCTCAACGCCCAGCGGGAGACGGAGGAGCGCAGCCTCCAGCTCGCGGCGGCGAAGCAGGCCAGGGAACTCTTCGATCCGGAGGCGGATGCGGCGGTCGTGCTCGCGGACCGCGGCTGGCACAAGGGCGTGATCGGGATCGTGGCCGGACGCCTGGCGGAGCGTTGGCATCGGCCGGTCGTGATGATCGCCCGCGATCCACTCCAGGGGGGGCCGGCCGTGGGCAGCGTGCGGAGCGTGCCGGGATTCGACGTCCTGGCGGCGGTGCAGGCGTGCGCGGGGCATCTGCTCGGCTGCGGAGGGCATGCGGCCGCCGCGGGCCTGCAGGTCGACGACGCCAAAATCGACGACTTCCGGCGGGCGTTCGTCGGCGAGGTGGAGGCCCGGATGCCCGAGTCCCTGCGCCGTGCCCAGCTCACGCTCGACGGCGAGACGGCGCTCGCCGCGCTGACGCTCGACACCGTCGAGCAGTTGGAGCGGCTCGCCCCGTTCGGCGAGGGCAATCGCCGGCCCGTGCTCTGCGCGTCGGGCGTGACGCTCGCCGAGCCGGCCCGCACCATGGGCCAGGGGGGCAAGCACCTGCAGCTGCGGCTGCGGCAGCACGCGGCGACGATCCGGGGGGTCGCCTTCGGGGCGGGCGAGTGGCTGCCCCACCTGCCGGCGCCGGGCCAGCCCTTTCACATCGCCTTCCGGCCGAAGATCAACGAGTTTCGCGGCCGCCGCACCGCCGAGGTGGAGGTCATCGACTGGCGCCCCGACGGCGTGGACGTGGCGATCGACCTGCCGCAGCTCGTGGCCGCGGAGTGACCGTACGTCCCGACGACCACCACCGGAGCCGTGCATGAACGCTCAGCATCGCCTGCTCTGCCTTGCGGCAGCCGCCATCAGCCTCGGTCACGTGGCCCGGGCCGACGACTGGCCGCAGTGGCTCGGTCCCGCTCGGGACGCGATCTGGCGGGAGCGCGGCCTGGCGACTGCGATCCCGGCGGCGGGCCTTCCGCTGCGGTGGCGCGTGCCCGTGGCGGGCGGCTACTCGGGCCCGGCGGTCGCCGGTGGTCGCGTGTATCTCGCCGACTACGAGGTCCGAACCGGCGAGCTCGTCAACGCGCCCAACGACCGCTCGCTTCGTGACGGCTCCGAGCGGCTGCTCTGCCTCGATGCCGCGACGGGCGAGGTGGTGTGGCGGCACCAAGCCGACTGCCGCTACTCGCTCTCCTACGCCTCGGGCCCGCGGTGCACGCCCACGGTGGTCGACGGCCGCGTGTACATGCTCGGAGCGGAAGGAAATCTCGTCTGCCTGGATGCGGAGACCGGCCGGCCACTGTGGGGCAAGGACTTCAAGCAGGAGTATTCCGCCCCGACTCCGATCTGGGGCTTCTGTGGCCATCCGCTCGTCGAGGGCGACCTGCTCATCTGCCTCGTCGGCGGCCCCGGCAGCGTGGCCGTGGCCTTCGATCGCGTGACCGGCGCGGAGCGCTGGAAGGCCCTCTCGGCCAGTGAGAGCGGCTACTGCCCGCCGACCATCATCGAGCAGGGGGGCACGCGTCAGCTGCTGATCTGGGATGCCGACAACCTCAATGCGCTCGATCCCCGGACGGGCCGCGTGCTCTGGTCGCGGCCGCTGAAGCCGATGTACGGCATGTCGATCATGGCGCCCCAGGTCGCCGACACGAGCCTCGGCCGGGTGCTCTTCGCCAGCGGGATCGGGAGGGTCGCGGCGCTCTACGCGTTGGCGGCCGACGGCACGGGGGCCGACGTGCTCTGGCGTGGCGAGCCGAAGTCGGCGATGTACTGCGCCAACTCCACCCCCTTCATCGCCGGCGACACCCTCTACGGCTGCGACTGCGACACGGGCGCCCTCACGGCCGTGGCCCTGGCCGACGGCCGGCGGCTCTGGGAGACGCTCGCGGCCACGACCGGCGGTGACCGGCGGAGCAAGCATGGCACCGCCTTCCTGGTACGGCAGGCGGAGACCGTCGCCGGCGATCCGACGGGCTCCACCCGCGCCTGGATCTTCAGCGAGACCGGTGACCTGATCCTGGCCCGGCTCTCTCCGGAACGGTACCAGGAGCTCGGCCGGATGCACCTGCTCGAGCCGACGAACGAGTGCTTCGGCCGCGACGTGGTCTGGAGCCATCCGGCGTTCGCCGGGGGCTGCGTGTTCGTGCGAAACGACCGTGAACTCGTCTGCGTGCAGGCGGCGAACTGACGCCCGCTCGGTATCAGCCGCGGCCCATTGCGAAGATCGCCTCCATCATCCGGCGATAGGAGCGGCTCAGGGCCACGCCGCGGCGGGCCATCATCCGCTCCATGTCGGTGAGCGCCTTGTCGAGCCGGTAGTCCACGCTCGCCCCCGGTTGCACCCACGTGAACGAAGGAATCTCCCGGGGGGCGAATCCGGCCCCGACGAGGATCGAGCTTACGCCACACACGGTGCCGGTGTTGAGCACCGTGTTGATGCCCGTCTTGCAATGGTCGCCCATGACGGCACCCAAGAACTGCTCGCCTGAATCGACCTCCAGCCCCGTCGGCCAGTCGAGCAGTTTTACGGTGCCGTAGGTCATCTTGAGATTCGAGGCGGTGGTGTCGGCTCCAAGGTTCACCCATTGGCCGAAGACCGAGTTGCCCACGTAGCCCTCATGGGCCTTGTTCGAGTACGAGTGAAACACGGTGCTCGCCACCTCGCCGCCGACCTTGCAGTGTGGCCCGATCGTGGTCCCGCCGTAGATGCGTGCCCCCATCCGCACGGTGGCCCCCTTTCCCACCGCCGCCGGCCCGCGGAGCATGGCACCCGCCATCACCCGTGCCCCGGCATCGAGCAGCACCGGCCCCTCCTCGCAGACGATGATCGCCCCGGGCTCGACGATGGCCGTCGGATGCATGAACAGCAGTTCGGGTCGATCGACGGCGGCCGCTGCGCTGACCGCTGGCCCGGGGCCAGGGGTCAGCCCGGCCGCACGCGAGTCTGCCTCAATCGCAGCCGCATTGAGCCGGCTCAGATCCCAGCCATGCACGAGCCGCGGCGGCGGCGGTCCCTCGATGCCGCGCCCGACCCCCGTCGGCTGTGGCTGCCCCGCATGAAACCAGGCGGCCAATTTTTGCGCGTCTCCCCAGGCCGCGATCACGTCGTCACCTTCGCGCACGAGTCCATCCTGTCGCTGCCGGATCGCCGCAACGAGTGCCGGCGTCGGCAGGTACCGCGCGTTGATCCAGAGCGTTGCCGCCGGCCGTCGCAGCGACGACACGGGAAACACGCCCCGCAGATGCGGACGCAGTGGTCCCCGGCCGGGCGCGAGCCCGACGGCCCGCTCCCACTTCTCCCGGATCGTCGTCAGCCCGAGTCGCAGGTCGTACACCGGCCGCGTGAGCGTGAGCGGGTCCAGGTGTGCGGCGGTCGTGTCCTCGAAGAGAACGAGCATGACGGACATTCGGTCGAAGATACGGCAGCGGCGACGGAAGTTCTTATTCCGAATCGGTGGCCCATGTGGCGGCCGTACAATCACAGGAGTGAGTGGACGATCGACGACCGAGGGCACGTGAGCGGTGTGCGGAATCGTGGCTTACATCGGCCCGGGAGCCTGCCGCGACATCCTGCTCGCGGGCTTGTCGAGGCTCGAATACCGCGGCTATGACTCCGCCGGAATCGCCCTGCTCGACGGCGGCCTGAGAGTGGCGAAGTGCGCGGGGCGGATCCGCGAGCTTGCGGCCAGAACCGCGGACCTCGCCGCCACGGCGACCGTCGGCATCGGCCACACCCGCTGGGCCACGCACGGCGGTCCCAGCGACGCCAACGCCCATCCGCACGTTGGCTCCGGGGGCACGATAGCACTGGTCCACAACGGCATCATCGAGAACTACTCGGCACTCAAGACATCGCTCATCACCAAGGGGCGAACATTCCGCAGCCAGACCGATTCCGAGGTGCTGGTGCAACTCATCGAGGAGATCCTGACGACGGACCCGTCGCTCCCCTTCGACGCGGCCCTTCGGCTCGCACTCCGGCAGGTGACCGGCACCTACGGTTTGGCGATCCTCAACGCCGCCGAGCCGGACCGGCTGTATGCGGCCCGTCGGGGCTCGCCCCTGGTGGTCGGCATCGGTGAGGGCGAAATGTTCGTCGCCTCCGACGCGGCCCCCATCGTGGCGCACACCACAAAGGTGGTGTATCTCGACGACGGCGACGTCGCGGTGATCGACCGACGGGGATTCGAGGTGCGATCAATCGACGACGTTCCGATCACGAAGGACGTTCACGAACTCGCCCTCTCGCTCGACGCGATCGAGAAGGCGGGATTCCCGCACTTCATGCTCAAGGAAATCCACGAACAGCCGCGGGCGATCGCCGACTGCCTTCGCGGCCGGCTCGTGCCGGCCGACCATGTGATCCAGCTCGGCGGCCTGTCGGGCGTGATGGACAGGCTCGTGGCCGCACCCCGGCTGACGATCGCCGCCTGCGGCACGAGCTGGCATTCGGGCCTCGTGGGGGAGTATCTCTTCGAACACCTCGCGCGGCTGCCGGTGGAGGTCGAGTATGCGTCGGAGTTCCGCTACCGCGAGCCCCTCCTCGACGACCACGACATCCTGCTCGCGATTTCGCAGAGCGGTGAGACGGCCGACACGATCGCGGCGCTCCGCGAGGCGAAGCGGCGGGGCGGACTCACGCTCGGCATCTGCAACGTGGTGGGATCCACCCTGTCACGCGAAAGCGACGCGGGCGTGTTCACGCACGCGGGCCCGGAGATCGGCGTGGCCTCCACCAAGGCCTTCACGGCCCAGGTCGTCGTGCTCATGCTGATGGCGATCGAGTTGGGACGGCGTCGGGGAGCGCTCGCCCCCGCCCGGGCCGCCGCGCTCATCGACGAGCTCGCCCGGATTCCGGACAAGATCGGGGCGATCCTGGAGCAGGAGGCGGCGATCAAGGCGCTCGCCGACCGCTTCACGTACGCTCCCAACTTCCTCTACCTCGGCCGGTCCTTCAACTTCCCGGTGGCACTCGAGGGGGCACTCAAGCTCAAGGAGATCTCGTACATTCACGCCGAGGGCTATCCGGCGGCGGAGATGAAGCACGGCCCGATTGCGCTCATCGACCGTCTGATGCCGGTGGTGGTGATCGCGGCCACCGAGCACACAAGCGACAAGATGATCTCGAACATCGAGGAGGTGAAGGCCCGCAACGGCCGCGTGGTCGCGATCACGAACTCTGGACAGCACGATGTCAAACGGCTGGCGGAGTTCGTGGTCGAAATCCCGGCCACCGAAGACCCGCTCTCGCCCCTGCTGGCCGTGATCCCGCTGCAGCTGCTGGCCTATCACATCGCCGTGAACCGGGGCTGCGACGTGGATCAGCCGCGGAACCTCGCCAAGAGCGTGACGGTCGAGTAGTCGCGGCCCAAGAAGAGCGGCGTTGCCCGGGGGCCGGGGAGCAGTTAATCTTCGTATCTCTCCCGCGTGGGGATCGGCTTTCCGCCGACCACCCGTACGCAATCGGGGCGTAGCTCAGCCTGGCTAGAGCGCTACGTTCGGGACGTAGAGGTCGCTGGTTCGAATCCAGTCGCCCCGACATTACTTACCGTACGAAACTGCACCATCCCGGAGATGGGCTCGTCCGTACGGCCGTCACCGGTGCCATCGCCTCCTTGGGCACCGGATTCGACCGACGGGCCCCGGCAACACGCCGGGGCGCCCTGAATGGATAGCCCGGCCAATGGGACGTCCGCAAGGGGCTCCCCGGCTGATGAGCGGCTCGTGAGCCGCGTGTTTCGTGTTTTCGTCTCCCGGCCCCGAAAAGCACTCTCCAGAATGGCCGGCTACCCGCCCCCGGAGTGGCGAGTTTCTCGCCTCGGCGCAGACCGTCTCCCGAGTCGCCCGTCCAGGGCCTTGATGCCTCACGTCCGGCATCACTCAGAGCTTGTGGATGTCGATCACGGGCAGGTCGTCTATCCGTCCCTGGAAGACGTCGCGCTCGTCATGCGCCTGGACGAGCTCGCCCCAGTCGGTGGGCGGGCCGCGGGCCGGCGAGACTGGCGGTGGCTCAAG